>Ga0070762_10000868_pt1 | contig 13384 bp, 15 predicted proteins | sample HubBroMetageREF2_FD_66726 | JGI IMG/M metagenome (GOLD analysis project Ga0070762, IMG submission 66726) | Reference soil microbial communities from the Hubbard Brook experimental Forest, New Hampshire, USA - Hubbard Brook CCASE Soil... | ecosystem: Environmental > Terrestrial > Soil >...
TGCGACACCCCGGTGCGAATCCCTTCGTAAACAACACCGAAATCAAGAGCCAGGGGAACGGGGGCAGCCTTATACGAACCTGCGTCGTAAAACTTTCCGTCCATCATGATGGCGATGGGAATGAGGCGGCCTTTCTTGCCGTTGGGTAAAAGCTGGACCAATCCCAGGGCGCGCGGTCCCTTGTCGGACGCGGGTTTGTGGCCATATTGGGTCGTCGTACCCTGGGCCGCCAACATCGAACTGGCGAACCCAATCAACGTCGCCAGAATGACGGCAAACCGCCCGTTGCGATATAACATGCGATGTGACAACGACTGGCGAGGAGAGAACTCCATATGGAAGTCAATGATAAATCCCCAGACTTCAGTACGACGGACGAGAACGGCAAAGAGGTTGCCTTGAAAGACTTTCGCGGCAAGACCGTGGTGCTTTATTTCTATCCCAAAGCCGACACGCCGGGTTGCACCAAAGAAGCGTGCGGCTTTCGCGACAGCTATTCGGCGATCAAGAAGACCGGCGTGGTGCTGCTCGGGATCTCGAAAGATACGGCGGCTTCGCAGAAGAAATTTCAGGAAAAGTTTAGTCTGCCCTTCCCGCTGCTGGCCGATCCAGAGAAGAAAATCGCGAATCTGTTCGGGGTAGTAAAAGAAAAAAATATGTACGGCAAGAAAGTAAAAGGCATCGCGCGGACGACGTTCGTGATCGGCCCCGACGGCAAGATCAAACACATCTTCAACAACGTGAAGGCGGAAGGGCATGCGGACGAGGTGTTGGCCTACCTGAAGAGCGCTGCATAAGCCACGCGAGCAGACACCTCTTAGCAGCACCTTTCATAAAATCTGGTGAATTGGATATGAGTTCGCTCGGCCGCGTTACTTTGCTGACAGCCGATTTCTACAATCGCGATCCGCGGCGCGTTGCCCGTGCGTTGCTGGGAAAACTGCTGATCCGAAAATCCCGCCGTGGAATTCTGGCAGGACGAATCGTAGAAACTGAAGCGTATCTTGGCACAGGTGATGCCGCCGCACACTCGGCGGCCGGGAAGACAGCGCGGAATGCCGTTCTCTTTGGTCCTCCTGGTTACGCCTATGTGTACTTCATCTACGGCAATCACTATTGCCTGAATGTTTCATGCCTGCCTGATGGCGTGGCCGGAGGAGTGCTGTTCCGGGCGTTCGAACCAGTGGAGGGGATCAACCAGATGGCCGAGGCCCGAGGTATCGAACTGCCGAAGGACACCAAACTCTGGAAGATTTCTTTGCTGAAGAAAATTTCTTCCGGCCCGGGGCGTATGTCTGAAGCCCTGGACGTCACGCGCGAGCGCGACAACGGGAAAAGCTTGGTGAGCGGGCGGTCTGACTTACGTATCGTGGACGATGGCTACCGAGTACGCAAGGTAACGGTAACGCCGCGTATCGGGATTGTGAAGGCGGCCGACGAGTTGTTGCGCTACTTTATTGCGGGGAATCCGTTTGTTTCGGGGCGCTAGCAGGCATCGGGCTTGCACGTCTCGGCTCAGGGATTTAGAACGACATTGTCGATCAGCCGCGTGGCGCCCACAAGCGCGGCCACGGCGACCAAGGTTCGCCCAGAAATCCTTTCGACGGGATCGAGCGTATCGGGATCGACGACCTCGAAATAATCCAACGTCACCTGCGGTTCGCTGGCAAAGACTTCCCTGCCGGCGGAGATTAGCTTCGCGGCGCTTCTCTCACCGGCATTGAATTGTTGTTGAGTTTCCTGTAACGCCCGTTGCAGCACGAGCGCGCGACCGCGATCTTCGCGACTCAGGTAGGCATTCCGCGAGCTCATCGCCAGGCCATCCGCTTCGCGCACGATGGGGGCCGCGACAATTTCGACTGGAAAGTTCAGGTCTCGCACCATGCGCCGGATCACCGCCAATTGCGCCGCGTCTTTTTGCCCAAAGAACGCGGTGGCCGGTTCAACGATGTGAAACAGCTTCGCGACAATCGTCGTCACACCACGAAAATGACCGGGCCGCGAGCGTCCATCTAGTTTTTCACTCAGGCTTTCGACCAGCACCCAGGTCACTTCGCCATGGGGATAGATTTCTTCGACAAGCGGCGCGAAGAGAATCTCGACGCCTTCCTTTTCCAGCAACTGACGGTCGCGCTCGAATTGCCGTGGATACTTGGACAAATCTTCCGTCGGTCCGAATTGCGTAGGGTTCACGAAGATGGAGACGGCAACCGCGTCACACTGCGATTTCGCAGCGCGCACCAGCGACAGGTGGCCCTCGTGCAGAGCGCCCATGGTTGGAACCAGGCCAAGGCGTTTGCCGCTCCCCCGCGCCTCGCCGCAGGCAGCGCGAGCTTCGAGAATCGTCGTGCAGACTTTCACGTTGAGATTTTCATGGCTCTAGGGCGTCAAAGCTGAAACAGCCGCGGGAAAACAACATTGCCCGCTCACGGCGCTTCCCGGAATTGAACGTCCAGATCTTTCAACGTTCCGAGCAGCAGCGCGCGGTTCTTCCGCAGGGTTGCTTTCGTCTCGTCAGTTGGATTCTTAGGAACAGCCTGGGCAACCAGCACCACGCGACCGTAGGGCCATGCGCTCGACGGAAGCGAAACCAACTGGGCGGGAATTTCTTCCAGCTTCAGAATGTGGACCTCGTGATTGGAAAGATCGACGAAGCCGATCCCATCCTCGCGCACCACCAGGTACGGATTCTTCCACCCGCTCATATCGTTGAACGGCGGATATTTCGTGGGATCCGCTAACGGAATGGACTCGAGTCCGGTCGTCCGCGGCGTTTCCGCAACAGGCGTCTCAGCGGGCTTGGAACAGGCGACCAGAGCCCCCAGCAGGATGACGGCAACGATGGTTGATGCTATCTCTCGCCCCAGTTCTCGCACAGGGTTTTCTCCGAGCGCCATTATCGCCGCAGCGCGTGCTTGCGGAGGAGTACCGTTTCGAGTGCGGCCTGCGTTTCTTTCGGTAGATGGTACGACTCAGCGTCATTGGGGAACTGGTGCGAAACCACGTCGGCCTTGAAAGCCAAAATGGATTGCGCGATCAGCGCGGCGGCGTCTCCGTAGCGGCGGACAAATTTCGCGGGATGTCCAAACGTGAGGTTGACAAGATCGTGGAACACCAGCACCTGGCCATCGCAATCCGGCCCAGCGCCGATGCCAATGGTGGGCGTGTCAACCTCGGAAGTAATCATTGCTGCGACTTCACGCGGAATACCTTCTAGATAGATGCAGGCCACTCCGGCCCGGTCAAGAGCGACCGCATCACGCATAAGCTGCTCGATGGCGCTCAGCGTCTTGCCCTGAACTTTGTAACCGCCCATCACGTTGACCGATTGCGGCGTCAGGCCGATGTGTCCGGCAACAGGAATCTCGGCATCGATCACGCGCCGGATTACATCCGCGCGCTTCTCGCCGCCCTCCATCTTGACCGCCTCGGCTCCGCCTTCTTTCACAAAGCGCGCCGCATTGTGGACGGCTTCGTTGGGGTCCGCCTGATAAGACCCGTAAGGCATGTCGGCAATAAGCAGAGCGTCTTTCACACCGCGGCGTACGGCTTTGACGTGATGCAGCATCTCGTCCACCGTGACCGAGAGCGTGTTCTCGTAGCCGAGCATGGTCATGGCCAGCGAATCGCCGACGAGAGCAATATCGATGCCCGCCTCGTCAACCAGTCGCGCGGTGGCATAGTCGTAGGTGGTCAGGCAAGTAATGGGTTCGTGGTGAGATTTCTTTTCGTGGAGAGTGGAAGTGGTGATCTTGCGTGGCTCGCCGAAACGAGCTTGGCCGATAGCCGTGAGACTCACAGTGTCCTCCAGTGCCCCTCCGCAAACTTAGCGGATAGAGCCTGTACGCGTCGTCTTACAGTGGTTTGATGACGCTGGGGGGATTATAGCTGCAAAGGGGTCGTTGGTCGATAGTCGTTGGTCGCTGGCCCGAGACCGCGCAGTAAGTTGTTGAATTTACTGAGGCCTTACACCCAAGGCCTGCTCTCAGGCGCTGGCCGCTTCTTCGCTCCCTAGCGGCAGGAAGTATTGCGTGCCCTTGATCGGGGCGGAGACTTTTTTCAGCAACTCCTGCAGGTCTTCATTGCGATCGACGAAGTCGATCTCGGATGTGTTCACGATCAGCAGATCGGACTGTGTGTAGTGGAAGAAGAAATGTTCGTAGGCCTTGACGACTTCCATCAGGTAGTCCTCGCTGATGGCCTTCTCGCCGGCCGCGTTCTTTTTCTTCAACCGCTTCTTCAGCACTTCCGGAGTAGCTTGCAAATAGATGACGAGGTCGGGAGTAGGAATCTGTTCGCGAAAATAATTGAAGTAGCGATTGTAGGTATCGAGTTCCTGATCGTTGAGGTTAAGACAGGCGAAAAGTTTGTCCTTTTCAAAAATGTAGTCGGAAACAACAGTCTTGTTAGACCGCGGACCCAGATCAAGAGCGCGCAGTTGGTCGAAGCGGCGAATCAGAAATGCCAACTGGGTCTGGAAAGCCGCACCGGGCTCGCCTTCGTAGAATGCTTTCAGAAATGGATTGTCTTCCGGTTCCACCACGCGTTGTGCGGCCAGTCGCTCTCCGAGAACCCGCGCCAGTGTGCTTTTTCCCACTCGTATGGGACCTTCGACCGCAATGTAACGGGGAAGCTCGAAAAGCTTGGCCATGGATTATCGAGGAGAAACTGGGAAGCAGAATATATCGCTTCGTCTCGCGATGCAATTGTGAATAAGAAGTCACGATTTGCGCGGCTGAGTTGCTTATACTCTCTCCATGCTCCCCGCAATCTTCGGCGTGGCAACGGCCGCTGCCGCCGCTTCTGTAGCGGGATACCAATCCGCGTCGTCAACAGCGCAGTGGTTCGGCCCGACGTTCGCCAGCGGAATTCGCGGCAGCAAGCACACCGCCCTGACCTTCGACGATGGCCCGAACGATCCACACACGCTGAAATTGCTCGACGTGCTAGCAAAGCACAGCGTACGAGCGACGTTCTTCATGATCGGCCGTTACGTGCAGGAGCGCCCCGATATTGCACGTGCGGTGGCGCAGGCCGGACACATCATCGGCAATCACACCTTCACGCATCCTTTGCTCATCTTCGAGTCTGCAGCGCAGACGCGTGCTCAACTCGTCGACTGCCGTCAGGCCCTGCAGGATGCGATTGGCGAGCATTCCAACTTGTTTCGTCCTCCGTTTGGAGGAAGACGTCCGGCAACGCTTAGGATCGCCCGTGATCTCGGACTTCAGACGGTGATGTGGAACGTGAAGGGATACGACTGGAATGCGCCGCCCGCGGCGGTGATCGAGAGGAAAGTCGCGCGGCAGATGCGCGGCGGTGACGTGATCCTGCTGCACGATGGCGGCCATGGCGCTTTGGGTGCGGACCGCGCGCAGACGGTGATGGCTACAGATAATCTGATCCGCCGCTACAAAGATGAGGGTTATGAGTTTGTTACGGTGGAGGAGATGATGGGACGGCTATCGAAAAGCAGGTCGTACTGAGACCGGTTCTAGGCGTGCACCGCTGCAAACGCATTCTTCGCCGCCGCTATCGTTCGCTGCACATCGCGCTCGGTGTGTGCGGCGCTTATGAACGCGGCTTCGAACGGCGATGGCGGCAGGTAGATTCCGTTGTCTAGCATGGCGCGGAAGAAGCGTCCGAAGGCTTCAGTATCGGATTTGGCGGCGGAAGTCCAGTCAGTGACGGGACCTTCCGCGAAGAACCATGTAAACATTGAGCCGACCCGGTTGTGGCACATGGTCACGCCCGCATCTTTGGCCGCGGCTGCCACTCCGGCAACTACTTCGGCGGTGAGCTTGTCGAGCTTCGCGTAAATGTCTCGGTGATCGCGCAAGTGACTCAAAGTAGCGTAACCAGCCGCCATCGCCAGCGGATTTCCCGAGAGCGTTCCAGCTTGATACACGGGACCCAGCGGAGCTATCAGGTCCATGATCTCGCTCGGGCCGCCGTAAGCGCCGACGGGCAAGCCTCCACCGATAATCTTGCCCATTGTCGTCAAATCGGGTTGGATGTCGTAGAGTTCCTGCGCACCGCCGAAAGCGAGGCGAAATCCGGTCATGACCTCATCGAAAATCAAGAGCGCCTTATCGCGAGTGGAAATCGCGCGCATTGCTTCGAGGTATCCGCGGGCGGGAGGAACGCATCCCATGTTTCCGACGACCGGCTCTACGATGACGCAGGCGATCTGATGCTTGAATTTCTCGAATGCTTGCTCGAGCGCATTGGTGTCGTTGTAAGGCAGTGCGAGCGTGAACTGCGTGAATTCTTCCGGAACGCCCGCCGAGCCAGGAATGCCGAGCGTCGCCACGCCGGATCCTGCCTTTACCAGCAGCGCGTCGGCGTGTCCGTGATAGCAACCCTCGAATTTCACAATGTATTTACGCTTTGTATAGGCACGCGCCAGACGAATCGCAGACATGGTCGCTTCGGTGCCGGAGCTCACGAAGCGAATTTCTTGCATGTTTGGGAAAGCGGAAATTACCAGCTCGGCTAGATCGGCTTCGGCAGGAGTTGACGCCCCGAAGCTAGTGCCCTTACGCGCCGCCGCAATTATGGCTTGGATGACAGTGGGCGCTGCGTGCCCGAGAATGAGCGGACCCCACGACCCGATGTAGTCCACATACTCGTTGCCGTCTGCATCCCAAATATGCGAACCCTCACCGCGAACGATGAACAGAGGCTCGCTTCCCACCGCACGGAATGCGCGCACCGGGGAATTCACGCCTCCAGGAATCAGTTGTTCAGCGCGTTTCTGGAGTTTGCGGGATTGTTCTGTCTTGCGGGGCAACGATTCCTCCACAGCAGCAGAGAAGTACGGAAACCTTTGAATCGATATTACCAGCGACGGCAGAGGCTTATGATTTCGGAAAGAGAGTTCTTGCGGCTCTTATCGAATTCATCGGACATTCACGAAATTGCAATATTGCTGCAATCTCAGGCGGGTATTGTAGCGTCAGTTGCCCTTCTAACCGGGAGGGTTTATCAGGGACGGCCTTGGGGGGCTCCGGGCTGTCCTTATTTTTTGGCAAGCTTGCTGCCGGAGAGCAATCCGTTTTTTCGGCTACAGGTTTCGCATAATTCCAGCTTCTTGTTTTTGTACCGTATGGAGCGCCCAAGCCATGCGTGGAGTATTGTGGGCAATTCCGAAGCGGCCCTGAGCGTCTAGCAGAATGATCCCACCGTGGCCGTTGAGGCGCTGCTTGAGATAGTTGATCGCCTCCTTCGCGACCCACTCCGGCAAGCTACCGGATTCGACGCGGTCGGATGCCCACTTCGCCAGCACCAGTTTCATGATGGGCTCTCCCCATCCTGTGGTGGACGCGGCCGCGCTGAGATTGTCGGCATAGCAGCCGCAGCCGATGAGCGACGAATCGCCGAGGCGGCCGGGAGCTTTGTTGAGCGTGCCTCCGGTGGAGGTTGAAGCCGCGATATTGCCGTTGCGATCGAGCGCGACGGCTCCAACCGTGTCGTGAGAGAGCATGTCGTGCGAAACCTCCGGCGCGAACAGATCATTGCCATCGGTGGAGGCTTGGGACTGATACGCGTGCAGGCGCTCGACTTCCCTGGGAATGATTAGGTCTTCGTTGAGGCACAGTGCAATGCCATGCTCGGCAGCAAAGCGTTCGGCGCCTTCAGCGACAAAATAGACGTGCGGGCTGTCGCTGAGAATTTTGCGCGCGGCGCGAACCGGGTTGCGCAGGCGTTCGACGCATCCGACGCCGCCGCCGCGCAGAGTTGCGCCGTCCATGATGAAGGCGTCGAGCTGCACCTTGCCGTCGCGGTTCAGGAAGCTGCCACGTCCCGCGTCGAAGGTTTCGTCGTCTTCGAGAGCGACCACGGCTTCTTCGACGGCGTCGAGGGCCGAGCCGCCACATTCCAGAGCGCGCCATCCCGCGGCGGCCGCATTGCGCACTCCGTTGAGGTGCGCCTCAACCATGTCGTCGGGAATATCCCAGGCACCGCCGTGAACGACCAGAACGGGATTGGTTGGCAAGCTAAGACTCCGCGGGAATTCCGGCGTCTAGTCTAGCATTGGTCACCGGGGTTCGCTCTCCTCAAGGGCTGAGCGCGGCGAGCATAAGTTCAGGCGGCCCGGGCGGGCGTATCCAGCTCTGTAGTCCGCTGCCAGGTGTAGATGACGCGATGGATTACGGTGATGGTGGAGAGCACGGCTATTACCCAGAGGACTGGGGCCATTTCGTTGAATAGAGCGCCGATGATTAGCAGGACGAGACGTTCGGGGCGCTCCATGAAACCTACCTTACACAAGCCGATCAGCGATTCGGCTCGGGCTCTGGCATAGCTCACCATGATGGCGCTGATCATGGCCAGCGCGGCAAGTACGACGTAGAAGAAGCGGTTGCCGCGACCGTAAAAAACCAGCAATCCCAGGAAGAGCGACGCATCGCTGTAGCGGTCGACGATGGAATCGAAAAAGCCTCCGAAGCGGGTGACTTGATTTGAGGCGCGGGCAACGCGGCCATCTACGAGGTCGAAAAATCCCGATCCGATGATCACCAGCCCGGCGTAGAAAAACATGTGGCGCTGGTTGTCACCGTTAGCGTATCCGAATAAAAACGCGGCATAGGTATTGACCAACAGTCCCATAAGGGTCAGGAGGTTGGGGTTAATGTGGGAAAGAGCCAGCAGACGCACGATGGCGTCGAGCAGAACGCCGCAGGCGCGCCCGACTCCGCTGGTCCAGGTCATAGAAACAAGCCCCGAATCCCGCCGCTGCTCTTGCTCATTTTGATTTCCGTTCTGGCTGCGCTTCCAGCTTGGCTTCGGCGAGATCGTGCATGGTCGAGAGCTTCAGGATCTCCATTTCGCGGCTGCCGCCGGGCGTGACCACCGTGGCCGTGTCTCCAATTTTCTTGTTCAGCAGGGCGCGCCCGATCGGCGAGGTGGTCGAGATTCTTCCAGCCGCCACGTCAGACTGTTCGCTGGCCACCAATTCATAGTGCATTTCCTCGTTCTTGGTGCTGTCGAAGACGGTCACGGTCGAGCCCAAGCCAACTTTGTCCTTGGGGATGTTGTTCATGTTGACCAGCGACAGGTCGGCTAAACGCTGGCCAAGTTGCCGCACGCGCGCCTTCAAGTATTCCTGGCGCTGCTTGGCGGTGTGATACTCGGCGTTCTCGCTGAGGTCGCCGAGCGCAACTGCTTTCTTTAGTTCTCTGGGGATATCGAAGGCCAGTTCGTGCTCGAGCATGTTCAGCTCATCTCGAAGCTTCTTTTTGATCTCTTCCGTCATGCTGTCGGCATTATAACCCTTGGCTGCGAGTGCTGCCGCTCCGTGGCTTGGCCTAATTTCAGAACCGTTGCTCCGGCGCAACCCGCTCAACTGAAATGACTTAGTCTGGAACCCGCGACAATCTTGGCCGACAACTTCCGCGCCGGACGGGCCCGCGGCGCTTCTCCATTGCCTTAGCGGTGCCGCTCGGCTAGACTGAAGGCAGTTCTCCAGCACCCTCGGGCGAGGACCCCTCCATGAACGGCGACCGCGTTTTCCACATTGGCGACAAGGTGGTCTACCCCAACCATGGCGTCGGAATCATCGAACAAATCAGCAGTCGAACCATCGGCGCCACGATCGAGAAATTCTACCTCCTGAAAATCGCAGCCAGCAGTTTGAAGGTGATGGTGCCGTTCGCCAATGTCAACAATGTTGGGATGCGTCCGGTAGTGCGTAATGGCGAGGTGGAGAAGATCGTGGACTACCTCTCCTCCGGCGAATGCATAAACGCGGCTGACTGGAAAGACCGATTCAAAGAGAATTCCGATCGCATGCGCACCGGATCGCTTACGGACGTGGCTGCGGTGCTAAAAAGCCTGCTGATTCTTGGCCAGGGCAAGTCGCTCTCCTTCCGTGAAAAGAAGATGCTGGAACGCGCCCGCTATTTGCTGGTGAGCGAAATCGCCATCTCGCGGAACTGCGAGGAGAGCCTGATTGAGCAGGCGCTTACTAAGGCGCTGACGAAGTGCAATCTGCGCTTCCCGGAAATTTCCGAACTCGCCTCCTGACCTCTCGAGCAAGCAAAGTCAGCGTTCGGCGTGGGCTTCCATCCAGGATTGCAGAATCAGAATAGCCGCCATCCGGTCCACCGCTTGCCCCCGCTTCTTGATCGAGAGATCGGTTTCACGCAGCAGGCGGTTGGCTTCGGTTGATGTCCAGCGCTCGTCCCAGAGATGGACCGTAACTCCGAAATGCGCGCGTAGAAGGTCGGCGAACACTCGCATCTTCTCCGATTGAGTTCCTTCAGCGCCACTCAAGCGCAGCGGCAGGCCGACCACGATCTCCCGGACTTCGTATTTCGCCAGCAACTGTCCCAGGGCCTCCAGATCGTGGCGTTTATTTTGGCGCTGGATGGTATCCAACCCTTGCGCAGTGATGCCGAGCGGGTCAGAGACGGCCACTCCGATTCGTTTCGAGCCGACGTCGAGGGCCATGATGCGCTTGTAAGCGGGCGCCGCGGGTGAATCCATCTGTTAATTGTAGACGGCAGAAGCGGATAATTTCTTAGCTACAATTCCTGGCAAAATCATAGGGCCGCGGCACTGGCACGATTGGGGTGGTGCAATTCCGGCCAAGGTGAGGCAGAATTGTGAGCCAGTTGCGGTTGGACTGAGCAACCGCACCCGATAGCCGCAGACTATAGCCACACACTATGGACACAACGGAACAACAAATCGGGCAGCACTGGTCGCTGACACTGCTCGGCATGGGTCTGGTCATCATGTTCGCGTACTACGGCGAGTCGGTGCTGGCAGTGCTGTTCTTCGCGATTCTGCTGAGCTTCATGCTCTCTCCGGTGGTTCAGGCGCTCGAATACCTGCACCTGCCGAGAGCCATGGCGGCCCTGGTCAGCGTGGTCGTACTGCTGGCGGTGCTCTACGGGGTCACCGCTGCCTCCTACAACCAGGCCCTCATCTTTGCTGACAACCTTCCCAAATATTCGCAGAAGATCCGCTCCATGCTGCAGCCGTACCAGCAGCAGGCCGAAAAGCTTGAAAAGACAGGCGACGTTGTCGGCGAGCCGGAGGACACGAATGTTGTGCAGGTGCGGCAGGTGCAGACCTGGTCCGAGACCCTCACCCACGGTGCCGGCACTTTCACTGACATTTTGCTGGCGGCCTCGTTCATCCCATTCCTCGCCTACTTCTTGCTGACCTGGCAAAGCCACGCGCGTTCGGCCACCGTGATGTTGTTCCCGTTGCATCACCGGCACACGGCATTCGTGACCCTGGGGTTGATCGGGAAAATGTTGCAGAGCTTTATTGTCGGGAACCTGCTGATCGGACTCTTGATTTCAGGCGTGAGCGTGGCGATTTTCGGGGTGCTCCATGTTCCTTTCTTCTACTTCGTCGGTTTTCTCAGCGGCTTTCTGAGCCTGGTTCCGTACCTGGGGATTGTGCTGGCGATGCTGCCGCCGATTTTGGTCGGCCTGGGGCAATTGGAGCCGAGCGACCTGGTGATCGTGGCGTTTTGTGTTGTTGGACTGCATCTTTTCGCGCTGAATGTTCTCTATCCCAAGCTGCTCGGGAGCCGCCTGAAGATCAATCCGCTGGCGGTCACGATCGCCCTCCTGTTCTGGGGAGCGGTCTGGGGAGGCATCGGATTACTGCTCGCGATTCCGATCACCGGCGCGCTTAAGATTATCTTCGACCACGTCGAGTCGCTGAAACCGTATGCGGATTGGCTGGGAGAGTAGAAGGCGCTCGCTGGCGAGACCAGAGGCCCCGAGGGCTTTTCTTGACCGTTTAAGGGCCGGGATGGGGTGCAACTGCTCCTTTCGGCCCTGTACTCCAGCGACTTTGTTTCAATCCAAAAACCCCTCTAAACTAAGACCTTGCGTAAGCTGATCACACTTGTCTTATTTGCCGCACTCGCCGCCGGCGGCTGGGTGGCGTGGCTGGTCTATGCCCCGGTTACTCCGCCGGCCAACGCTTCTTTGCTGCTGCGTCCCGGGTATTCGACGCGGAAGATTGCCGCGGAGCTGAAAAGGGCCGGAGTGATCCGCAACGAACGTGTTTTCTGGCTCTGGCACGCGCTGCATCCCAAGCCAACGTTGAAAGCGGGCGAATATCTTTTCGAGCGGAAGGCGACCCTTCCCCAAGTCTACGAGCGTATCGCTCGTGGCGATATTTATTTCCACGTGGTCACGATTCCCGAGGGCTATACGATGTTCGACATCGCCAAAGCTATAGAGGACGCGAAGCTGGGGTCGGCAGCCGATTTTTTGCGCGTTGCCGAAACCCAGACCCAGCTGATCTCCGACATGGCGCCTGACGCCAAATCGCTCGAAGGCTATCTTTTCCCTAATACTTACGAGTTCACGCGCACCCAGAGCCTGAAGGAAATGGCGGCGGCGATGGTGCATCAGTTCCGGTTGGTGGCGCAGCAGATCGGTCTGAATGCTGATATCCCCAGGGTCGTCACCATGGCGTCGATCGTCGAGAAAGAAACCGCGGATCCCGAGGAACGGCCACGCGTAGCCAGCGTGTATTACAACCGGCTGGCGAAAAACGTGGCACTTGATGCCGATCCGAGCGTTATCTACGCCGAACAACTGGAGGGCACGTATCAGGGAAGTCTTCACCATGCCGATCTGGCGGTGAACTCACCCTATAACACGTATCGTTCTGCGGGGCTGCCGCCGGGCCCGATCGCGAATCCGGGAAAAGGCGCTCTGGAAGCAGCTATGCACCCGGACAGCACGAGATTCCTTTACTTCGTGGCGGATGGCAACGGGCATCACCGCTTCGCCCGCAGCCTCGAAGAGCATAACCGGAACGTGGCCTCCTATCGCCATGCACTTGGCCTCCCGGCAAAGCGCTGAACCCTTCGCTGCCTTATACTAATCAGATACCAAGACGGTAAGGGGTTCTCAGGTACTGGCATAGGAATGCATCGTCCTCATCTGCGTCTGTTTTTCCTTTTACTTCTGTCGGCGGCCACATTCCCGCTGACGGGATGTCTTTTCCGCACGCGCATTCTGAATCGCCATCTCTCCGACCGGCCGTTGAAGACCGCGACCCAGCAGGATCTCATCGACTACGTCAACGGCCAGGCCGACAAGGTTCAGACCATGCAGGCAACGGTGGATATAGATTCCTCGGCTGGAGACCCTAAGAATGGCGTGATTACTGATTACAAAGAGATTCGCGGCTACGTGCTGGCGCGCAAGCCGTTCATGTTGCGCATGAAGGGCCTGATGCCGGTGGTACGGAATACAGCTTTCGACATGGTTAGCAACGGACAGGAATTCAAGCTCTGGATTCCGAGCCAGAATAAGTTCGTGGTGGGCGCAAACAATGCCGCTTATCAGCCCGACAAGCGACTGGAGAACATGCGCCCGGAGTACATTTACGACGCGCT
>Ga0070762_10000876_pt1 | contig 13341 bp, 13 predicted proteins | sample HubBroMetageREF2_FD_66726 | JGI IMG/M metagenome (GOLD analysis project Ga0070762, IMG submission 66726) | Reference soil microbial communities from the Hubbard Brook experimental Forest, New Hampshire, USA - Hubbard Brook CCASE Soil... | ecosystem: Environmental > Terrestrial > Soil >...
CGTGACGCGCAACTTCCCTTCTTCGAGTTCCATGATTCCGTCAATCGTGCAACCCGCCGGAGTGGTCACCGCATCCTTCAGCAAAGCCGGATGATCACCGGTTTCCAACACCACACTCGCCGAGCCTTTCATAGTCTGCGCTGCCAGAAGCGTAGCGATGTCGCGTGGCAAACCCACTTTCACACCTGCCTCCGCGAGCGATTCCAGAATGATGTAGGCGAAGGCTGGCCCGCTTGCAGATAATCCAGTGACCGCGTCCATATTTTTTTCATCTACCACCACGGTGCGCCCCACCGCATTGAACAAGGATTTAGCAATTTCGAGATGTTCGGCAGTTACGTGCCCGCCCTTGCAGATACCGGTCATCCCGCAGCCAACGGTGGAGCAGGTATTCGGCATGGCACGAATCACAGGCACCTTATCGCCGGCGCGCTGCTCGATGTAGCTCGTGGGGACGGAAGCGGCGACGGAAATAATCAGTGTATCCTTGCTGAGTTCCGACGCAATTTCTTTCAGCACTTCGCCTACTACCTGAGGCTTCACGCCAAGCAAAATAATATCCGCGCCTCGCGCTGCCTTGCGATTGTCCGTGGCCACATTCACGCCCAACTCTTTTGAGAGCACCGCGGCTTTTTCTTCGTGACGCACTGTGGCGGTAACTTTCTTGGGATTGAACAGACCTTGCTTCAGATACGCGCGCAGCAAAATGCTGCCGAGTTTGCCGGTGCCGAGCACCGCGAGTTTCTTGTCAGTCAGTTGAGTAGGCATGATGCAAACATTGTTATGGAGCAGACCAGAAGCGTCAACTTACGATTACGCCTTTAGACGCAACCGAACCAACGCTCTGACGGTCGCGGACTCGCTACGCGAATCCACTGCATCGCGAAAGCGTCTCCGTGTTCTCCTCCTCTCCGAATCTCAGTGTCCTCTGTGTTAAATCTTTCTTTTCTCTTCTCTTTCTTGTCGTAAGTCAGTCGTGACTCGCCCCGCCAAGCACCGCCACCGCATGTGGCAGCAACTTTGCAATCGCGTCCAGCGATTCCACCGCGCCCTTAGGGCTTCCCGGCAAATTGATAATCAACGCGTTGCGCCGCACCACCGCGACGCCGCGGGAAAGCACTGCCGTCGGCGTTTTTTCCGCGCCGCGCCGTCGCATTTCTTCCGCTAATCCGGGAATGACGCGCTCACCCACATCAATCGTTGCTTCAGGAGTATTGTCGCGCGGGCCGAGGCCAGTGCCGCCGGTGGTTAAAAGCAAATTGATGCGATTGGAATCCACAATGGTGCGAAGTTGGCTGCGCACTCCGGCAGGATCATCAGAGCAGCGCAAAGCGGAGGTAACTTCCCAGCCGAGTTCCTTGCAGCGCGCCGCGAGTGCCGGTCCGGAGAGATCTTCGCGTTCCCCGCGCGTCACGGAATCACTGATGGTGAGAATGGCCACGCGCATCGGACTAGTTGGTGCCGACGGTGTCACGATTGGCTTCGTCCATCAGGCGCATCGCTTCCATCAGCAAGCCGGTAGTGCTGCGCGTGGTGGTGACGTTAGCGGAAGCGCTTGCCGCGTTGAAATCGATCTCGAATTCGCCTTCGGTCCACAAAATTACTTTGAACACGGCATCATCGCCGGTGATGGAGCCCATTTTCGCGTCGCGACACTGGCCACTGGCGAAATACAATTCGGCGGATTCCGATCCCTTGCGTACCACCAGTCGACAGGATTTCTGGCCCATTTCCAGCGATTGCAGTAAATCCGTCATATTCATTTCTTCCAGGCGGCCTTGAATCACGCCGGGACGCGAAGCGCGCTGCTGCAACTTTTCGAGATGCAGCCGGTCCACTACTTTTTTCGCCGAGCGAACCAGATCCTTAAGCAGAAATGGCTTGGCGATGAAATCTTCGACGCCATCTACCAGCGGGCGAAGGCGTTCTTCAATGTCGGCGCGACTGGCGATAAACAAAAAAGGAATGTGGCGTGTAGCCTCGCGGCCACGAAGTTTCTCGAACAACTGGCGGCCATTCAATCCAGGCATTTTGTAATCAGAAAGAATCAGGTCGGGAAGCTCGTCGATGACTTTCAGCAACGCATCAGCGCCGTCGTCCGCGGTCATCACTTCGCAATACGGTTCCAAGCCTTTGGCAATCAGCGCGCGCACCATCGGATTATCTTCCGCAAGCAGCAGTTTGACGGTTTTTCCGGAGGCCGCACTCATCGGCGTGCTCCGCGCTTCTTCCTGGCGCGCGGACGGAGATAGTCGCCGCTCTTCCCACCGGTCTTTTCCAGCAGGTGAATATCGATGATCTCGATGCCTTTATCGAGGGCTTTACACATGTCGTAGACCGTGAGGGCGGCACAAGTTACGGCGACCAGCGCTTCCATTTCCACCCCAGTTTGCGCGGTGGCGGTCACCTTGGACTCTAGCTCCACCCCATCTTTGCACAGGCGCGAGGTCACATCAATGTGAGTGAGCGGGAGTGGGTGACAAAGAGGTATCCACTCGGCAGTGCGTTTGGCGGCGGCGATTCCGGCGATGCGGGCGATTTCCAGGGGATTGCCTTTAGGGTTTTTGAGGCGACGGACAGCGGAGACGACGCGCGGTGTCATGCGGACGAAGGCGTGGGCGATGGCGGTGCGGGTGGTGACGTTCTTGGAGGAGACGTCGACCATGCTGACTTCACCGCGTTTTGTGTAGTGAGAAAGTTTCGCCATGTCGCAGGGTACCTAGAGTACGTCGCCTCGGGGGAGAACGGAAACTGTGTCTCCTGCGGGTATTTCCTGGCGGTCGGCGGGGACAACCAAGAAGCAGTTGGCGTGGCGGAGGGCGGAGACGTCGCCGGAGCCTTGCCATTTTAGCGCGCACACTTGCGGTGCAAGGTTTCCATTCGGCCACTCGAGTCGAGCGGGAAGAAAATGAGTCAACCCGGTCTTTTCGCGCAGTGGCTCGGCTAGCGTAGCTTCCAAGAACGGAAGAGGCCGAACTTCGCTGCCGCCCAGTACATCGATCGCAGCAGTCACGAAGAGTTGAAAGGTCACCATGGTGGAAACTGGATTTCCTGGTAGGCCGAACACCAAGGTGTCGCGGCAACGGCCGAAGACGGCGGGCTTGCCAGGGCGAATTGCGACGGCATCGAAGAAAAATTCGGCGCCCAGGCCCTTAAGGACGGCTTCGACTAGATCGTACTTGCCCATGGAGACGCCGCCGGACAGAACCAAAATATCTTCGCGTAATCCCTGCTCGATTTTTGCGCTGAGATCGTCGGCGCGATCGAGAGCATTGCCTAGCGGTATTGGCTCGCCGCCTGCGAGGCGCACTTGGGCTGCGAGCGAGACACTGTTGCTGTTGCGGATGTGAAATGCTCCCGGCGTTTCGTTGATGGGCACAACTTCGTCGCCGGTGGAGAGAATGGCGACGCTGGACTTTTTGTAGCATTGCAATTCCGTCGCTCCAACTTGCGCTGCAATGGCCAATTCGGCGAAGCCCAGGCGGGTTCCAGGAGTCAGCGCCGTTTTGCCGGCTTGCGCTTCACTGCCGCGGGGCACAATGTTCTGGCCCGATTGCGTGGCGCGCTCGAAAGTGACGTGATCGTCGGAGCGCTTGGTGAATTCGATCATGACTACGGCATCGGCTCCCGAGGGGACGGCGGCGCCGGTCATGATCTGGATGCAGGTGCCGGGGGCGAGTGCGGAGGAAACGGTGTCGCCTGCCTTGATCTCGCCAACACAGCAGAGCGTTGCGCCAGCAGCGGCGTCGGCAGTGCGCACCGCGTAGCCATCGCGGGTGGAGCGATCGAAGGGCGGGTATTCACGATCGGTGCGAATTTCCTGGGCGAGAATGAAGCCCAGCGCGTCCCACGGCGTGCGGGGAATGGTTGTGAGGCCGCGCGGACGTTTGGCGGCATGGGTGATGACCAGTTTTCGCGCGTCGTCGAAGGACAGCATCCGGGAACCTCGGCACAGTAAATATACCGAAGTTGGGGCGAAGCTCCGAATGGAAGACGCGAAATCTGGTCGGACCGGAGGGACCGGATTTTCAGGAGAAGTACGTACCCCACCCGGGGTGTCTTTTGGTAAAGAGGTGGAAGTGATTGAGGTGGAGGGAGATAGGGCGAAAGTGATTTGGTACAGAGTTGGTACGAAAGTTGTACGAATGAAGGTGGGTTTGGCGGATATCTTGGTCGGCGAAGGTAAAGAGTGAGACTTGGGTGAAGGGAGTTCAAGTAAAGGTTGAGTTCCAAAATGAAACTGGCGGAAGGTGCAGGTTAAGGCGGGCGACTGTTCGAACTTTTTCCGAGCGTACGCGAGCAGCTTATACCTTGTAATTTAATTTGTCAATGAGTAATCACCGGTCAGACGTCTAACTGGCGATGAAATGTGGACGGAGAGAGAGCCGCCTGGCAAAGCCGCAGAGTTTCTTGATTGCCGGTGGCAAAAGGGATAGATGTGATGTGCGGAAACGGTGAGAAGCGGAAATATGTGGACTGAGTTTGTGCTTACGTTCGAAACGTAGGTGGGGAGTTCTGATGAAAGCGATCGCACGAGTACTGGTGTGGGCGGTGATTTGGTTGGGCGCGCTGCATCCTGCGCTGGGACAGAGTCGATGTGAGAATGCGGTTCAGGGATTTCTGTCCCACGGAGTTCCCGTCAACGCGATCGATCATGCGTATTGGAGAACTGCTGTCCACGGGGCGGCAGCTAAGGGAGGCATGCGGATACTGCGCTACTTGGTTGCGAACGGTGCCAACATCAATGCGTTGGATCGTGACGGCGATAGCCCGGTTGAACTGGCGGCGTCGAACGGAAACCGGGAAGCGACGGAATTCCTAATCGAGCGCGGAGCGAAAAGGATTCGGGGAGACGACGAGCAACGGGAAAAAAGCATTCACGGTCAGGTTGAAGACACCATTAAGGAACGGGCCGAAGGGGTAGGCCGTCCGCCATCCTGAAATCGAAGAGGGATTCATCGCGCAAAAAGCTAGCGATGGTGCAGAGGTCCTCACTGCGCGGGCTCGGTTCGGAATGACGGGCTGCAGATTGTTTTGAGTGTGCCGGCTTTGAGGCGCTAGTTCCGCCAAAAACTACTCGTGAGTTGCGGCCTCGTGTGGAGAGTCAAAGTCCCCACACGTGAAGGCGACGTGTGGAGCGCCCGGGGGAGATAGGCGCTGAGGCGGTGGGGGATTGGATGGATGCTATTGGCGGATGGGATACACGGTAGTACTCGAGGGCTATGGAGGGGTGGCGAAGGGAGCGGCAGAATGGGCGGGTTGTAGAAAGTTCTAATTCGTCGACCATCCCGGCGGTTTAGAGGACGCTCAGGCCACGGTGGAAACCTTCAGGCGGAGGCCGGTATGAAGACTTCAATTTTGATGAAGATGTGTGTGGTGTTTGTGGGAGTTGGAGCGGGAATGCTTTTCGCGCCGACGTGCAGGGCGCAGTCCGAGGTTTCCCCGGACCATTTTGAGGGCGCCGATGCGGCGACGGCTCCGATGACGCCCGCTAAGATTGTGGCGGCTCAGGCTAAACAGAATCCGACGTTGGCAGCGCGCAATTCACAGAAAGCAACTGGGCAACATAGCGCGAAGCACGAGTCTGGTTCGGCTGCGGCGGTTAGTGGTGCAGCGGTGGCGGACAAGCGGAAGACGGCTGCGGTGTTGGTGGCGGAAAAGCCGGAATAGATTTGTGCGATTGTTTGGTTACGTTGGGGGACCAACCGTGAACGGCGACGTGTGGGTAACCCAACTAGTTCGGTTCTCGTCAGTCGCGCTGAAATCGAAGAGGGATTCCTCACTACGCGGACTCCGTTCGGAATGACGGAGGTTGCAGTTGTTCGAGTTGGACCGTTTGTCGGCGGGTTGGTCTATAATTCCCTGCGCTATGAGTGCTACTACTAGAATGGAAACAGGGGCGCCGGCTTGGTCGGTGCGGCTGGCGTTTGAGTTGAGCGGGAACGACCAGAGCGCGCAGAGTGTGGCTGGCGGGCTGAACGAGGAACAGATGAATTGGCAACCTGCGGGGGGTGCGTGGAGCGTTGGGCAGTGCCTGGGGCATCTGTGCATCACGAACGATGCGTACATGAAGGCGATTGCGGAGGCGATTGCGGGGAAGCCGAATTCTCCGGTGGAACAGATTACACCTGGGTGGATTTCGAAGTGGTTTATTCGCAGCTTTATTGAGCCTTCGCCGCAAAGCAAGCGGGCTACAGCACCGTCGAAGATGAGGCCTGGGGCGCGTGTAGACGTTGGTGTGCTGGATCGATTCCTTGCCGGGAATCGAGCGTGCCGCGAACTGGTGCTGCGGGCTCGTGAGAAAAATGTGAATCAGATCCGGTTTCGGAATCCGTTAGCATCGGTGATTCGGTTTACGGTGGGGACGGGGCTGGAAATTATTGCGGGTCATGAGCGGCGGCATTTGCTGCAGGCAGAGCGGGTTAGGGACGCGGCGGGGTTTCCGAGGTAGTGGCTGCAGGAACCCGCAAAAATCGGGGTTGTCGAGTGATTTGGAAGTGTTCTCTAGGTTGAAATCGAAGAGGGATTCCTCACTGCGCGGACTCCGTTCGGAATGACGGGTGAGTAGGACGGACTAGGGTGCTCCAGCAATGTGACTGGAGCGGACCGATTTGCTTCCTCGCTGATGTGACAAACAAAGGAAGTGACGACTACAAAAAAAAAGAGGTGGCCACCTGAAGGTGGCCGCTACAGATTTAGCAACACTTCCGCGTGTTTCGCTCCTTCCAGCGCGAGGGCTAGAGGAGTTTGGAGAGTAGGGTGTTGGGTTGGACTATGGTGGCGCTGCGTTCTGGGCCGGTGCTGATCATGCCGATTTCGACTTGGAGGAACTCGGAGATGAAGTGGAGATAGTCGAGAGCGGCTTTGGGGAGCTCGGCGGCGTCTTCGATGCCGTAGGTGGAATTGCACCATCCGGGCAGCGTTTTGTAGACGGGCGTGACGCGCTCGTACTCTTCGGCGGTGGCGGGCATTTCGTTTACGGGTGAACCTTTGTAAGTATAGCCAACGCCGACTTTGATTTCGCGCTGAGTGTCGAAGACATCGAGCTTGGTGACGACCAGCGAGTCGATACCATTGATCATTTTGGCGTAACGCAATTCGGCGAGATCGAGCCAGCCGCAGCGGCGCGGACGTCCAGTAACGGCGCCAAATTCCTTGCCACGTTCGCGAACTTCCTTGGCTTCGAGGTCGGGCATTTCGGTGGGAAAGGGGCCGCCACCAACGCGAGTTGTGTAGGCCTTGGAAACGCCGAGGACGTGCTGAATTTTTGTGGGAGGGACACCAACGCCGGTGGTGGCTCCGCCGGATGTAGCGCTGGAGGAAGTGACGAAGGGATAGGTGCCATGGTCGATGTCGAGCATGGTGCCCTGGGCGCCTTCGAAGAGGACGGACTTACCTTCATCGAGAGCGCGATTGGTGAGTTCGGCTGTGTCGCAGATAAAACTTTTGATTTTTTCGCCGAGCGCGAGGGTGGCTTCGACTTCGCCGGAGAAATCGACTTGGGCGCCGTAGGCTCCCTGGGCAATGCGATTTTTTTCGGCGACGACGCGAGCGGCTTTTTCGCGGAAGAGCGCGGGATCGAGAAGGTCGGCGACACGCAAGCCGCGGCGGGCCATTTTATCTTCGTAGGCGGGACCAATGCCGCGGGAGGTGGTGCCAATAGCGTTGGAGCCCCGCGCGGTTTCTGCGGCTTTATCGAGTTCGCGGTGATACGGGAAAATAAGATGGGCGCGATTGGAAATGTGCAGGCGGCCCTTTACGTCGACGCCACCTTTGGCGAGGGTTTCAATTTCGGCGACGAGTGCGGCGGGATCGATGACAACGCCGGTGCCGATGATGGCGTGCTGCTGCGGGCGGAGAATGCCGCAGGGGATAAGTTGGAGAACGAAACGATCCTTGCCGATGATGACGGTGTGACCGGCGTTGTGGCCGCCAGCGACTCGTACGATGTAATCGAAAGAGCCTGCGAGATAGTCGACTACTTTGCCTTTGCCTTCATCGCCCCACTGCGCGCCCACCACGACGACCGATTTCATTCGGGGATTCTCCTTTACGCGGAAGTAGACAGCGGGAAAGCGAGTGACGCGTTCCCTACCCTACAGAGGATTCCGGCGCAAAAACGGATTAGGACACCAAATCAAAATCGTACGATGGGAACAGGGGGAACGCAAGGGATGGGTGGGGGAGGCGAGGAGGAGAGATTAACGCAAGAGACGCAGAGGGCACAGAGGAAGGCGAAGAAAAGAGGGATCCCTCACTGCGTTCGGGATGAATGACGTGGTTCCTGGGCGGATTGTGTGGATGGTGGGGTGGAGTTGGGAGGTGAGGTGGCGTGAGTTGGGAAGCAAATTTTGAGTTAGGGGTTTGGGTAGGTTGAACCTCAGGGGCTAAGCCCCTCGTTTTTGGCGTCGTTTTCGGCACGACGTGAAGTCGTGCCCTGACGCGATATATCGCCCCTACGGAGATGATTCGGTGCGTAGGAGTACAGGTGGCGCTTGCGCGGCGTTGGGATTGGGAAGTGTTGATTGTGGGGGCTTGGTTGGTTAGCGTCGGAGTAGGAGTTTTTTTCTACGCCTAAAGGTGAGAAGGCCATTCGGGCTGGAACGAACTTCGGTGCGTACGAAAGAATTTGGAGTTAGGAACGAAAATCGGGCGTAAACGAAAAAGTCGGAATTAGTAAAATTTGATTGCGAGAGAAAAGGCCTTGGCGAATCCAATTATTACGTTGACTACGGATTATGGGACGAACGATCACTTGGTGGGAGTGTTGAAGGGCGTGATTTTGAAAATCAATCCGGATGTGCAGATTGTGGACATCACGCATCAAGTGGCGCCATTTGATTTGCTGGATGGAGCGCTGGCGATTGCGTCGGCGTACACGTATTTTCCGCCGCGGACGATTCATGTGGTGGTGGTGGACCCGGGCGTGGGGACGGAGCGGCGTCCGCTGCTGGTAAGCGGGCAGAACCAATATTTTATTGCGCCGGATAATGGGGTGTTGTCGGGAGTGTATGAGAAGGAACCGAATTTTGTGGTGAGGCATTTGACGGCGGAGCACTATTTTTTGCAGCCGGTGAGCAAGACGTTTCACGGGAGGGACGTGTTTGCGGCGGTGGCGGCTTGGCACTCGAAGAATTGGCAGCCAGCGAGCATGGGCGAAGAAGTGACGGATTTTAAGCGGTTCGCGATGCCGCGGCCGAAGGAAGCGGACGGAGTGCTGAAGGGTGCGGTGTTGAAGGTGGATGGCTTTGGAAATTTGATGACGAATTTCCGGGCGGAAGATTTGGGAGCGGCGGCGATTGAGAAGGGCGAAGTGAAATTTCAGGTGGGGACGCATGCGGTGACGCGATTGGTGCCGACGTTTGCGGCGGGAAATGCTGGCGAGGTGATTGCGTATGTGGGATCGAGCGGGTATGTGGAGATTGGCGTGAATAAGGGGAGTGCGGCGAAGACGTTGGGGATTGGGAGAGGGACGGCGGTGTTGTTGGGGAAGTAAATTCGGAGGCTTAGAAGTTCGGGAGTTTGAGATCAGAAGTTCAGAAGTTCAGAAGTTCAGAAGTTCAGAAGTTCGGAAGTTTAGAAGTTCGGAAGTTCGGAAGTTCGGAAGTTCAGAAGTTCGGAAGTTTAAGAGTTCAGAAGGTTAAGAGTAAGATCCGATTTTTTTGGTTGGACCTCAGGGCTAAAGCCCCTTTTTTTTTTGCGCGGTTGCGGCACGACTTCAAGTCGTGCCCTGACGTCGGCAAGCAATGCCAGCCAGGAGCTGTGCCCTGACGGGAGATATCCACTGGGTGGAGACGAACTGGGTTAGCGGGTGGATTCGATTGAGAGCATTTGGGAGCGGGTGCGGGGGTCTAGCCAGTCGCGCCAGGCGTCACCTAGAAGGTTGAAGGCTAAGACGGCTAGCATTACGGCTAAGGCTGGGAAGACGACCATGAGCGGGGCGTCGAAGAGATGGCTGCGGGCGTCGTTGAGCATGGAGCCCCAACTGGGGAGCGGGGCGAGCACACCTAAACCAAGAAAACTGAGAGTGGCTTCGGCGAGGATGGCGCCAGCCATGCCGATGGTGGCTTGAATCAGGACGGGCTGAAGAATGTGGGGCAGAAGATGCTGGAGGAGGATGCGGGTGTGCGAAGCGCCTAGAGATTTTGCGGCGAGAACGAATTCGAGTTCCTTGGCTTTGAGGACTTGAGCGCGGGCGAGACGAGCGTAACCGGCCCAACCGGTGATGATGAGGGCGAGAATAACCTTACCGATGCCGGGACCAAAGAAAGCGGCGAAGGCGATGGCGAGGAGAACGCCGGGAAAGGAGAGAAAGGCGTTGATGAAGAAGAGATTGACGAAGCGATCGAAGATGCCGCCGCGATATCCGGCAAGCATGCCGAGAGTGAGACCGGTGATTCCGCAACCGAGGACCACGCATATGGAAACGAAGAGGGAGATGCGCGCGCCGTAGAGGACGCGGGAAAAGATGTCGCGGCCGAGTTCGTCGGTGCCCATCCAGTGGGAGTGGGAAGGAGATCGAAGGCGAGCGGCAAGATTTTGCGCGGAGGGATTGGCCGGAGCGATGAGCGGTGCGGCGAGAGCGGCAATGATGAGGAGTGAGGCGATGGCAAAACCGAAACGAGCGAGAACGCTGTGGCGGAGAAATTCGAAGAGTCGCGATTCCCTTTTCACGGTGGCAGTGGCGCTCATGAGAGGCGCACCCGAGGATCGATGAAGGCGTAGAGGACGTCGGTGAGAAGATTGACGAGCACGTAGGAAAGCGCGATGACCAAGATGCAGCCCTGAAGAAGAGGATAGTCACGGGAAGAAATGGCTTGGACGGTGAGACGGCCGATGCCGGGCCAGGAAAAAATAGTTTCGGTGACAATAGTTCCGGCTAGGAGCGTGCCGAATTGCAGGCCGAGAATGGTGATGATGGGGATGAGCGCGTTGCGAAGAGCGTGACGAACCAGAACGGCGGAAGTGGAAAGACCTTTGGCGCGGGCGGTGCGGACGTAGTCGCTGGAAAGTTCTTCGAGCATGGCACCGCGAACCATGCGGGTGAGAATCGCGGCGAGGGCTGCGCCTAAGGTGGCAGCAGGAAGAATGTAGTTGAGCGGACCGCCGCGTCCGGAGACAGGAAGCCAGCCAAGTTCGATGGAAAACAAAACAATGAGAAGAGGGCCGAGCGCGAAGTTGGGAACGGCGAGTCCGAAGAGAGTGAAGACGCCGATGGAGCGGTCTGCGGTACTGCCACGTTTGTGAGCGGCGATAATCCCGGCGGGAATGGCGATGGCAGCGCAGACGAGAAGCGCCAGGAAGGCGAGCTGGAGCGTGGCGGGATAGCGCTCGAAGATAACGTGGCGGACTGGCGCTTGGAATTTGAAGGATTGGCCGAGATCGCCGCGAACAATTTCGGAGAGATAGCGGCCGTACTGAACGAGGATCGGCCGATCAAGGCCTAGAGTGTGACGAAGTTCGACGACCTGGCCAGGCGCCGCACCTTCGCCAAGCATTTGTTCGACGGGATCGCCGGGAACAATGTGGATGAGAAGAAAGACGAGAGTGAGCACGAGCCACAGTGCAGGCAGTGTGAGCAGAAAACGGTGGAGGATGTGACGAAGCATGAGGGCGGGAGTCAGTGCCTCTCTTCCATAGTTTTGCGCTTGGCTAAGGCGAAGGCGGAATTGGTGTCGGGCTCGGCGGCTGGAGGAGTGGACGGCGGCGCCGACGGCTCGTGCAGGCGTTGAATTTTGACGCGAGCGACGCGGCGGCCGTCCATCTCGACTACGGAAAAGCGATAGCCATTGAATTCGAAGGTTTCGCCGCCACGCGGGATGAAGCCGAGTTGGGCCATGACGAAACCGCCGACGGTGGCGTAGGCGGGATCTTCAGGGAGAGGAATGTTGTACTGGGTATCGAGGTCGCGGACGTTGAGAGCGGCGTCGAAGATAACGGCGCCATCGGCAAGGGTGAGAGGACGCTCGACGACATCAAATTCATCGTGAATTTCACCGACGAGTTGCTCGATCAAGTCTTCGGTGGTGACCAAGCCAAGGATGCTGCCGAATTCGTCGACCACCATGGCCATGCCGACGTGGCGCGCGCGAAGTTCCTGGAGAAGTTCGCTGGCGGGCTTGGTCTCCGGGACGATGAGAATTTCTCGAAGGATGCGGCGAAGATCGAAGGGCGCGGGAGGGAGTTCTTCTTCGAAGCGGCGTTCGCGATCGAGAAGGACCCAGATCATGTCTTTAATATGGACGAAACCGAGGACGTGATCTTCGGTGTCGCGATAAACGGGAATGCGGGAACGCTGGGTGGTGGCGAAAACGTGCATGACTTCTTCGAGGGAGGCTTCGACGGGAAGAGTGTGCATGTCTGGGCGGGAAACCATGATTTCGCGGACTTGCAACTGGCTAAGATCGATGGCGCTAAGAATGAATTTTTCTTCGCCGATGCCGAGAAGGCCGCGTTCGCGCGCTTGTTGAATCTGAATTTGGAGTTCTTCAGTGGAATGGGCAACATTGTGCCCGGTGGGAGAAGCAACGCCGAGGGCGTCGACGATGACGCCGGAAGCGTTGTCGAGTAGATCGATGGCCCAGCGAAACGTGTTGAGAAACCATTGGAACGGACGAGCGACGAGGAGGGCGATGCGTTCGGCGCGGGCCAGACTGATGCTTTTGGGGACGAGTTCACCAAAGACGACGTGAATGGCGCTGAGAAATGCGAAGGCCAGGGTGAGGGCGATTGCATGGACGAGGAAAAGCATGCGGACGCTGCCCTGCGCGGGCATGACGCTTTGGACCAGACGGGCGAGCGCGGCTTCACCGAGGGCACCGATTGCCAAGCTGGTGAGGGTGATGCCGACTTGGACGCCGGACACGACGCGGTGGAGATCGCTGAGTAAGGTGTCGACAATTTTGGCTTGCGGATTGCCGAGCGCGACGAGTTGACGAACGCGGGAGAGGCGAACGGCGACGAGCGAGAATTCGACTGCGGCGAAGAAGCCGTTCAAGGCAACGAGCGCAAAAACGCCAATAATCCGCACGAGAAACATGCGCTACGGTATTCCCCCAAGCGGCATTGTAGCAGTACAGGCAGGTGGGATGTGGGAGGCGTGAGGTGGACGTCTCGGGTATGACATCTAGGAAAAGGCGGCGGGAGAAGTAGGGGAATCGAGGGATAGAGGAGGCGGGCGGGGACGAGGGATGCTAACGCGTGCCGAATGTAAGCGACGTGCTGACGGAAGCCAAAAGTCGTCGGCGGCCATGTCTCTGCGAAGAGAGTGACTGCACACGGTGGCCCGAGGGAGACTTTGCAGTTTGATTCACTTGGAAGCCACCTTTGGCCGTCGACGAT
>Ga0070762_10000882_pt1 | contig 13311 bp, 5 predicted proteins | sample HubBroMetageREF2_FD_66726 | JGI IMG/M metagenome (GOLD analysis project Ga0070762, IMG submission 66726) | Reference soil microbial communities from the Hubbard Brook experimental Forest, New Hampshire, USA - Hubbard Brook CCASE Soil... | ecosystem: Environmental > Terrestrial > Soil > Temperate...
CGTTCGCCGATTCGGAATAGACACAAACCAACTGTGGATAAGCACGAGAAGCCGATTTGGTCTCCCGCTCAGTTGCTGAATATTCTGAGCGCGGCTCCAACGGGCCTTCGGGCATTTTTCGACTGTGTGGCGCTAACCGGAACCAGGTTGGGTGAGGTACTGGCGTTGAAATGGAAGCACGTTGATTTGGAGCGAAGAATACTCCGAATCGAACACAGTCTATGGCGAGGCCAGCTTCTCTCGCCCAAGACGACGGCAAGCACGCGAGACATCCCTTTGGGAAGTGCCCTTAACGAGACTCTTCGGAATCACCGTGAGAACTCGTTACATCGCGGGCCGGATGACTTCGTGTTTTGCAAAAAGGACGGGTCGTCGCTGGACCCGGACGTGCTTCGGAAGGACGCCCTCTACCCAATTTTGGACAGGCTAGGGATTCCGCGAAAGAAGGGCGCGTCAGGCTTTCACACATTCAGGCATTCGGCTGCGAGCATTGTTAACGAGCAGACGGGAAACCTGAAGCTGGCGCAAAAGTTCCTCGGCCACTCCACAATCAAGATGACCGCAGACATCTACACGCACACTTCTGCGGAAGCGGAACGCGGCGCTGCAATCGCACTAGAACGGGCAATCTACGGTGATTTGTTCCCAGTTGTTCCCAATATCGAGAACAGGAACAACTTTGTGGCGCTAAATTAGGCGAAGGAATTGTTACGGCTCAGCTCGTAACCATAAATAAGAAGGGCGCTTAGAGGATTTTCCTCTTAAGCGCCCATGGTTGCGGGGGTCAGATTTGAACTGACGACCTTCGGGTTATGAGCCCGACGAGCTACCAGGCTGCTCCACCCCGCGCTATAGATACTACGCGACTTGCTGTTCGTCCGCAACTCCGGTCATGTCTCCATGAAGCCCTCGTTGGTGATCTTTCTGCGTGCATCAGCCCTGGCCTACAATGGAACAGATGATGAATACGAGATTTTATGCGCGAGTGGCCCCATGGTGCCGCTCTCATCCGGTCGCGACCTATGTCTTGGCCAGTCTTCTATGGACAACATTGCTATACGCTCATGCCGTTACAGCGGGTTTTGCATCCTATGACGATGGACCCCAGATCGTACAGAACCCCTCTCTATCCTCTCTCGCCGGGAGCCTGAAATACTTTCAATCCCCTGTATCGTTTGCCTCAGACCTGCGCGGGAGCGGAGGATCTTTTTACCGTCCTCTCTTCTGGCTGAGCTTGGCCATCGACGAAAACCTTTGGGGACTGAACCCCGCAGGATTCCATCTCACCAACGTGCTGCTGCACTGGTTGAGCGGCCTGTTTCTCTTTCTGCTCTTGCGGCGGCTGGATGTTTCCTCCCTATCTTCCGCATTTACATCCCTGCTTTGGCTAGGTCTTCCCATTAACTCCGAAGCGGTCGCGTGGATCTCCGGTCGTCCTTACTGCCTGGCCGCCTGTTTTTTGTTGCTCGGGATGTTGTTTTCAGAACGGTATCTGTCTCGTCCGGCGGCGAAATATCTTGCTGGCTATTGTCTAGCCGCTTTTTGTGCGCTGTTTTCCCATGAAGAGGGTGTGCTGATTGTTGCTCTTTCGCTGCTGCTCATCATCGCAAAGCGTCAAACCAAAAGTAGAGCAGCCAGGATGCTCTCCGGCGTGTCTGTCATAACGATTCTGCTTTATTTTTGGTTGAGACATGCCTCGGGAGCAGCCGGAGTCACAGCCAAAGGGAAGATCGCTTTCTTTGGACTGTTTTTCTGGAAATATCTCGGCTGGATGGTACTTCCAATCCACATGAGCGTGGAACGATCGACTAACACGCCGCCGCCTGGATGGTCCGGACCTGCGCTTGCCGCGTGGTTGTGTTTGGCTCTCGCCTGTGCTGCATTGATTGTTGTACATCGGAAGATTCCGAAATCGCTAGTTGGTTTTGCATGGATCGGAATAGGCTTATTGCCGTTCTGCGGCCTCGTGTCCATCTATCAGGGCATGGCCGAGCGCTATACCTACGTCGCATCGGCGGGCCTGGCCTTGCTGGTTGTGGTCCTCGGAGCGGATTCGCAAGTCCGCTTGCGGCCCTTCGTTCTCGGATCAATTGCCGCGTGGGCCTTGTGGGGTGTCTATCGACTGGAGACACGAATCTCGGACTGGTCGGATGCAGAGCGTCTCTACGAGCATTCTTTGCAAGCTACTCCTCACAGTGCGAAGCTGCACTATAACTTGGGCGCCGTCCTGGAAGGGCGCAAAGATTTCGCTCAAGCGGGCGGTGAATATAACAAGGCAGTCGTTCTGGAGCCGAACTACGAGCCGGCGCTTGCCGGTCTTGGAAATGTAGACCTGAACCTGGGAAAAGCGAAAGAGGCTTCCCAGATGTTTCAGAAGGCGCTTCAGCTTAATCCCGATGACGTGAAGGCTGTCACCAACTATGGCACTGCGCTTCAGTCGCTTGGCGAGTTCGACGCCGCCAAGGCGCAATTCCAACGTGCTATTTCTCTTGCCCCCGACAACGACGACGCATACTGCGATTTAGGTGTTCTGCTGTTCCAGACTGGAGATGCAGGCGGTGCCATTCTGCAATTCGATCAGGCCGCAAAAATTAATCCCAGCGATCCGACGCCTCTATTCAATCTGGCCGCGATTTATGAAAAAGGCGGCAGGCCAGACCTCGCTGTCAAGTTGTACGAGCGAGTTCTTCAACTCAGCCCTGGCGACCCTGACGCGATTTCTGCACTTCAATCTCTGCGGACGAATTCAAATTAGGAATGCGTATGGTCCCTACCAAGTATTGTAAGCAGTCCCATCAAAAGGGCGAAGCCGCGGTTTTGGTTGCCATCCGTGCTGCGTAGTTTCAACTGGTTACCAAAAGAAGGTGCACTGTCACGGCAGCTGTCTCTAACAGGTTCTGCGAATCAGTACCGTTAAACGCGCCAGTGTTGATCGAACCGATTCAACTCTCGGATGGTCGACTCGCAAGCTCCCCAGAAACCGGGTTCGAGGAAATCGCCTCTTCTCGCTTGATGTTCAAGAATTCCTATAGTCTATGCCCTTCTAACTCATTGAGATCATGAACAGAGTTCCGCGGAACATTGATGTTCGATATTCATCTGATTTTCGAACGAGGCATCTCAAAAACTGATTTTGGGCCATGCCAATGCGTGATCCTCGATGTTTTAGAATCACGGGTGGTTTACAGACGTCGCAGACAAATGGTTTTTTGGGCGCAGACCGGCGATCACCGTTTCACTGACTCTGCCCAAAATCCCTGGATGCCCAAAAACCCCTCAAACCCATGGTGCGAAAATGCCGCTTTTCTCTTGCCCAAAATTCGCATGAAAGCCTGCCCACAAACGGATGTTTTGGGGCGCTTCTTCGGTGTCCAGAAAGACTGGCGATCAAGCCTTCCCTCAACCAGGCCTCGAGACAGCGAGCCGTGCTCAGCGGCTTTTGCGCGGTGTAGTTATGCTCTACTGAAAAGGCAATATTTTAGAATGGCTCATCAATACCGATTTGCATCACCATCGTATCGAGCTCCGCCTGCAACTGGGCGCGCTTCGATTTCAGGTCTGAGATCCCCTTTCGCAATGCGGCCAGGCGGTCCTCTTGTGCATCCAGTTCCCCAGTATAGCGTTGCAGCAAAGCTTTCTCCTCCGGACTGCCTCTCAGAGCTTTCATGTTCTCACGCAGGCGGGCTTGGTCTTTATCGATCAATTCCATCTCTTGCTGCCGCGATTTAATCTCCTGCTCGACGTTGAAGATTTCAAATTTCTTGCCCATGGTCTTCCGCAACTCCGCCTCTACAGCTGGTTTTATCGTTCCTTCATGGACGAAGGTAGCGAGCTGCGTGTCGGTCAGAGTGGAAAGATAGATTCGCACGACCTCTGGACGGTTTTCCTTGACACTGAATTTCTCGATTTTCCCCGGCTCTACCACAATGCGAAACCTGTAGTGCGTTGCGCTGGAGTCTTCCGGCTTCGTTTCTTCCCCTAGCATCCATCCGCGGCGGATCGGATGCTCCAGGATGACCTGTCGTGGGGTGGTATCGGCGTTGTGAATGATGTAAGAAGTGGCGTCGCGTTCCTCCTGATGGATCGCCATCACACCCTTCTGAATGGTTACGCGTGTTGTCGTTCGTGAGCCGGCTGGGCTCTCTTTTCTGACCCGCACCGCTGTATCAGCGGCGTACGAGAGCAACCTTCGCTCGCCCGGATGCAAAAGCTCCAGGATGCCTTCTCCGGCGAAAGCATCCTCCTCCAAGACGTTAAATGTACCGCCATCGAGCGTGAGGCCAGAATTGTTACGCAGCCACAGGGCGCGCAGCGGTGTGCCTGACAGCGCGCCACTTTCGTCAGCCGTGACAAGCGTTATTTTTTCCGCTTCAATCGGCGACTGCACGATGGGTACCAGCGCTGACTGATTCTGTAGGACCGTAATTCTCTCTTTCAGATTGTACTCAAACAACTCCCCCACCGCAGTCCCGTCCGCCTCGGCCTCTTCATTGCTGAGAGCTTCTGTTACTTCGGTATTCCCGGCAGATTCTTCGGCTTCCTCTAAAGACTTCGCTGGCGGTGGAGAGGCTGTGCCCGCACCACCGATGACGCCCCCCATCACGCCGCCCATTGAACCTCCGGCCACTCCTCCGGGAACTCCTCCAGCTATGCCCTGTGGAACTACCATAGGGGCCATGAGTTTCCCCTCCTGCATGCTTGCCTCATGCGCCTGCGGCGTCAGCATCATCGATTCCGGGAGGGGAACCACCGGCCGTCGCGTGTAATACGGCTGTGAAATATTTTGAATGAAGGACTGTGGCGTACCTGACACCAATGAGAGTTTGACGTCCTTCCAATCCTCACCCACCGTGTTGTCCACAATCGCCCAGCCTTGTAGGAAAGGTTTGCCAGGAGTCCTCGGCAAAACAATTCGGTAAGTGCTCTTCCACACCGGAACTTCGCTGATGTAGCTCACGCTGAGCTCACGCTCGCCGCTGCCGGATGCGCTGACAGTCATCCGGCGGACGTCCTTCGATCGTGTCGAACCCATCAGACTCAAATAACGATTAAGATCCTTATGTATTTCTGGCTCTGCCGCGCGCACCACAACACTTGGGCCCAATTCAAATAGCCGCATTTCTCCGTCATCTGTCACGATGGCTAGTTGGGTTACATGAATGGTGCCGCCACCGGCGGTTTCCCTTTCAATGATCTCAACGCTGAACACTTTGCCTGCTGTTGTGGCCGGGCCGCTGCGGATTTGCACTCGGGTACCACGCAGTGCAATCAGAAAAGCCGCGCTGGTCACCTCTTCGCTGAGCGGAATTTGCAGGTTTTTCAGTTGTTCGTCGAGTGGCGCGACAGAATTGTAGCGCACCGCACCGATTCGACCGCCATTGAGGTCCACCAGCGTCAGCGACTTCAACACATCATTCAACTGAGCCGTGGTGAACTCGATCCCAAAATCCTGATTTCCCCGCACACGTCCGGTGTGCTCGAAATATCCCACGCCGTTCTTGTAAAGGATCACTTTCCTCACGGGTAGAGAAACGCTGGCGTTCGCTTCGAGCTCTTGCCCCCTTCTGTTTTGTTTCACGGGATTGTCTTGCGCAAATATCGCTGAGGAAAACAACAAACAGACGCACAACTGCTGTATGCGCATGTGCAACCTCCGGGGCAACGCATTAGAACTCTGATTGTTAGACACCGGCAAATGCGGGTTTGAGCCCCCCGTTCCTAAAGGATTCTTGGTTTTGCCGGTAGCTAGAGAACCGACACGCGGATTTTAGTGTTTTCGCAACTCGTCAGGATAGTGATTGCTGTATCTCAACTTGTTCCGGGCCCGACGTGTCTCGGTGAGATTCTCCCGATCTTTCAGTCAGTTCCTACTCTCTGCTTTGCAGCTTTTTGAGTAGCCTCTCAATTCGCAGAGCCAATTCTTCATCGCTCAGTGACGCCAGTGGGGCGGTCAATGATCCTGACAGGTCAAAATGCTGCTTGGGTTTGCCTTCCGTGTAATTCAAAAGCAGTTCTAGATGCCGAACGCTTCCACGCAGCGCGTGCGTGACCGCAGAACGGACCAAAGATTCCGCCACTGTTTGCTGTTTTTTCGGATCCCCTTCGGCAAGGATTTCCTTCGCTAATTCGCTGAAAGTCGCCGTGCGCGGGCGGCCGCTGGGATTCCCGCACTGTCCTGGAAGGAAACCCTTACCTGTAATTCCCCCCGGAAGCTTATCGCGTTGTTTGCCCGTTGTTTTGGCCATGGTTAGGTCCGCGATTTCCTGGAAAATCAACGCTTGTCAACTTGTCCAGCTTGATTTCTAGTTCAATCAGCTCGGCCTTTGCTTTGATTTCCCTAATGAGCAATTCAGCCGCTTCCGGAGGCAATCGCTTTAGTATGCCTCTAATTGTGCTCGGCTTGTGGCCGGCACCCCGCCTGCGACCGCCAACTCCTGACTTGCGCACGAAGTGTGGACCAGCCTTCTGCGCGGCTCTCATTCGCTCGCAATTACAACACTTCAGTTCTTCCATTTTTCATGCTCCAACTCTCGGAAACTGCCACGATCTGGACCTATTTCTTTCAAAAATTCGCCATTGCTCGACATGTAGCTCAGCTTTTCTTTGGTGTCGACGAAATCCGGTAGAGACTCCCCGAGCCTCGTCGGCACTACACAGATCTTTTCAATCTCGGACCTGCCCCGTGTACCCGCCGTGTACCCCGTTTCGGCTTCGGGCGATTCCTGCGTTTCTGTCAGTATTTGGAATCAATAAGTTACGAAGATTCAACACCAGGAGAGAGTCCGAATCCCACCCTCTCCGCCATTGCTTTAGAGTCACTGAGTTAGAGCCTTCCTAAATTCCATCCTGAGAAATCTTCCAAGTTGTCCAAATCGCAATAGTGGACAGCGAGGAGATTCATGGCTCAGTCCAAATTCACGCTGGACAAGTACATGAAGCTCAAAGACGCTCTTGGCGTTATCGGTTTACTCCACGACGATTCCGTTTGCGCGAAAGTCGCCGATTACGACGTCGACGCGATTTCCTGCTTTAACTAGCTGGCTGGGATTGCCGAAGACCATCCAGTAGATTAGGCCATTTTCTGGTTCTGAAGACTGGCGTAATTTCCCAACCTTGTCCATCTCCGGAACTCCCAACTTCGCGCCGCTCACTTCGTCGACCAGATACGGATTAAACTTTTTGTCGTTCAGTGTTTTTGCTTTTTCTGCATTCAGTACGCGATAGTCGAAGCGCAACATACCCTTAGAGGAGACCAGGCGTACGCCGATGATCTCCACGCCCCACTTTCGCTTGTAATAGGTACTGTCAAAGGCATGCCAGTTTGCGCTCGAGGCTGGCCCGGAATCCGTTTTGCCAGGAGTCGAAGCTGTGGCAACTGTAGCCGATGTGGAACCAACATGATTTTCTGGCGTCGCGGGATTTTGCTGTGCGCTGCCACTCGTGCTGAACATTAGCAGCGTGGCCATGCAAAGGCCCCCATACAGCCCTACTCTACGGCTCTTCGGGAACCAATGACTGTGCATACGCTTCTGTTCTCCCAAAATTGTGTTTCTTACATCACTCAGATTGCCAGATCTACTTACGTGCCAAGAATAACCGCCATTGTTTTGAAATTTATTTCGAAAACTGGTGTTGCTCACGAGATAGTTTTCGTGAGCAACACCGACCTGGAGACAGCTGCCTGACTTGCTGCTACCTATTTTGTCGTTCCGGTCAGCGCTGCCGTTGGTACTCCTGCTGCGCCGGCAGGTGCGGAGAGTGTCCCATTTTCTGCGCCGGTAGCCGAACCCGTCGGGCGGAACTGTACGTAGATGTTGCAGGAGGCACCAGGCGCCAGAGTGGTTACTCGAAGCGCGGGAATCGGATTGCTAGTGCCGCAGGTCGTTAGTAGCGAGAAGAACCCGCCGGGTACGCCGAAGTCCGTCGTGTTTGCAGAAACGAAGGGCGACGCGATGTTGTTAAGTGTCACGTTGCCCGTGTTGGAAAGGATGAACGTGTGGAACGCGTTGGCTGGTGTCGTCCCTCGGGTTACCGTCCCAAAATTGTAAGGCGACGGAGCAAGACTGGCCGAAACTACCGGAGTCACGCTAGTTCCCGTCTGCGCTACAGGCGAGCCCGTTACCGCCACGTTCGCCGTGATCGTCACGGTTCCCTGAACGGTGGCACCCACGGTTCCCGTCGGCTGGAAGGCCACGGTGATCGTGCAAGTCGCCGTTGCCGCAGTCAGAGTGGCTCCGCATGATCCGCCCACCCTCACGAACTGAGCCGAAGGGGTAATGGTGATCCCGGTCAAATCGGCGTTGCCGGTGTTATGCAAGGTTAGGGTCTTGGTTGCGCTGGTCGTGCCTATCACCACGTTGTTGAAGGTGAGCGGCCCGCCGGTGACGCTGCCAATCGGTGCACTGAGGCCTGCAACTTCGAAGGCTCCGATGTCGAATCCGGGGCCCTGTGGTCTCGTGGTGCCGAAGATGTCGTGATTCGGCGCTACGAGCGGAGTGCCTGCGTCAACCGCGGGCGATTTTGCACCGCATGTTGCCGCTGGGATGGTGGCGCCTCCGCAGATGCGATAGTCACCAATCGTCACGCCGTATCCCGGATTGCCCTTGGCGATCGACGAGTCGCTGAGCGACAGCGGTCCATACCGCAGATCCACCCAGTTGCCGCCTTCATCCTCTGCTCCGCCCGCCTGGAACGTGAATGGCGGGTTTGGCGGAGTGCTATCCGGAATTCCAGGATTGGCGCGCGAGCCATTGCAATACGCATGTGCCAGCAATGGATCCGCTTCCTGATTGTGATTGTTGTTGTAGATATTATTGCTGGGATCCGGAGTCAGAACCGAATACGTTGGGTTCATGACCAACGTTGGTGTTGCTTCCGACTGGCCGAGTACCCCGAGGTCCCAATACGTTGCTCCGGCTGGGCAGCCTCCAATGGAGGTCTGCACGAGCGTTGGAACAAGCGTTGTGGTTGCTGGCAAACCCGGATTTGCACCGGAGCCCGGACCGCTCGTTACCTGGAAGTAGAACGAGCGATTCTTGAACACGATGTTGTTTCCCAGGTAAGGATTGGAGAACACTTTACAATTCGTGTTTCCTCCGCAGTTCGTGCCGGCACCGAACGCGGTCGCAAATATCGCGCCGTGTGGCTCTGCGCTGATGCCCGCGGGTTGATTCGCGGACTGCGTTCCCGTTGGCGAAATCGCAATCACCGGACCCGCCGTAGCGGTGCTGTCGTTATTCGCCACGGTATTGTTGATGATCTGCGAGTTCACTGTGTCCATCAACGAAATGCCGCCGCCCGCCCATCCAGCAACGTTGTCGACGATCATGTTGTTGGTCAGCGCGACCGCCCACCAGTTGCGTGGAGTGGTCGGGTTGGCAATCACGTCTTCGCCGTTCACATCTTGCAAACGGACGCCGCCGCCGTGTCCGCCTTGCGCCGAGTTGCCCTGGATCAGATTCGAATCCACGACAACGTTTCCGGTGCCCAGAGATTGTGTCGTTCCAATCGCTGGCTCGCCTTCGATGGCGATGCCGCCACCAGAACTGGCTTGCGATTGAATGAACGACTGGTTGAACAACACCTGGTTATTGGCGATTGTGCCGTTCCAGCTGAGACCGATGTGGCCGATACCGCCACCATCGCCCACGCTGAAGTTGCCGCAGACGAAGTTGAACGTAACTTTGTAGTTGTCCGTACCAGTGCACAGCGACAGACCGCCGCCCGCTCCAGCTTCGCCGGTGTTGGATTCCGCTGTACCGTTCTGCGTAATCGCATTGTTGTGCACAGCAACGTTCTGGTCGAACCCGAATGGCCCGAGGCCTGTCAATCCTTCCAGATACGGTTGGCCGATGCGAATGCCGCCGTGATACACGCCGGCGTTTCCGTAGATGCGGTCGTTCGCGATTTCCAGATTGTGCGCCCAACCATTCACGTAGATACCGCCGCCAGAGTCGCCGCCCGTGACGCTCACGCCGTCAATCCGCGATGGCGCGCACAGGAAGTTGCTCTGCGAACCGACAGTCCTGGCGTTGCCGCAAGACTTCGCCGGCAAGTTCTTCGCCAGCACCGTGATTCCCGCGCCTTCTTCCGTGCCTAGCACCGAAGGCTCGAGCAACACGATACCGCCTGTGATTTCCTGGCCGGTCAACGGATCAGCCGCGTTCAGTTGATTTGCTGGGCAGCTCGCGTTTGCGTTTGTGATCGCATTGCCCTGCGCATCGAGACCGAAGAAGCAGTTGATGCGCGGTCTCCATTGCGCCAGTTTCTGCGTTGGATATTTCGCAGCGTTGATGATTACCGATGCCGCGCCCACACCTTGCAGGCGAATCGGCTTCCACATAATCACCAGTTCCGGATAGCTGCCGGCTTGCAGCATGATCATGTCGCCCGGATTTGCGGCGTCAATGGCATCCTGAATCGGATGCGCAAAGCCAGTCGCCGTGATGTTGTTGAGTGCGGCAGGTGTCACAAAGGTTGGCACTTTGCCGCCCACAGTGATCGTTACGGCGTCCACGGATTTTGTTCCGTTGGCGCTCTTGATCAGCAACTCGTACGCGCCCGGTGCTACGCCCGTGGGAATTGCTGCATCGATCTCCCCATCAGCCCAGCCCAGGTTCGTGCCGGTGGTAATCAAGTTAGCTACCACTGCTCCCGTTGCGCCGTTCACCAATTGCGCCGTACCCGGGAGGCTGCCAAAGCTGTAGTGCCGCGTAATTGTCGAAACGTTACCCAAGCCAGTGCTGGAAGTAGATGGTCCGTTGTAGGCATTGTTGGGAACCGAGACGTCGCCAAGCGCCATAATCTTCAGCGTCGAGCCCGGTCCGCTGACCCACGGTCCAAAGCCGCCGGCGGCAACTGCATCGCTGCCGTCCACGCGCTTAATTGCCGGAGTTGCGTCTGGATAGGCGCAATCCACTGGGTTGTCTCCTGCCGCGAACGCCGCGATCGGCAATACCGGCGTATCCATATAGTCGGTCGTGCCGGGCATATACGCGTTGGTGTAGCAGAAGTTGCTGTACTGCGGATTGTATTGTGGATCCGTAATCATCTGGCCGTAGGTGGCCGAACCTACCCGCGTATCGCGGATCGGGCCCGGATCGTTCATGCACGTGATCATCATGTTCGGTGCGTAACCCGTTGGGTTTGGCGGATTCACTTCCCACGTCGAGTACACTAATCCGTTGAACAACCCGAATTGATCGGCGTAGGTGCGCGAAACTTCCAGCCCGTTGAAGTCGCGGAATGCCACAGGCAGGAACGGCACAGCATACTTCTCGCCGTAATCCGGCCTGGTGGTGTTGAACTCCGACGACAGGTCATCCAGGATGATGCCGGTGAACTTCGCGGCCTTGGGCGTCTTCGTGAAGGTGAAGAAATCCACTTTGCCTTGCATCTGGTCGGTCACCACGACTTCTCGGCGATCGCAAAGATGCTTGCTTGCACCGGCGAACGGCGCCACTTGTCCCGATCCTGGCGAGATACTCATGAAGTCAGGAACGATGTGCAATTGGCCCACGCACGGCGTGTTCTGCTGAATTTCACCGACGTTGAAGCCGCCAAAGCTGGTGCGACCCAGGTCGTTGGTAGGATTGTTGGGATTGTAGGAGTTGTACTGATTGATGGACGCCTGGTCCGGTACGATAAAGATGTTGCCCATGGCGCCGAACTGTTGCGTGACCGGAGCGATGTACGCGTCACCGATCAAGATGTTCTTGTCTTCTTCCCTCACGATTTCAAATCCCGGAGGCAACACAACTTCCGCCACATACTTGCCTGGAGGCAGCATGTTCGGTAGTGGCACTGCTGGGGTGCTGTCAGGATCTGGCGTGGTGCAGATCGCGCATGCCTGGGTCGGGAACTGGTAACGGCCATCGTACGGCGCTGGCTGGATCTGGTTCCAGTTGTGGAACCCGTCGTAGCAGCGGAACTGATAGTTCGGCGCTGGCGTGTTCGGCGGCGTTGTGGGACCGAGCGTGTAAGTAAAGAAGGGATCGTTCTGGTCCTGACCCGGGCAGCTCATATTGGGCGTTACACCATCGGCGCGCACGCCGTTGGCCCATGCATCCCAACTGCTGGTAGTAGTCGTATCGATCAGCTTCAGCGCCATCGTATCGGTTCCATCGGCGCTGGGAATTTCCTGATACAAGTTGATCGTAACGTTCGGAATCAGCGGTTCCCACAAGTTTTGGTTCACAATTTGTGGATCGTCGAATGGACGCGTGGAGTTGTACACCACATGTCCCCAGATGCCGCCGTTTTCACCGGTATGATACGGCCGCTTGGCGAATTCCATGATTTGCGGCTGGCTGATAAAGGCCTGAAAGCCTTCGGTGGTGATGCTACCGGGATCGTTGCGAACCGTCTTGCCCGGATAGTAGGTTGCCCCAGGTACTTGCAAGCTCGAAGGTACCGAGAAGGATTCGGTCGAATTCAGGATTCCGCCGGTCGTCCAATCGCGCGACAAACCGTAGGATTTTCCATACGAGGTGTCAGCAGGATCTGCCGGTCCACCTGCGTCGTTGATGATGTTTACTTTTGTTCCCTTGTAGCGCGTGGTATCCGTTTCTACGACGTACCAGTTGAACAAAGGAAACAGTTCGTTGAACGTCGCGTTACCGGTCGAATCCGTGCCCGATTGTGCGGCGAATTGACCATCGCGGAAGCGAATGTTCACACCAATTTGCGCCAAGCCCGGGTTATCTGCGCCGTTATCAAGATACGACTGCGTAATGATGGTCTGGAACCACGAGAAGGCTGGCTCGTCGCCCAACGCAATGGTCTGTCCGGATGCGCCCGCTGGGACCACTACGTTTTGGTATTGCAGAATTTGATCCTGCCATTCATCCCAGATCGCGAGTTCATATTGGCCTGGGGGAACGCCGGTCAGCGTGAAGTTGCCATCCTGATCGCACTTTGTGAACGCGATGTCGTCGCCGCTTCCGTTCGAAGCATTGAGGCCCACGTAGCACACCGTCTGCGCCAGCGCTCCATGCGACGCGCTGTCATACAAACCTTCTTGGGAAGGCCGTGACATGCGCAGGTTCGTCACTTTGCCGGTAATCGAGTTGTTTCCGTGCAGGCTTTTGTTCACCGCCGCAATGTGTGCCGGATTGATGAACCCGATAAAGGAGTGATAACCGGGCGAGCCAAATTCCTGAAAGTACGGTGGCTCGCCGATCTTGGCAAATGCGTCGTTGGCGTGTGTTCCTTCCAGCGTCGACGATTGCAGCCAAACTTCTCCTGCGGCTTCTCGCGCGGCACCTGGCTTCGCGAGAACGTCAAAGCGATTCGGGAACAGGTTCTTTATCA
>Ga0070762_10000883_pt1 | contig 13304 bp, 9 predicted proteins | sample HubBroMetageREF2_FD_66726 | JGI IMG/M metagenome (GOLD analysis project Ga0070762, IMG submission 66726) | Reference soil microbial communities from the Hubbard Brook experimental Forest, New Hampshire, USA - Hubbard Brook CCASE Soil... | ecosystem: Environmental > Terrestrial > Soil > Temperate...
GAAGCCATCGAAAGGCCAAGCCATTCCTTCACATTTTGGAACTCCAGGACACGAAGCAGGCGTATCGTCCGCGCCCAAGCGGCGTGGGAGCCGACTTTCGATCGACGTTCAGCTCCGCAGCCATGGCAAAATCCTGCGCCGACCATGAATTCCGTCTCGCAGCGATCGCAAACCTCAACCATAGCCGGAACGGCGGACTCGGCTTGGGCTGGCGGAGGACGCCAGAACTCCTGCCGTGCGTTGTCGACAACCTCAGACATATGGATATCCCCGAGCACTTAATGGCAAGCCAGTGACCAAAGCCACTACGCCGTTAAGTTCTTCCCATGCACCACCTTTACAAACTTCTGGCCCATCCCCCACGCCCGAGCCGGGCAAGATTTACTCCGTTTCGGGCAAAGATGGCCACTTTTGGGAATTATCAAGTCCGAAGTTCCTTTTCCAACACACAAATGTCTTGGTTAAGTAATGCTCTTGGTTCCGGCGTCCCAACCGCTGAGGCATCAGATAAACTCAAGACAGAAGACCGAAATAGAGGAATGCCGATTTGTTTCGTCGCACCCTGCTCCATTGCTATCTGCTCTTCTCGCTGGCGCTGGTGCCGCCCCATGGAATCGCCGCCCAGACCAACTCCCAAGCGGCTCATCCCGGCGACAGCCTATCGTTCCGTCCCAACGATGCCCTGAACCGGGCCGCCTTCGACCACTTCTACAATCTGGATTACGACCGCGCGGTGCAGGAATTCGATCAGATATTGCAGAGGCATCCCGACGATCCTTTCGCAGTAAATCACTTGTTGACTGCAGTTCTGTTTCGCGAACTTTACCGCATGGGAGCGCTGAACACTGGGGAATACGCCAACGACAGCTTTATTCGGGCCGCGCATCGTCCCGCCGATCCGAAGGTAAAGCAGCAGATCAAAGATCTGGTTCAGAGAGCGACACAGCTCGAGCAAAACAGCCTTGACGCGAATCCCAAGGATGTGGCCGCCCTCTACGCCCGCGGAGTGACTCGCGCCCAGTTCGCGGCGTACACCGCGATGGTGGAACACGCCTGGTTTTCAGCTATGCGCAATGCCGTGGGAGCGCGTCGCGATCACGAGCGTGTGCTTGAGCTTGCTCCTGCGGACACACCGGCGAAGCTCATTGTCGGCTCCCACAATTATGTGATGGGCAGTCTTCCGCTGGCGCTGCGCGCGGGTGTGACCATGCTTGGCATTGGCGGGAACAAGGAGCTGGGATTGCAGGATCTTCGCGAGTGTGCTGAGGGAACAGGCGACACTAGCACGGACGCGAAGATTCTGCTTGTCCTGTTCTTGCGGCGTGAGCATCGTTATCCGGAAGCCTTGGTCATAGCTCGCGGCCTGATTCAGAGTTATCCGCGCGACGTGCTTATGACCTTGGAGGAAGGGAATCTGCTTCGGGCAGAAGGAAACGATCCGGAAGCCGCCGCCGCCTATCGGCGGGTTTGGCAGGCTGGCCGCGAGGGGTATTATGACGGCCTGCACTATGAGATCGCGGCCCTCAGCCTGGGCGATCTGCTTCGCAGCGATAAGGATTACGCGAATGCAGTCTCCGCCTATGAGCAGGTGAGTGAGGTTCAGCAGCCCGATCCGGAAGTACTGCAGAAGGCCAATCTCGCCGCTGGCCAGATGTATGACTTGCTGGGCAGGCGCGATCTGGCGGTGAAAAAGTACCAGGCGGTTGTGGCCGTGGATGCTTCGACGCCTCAGGCAGAAAGCGCCAATCACTACCTGAAAGAGGCCTATCGAGGAGAGTAGAATTGGAACCATCGGCAGCGCCGAAACGTATCTAAGACCAGGCGACGAGGAGGTAGATCGTGTATTGCAACTACTGCGGAAAGGTGATTCAAGACGACGCGAATGTCTGCGCCTACTGCGGCATCCGAGTGGGTGCGGTGACAGCGCGAAAGCGACTGGTGCGTACACGCGCGAATCGGAAGATCGCCGGCGTGTGTGCCGGATTCGCCGAGTATTTTGACCTCGACGTCACGCTAGTTCGCTTGGTTTGGTTATTTGTCGTTCTAGTGGGCGGCACCGGTTTGCTGGCCTATGTGATCGCATGGATTGTCATGCCGGAGGAGCCATTAAGACTTCCGGCTCCGGTCGGGGCGCAGCCCGTGATCAATCCTTAGCGAATCGCGCGATGCCCCGAATCCCCAGCGGCGATGCGGATATATTCTACGAAGTCCTTGGAAGCGGCCCGCCGGTCGTTCTGCTGCACCCTTTTCCGGCCAATCATGAGTTATGGAAGCCGGCAGCTCAGGCGCTGGTGACGCGCTATCGCGTCATCCTTCCTGATTTGCGAGGGCACGGGGAGTCCGGCATTGGTGAAGGTCCAGCCACGATGGAAAAGCATGCGGCCGACCTCGCTCGAGTGCTGGACCACGAAGAAGTCGGACGCGCTCCGTTTGTGGGAGTGTCAATTGGCGGATATGTGTTGTTCGAATTCTGGCGGAAATCCCGCGTGCGTGTGAACGCACTCGTTCTCTGCAACACCAAGGCTCAAGCCGATACTCCCGAAGCGCGGGCGGGACGGCTACAGGCCGCGGCTGAGGTAACGGAGCGTGGCACCGAGCCATTCTTCGAAAGCATGATCCCAAAGCTGATGGGAAAAACGACAAGAGACACGCGTCCGGATCTGGTTGAAGGAGCGCTGCGCATGATGCGGTCAATGTCACCTGAAGATGTGGCCATGGTGCAACGAGGTATGGCCGACCGTCAGGATTCTGTGGAGACGCTGAAGACAATCAATGTCCCGACCATGGTTGTGACTGGAGACGAAGATGTCCTCACTGGTGTTGCCGAAGCCGAGTTGATGCGGAAAAACATATCCGGCAGTCAGCTCAAAGTCATCGCCAAGGCCGGACACTATTCTCCGTGGGAGCAACCTGAGGAAGTGGGGAAACTTCTGCGCCAGTTTCTCGATACAGTTAGCGGAGGCTAGCACAACGACCTCAACGCCGTTTTGTTACAATGCTCGCGCCATGATTGATAGCTTCCTAGTTCCGGAAAAAACGGTAGTCAATGCAAAGGGTGATGGTCCGGCGGTCGACGTTAGCGGCGCCTCGAACCGAGTCTTCCTTCTTAGCCTGAACATCACCGGCATTGTCGAGCAGGAATCGTTGGATGTGAGCATCCTGGGATCGGCTGACGGCACCATCTGGGGCCCGAAACCGGTAACGAATTTTCCTCAGAAGTTCTACCAGGCGCGGCATCCTCTGCTGCTGGATTTGACTGGGCAAGCGAACATCAAGTTTCTACGCGCTCACTGGGAAGTGGGCCGCTGGGGCCGCGGAAGTGAGACGCCGATGTTCGAATTTCATGTGACCATCAAAGAAGTGCCGACCGACATTCTGAAAGAAGCGACCGCAGAAGCCAAGGCGATGGTGTAGAGAATTAGTTGTCTGCGATTTCTGATTGGCCCTTTTCCTTCCAGCTGAGGCTCAAATCTCAGATTTCCATTTATATTGAGTAACAGATGTCTGCCGAGACAACAGCTTCTACGGTGGTGGTTCGCCCAACGCGAAACATCGCGGGCGCACTGCGGTTGCCGGGGGACAAGTCTATCTCTCACCGCTACGCCATGCTGGCTGCCATTGCTGAAGGGACTACACGGCTGGAGAATTTTTCTACCGGAGCCGATTGCGCAAGCACCCTGGGCTGTCTCGCTGCGCTGGGAGTAGAAGTGCAGCGCGATGAAAAGGCGGTCCTGATTCACGGACGCGGACCTAAGCTCCAACCACCGACCACCCTCGATTGCGGCAATTCGGGATCGACAATGCGAATGCTGAGCGGCATTCTGGCCGGGCAGGAATTTACCAGCGAGCTCATGGGAGATGAATCGCTGTCGCGGCGTCCCATGGCGCGAATCATTGCTCCGCTTGAATTGATGGGCGCCAAGATTGCCGCCACCGATGGAGGTCGTCCGCCGCTGCGCATCAGTGGCTCACCTCTGACTGCGATTGACTACAACATGCCAGTGGCGAGTGCGCAGGTGAAATCGGCATTGCTGTTCGCGGGATTGTTTGCCCGCGGCGAAACTCGCGTTTCGGAGCCGGTTCGTACGCGGGATCACGGAGAGCTGGCGCTGCGCGCGTTCGGTGCGGAAGTGAGCCGAGACGGCGACCGGGCAACGATCGCCGGCGGACAGAAGCTGCATGCGATCGAAGCGGAGATTCCTGGCGATCTCTCCAGCGCCGCTTTTTTCCTGTGCGCCGCCGCATTGTTTCCCGGGTCCCGGCTGCTGATCAGCGGCTTGCTGATGAATCCTACGCGCGCCCGATTGCTCGACATCTTGATATTGATGGGGGTCGGCATTTCGGTTGCTGAGTTGGAGGACAAGCACGGAGAGTTGGTGGGCACGGTCGAGGTCGACGGACGCGACCTGCGCGGAGCCACGCTCGCGGGCGCTGATACCGCGGCATTGATTGACGAGATTCCGGTACTGGCCGCAATAGCGCCTTACACCACGAATGGGATTGAAGTTCGCGACGCTAAGGAACTACGCGTGAAGGAGTCCGACAGGATTGCCGCGATTGCGACGAACCTGCAAGCCATGGGAGCGGAAGTTGAGGAACGAGAGGATGGACTAAGAATTCCAGGCGGGCAGATTTTGCACGGAGCGGAAATAAATTCCTTCGGTGATCACCGGATCGCGATGGCGTTTGCGGTTGCCGCTTTGCGGGCCAGAGGCGAGACCACCATTCATCACGCCGATGCGGCGGTGATCTCGTGCCCGGGATTCTTTGCGGCGCTCGAAGCTTTATCGCAAAGGTGACGCAAGACTCGACCGCGACGGCTGAAAGCCGTACATTTATCTGGCGCGAGCGGCACGGTTGAAGCCGTGCCCCCGCAATCCAACCGATCTGAAAGGCATCAGCGCCAATCTTCAGATGTGTTCAGTCTTGCCGTCGTATTTGACCGTGCCGTTTTTCTGATTGACTTGGTCGACGTCCTGATTGGTATAGGTCCGTCCTGCTTTTCTTGTGCCGCCGGAGCTCGCCATCAGGTGAGTCGCACTGTCGATGGTCTGCCACGAGGCAACGCCGACATCAAGGGCATGAGCTCTGCGTCCCGGTCTGGCCTCAGACGGCGACTCGGTTGCTGTCTCAACTGCGGCCGATGGACCGAGCCAGGTCGGCTGGGTATACGTGGGCGACCAGATGGCTTGGGTATACGCGCCGGCTGGAGGCTGGGATACAAACGAAAGAGTGGCGTTGGTCGCGCCGGCCACGTTTCCGAACGTGGCGTTACTGGCTCCAACTGCTGCGGGTGAGACGGTGGCGAGAGTCACAGACGGAGTGCTAACCAGAGGCACGAAAGGTGCTGCATATACTCCGTAAGAGGGAGCCCAGTTGCTGGCGGCTCCTCCGATTACGGTTGCTTGAGCGGCCGCGAGTCCAGACAACAACAAAACCATGAACAGTGAACGCATACGATCCTCCACAGATCTTGGGTAATCTGATTTCTCGGGAGCTGAATTGGATCTATTCTTCGCTGTGAAAACGATTCTATTTCGAGACTTCTCCAGCGCGAAAAAACGTTCCCATGACACGCTGCGTCGAGATCAGACAGCAGCATCATAACCCGAAACCCGGCTCTGGGAGCGGGTTTTATTAGGATCCGACATAGCGGGCATAGAGACTTCTGGCTATAGTCTTGTCGGTTGTACCTTTGATGATGGCCCTGCCGTCGGGGAACAACGTCATTTCGTAGGGCTCATGGAAGAACTTCAGGACGAAGTCGTTGTGGCGCACTCTGCCAAGCGGCTTGAGGCGTTCGCTCATCTCGGCCAGATCCACCGGTCGGTGGCGTTCGTGAATCTGAACGGAATTGCGACCACATAGCGTTATGTGCGGACGGTCTGCACCAGCCAAATGGGAAAATTCGTGTTCCCCGCAAACTCGGCAACCCGGGCGCGGCTTGTCGGCAGCAACTTCGGCGCGTTCGTTCCTCCACACGTCAAAGGAGAGGAGCGTGTGGCGCAGCCACTCATTGGCCTCGACCAACAGTTTTACCGCCTCCGTAGCCGCGATCGAAGCGACCAGGTTTACGGCTGAGTTCAAAATTCCAGCCGTCTCGCAGGTTTCGAAGGTTCCTTGCGGAGGGTCGGAGAAAATGCAAGCCAGACACGCGGTCTTCCCGGGAAGCACGTTCAACGTCACGCCGTAACTGCCGACGGCTGCGGTGTAGATCCAGGGTAGGGAATTCTTGACCGCAAAATCATTGATAAGATAGCGGGTCTCGAAGTTGTCAGTGCCGTCGAGAATGAGCTGTGCCCCTTCGAACAGCGCTTCTATATTCGTTGGTGTCAGATCTGCGACATGCGGCTCAACTACGATTTCTGAATTAAAAGCCGCGATTTGTCTAGTTGCGGCGATTGCTTTGGGCAGAGATTCCTCCGCATCGGCTTCATCAAAGAGGGATTGCCGTTGGAGGTTGCTGGGCTCGACGTAATCGCGGTCAATGATCCGGATTGTCCCCACGCCAGCACGAGCAAGCAGGGACGCGAGCACGGAGCCAGTAGCACCGCAGCCAACAATCGCAATGCGAGAGGCGGTCAGCTTACCCTGACCGTCAATCCCGATGCCGCGAAAAAGCACCTGCCGCGAATATCTTTCGTCCGGTTCCAAAGAGATCATCAGTTCTGTGCCTGCAAACCATTATGATAGGTGCCACGCTGTTTTCAAAACGGAGCGGAGTGGGTTCCAGCAAGAACTTCGGGGCGTCCAAAAAGCATGCTCCCAAGTCCAGGCGTGAAATACAACATTGCTCTGTACGGATTCATCGAACGGATTAGCCAACCACATTTTACAGAGGGAGCCGGTTTGCAGCTGAGGGGGACTTTGTTGACATCCCTGATTGCGCTGGCGCTCACGGCGCCGTGGGCCGTGCGGGCGTCGGCCGAATCCCCCATGCCAGCGGCACAGGAGCAAGAGCAATCTCCATCCGTTGGAGCGCCATCTCCGGACCCGTTCCAGGACGCCATGGGTCACTACCAGGGGCTTATCGTCGCAGACATACGCTGGCCAGGCATCTCCTCTGAGGTCGATCAGAAGCGTTGGCGCGAACTCATACCCCAAAAAGTCGGCGAACCGGTGGACCGCGAACTCATCCGCGAAAGCATTCACACAATTCATGCTACGGGGCGTTTTGCGGACATCCGCGTGGAAGGTGAACGCACCGCCGATGGCAAAGTTAGCTTGTCGATCTTTACCGCTCCGAATTACTTCGTGGGACGAGTTGACGTCGAGGGCGTCCCCAACCGGCCGACCGCCGGACAAGTGGTGAATGCATCTAAACTCCAATTAGGAGAACTCTTTGCGCCCGATCAAATCGAGCGCGCTCTGAGCAACATCAAGCAACTCATGCAGGAGAATGGCTACTATCGTTCCTCGGTCAAAGAACAAGAGCACAAGGATTTGGCGAGGCAGCAAATCGACATCCTGTTTCAAATCGATCCCGGACCGCAATCCCACGTGGGAAACGTCACGGTCACGGGCAATCCGGGATACACGCCAGGGCAGATTCAGAGCATGGCGAAAATGCGCAGCGGGGATCCGGTTTCGGTGCTGCGCGTAAGTAATGCGCTGGATCGATTGCGGAAGCGATACCAGAAACAGAATCGCTTACTAGCCCAGGTTTCGATATCGAAGAAGTCCTACCGCGAAGAGGCGAACGCGGTCGATTACGCTTTTGACATTGTCCCCGGACCCAGGGTTCAGGTCACGGCCGAAGGATTCAAGATCAAACGAGGCGTGCTCAAACAGAATGTCCCGATCTTCGAAGAAAACGCGGTCGATGAGGATCTTCTCAACGAAGGCCGTCGTAATCTGCTGAACTACCTTCAGAGTCGCGGTTACTTCGACGCCAAGGTGGGAATGAAGGAACATCGAGATACTGCGGGAAACGAATTGCAAATTATTTATGTGATCGATCCCGGTGCGCGGCACAGGTTAGTGAGGATCGAATTTGCGGGAAACAAGTACTTTTTGACGGAACGTCTGCAATCCCGAATGCAGGTGCGAGCGGCCGAGCGCTTCCAATCCCGTGGCCGCTACAGCCAAGCGTTGCTTAGCAACGATATTCGTGGAATCGAGGACCTTTATCGCGCGAACGGCTTCCAGGACGTCAAAATCACCACCACTGTTACCGATGATTACGGGGGCCACGAAAATGATCTTGTCCTTAAAGTCTCCGTGGACGAGGGTCGCCAAACGTTGGTGGGAGCGTTCCACATGGAAGGCAATCAGGCTTTCTCCGAAACCCAGCTTGCGGTCGAGATCAATACAGCAGAGGGTCAGCCCTTTTCCGAATTTGACGTTGCACAGGACCGCGACAATCTTCTGAACTACTATTTCAACCACGGATTTCCCACCGCCACTTTCGAAGCGTCGGCCAAACCGATGCCGGGCGCGCCCAATCGCATGGACGTCACCTTCAAAATCCACGAAGGAGAGCAAGTTTTCGTGGACAATGTGTTCGTGTCAGGATTGAACTACACCAAACCATTTGTTGTGCAACGCGAACTGAAAGTTAAACCCGGCGATCCTCTCAGCCAGGTCGACATGTTACAGACGCAGCAGCGGCTTTACGACCTCGGCATCTTTAGCCAAGTGGGTACAGCGGTGCAAAATCCAAACGGTAACGAGCCGGAAAAGAACGTCCTTGTCGATGTTGAGGAGGCAAAACGATACACATTCAGTTATGGCGTGGGATTGGAATTCCAGACCGGTCAACCTTCCGCGGTCGGGAGCAACCAGGCGAAAGGCGAAACCGGAGTGAGCCCGCGCGTCTCCCTGGCTGTGACCCGTTTAAACTTCCGCGGTCGCGACCACACGCTCACGTTTAAAGCCGACGTGGGCAGTCTGGAGCAGCGAGGACTGGTCAGCGCGACCGTGCCGCGCTGGTTCAACAGTCAGAATTGGAAGCTTTCCTTAACCGCCTTCTACGACAATACGATCGACGTAACCACGTTCACCTCGCAGCGTCTGGAAGGATCCATACAGGCCGAGGAGACCATCAGCAAAGCTACTACGATGGCGTATCGCTTCACCTATCGCCGGGTGAAGGCCTCGAATATAGACATCAGTCCCGACCAGATTCCACTACTTTCTCTGCCGGTACGGGTCGGCGAGCCCGGATTCACCTATATTCGCAACAAGCGCGATAACAATCTGGAAACCACCAAAGGTAGCTATAGCACAATCAACGCCGGAGTCGCGTCCGGCTACTTTGGCTCGGAAGCAAATTTCAGCAGCATTCTCGCTCAGAACTCCACTTATCATGCATTCGGCAAGAACCGGCCTCAGGACAAGAAATTCGTGTTCGCGCGTTCGTTGCGAATCGGGCTGGAGAGTACGTTCGGCAACACGGTCATCCTCCCGCCCGGGCAAGCGTGTCCCAACCCGACGCAAACGACCTGTCCCGACACGACGGTCATTCCCCTGGCTGAGCGGTTTTTCACCGGAGGGGGCAACTCTCATCGTGGATTCGGGTTAAATCAGGCAGGTCCGCGCGACCCGGTCACCGGGTTTCCCATTGGCGGGAGCGCGCTTTTCCTCAATAATCTGGAATTGCGTTTTCCACCAACCACGCTGCCCTACGTTCAGGACAACATGAGCTTCGTGGTTTTTGAAGACGCAGGCAATATATTTACCAACGGCCGGGACATGCTCGACAATCTGCTGCGCTGGCGCCAGAAAGACCCGCGACTCTGCCTGCAGCAAAGCACTGCCAGCCAGTGCGACTATAGCTATATTTCGCACGCGACCGGGGTCGGAATCCGTTACAAGACGCCGATCGGCCCGGTGAGTTTCGATTTCGGATACAATCTTAATCCACCGGCATTTCCAAGTACGCAAACGGTCACCAATAGCGCGGGGCAGACGACGAGCACTTTCGTACCGCAGCACGCGTCTCATTTCAACGTTTACTTTAGTATTGGCCAGAGCTTCTGATGAATCAAAAAGGTTGGATTTTAAGTTGCAGTATCGCGTTGCTCGCGATTGTTCTGCCTGCACGGGCGGGAGACGTATTGGATCGCGTAGTTGCTACCGTGAACAATCACATCATCCTGCAAAGCGAATGGCAGGATGCCGTGCGCTATGAAGCGTTCGTGGCTGGCCGCGCGCTCGACCAGGTTCAGGCCGCGGATCGCAAAGCCGCGTTGGACCACCTGATCGATCAGCAGTTGCTGCGCGAGCAAATGCGTTCTTCGGGTTTTCCGCACGCAGGCAGCGAAGAAGTCGAAAAGAGCTCGCAGGAGATTCGGAAACGCTATAAGGCAGTGGATGATGATGCTGTCTGGCAGGCGGCGTTGAACCGCTATGGACTAACGGAGAAGGACCTTAAAAAGCGAGTGGCTCTGCAAGTCGATTTAATGGGCTTGGTGGACTCCCGGCTACGGCCAAACGTGGTCATCGATTCGAAGAGCATTGAGAGCTACTACAACCAAGAGCTTCTTCCTCAACTTCGGCAATCGGGAGCCGAACAGGTTCCTCTCGCTCAAGTCACCCCAAAAATCAGGGAATTGCTCACCCAGCAAAAGATGAATCAAATGCTGGTTGCCTGGTTGCAGGATCTGCGTTCCGGTAGCCGAATCCGCACCGAGGCCGGACCACAGGAGTCCGGAGCCGAGTTGCGATGAGCGAGCCCAGCGCCAAGCCGCGTTGGCGCAGGCTCCGCAATTATGTGCTGCTCGCAGGTCTGGTGGGGTTGCTGTGCCTGGGTGGTCTGAGTTGGTACATGACGACCGACTCCTTCCAGGCCCTGATCCGCCGTCGCGCAGTGTCTGAATTGGAGCGGATGACCGGTGGGCGCGTGGATCTCGGCGGGATTCACACCATACCGTTCCGCTTCCAGATCGAGATTCGGGATCTGACCGTCCACGGGAGCGAAGCCGCCGGCGAGGTTCCATATGCTCATGTCGACCGGTTGGTCGCACGCGTCAAACTCATCTCGGCCCTGGAAACTGAATTCGGCTTTTCGTCTCTCGTCCTTGACCACCCCGTCGTGCACATCGTCGTTTACCCCGACGGCACTACCAATCAACCAGTGCCTAAGTTAAAGACTGCAAGGCGAACATCGATTGAGCAACTTTTCTCCCTTTCCATCAATGAACTCGAGGTGCGCCAGGGCGAGTTTCTCTGGAACGACCAGAAAACGCCGTTGGATTTCATCGCTCACGATGTGTCAGCGGATGTGAGTTATTCTCTGCTGCATCGCCGGTACAATGGCAATCTTCTGTTGGGGAAAATCGACAGCAGACTCCAAAATTATCGTCCGGTGACCTGGATGACGGAAGTGCACTTCAGTCTGGGTCCGGACAGTCTCGATATCGAATCGTTGAAGGCGACCTCCGGACGTTCCCGCCTACATGCCAGCGGACACCTGGTCAATTTCAAACAACCCAGTATTGTCGCCAAGTATGACCTCACTCTCGATCTGGGCGAGGCGAGCGTCGTTGCCCGCCGAACCGAGATACGCCAGGGCATTCTCGAAGCTACGGGGGAAGGCTCATGGTCAGCCGCGGTTTTTTCTTCCTCTGGCAAACTTGCGCTCAAGAACTTCGACTGGCGCGATAAGTCCCTCGGGTTGCGGGGCGTAGCGCTGACCAGCGACTATGCGATCACTTCCCAGCGGCTGGCGTTTTCCGGACTTCAGGCGAGACTACTGGGTGGAGATGTAACAGGAGACGCCGAAATCATTAACTGGCTCAACTCGTCCCCGAAAACTAAAGCGAGCAAAGGGAATTATGCTGACGAACAGAAGGGCAGTGTTCGACTGCGGCTGAAAGACGTTCCGACATATGAAATAGCGGCGGCTCTTGCCACATCTGCGCGGCCCTTCCAGCGCGTCAAGGTAGCAGGAGCAGCCAGCGGCAGCGTAGAAACAAGATGGCGTGGATCCGTTGCCAACGCGGAGACCGAAGTCGCCGTGGAGGTCGTTGCGCCGGCTCAATTGAGAACTGGTGAACTGCCGCTCAATGCTCATGTGCGGGCGACCTACCGAGCAGGTTCTGGCGAGTTGCAGGTCGCGGAATTCTCCGCCTCCACTCGCGCCACTCAGGTTCGCGCCGCCGGTACTCTGTCATCTACGGCCGCAATGAACCTTTCAATCACTACCTCGGACCTCAGCGAGTGGGAACCCATTCTGACAGCGGTCGGCTACCAGCAGAGAATTCCGATTGTTCTGCGAGGACACGCGTCGTTCACCGGAACTGCGACCGGGAAGTTGTCGGCCATAGACTTCGCCGGAAAACTGCAGTCGGAAGACTTCGATCTCTTGATCCCGGCCACGTCTCGCGTGCCCGAAAAAGATGTACACTGCGATTCCCTTGCGGCTGACGTTCAATTGTCGCCACACCTCTTCGCCGCACATCACGGTCGGGTACATCACGGCGGCACGACCGTCGCCTTCAGCCTCAGCATCGGCCTGCAAGAAAGAGAGTTTATTGATTCGAGTCCTATCGCGGTTCGATTGGAGATGCGTAACGTCGAAGTTGACGAAGTTCTTGCTCTAAGCGGATATGACTTGCCCGTGCGTGGCACCGCAAACCTCCTGGTACACGTCGAGGGCACTAAGGCGGAGCCCCATGGAAGTGGCCACATCGAACTCTCTGACGCAGTGATACGCGGCGAACCCGTTCAGCGCCTGGACTCGAAGTTTGAATTCAAACGTAACGCCATCTCACTGGATGAACTTCATCTCGCGTATTACGACGCGCATGTCAGCGGGACCGGTAGTTATAACCTCTCGACCCATGCGTTCACCTTCAACCTGACCGGCGACAACTTTGACCTGGCGCGCATTCCGCAGCTGCAGGCCGGTCGTGTAAGCGTGGGCGGCAGAATGGATTTCACCACCCAAGCTTCTGGCACTCTGGAGCAACCGGTGGTAAGCGCAAACGTTCGCTGGCGCGATCTTGCCTTTGATCATGAACGTGTGGGTGACTATACATTTGACGCCGCAACCCACGGCTCTGATCTGCATGTGAGCGGGCGCTCTCAATTTAAGACCGCGGAACTGAATATCGATGGCGACGTTCAACTCCGCGAAGCTTGGCCGGCTACAGTAAATCTCCATTTCAACCATCTCAATGTGGATTCCGTTTTCAAGGAATATTTGAAGCGCCGAGTGACCGGACCCTCCTCGGTGGCGGGCGACCTGCAGTTGCGAGGACCACTGCGCAGACCCGCCGAACTCGAGGTTATCGGCAACCTCAACGATTGTTTTGCTGACGTTGAGAATATTAAAGTCCGGAACAACGGGCCGATCAGTT
>Ga0070762_10000884_pt1 | contig 13294 bp, 5 predicted proteins | sample HubBroMetageREF2_FD_66726 | JGI IMG/M metagenome (GOLD analysis project Ga0070762, IMG submission 66726) | Reference soil microbial communities from the Hubbard Brook experimental Forest, New Hampshire, USA - Hubbard Brook CCASE Soil... | ecosystem: Environmental > Terrestrial > Soil > Temperate...
GTTTGATGGCGCAGTGCACAATCCACCCTTCCGCAGTATCGCGATCGCGATGAATGAGCCGATTGGAACCGTGGGCGTCATCTGCCCGCAGGAAGCGCCGCTGCTGGGATTTCTTTCTGTTGTCATGCCCATAATCGCGATGGGGAATACGGCAATCGTTGTTCCTTCGGAAACTTATCCGCTCATCACGGGAGACCTATACCAACTCTTCGACACCAGCGATCTGCCTGGCGGTGTCGTGAATGTGGTCACGGGATACTCATCGCAACTGCTCAAGACTCTTGCCGAGCACGACGATGTGGACGCTGTCTGGTGCTTCGGCGATGAAGCCAGTGCGGCGGCGGCAAAATCGCTTTCAACCGGAAACTTGAAGCAGGTCTTCACCAACGAAGGCCGCGCAATCGACTGGTTCGATGTGAAACAAAGCGAAGGCCGATGGTTTCTGCAGCACGCAACCCAAGTAAAGAACATCTGGGTTCCCTACGGCGAGTGAGAACTTACTTTGGACCACTGAGACGCAGAGGAACCGAGAATAAAACAAAAAGGTTTCTCTGTGACTTCGTGGTTCGTAATGGGCTAGTTGCGTAGAGGACTTGGTTGCCCTCTGGAGGCTTACGAACAGCTGAGGGCGGAAGGGCGGCCCAAATGACAGAAGTGCCAACATGGCGGTGGCTGGTATTCGCCATCTTCTTTGTTCTTTTCCCGATTATCTTCCATCCTTGGTGGCTTGCAGTTATTTCCGTGGCTGTATTCGGTCTGCTGGCTCATTTACTGTTTCCAAAGAAAGATTCAAATTAGCCCACTACCCCTGGTGAACGAAGTTGACAATGATCGCGAGTGCTGACTAGACTCGCGGTCTTATGCCGAAACGTCCGCGGATTGCCGTGATCGGCAGCGCGAATATCGATTTGACTACGTTTGCTGATCGCTTCCCTAAAGCCGGGGAAACAATTTTTGGTCAGAAGTTCGATCTTGGGTTTGGCGGCAAAGGGGCGAATCAGGCTGTCGCCGCGAGGCTTTGCGGGGCTGAAGTTTTCATGGTTGCCAAGGTAGGCAACGATTTGTTTGGTCCAGCGACGATTGAGAACTTCAAGAAGCTTGGGATCGACAGCACCCATGTGAAGCAGATTGAAGGAGTCTCCAGTGGCGTCGCGCCGATTTTCGTTGAGCCCAACGGTCAGAATCGCATCTTCGTGGTGAAAGGCGCCAACGATCTGCTGAAGCCTGCGGACGTGGACGCCGCATCCGATTTACTCAAGACTGTCGATTGCATCGTCCTGCAGTTTGAAATTCCACTCGAGACTGTCTATTACAGCGTTGCTTTCGCCCGGAAGAACGGCATTCGCTGCATCGTGAACCCTGCGCCCGCCCAACCGGTCGATCTGAACGCTCTAGCTGGACTCGATTATTTCGTTCCCAATGAAAGTGAAGCCGAGACCATCACCGGAATGCCCGTGCGCAACGTTGACGATGCGAAGAAGTGCGCAGACAAGCTGCTCGCCGGGAGCGTGAAGCGAGTCATCCTTACGTTGGGAGCGAGTGGTTCGTTGCTGGCAGGCCGCGAAGTCATGGAGCACGTTCCTGCATTCAGTCTGAAGAGCATCGATAGCACTGGCGCGGGCGACGCATTCATTGGCAGCTTCGCTGTCTTCCTCGGGGAGGGCATGCCGGAGCGCGAAGCGGTCCGCCGCGCTAATCTGTATGCCGGACTGTCAACCACCGGCGTCGGAACGCAAAAGTCATTCTACGATCGCCCACGTTACGATGCGGAGTGGGCGACGCGCAGTGAAGCTTGACGCGCACTCGCAGCGAAGCAAGCCCACGCGTTGACTCAGCACGAAAAATCTTGACTTTAGTTCGCTCCTACAGTTAGATGGTCGCGTTGTCATCCCAGACATCCAAAATGCTTCAGTAGGGAACGTGCGGATCCGTTCGCGTCTCGGGCGGGAACCGCGAGGGAGAGATCGATGCTGACGAGGAAGACCCTGCTTGCGGTGTTCTGTTCTCTTGTACTCCCGCTCTGTCCACTGGTGTACGGCCAGGCAAATGGCAGCTTCTCAGGAACGGTTACAGATAAGACCGGATCTGTAATCTCGGGGGCAACGGTGAAAGCCACGCTGCAAGCTACCGGCGCGTCCCGAGAGTCGAAGACAGATGATTCGGGACACTACCTCATGCCCCTGCTGCCCATCGGGGATTATACGATCCGGGCGGAATTCCAGGGGTTCCAGGCCGCCGAGCAGAAGGATGTTCGGTTGCAGGTGGATGAGCATCGCGAACTGAATTTCTCGCTCGCTCCTGCGTCAGTGACCGAGAAAGTTGAAGTGAGCGCGACTGAAGTCGCCGTAGAAACCGCCAACCCGACTCTGGGACAGGTCATCACCTCCGAGCAAGTTGCGCAGCTTCCGTTGAATGGACGCAACTTCGTCCAACTGGCGACACTAACCCCGGGTACAACGGCAGAAACCAATCCAAACAGTTTCTTCAATGGCGCCGCCAGCAGCGAGGCATCGACGCGCGGGTCATTTTCGCTTTCTGTGGGCGGGTCAAGAGCACAGAGTACCGATTGGATGCTCGACGGCAACGACAATAACCAGCTTGACGAGGGCGGCATCGCGATTTTTCCGAACCTCGACGCGGTCCAGGAGTTTAAGGTTCTCACCTACAACTATTCGGCGGAATATGGAGAACGCGCGGGGCCGACCGTTCTGGTCACGACAAAATCGGGATCGAACCAATTTCACGGAAGCCTGTTCGAGTATTTTCGGAACACCGACCTCGATGCCCGCAACTACTTCGCTCCAACCAGGAACAAGTTTAATCTGAATCAATTTGGCGGTTCATTAGGCGGTCCAATTCAAAAGGACAAGACATTTTTCTTTATCGATTATCAGGCCAAGATGCAGCGTCTAGGCGTGCCCTTCAACGGCCTGGTTCCGACCACCGCGATGGTGACTCCCAACGCTGCGGGCGACTACAACTTTAACCTGGATCCATTTGGCAACCTGCGCGGATCGAGTTCTTTCCCCGTCCTGACCAATCCTTATGCGCCGGCGACAGGCAACGACAGGCACTTCCAGTGCCTGCCTGGTACCACGACGCCCGAACCCGTTAATACCGATGGAAGCCAACCGCTTGGCGCGGATTGCAGCGTAATTCCGGCGGCCATGATCAATCCCATCGCCGCAAAGGTGATTCAGCTTTACCCTACTCCTAACGCGGCCAATGCGGCTCTGGGTTTCAACTACGTCAATCAGCCAGTCAGAAAGCTCAACGAAGGAACCGGCGACATCCGGGTCGATCACAACTTTTCCAGCAACGATTCGATTTTTGCCCGCTTCAGCTATGACCAGGCAACGAACTTTGTGCCGGGAGGCTCGCCGACTTGGGCCGAAGTCAACGCTTTTGGCAGCAACCAGTTCATCGACAACCACGGGCGCAATGTTGCATTGTCCGAGACACACGTTTTTTCTCCTCGAACCATCAACCAGGCCAGCTTCGGATTCAGTCGGATTTTCAATCACATTCTCTCTTTCGGAACCGGCACCTGCGAAGCCGCGACTCTCGGCATTCCCGGCGCTGATTTAGGAAGCCACTGCGATAGTTTGACGGGTTACCCCGCCAGTCTGAATCAGTCCAACAAGGATTGCATCAGTTGCGGCATGACTTCGTTTCAGATGACCAGCTACATGTCGCTCGGAGATCGCGGCTACGCGCCTTATCAGGGCGGGACCAACGTCTATTCGGTCGCTGACGCGCTTGACTTGATTCGTGGCAAACACGACATCAAGTTCGGAGCGACCTTTCGCGCCGAGCAAATGAACATAAGAAACAATGCATTCCAGGATGGCTTTATTTCGCAGAACGGGGGAGCGACCGGGGACAACATGGCCGATCTCCTTCTTGGAAGCTTGGGGACGTTTGCGGCTCACGATCAGACATTCTTGGGAGGAACGGTGGGCCGTCGCTGGAAACTCTTTCGTCCGTTCGTTCAAGATGATTGGCGAGTAACCAACAATCTGACCGTAAACCTCGGACTTGCCTGGGCTCTGGCGACGCCCGAAACCGAAGTTGGAAACCGCCAGGCAAACTTCGATGTTCAGACCCTTAAGTGGTACGTCCCCTCGGGCAGCCCCGGATTGAGCGGCTGTGCTAATTGCGTCGCTTCGGACAGCCGCATTGGTATCCAGTTTCAGAAAACTGCTTTAGAACCGCGAATCGGCCTCGCTTGGAAGCCCATGGGGAGCGACAAAACTGCGATCCGCGCCGGATATGCCATCTTCCACGATTCAGCTTGGAATCAGGGCGGGCAAGGCCTGTGGCAGAATCCGCCGTTCTACGCCGAAGTGGATCCGTTCCCGACAGGTGTTTGTCCTACTTTCGGCGGCACTGGCTGTGGCCTTTCGAATGGTTTTCTTCTCCCGGCTGGTACTCCTTCTACGGCTCCTGTGCCGGGTGGCGCTGTCTATAATGCGCCTGTAAATCCCGGCAATTACACTGGCACAATCCAGTCGATGAACCGTAATTTCGTACAGGGCATGGTTCAGCAGTACAACTTGAATGTTGAGCGCCAACTGCCGGGCAATGTTGTGCTGACGACGGGGTACGCAGGCTCCCGCACCACCCACGTTCTGGTAAGCCAGGTTAACGAAAACATAAGCTCGCCCTCCGCATGCGGTACTGTGCCGGGATACACTCTAGGCTGCGGCTTCCCGACCTTCCCTTATGCGTTTCCATTCCAGTCCGTCGATAGTAATAACAGCATAGGGAACGCTCGTTACGATTCTCTCCAGATTAAGGCCGAGACCAAGAGCGCGCAGCATGGCCTCTATGCGCTGCTCGGCTATACCTGGTCTCGCACTTTCGATTCCGGCATGCCCGACGGTTTGGGCAGTAATCCTGGCGCACTCTATTGGCCGCTGCCGGGAGCCCAGAAGTTGGATTGGGGTTTGTCGCAATTGAATCTCAATGACGTATTCACCGCCAGCGTGCTCTATGATCTTCCCTTTGGCAAGGGCAAGTACTTTGGGAGCAACTGGAGCGGAGCCACCAACGCGGTGTTGGGAAACTGGGAAGTGAATGTCATCGAGAGGGCCGAGTCCGGCTTCCCGCTATTCGTGGTCGATAGCGCTGATGAGTCTGGTGTTTTCTTCTTTTATAACGGTTTAGTTTTGCAACGCCCGAACGAGGTCGGTAATCCCAACCAAGCGGGTCCTGTTGCAGCCAATCCAACTTGCGCCGCGCCAGCTCAGATTCACACGCTTGCCAATTGGTTTAATCCTTGTGCATTCGAGAAAGCGCCCGCTGGCGAACTGGGGGACGCTCCTCGTGCACCCGTTTACGGACCTCGCTTTGTAAATACCGATTTTTCACTGATTAAACATTTCCCGCTGCCTTGGGAGAACATGGGATTGGATTTCCGGGCGGAGTTCTTTAATCTCTTTAATCATCCTCATTTCTTCTTACCTGGCATCGCAGGCACCGGCCAGCAAGACATCAATACGCCCAGCAGTTTCGGTGTGGTGAGTCAGACGATCAATCAAACAGTAAATGACGCGCGCTCGATCCAGTTTGCGCTTAAGTTGAGGTTCTAGGGCGAAGAGCGCGTGAACTCGAGGGGTAAAGAATCCAGCGTTCTATTGTGGTTGTGAGACAGAGGTTCCGTCCCGCAAGGTGTACACAAACTGCTGGATCTCCCGCCGCTGGCGCTCGGATTCCTCTGCGGTTTTCTTTGACAGTTGCTCGTAGAGCTGCAGCTCAGCTTGCGCCTTCAACTTTTCTCCACCGCGGTTGTAGCCTTGAGCAAGCCGGTAATGTGCCTCGTCCAATTGTGGATTGGCTTCGATCGCTTTTTGATAGGCAGAGATTGCTTTGGAAGAATTACCCCGCTGCGAATAGAGAATTCCCAACTGCAGATAGGCAGGGGCGAGCTTGGGGTCAAGACGCACGGCGTTATCCAGCAACGACTCCGCTTGGGCCAAATCGTTGGCGTCCTGCGAACCATCTTGTCTCGAAAGAACGAGTGCGTAATAGTAGTTGGCCACGGCATTTTCAGGCTGGAGCCCGACAAACCGTTTCAGCCTCGCTACCACGCATTCCGATTGCATGGTTTCGACACTTTGCATTTTGCCCAGAAGGAGGTAAGGGTTGGAGTCGTTGGGATCTAAGTCGGACGCCTCGCAAAGACTCCGGGCAGCCTGATCGTAACCACCTCGAGCGTACCAAGCTACACCGATTCCGGCCAGCATTCGGGCTGAACGCGGAAACAGGCGATTCCCCTGGGTAAATACTTCGATGGCCGGCTCAAACGCGCGATGCATCAGCAGATCCGCTCCCCAGTCGAAAAGATTAAGTTCGCTCGGATCCAGTTCCGCTGCTCTTTGGTATTCGCGAACTGCTTCGAGAGGATCACCGGCTTTTTCTTCGATGTTGCCCAGCAGGTGATGGACTTCGGACTGCTGCCGTACGGCAAAGTTCGGCTTGGCGAGCAGCGCTCGCGCCCCCGTACGAGCGGCTTGATATTGACCGGTGGCCGATCGGGCAAGCACAAGTTCGTATGCGTTTTCGTAGTCGCCAGGATTGAGTTGAGAAGCCCGCTCGAGATACGGAAGCCCTTCCCGAGCCTTCCCGTCGTCGACAAGCATCTTTCCGAGCCGGTAATTGGCCTCAAAGTTCTTAGGTTCGCGTTCAGCCTCCACACGTAGTGACTCTTCCGCGGCGGCTCTCGACGAAGGCGACGCAGCGGGCGTTCGGGACGTGCTGGATTCCGCATTCGCTCCAATCTTGCCGAGCGAGGCCGTTTCCTTCGCCAGTGATTCCGTAGTGCTCAGAACGGTGTTGGACCCGTGCCCGCCGGGATTCATGGCTTCGGTAACACCGGCAACAGTAAATTGGGGTTCATCGAAATACTGCGGCTTTTCCGCTCCCGAGATTCCCGAGGATGTGCCCGGCGAACCCTCCTTCGGTGCGGAAACCGACGCTGGCTCAAGTATCAGATCAACCTTCTTCGTCTCTTTCGGCGCAAGGACGCAGGGACCGAAATTCGCGCTCGCGTATCCTGCCATCTCCACACGCAGCTTATAGATGCCCTCACTGAGCAGAGGAAAACTGTAGCTACCCTCTGAATCTGTGCGCGCAGTCAGCCTTTGTGTCCCATTGTTAGCCTGCAGGTAAACAATGGCGGTTGCAACCGGACGGCCGCTCGCATCCATTACGGATCCCCGCAACGTTGCTGAGCCCGCTGGATCCTTCCATTGTGCCCGAACTGGTTGTCCCTGAATAAGGACGGCAGCGAAACAGAAGGCGACCGCCATGATGTAAGCGCAACGAAGTTCGTTCCGACCGGGCTGGCATGCGCTCAGCCGGAGTCGGCCTGTGAAATAAGCAGACATCGGAAAGGCAAAGTGAGATCGATCTTCCGGTCGCCATTCTAGATGCCCGAACCGGGATCCGCAATCGACTTATAATGGCCATCAGCTAACCTGAGGTGAAGATGAGATTTTGCAGATGCTGCTTATTTATAACCGCGGTTCTGGTCACAACATGCGCCGTCTCGTGGGGACAAAAGCGCAAGGTCATCATCGACCAGGACGCGGCGGGCCCGGCCGGAACCGACCAGCAGTCGATCCTGTTACTAATCCAGTCTCCGCAGACCGAAGTGCTGGGCATCACGGTTGTGACGGGCGACCAATGGCTAAGGACGGAGGTTGCCCACACTTTGCGCATGCTCGAACTCATCGGACGAACCGATATACCAGTCGTGCCGGGTGCAGAGTACCCGCTGGTGCGGCGAAAGCAGGAGACGGAGCTTTGGGAGCAACGCTACGGCTCGGTAGCCTGGCTGGGAGCCTGGACGCCGCGGTTCTATCACCCGCCCGACGACTTGGGAGACTTGCCGGAGGGCAAGCCAAGCACCAAGCCTGCCGACGAAGATGCGGCTCATTTTTTGATCCGCATCGTCCACAAATTTCCCTATGAAGTCACGATCTATGAGGGCGGGCCAATGACGAACCTGGCCCTGGCGATTTCCATCGACCCCGACTTTGCAGGGATGGCGAAGGAACTGGTATTCATGGGCGCGAGCCTGAATCCGCAGACGTCCGATCCGGAATTCATCAATACTCCGCGTCGCGAATTCAACCTCTGGTTCGATCCAGAAGCGGCTCACATTGTGCTGCACGCCCCATGGAAAAAAATCATCTGCACGCCCGTGGATATTTCGGTCAAGACAAGAATGACTTCCGAACTTATCGATCGTGTTAAGGCTGGCAATTCTCCAGCTGCGCGCTATATCGGTCAATACACTCGCCTGCACGGGGAATACAACTATTTATGGGATGAGTTGGCCGCCGCAGCATGGCTCGATCCCAGCCTGATCAAGGCGAAAGAAAACCGCTTTATGGATGTCGATCTGGACCGCGGCTTCGGCTACGGAGACACGCTAACCTGGATCGATAGAGATAAGCCCAAGGTCGAACTCCAGCCGGTCGAAGTACAGGACGATTTGGATACCGAGAAGTTCTACAAAATGTTCGTGGAACTGTTAACCTCCGCGACTCCACAGAAGCGGTAGAGCGCGCTGAGCAGGCGAATTTTGGGTAGCCAGAGAAGTGGTCCACCCTCCTGGCGCCGGATTTCCTTCCAGTCAGAATCCCGGCGGACGGTCGCCTACTACGCCAAAGCTGCGTTCCAGCGCCAGCCCAGCGCTTGCCAGAGTGCCCTCGTCAAACAGCCGCCCGATCAGAGTAACCCCGTGAGGCACTCGGCGCGGAGGAGAAAACGACGGAAGCGGCATGCTTGGGTCTGGTGCCCAGTCGCTGCGCGCCCGCGACACTTCGACAAAACCCGCGCGCAGTGTGAGCGAGGGATGTCCGGTGAAGTTGGTGATGGTAAGCATTTCGTCGCGCAGCGATGGCACCAGAAGCAGATCCACTTGCGAGAAGACGCGCGCCATCTCCTCCGCCACTTTGCGGCGAAGCCGGTCGGCTTGCACGTAATCGACCGCTGAGAGAAACCGTGCCTCCCGAAAAATGTTGGGCCATGCGTCCGGGCTCTGAACTCGAAGTTGATCCATTCCGCCGTTGAGCCCAAGTTCCTCGAACGCTGCTGCGCCTTCAGCGAACAGAATCAGACTGAGCGATCCATACGGCCAGTCTGGAATCGCCACTTCTACCGGGACCATCCCAACTTTCTTAACGGCATCCAGAGCGGCACGGTCGACTTCGGTGGCAGGCCTCTCGTTCATCCAAGCAGGAAAGTATCCCACGCGCAGCCCTTGTACGCTCGCACTCGCGTCGAAATCAAGCTTGCTGGGTACGCTGTCGACATCACCCGGGTCTGGCCCAGAAATTGCCTGCAACACCAGCATTGTGTCCTCGACGCTGCGGGCCATGGGACCAAGTTTGTCCAACGACCAGCACAACGTCATCGCGCCCGTGCGCGGCACGCGCCCATAGGTGGGCCGTAGCCCAGTAATCCCGCAACGCATCGAGGGGCTCACAATGCTGCCGCCGGTTTCACTCCCAATGGCGAAGCCAACCAACCCGGCGGCCGTTGCCGCTCCTGGTCCAGCGCTCGAACCTGACGCTCCTTCTTCCGGAAGCCACGGATTCATGGTCTGCCCGCCAAACCAAATGTCATTGAGCGCCAGAGCGCCCAAGCTCAGCTTTGCCACCAGTACGGCGCCCGCGTTATGCAGGCGTTTCACCACCGCGCCGTCGTCCATTGGGACGCGGTTTCGGAAAGGCTCGGCGCCGTAGGTAGTAGGAATTCCGGCAGTATCGAGAAGATCCTTGGTTCCCCAAGGGATGCCGTGCAACGGCCCGCGATATCTGCCGGCAGCGATTTCTTCGTCTGCTTGCCTGGCTTGGGCAAGAGCCAATTCGCGCGTGAGCGTGATTACACAACGCAACCTGGGATTGAAACGTTCCAATCGTTCGAGATAAAGATTCGTCAATCGCTGCGAGCTCAGTTTTCGACTTTCGACCCAACGCGAAAGCTGAGTCACCGAAGCGAAAGCGATGTCTTCATCGTTGGCCGGCAATGGAGAAGGATCGGCATGGCTGCGGATAAAGCGGTCTCGTTGCGGCAGGGTTTTCTGGCCGGGGAGTACCGGATCCCAGCGTGAAGCAGGAGCAAGCGTGATTTCGAGCGCCAGTTTGCGGGGGCCTGTCCGTCGCTCATACAACCCAGCCATCGTCTTTCGCCAGCTCGTGGCCGCCATCACTCGCTCGGCGTTACTCAACGACACTTGCGCAAGCTTCTCGGCTTCAGCAAAGGTGGAGACGGTGACCTCGGGTCCAACCGCAGGACCAGTACCGAACGCAGATGGTGAACCCGGGGGCAGGTCGGTGGACACTTGAGCCTTGCTGAGAGATGCAGCAGCCGCTCCTAGCAGAGTGAGCGATGTTGCCGCCAAGAATTGCCTGCGCGATTTCGACATGAATCCTCCGCATCGCATTGTAAACCGGCGCGGCAAAGCCTACTCGGGTGCTACGGCGCGGCCCATATCCTATTTCGGCAGTTGCTCCAGCATCTTCATCCCAGAGACGTGATCAGGATGCTGTTTGAGTAGTTCGAGGAGAACGGCGCGGGCCTTTTCAGGCGTGCCTTCGATTGTGTAGACGCGGGCGAGGTTCAAGTAGGACTGATCGAAGCTGGGCGCAGCCCGGATGCATTCTTCGAAACTAGCAACCGCCTCGTCCCGTCGCCGCGTGCGCAGGTAAAGCACGCCAAGATTATTCAAGGCTTCTGGATACGCAGGACGGAACTTCAATGCTCTTTCCAGATATTCGTAGGCTTGATCGTTGTCGTCCATTTGTGCGAAGACCATCCCCAGACTGTAGTTCGCCTCTGGATCCTGAGGTCCAACCGCGACAGCGCGCTCCAGCACTGTGCGAGCTTGCTCCCACTGCTTCTGCTGGCGGTACGCGTTCCCCAAATTATCAAGGGCGATCAAATGATCGGGGCTCAGCCGGAGAGCCTCCTGAAAACACGAAACCGCCTCCGGCGGGCGCCCTTCCCGCGTTTCCAGGAGGCCAAGATTGTTCCACGCATTCGGCAGAGTATCGGGATAGCCCGCGCGAAGTTTGATCACACGTTCAAAGCTCTCTCGCGCTTCCCTGCTCTTTTCCTGTTTCAGGTAGACGCTTCCCAGCCCGTAGAGAGCTTCTGCGCTCGACGGATTGTCGCTCAGAGCCAGCCTGAATGACGCTTCCGCCTGATCCAAATAGCCTCGCTGGAAATAAACGGAACCATAGGAAAGATAGTTGCGCCGAAACTCCAGCGCGTCACTCACGCCAGGAAAAGGCAGAGCTTTCGCGAACCGCTCAGCAACAGTTTGCGGAATATGTCGAAAATCTTGGTCAACGTGCTCGGCGTTTATTGGTCCCTGGTAGACCTTGACGATGTCTCCCCTCTCATTAATCAGGAACGAAGTCGGGAGGGTGAGGTCGCGGTGTCGGTCAAACAAGTAACGATAGAGAATGTTGTAAATGCCAGCCACGTCGTCCGATCCACGAAGGAGTGGAAATGGAAGACGAAGTTCACGCGCCACTCGTTGAGCGCTTTCGGCATTGGAAGAATCGTCGACGTTTACCGCGAGCAATTGAAGTCGTGGCTTTACGGAGGGCGTGCCGGCCGCCCAGTGCTTGTGCAGTCGGCTGAGACTTCTCAAGTCTTCCCGGCAGTTAGCCGAGTCCATCACCCAGAAGTTCAGCAGCACCGCGTTGCCACGGAGCGCCGCGAGTGTATGAGTCTTTTCAGTCAAATCTGGAAGCGAAAAATCCGGCGCCGACACCGGCGCCAGCAACCACGTTTCAACTTCAGTAGGAAGTGTCTCGACATCTTTCTGACTGTTCTCGGCGTCGCCAAGTGGCTTCTGGCAGGGTACAGCTTCAGCCGTGCCGATCTGAGCTTCAGAGGACGTGGGCGTTAGCCCCTGAGTGCCCGTCTTGAACGCTTCCACCCGAGACGGTTCCGACCCCTCTTCGACCCACACCCTATGACTCACGGGCAGATCATTCAATTCCTGCACGAGTCCGCTGGGCCACCGGACCCACGCTCGCACCGGGCCCTTAGCGTCGCCCAAGCCGAAAAATACTTCCTTGCTGTGCTGAGAAAGAAATCCCGATCCCGCCTGTAGCATTCGCGTCTGCCGACCCAATTCAGTCTCCACCGTAACCGTCGCGCCGATGGCGTCAGGATTGCTTTTTACTCCCCTAAGCCGAAAACTGATCGACGGCGCGAGATCCTTCATCACGTTCTTCAAAACTCGCAACTGTGGACCATTGCGGTTTTTCAAGAACACTTCCAGACGGCCGTCATGATCGAGATCAGCGAGCGCAAATGCACGGCCATCCTCGAGAAAGTCCAGCCCTACAACTGCGGACACATCTGAAAAGGTTCCATCGCGATTGTTTGCATAAAAGATATTGCGCTCGAACCCGCTCCATGTACGATCGGCGCGGATCAATTCATTCAACGCGTTCCATCCCTCTTCGTAATCATGGGCAGCTCTCGCTTCGGTGGGCGAATTGGCAACCACCTGCCGCCAAAAGAAGCTGTTCAGGTCTTCCGTTTGGTTTGGTCGAGTAGGGCCAGAGACCATCCCGTTGACGATATAGAGATCGGCGAATCCGTCGTGATCAAAATCCCATGTATCGCTTGACCACGCCCAGCGTCCCATTGCAACACCAGCGGAATTGCTTTTGTCCTGAAAAGCGCCGACTTTATTCCCAACGACTCCGCTGTTGCGAAATAAGGAATTGCCCATAGCGTGTTTGCGGTATAGAGCGCGTACTTTGTCGGGCGCGTCCTTCTGAAAAGTGTCCTGCATCGAGACGCGCACACCCGCAGCCGACCACATATCGGCGACATAAAGATCCTCAGCTCCGTCGTTGTCGTAATCGAACCAGCAAACCCCCATGCCCGCGCCGACGTCCTCAACTCCGATCTCCGGAGCGACGTCGGTGAAGGTTCCGTCGCCATTATTGCGGTATAGATTCTTCCGCCCGAAGTCGTTTACCACGTAAAGATCAGGCCATCCATCGCGATTGTAATCGCTCCATCCGCAGCAAAAGCTGTAGCGAGTGTTATTCCGGTCGAGGCCCGACTCTGCAGTGACATCGCGGAATGTTCCGTCCCGATTGTTGCGCATCATGAAGTTCGGAGGCCCGTTTTCCGCATTGTAATAAGGGGATGGATATTTATATTGATCCGCGCCCTGGTAATAAATGTAGAGGCAGAAATAGATGTCCAGCCAACCATCGCGGTCGTAGTCGGCAACGGCCGCGCC
>Ga0070762_10000888_pt1 | contig 13290 bp, 10 predicted proteins | sample HubBroMetageREF2_FD_66726 | JGI IMG/M metagenome (GOLD analysis project Ga0070762, IMG submission 66726) | Reference soil microbial communities from the Hubbard Brook experimental Forest, New Hampshire, USA - Hubbard Brook CCASE Soil... | ecosystem: Environmental > Terrestrial > Soil >...
CCGGCTGACGAGCGCCCTGAACCAGTCGCCACCCGGGGCGCTGCCCGCGACGGCCGGAGAAGCCTGCGGCGATTGCGGCGAGACACGCCGTTAAATGCCGGCGGCCCCGCCGAGGCGAGGCCGCCGAACCGTCCTCAACCCCGCCACGGGCGCGTCCGTGGGGAGGACGCGCCCGCATCGGGAGAGAGCTTTCGCCTACGACGCTCCAGCGCCAGCAGGTGCTGGCTGCCACGCCGGCGGGTGGGAACCGCCGAGCGTCGGCACGTCCGACGGGTAGACCTCGTTGCCGTGGATCGCGTGATCGCCGATCTCCAGCTCCTCGTCGCTGAGCCGTAGCGGTATCACCAGGCCGATCACCTTCAGGATGATGAACGTGGCCACCGCGGTGTACGCGATCACCCACACGGCTGTCTCCGCCTGCCAGCGCAGCAGCGACCAGCCACCGCCTAGGAGTAGCCCCGTCTTGCCTGGCAGGTTGCTCGCGCCGTGCACACCTATGTACTCGACGATCGCCGGGTCGGCCAGCAGCCCGACCAGCAGACCTCCGAACAGACCGGCGATACCGTGTGTATAGATCACCCCCAGCGTGTCGTCGACGTGCCTGAACATCGGCGCTCGACTGAGGTAGCGAATCGCGAACCACACGATCGTCGCATCGACGATGCCGATGATGATCGCGCCCCAGCCGTTGACGAACCCGGCGGCAGGGGTGATACCCACCAAGCCCGTGATCATGCCGTTGACCGCTCCGATCATCGATGGCTTGTCGCGGTAGATGTAGTCCCACGCGATCCATACCATCATCGCCACGGCTGTGCACAGGTTCGTGTTGAGCACCGCCGCAGAGGCGTCAGCACCGGCGTAGTAGGAGTCCCCGCCGTTGAACCCGTTCCACCCGAGCCACAGCAGACCGGCACCAACCGCGAGCATCAGCAGGTTGTTAGGCGCATCGATCTCTCGATCTCGCTGCAATCGAGGCCCAATCACCGCCGCAAACACGAATCCTGAGACACCTGCCGACAGGTGGATCACGTACCCACCGGAGTAGTCCAGTGCACCGTGTGCGGCGAAGTAGCCGCCGCCCCAGATCAGGAACGCGTTGACCGCGTACACAAACGTGATCCACAGCGCCACGTACGGGATCCAGGCCTTGAAGTTGACCCGTCCCAGTACCGAACCAAGCGCCAGGATCGGCGTGATCGCGGCAAACACGAACTGGAAGTAGACGAGCGACGCCTCGGGGAAGTGGAACGGCGGACCTTCCGTGATCGACGGAATAAGTGCCTGGGCCTCCTCGCCGGTATGGCTCAGCACGCTGCCAGGTTCGCCGACCATCGTGCCCAGGAACCCTTTGGTCCCGAATATTCCGGAGCCACTATGCGCGATCGGGTTGTCGAAGCCCATCTTGAACGCCCATAGGCACCAGACGATGAGCGTCACGCAAAACGCCACGAACGTGAGCATCATCGCGTTGACCGACCAGCGCTTCTGCATAACACCGCCGTACAGGACCGCCAGGCCCGGCAGGCTCATCAGCCCGACGAACGTAGCCGCGGTCATCTGCCATGCGTTGTCCCCCGCGTTCAGCCAACTTGGGTATGACAGCCAGGTCATGTGCCTCCGTTCCTACAGTTGTTTGCGGATGAGCGCCCTACCTAGCCAATGCAGCACGGACGTCGCTCACCGATGACAGTCCCGGTATGAAATCCGGGACGCGGGAAACGGGGTAGGGCCATCGTGGCCAACACTTGGCCCTGGCGTTTAGACATTTGTCTAGACGCCTTCGAATGAACTTGTACGCTCGGCGATCGAGCGCCGGTGCTGCAGCTCAGCGGAATGGAAATCCGGCCCGGCGGCAGGAGGCGTGCAGTTCAGCCACCTCATGCCTGAAGGCGTCGGGAGAAGCACATACTCTCTTGGCCTGCGCGCCACAAGCGTGCTCGGTCGCGCCGCCCAAGGTCGACGCAAAGTTGACTTCGATGCAGTCCTTACGCGCGGGCGCGCCCGTCGTCAGCGCATAAGAGCCGAGGCCGATGACGATCAGCGCCACGGTCACGAGCACAGCCGTCACAACGGCCCGCTCGCGCCTACCCCAGCGCAGCGGTTCGGACAGCCGTTTGGACTGGTCCATCATGATCATGGCGGGGCGAGCCTACCTGGCTAGGACGGCGCGGGCGCGCCTGGCTCAGCCGTGTCCGGCTGGAAGCAGAGTGCTGCCGAGTTGATGCAATAGCGCTGGCCGTCCGGACCGGGCCCGTCGTCGAAGACGTGACCGAGATGGCCGCCACAGGTCCGGCAGATGACCTCGGTGCGTTTCATGAACAGGCTGTTGTCGGGACGCAACTCAACTGCCTCGGCGACGGCGGGCTCTGTGAAGCTGGGCCAGCCGGTGCCAGAGTCGAACTTCGTGTCGGCGCTGAACAGCACCGCAGAGCAGGCGGCGCACCGGTACTCGCCGGACTCCTTGTTGAAGACGTACTCGCCCGTAAATGGTGCCTCGGTGCCGGCCTTGCGCAGCACCTCGTACTGAGCTGGTGTCAGCTCCTGGCGCCACTGCTCATCGCTCTTGGAGACCTCGGGCTCACTCGATGCCATGCCTTCAGGTTTTAGCAGCAGCGCGCCTTGTAGCGGGCATCGGCTCCGCTATGAATGCCTGCTATGTTGATCTTTACGTTCACGTCAGATTCTAAGAATGGGAGGCCTCGAGCTTGACGACCTCCGCACCAACCCAGCAGAGCTCACCTCAGACACCAGGCTCGCGCTTTGGCGTGGCCGCCGGCCACGAGCACTACAAGTGGTGGGCATTGTCCTGTACGAGCCTGGGCATGCTGCTTGCGGCCACCAACTCAGGGACGTTGATCATCGCTCTGCCGGACCTCGAGCGCTCACTGCACACGAGCCTGCTTGCGCTTGTGTGGGTAATCCTCGCGTACCTGATCGCAGCCACCGTGCTCGTCCTGACGGCCGGGCGCTTGAGCGACCTCCTGGGGCGCAAGCGCGCCTACGTGGGCGGCTTCATCGTCTTCGCACTCGCATCGCTCGGCGCAGGGTTCTCACCCAACGCCACCGTCCTGATCGTGTGGCGGATACTGCAGGGGGTCGGCTCTGCGTTCCTGTTTGCCAATGCTGCAGCGCTCGTCACGGACGCCTTCCCGAAGGAGCAACTGGGCCTGGCGATGGGCGCCAATACGATGGTCGCCGCGATCGGGCTGGTACTCGGTCCGGTGCTCGGCGGGGCGCTCGTGTCGATCTCATGGCACTGGGTCTTCTGGTTCAACGTCCCGTTCGCGCTCGCGGGCGCGACTTGGGGCGCGTTGATCCTGCGCGAGCTCGCCAAGCCCGACTCGGTGCGAGGCTATGACGTACTGGGTACGAGCACGTTCGTGATTGGACTGACCGGTCTCGTGCTTGGCGTGTCCCGCGGCGGCATCAGCGGCTGGAACGACGGGATCGTGATCGCCAGCCTGGCCGCTGCCGTCGTGCTGTTGCCGCTGTGTGTGTTGATCGAGCGTCGTTCGCGTGCGCCGATGCTCGACCTGCAGATCTTCCGCAACCGCCTGTTCGCGGCAGCCAGCGCTGCCGCGTTCATCAACGGCTTGGCGCGCTTCGCGCTGATGTTCCTGTTCGTGTTCTACTTCCAGGGCGCACAAGGCGACTCGCCGATCGACGCGGGGATCAAGCTGATCCCCCTGGCGCTCGGTATGTTGATCGCCTCGCCGATCGCCGGCGTCTACGCCGACCGTCACGGCTCTCGCGCGCTGGCTGCGATCGGCATGCTCGTCAGCGCCGGCGGGCTCGCGGCAATGACCACCCTGCAGGTACACACGCCCTACTGGCAGAGCGCGCTTTGGCTGCTATTGGTGGGCGTCGGCTCGGGCATGTTCAACAGCCCCAACACCGCAGCGATGATGGGGGTCGTGCCGGCCCACCGCCGGGGCATAGCCGCGGGCGCGAGAACGCTTTTGCAGAACACCGGCGCGGTACTGTCGATCGCGTTCGTGCTCGCGATCATCACCTCTGCGGTGCCGAAAGCGACGCTGTTCGCGGTGTTCTCCGGTCTCGCCAAGGGCCTGTCCGCGCAAAAGCTCGCGCCGTTCATCACGAACATGCACACGGCGTTGTGGGTACTCGCGGCGGTCTCGCTGGTGGGTACGGTCGTGTGCTTGCTGCGCCCCAGCCACGTGCAGAGCGTCGCCGCCGAGCCAGCGCTACGAGTGCCCGCGTGAGCCTACGAATCGGCGACGTCGCCCGCCTGGTCGGCACCACCCCGAGGACGATCCGCTACTACGAGGAGATCGGCCTGCTGCCCGAGGCCAACACACGACCCTCTGGCCAGCACCGTCTGTACACGCATGCCGAGGTCGAGCGGCTGCGCGAGGTGATGCGCCTGAAGGACCTGCTCGGTGTTTCCCTGGAGGAGCTCAAGACGCTGCTCGCGGCCGAGGAGGCGCGTGCGGAGGTACGCGCGCAGCTGCAGCGCGACGACGTCCACCCTGAGCGTCGCCGCGAGCTCCTGGACGAGGCGCTCGGCCACATCGAGCGCCAGTTGCGGCTCGTCCGTCATCGCTCGGCGGAGCTGGCCAAGCTGGAGCACGAGTTGTCCGAGACACGCAAGCGCGTCAAGCGCAAGATCCGTGAGCTGGAGACAGGTCCGACGCTCGCCACCGTCGCGCGTACCTAGTCACATCGCAATATCCCCCAACGAGAGGAGCCTTGATATGACGAACACGCAAATCAAGCCCAGCCCCGAGGGCGTCCCCGGTGCGGTGAGCGATCCAACGAGCATCTGCGGCGAAGATCTGACGTTCACCGGCGCCGATGAGACGCAGGTGAACGGCTATCTCGCGCGGCCTGTCGCTATGGACACAGCCCACCCCGCCGCCGGCATGATCGTGATCCATGAGGCGATGGGGCTCAACGAGCACATCCGCGACGTCACCAACCGCATCGCCAACCTCGGCTACGTAACGCTCGGCGTGGATCTCTACACACGCGAAGGCGGACCACCGCCGATGGGCGACGTGCAGGCGATGATGCAGCGGCTGTTCTCGATGTCGGATGCGACCGTGCTTGGCGACCTCGAGGGCGCCGCCGATTTCCTGCGCGCCCGCGAGGACGTGGCCGATAGGATCGGCTGCATCGGCTTCTGCATGGGTGGGCGCTACACGCTGCTGTTCGCTGGAGCGAGCGATCGCCTCAGCGCCGCGATCGACTGCTGGGGCGGCTTCATCGACCGCGCTACGCCGGAACAGGACTCGACGCCCACGCGCCCGACGCCGCCACTTCAGCTTGCGGCGAAACTGAGCTGCCCACTACTGGCGGCGGTCGGTGCCGAGGACCAGAATCCCTCCCCACAATTGGCCGAGCAGCTGCGCGAGCGCGCAGCGCAGAGCGGCAAGGAGGTCAAAGTCGATGTCTATGAGGGCGCCGGACACGCATTTTTCGCCGACTACCGCCCCAGCTACGCACCCGGCCCAGCGGCGCGGCTATGGCGGGAGATCGTGCCTTTCCTTCAGCGACAGCTACAGGAGGCATAGCTGTGGAGCGTAAATGGTGGACCTTGATCGCGGTCTCGATCGCGATCTTCATGCTGTTGCTCGACATCACGGTCGTCAACGTCGCGTTGCCGGACATCCAGCGCTCGCTGCGCTCTTCCTTCTCCGATCTGCAGTGGGTGGTCAACGCCTACTCGCTGACGCTCGCGGCGTTCCTGCTGACTGCCGGCTCGATCTCAGACCTGATTGGGCGCAAGCGCGTATTCGTCGCCGGCCTGGTGGTGTTCACGGCCGCCTCGGCCGTGTGCGGCCTGTCCAGCTCGCCACTGATGCTGAATCTCGCGCGCGCCGTGCAGGGCACGGGCGGCGCGATGATGTTCGCCACGTCCCTGGCACTGCTCGCGCAGGCGTTTCACGGCAAGGAGCGGGGAACCGCGTTCGGCGTGTTCGGCGCCGTCACCGGCGCGGCCGTTGCCGTCGGACCCGTGCTCGGCGGCGTGATCACCTCGGGCATCGGCTGGAAGTGGATCTTCTTCGTCAACGTGCCTATCGGCGCCATCGCGGTGTTCCTCACGGTCACACAGGTCTCCGACTCGCGCGACCCAAACGCCACCGGTGTCGACTGGGCCGGCCTGGTGACGTTCTCGGGGTCCCTGTTCCTGCTCGTGTTCGCGCTCGTGCAGGGCAACGAAAAGGGCTGGGGCTCGACGGAGATCGTCAGCTTCCTGATCGTCGCCGTGGTGCTGTTGGCGGCATTCGTGCTCGTCGAGCACCTGCAGAGCAGACCCATGCTCGACCTTTCACTGTTCCGCCGCCCAGCGTTTGCCGGTGCGAGCATCGTCGCATTCGCGATCTCCGCCTCCTATTTCGCGATGTTCCTGTATCTCACGCTCTACATCCAGGACGTGCTCGGATTCAGTCCGCTGCAGGCGGGTCTGCGCTTCTTGCCGGTGACGCTGCTGTCCTTCGCGGTCGCGCCCGTGGCCGGCAAGCTGAGCGTGCGTATACCCGTGCGCCTGCTGCTCGGCTCAGGTCTCGTGCTCGCGGGAATCGGCCTGCTGGCAATGACCAGCGTCGGCGCGAGCTCGGGCTGGACGACGCTGATCCCCGGCTTCGTCCTCGGTGGAGCGGGCATAGGCATGATCAACCCACCGCTGGCATCGACCGCGATCGGCGTGGTGCCGCCTGAGCGCAGCGGCATGGCCTCGGGCATCAACTCGACGTTCCGCCAAGTCGGCATCGCCACCGGGATTGCCGGGCTCGGTGCGATCTTCCAGCACAGCGTCACCAAGAGCACCCACACAACGCTCGCCGCCAGCGGGCATGCGCGGGAAATCGCGAGCGCCGCGCACGGCCAGCTGGCGACCATCTTGGAGTCCGGGGAAGTCGCCCATTTCGCGCGCACCCTCCCCCCTGCTGCCCACACTGCGCTCGTGCACTCCTACCATGTGGGATTCACCGGAGCGTTCACCACTATCGCAACCATCGCTGCGCTGGTGGCGCTCGTCGGCGGCGCGCTGGCGTTCATCCTGGTCCGCGGGCGCGACTTCGTCACCTCGGGACACGCGCCCGCGGCAGCGGATGCACCCGAAACCGCACCCGCGGGCGCGCTCGCCAGTTGACGCGGATGCAGTCGATCAACCCGAGCCGCCGCCAGGTGACTCGTGCTGCTGGTAACCCGGGCACGAGAGCACTGGCAGACGTGGGTAGCGTGGGTAGGTCTCGTCCTCGCGTGAGCGCCTGCACAGCGAGAACGTCGAGCCGCGGGTGTTGCGCACGAGTTGCTGGTACTCGCACGTGTCGCAGAGACCCGCGCCGGATTTCCGGGACTGCGGCCCGGGGATATCTGCTGTGGACATGACCGGAGCTTAGGAGCAGGGCTGCGCACAGCGCCTCGCGCGAGCATTTGCGAGCGCCTGCGATAATCGTTGCCTACACAACTATGAACACCTTCTATCGACTACTGGGATTCCTGAGCCCTTACAAGCGCGGGCTGGGCGTCTCCTGGGCGCTGGCGAGCCTCGCGATGGTGATGACCGTCGCGCTGCCAGAGCTGACGGGCCGCGCGGTCGAAGCGATCAGGAAGGGGGCCGTGCTGCTGCACGGCCACGCGGGCGGCGCGCGTGCTGACGATCGTCACACGCTGCTGGTGCTCTCGCTCGTGATCCTCGGCGTCGTGCTCGCGCGCTGGGGCTTCATGTTCTGGCGCCGGATCATCGCCGGGCGCGTGTCGCTGGCCGTCGAATACGACCTGCGCGAGCGCATGTACGGGCAGCTGCAGCGCCTGGAGCTGAGCTTCTTCGACCACCAGCAGACCGGGCAGCTGATGTCGCGTGCGACCGTCGATCTCGCCGCGGTGCGCTTCTTCCTCGGCTACGGGCTCGTGTTCATCCTGCAGTCGATCCTGACGATCGCGCTCGCCGGCGCGGTGATGCTGGCGATCAACCCGGGGCTCGGACTGATCGCGCTGGTGCCCGTGCCCTTCGTGGTGCTGATCTCATACCGTTACGGCAATCGCGCGCGCCCGGCGATCCAGGAGACCCAGCAGCGGATCGCGGAGCTGACCGCCGACGCAGAGGAGAACATCTCGGGGGTGCGCGTGGTGAAGGCGTTCGCGCGCGAGAACCGCCAGCTGACGCGCTTCCGCGACACGGTCGGGCGCGTGTTCGATCAGGCGATGGTCGCCACGCGCCTGGAAGCAACGTACAACCCCGTGATCGGCTTCCTGCCGCAGCTTGGCCTTGCGGCGGTGCTGCTGGTGGGCGGCGAGTCGGTCATCCACGTCCACCTTAGCCTCGGCCAGTTCACCGAGTTCTACCTGTACGTGAACATGCTGATCACGCCGATGCGCTCGCTCGGCGTGACGCTCAACCTCGCCCAGCGCGCGACTGCCTCGGGCGCCCGCATCTTCCAGCTGCTCGACCGCGAGCCGCGCCTCACCGATGCTCCGCACGCGCCGCCGCTGCCCGCCGGCAGTGGGCACGTGCAGCTGCGCGACGTGACCCTGCGTTATGAGGATCCGCACGACGAGCTTGGCGCGAGTGCGCTCGTGGAGACGGTGCGCGCGGCGCCGCAGAGCGGGCGCGCGGTGTTGAGCGACATCAACCTGGACGTCCCCGCGGGTCGGACGGTGGCGCTCGTCGGCGCGACCGGTTCGGGCAAGACGAGCCTGGTGGCGCTGATCTCGCGGCTGTACGATCCGGTCGCCGGAGCGGTGCTGCTCGACGGCGCCGACGTGCGCGAGGTAACCGTGCGCTCCGTGCGCGCGGCCGTGGCGGTCGTCAGCGACGACCCGTTCCTGTTCTCGGCGAGCGTCGCCGAGAACATCGCCTACGCGCGGGCGGGCGGGCCTCCGGTCCCGCTCGCCGAGATCGAACAGGCCGCGGGCCGCTCGCAGGCACATGAGTTCATCGAGCGCCTGCCACAGGGATATGACACGCAGGTGGGCGAGCGCGGCGTCACGCTCTCCGGCGGGCAGCGCCAGCGCCTGGCGATCGCGCGCGCGCTCGTGGCCAACCCGCGCGTGCTGGTCCTCGACGATGCCACGTCCTCGGTCGACGCGTCCACCGAGCAGAGCATCAAGCTCGCGCTCGCGGACGCGATGGCCGGGCGCACGACGTTCGTGATCGCTCACCGCCTCTCGACGATCGAACTGGCCGACCAGATCGTCGTGCTGGACCACGGCCACATCGTCGCGCAGGGCAGCCACGACGAGCTGCTGGGCCAGTCCGAGCTCTACCGCGAGATCGTGGCGGGCACATCCTCGGATGCGCACGCGCTCGCTTCCGAGGAGATGCTCGCCACCAACGTCAGCGGCGAACCGAATGCAGGGGGACGACTGTGAGCGCGCGCGGCACGATGGGCGGCGGCTTCGGCGGCGGGCGCGGCGGTGGCCGCGGAGGCCTCGGCCCTGGCATGGCCCGCGGCGGCCAGCAATGGACCGGCGAGCGCGCCAGCCGCGGCAGCCGCGGACGCAACCTGCGCGGGCTGCTCGAGCTGTTGCGCCCCTACCGTCTGCGCACGGCCGGCATGCTCGTCGCGCTCCTGCTCGGCACCGGGGCATCGCTGGCGCCGCCGCTGCTGGCCAAAACCGCGATCGACTCGGGCATCGACAAGCACGACGTCCACACACTCGTGCTGGTGGTGCTCGCTTTCCTAGTGTCGGCGTTGCTGGTATGGGTGGCCACGTACGCGCAGACCTACCTGGTGGGCTGGGTCGGCCAGCGCGCGCTGGCCGACCTGCGTATCCGCATCTTCGAGCACCTGCAAAGCCAGCCGATCGGCTTCTACGAGAGCCGGCCCGCGGGAGTGCTGATCTCGCGGATGACCAACGACGTGGAGGCGCTGGAAAGCCTCGTGACCGACTCGGTGGTGACACTCTTCCAGTCCGGCCTGACGCTGATCGGTGCGGTCGGTGTGCTGCTGTACCTGGATGTCAAGCTGGCGCTGCTGACGTTCTGCGTCGTGCCGTTCGTCGCTGGCGCGAGCATCTGGTTCCGCCTGATCTCCGCCGGCGCGTTCAGGCGCACTCGTGAGACGATCGGCTCGATCACCGGCTATCTGCAGGAGACGCTGTCGGGCATCCGCGTGGTGCGCAGCTTCGGGCAGGAGCCTGCCCATGAGGCGCGCTTTGCGGAGCTCAACGAGGACAACCGCGAGGCCAACATGGTCACGGTGCGCCTCAACGCCGCGTACTTTCCCGCGGTGGAAATGCTCTCCGGGATCGCGCTCGCGCTGATCGTGCTCTACGGCGGCTATCAGGCGATCGACGGCCACATCACGGTCGGTACGGTCGTCGCGTTCGTGGCGACGCTGTCGTTCCTGTTCGAACCGATCCAGCAGCTCTCCCAGCTATACACCACCTACCAGTCCGGTATGGCCGCGCTGGAGAAGATCTTCCAGCTGCTCGACGTCCGCCCCACGCTCGAAGACGCTCCGGGAGCACCAGCGATCGGGCCGATCCGTGGCGAGATCCGCTTCGAGGACGTGTCGTTCGCATACACCCCGCGCGCCAAGCGGCGTGAGGACAGCAGCGCACCAGCTGGGCAGAATGGCAACGGTGCTGGCCCCCATGTCCACGACGGCGCCGGTAGCGCGCCCGCTGCGCCGGAGCCCGAGGAGGTGCTCGCGCTAGAGCACATCGATCTGAGCGTCCCAGCGGGCCAGACGATCGCGCTGGTGGGCGCCACCGGCGCGGGCAAGTCGACGATGGCCAAGCTCGCCGCACGCTTCTATGACCCCACCCGTGGGCGCGTGCTCGTCGACGAGCACGACCTGCGCGAGATATCGAGCCACTCACTGCGCTCGCAGATGGGGATCGTGCCCCAGGAGGCGTTCCTATTCTCGGGCACGGTGGCAGAGAACATCGCCTTTGGGCGCCCGGACGCGCAAGACGCGCAGATCCACGCCGCGGCCACCGCGGTCGGCGCAGACGAGTTCATCTCCGAGTTGCCGCACGCGTACGACACCGAAGTCGGTGAGCGCGGCGCACAGCTCTCCGCGGGCCAGCGCCAGCTGATCGCCTTCGCACGCGCGCTGATCGCCGACCCGCGCATCCTGATCCTCGACGAGGCCACCTCCAACGTCGACCTGCACACGGAGGGTCGCATCGAAGCCGCCATGCGCCGCCTGCTCGCCGGACGCACCTCGATCGTGATCGCCCACCGTCTCTCCACCATCCGCCAGGCCGGGCGCATCGTCGTGCTCGAGCATGGCCACATCGCCGAGCAGGGCACACACGACGAGCTGATCGCAGCCCACGGACGCTACTTCGAGCTGTATCAGGATTGGGCGACCAAGTCTGCTGCTTGAGCCCTGTGACTCGGGGGTAGCGAGGAGTACGCTCGACTACCCACCTCGAGAAACGAGAGATGCCATGAAGAAACTCCTAGAGCTCGTCCTTTGCATCCTGCATCCGGTCGCCGTGGTGCTGATCTGGATCAACCTCCTTTTCCGGCGGGACATCGGCATCGTGGCGAAGCTCACGTGGGCGATCGTCGCGATCGTGCCGTTCGTCCCGTTCGTGTACGTCCTGACTGGCAACGACTTCATCTAGGGCGCCACACCCAGCCACGCTCGACTGAGCGCAGCGCTCAAAACATCCTCATCACTCCGGGACGGGACTCGAAGCGTGGGCGGCGTCATGCCGCAATCCCCCTACTAGAGCCAGATTTAGCTCCCAGCACGGTACTGACGAGTTCTTGGCTGGCTCCGCAGAGTGCCCCAGCTGGACACAGCTCGGCGGCCACCTTGCGGCGGGGATTGCGGATCCCGGCGAGCGCAATCAGACCTCCGCTGGCGACGAGCACGGCTGCGATTGAGTCCGCAACACGGAAGGCATGCACGGACGCCTCCTTGAAGGTCGCCCGTAGGACAACTCGCTCGCCTGGAGGCACTCCAATTAGGCTGGGCGAGCCGAGCGGCTGTCGCTTGGCTCGGCTGATCGCTGCGCGGCTGCCGGGACCGAGCGCGGTCCTTCGTAGCGTCGCGTCGACGCGACTAGCAAACGCAACAGAGACGACGGCTCCCAGCACAGCGACCGCGAAGAGCTGCGCGACGCGTGAGAGCGTCGTATTCACCGCGGCAGCGACGCCTGCGTGATCCTCCTCCACTGCGCCAAGGACCGTGGCGGTCAAAGGCGCGACAAGCATCGCCAGTCCCAACCCAAACACGAGCAGTGCCGGCAGGACCTCGCTGACGTAATCGGCGCGCTGATCGACACGCACCAAGAGCAAAAGGCCGCAGCCAGCGACCAGCGCCCCGAGGCTTATCAACACCCGCGACCCGACGCGGTCGGCGATTGCGCCGAAGCGGCGGGAGAGCACGATCATCAGCGAGGTGACCGGCAGAAGCGCAAGTCCCGCCTGAACCGGGCTGTAGCCGCTGACTTCCTGCAGAAATACAGGCAGCAGAAAGATCACGCCCCCTAGCCCAAGGTAGGCGGTCAATGTCGCCAGGTTCCCGATCGTGAAATTGCGCTCGCGAAACAGGCTCAACGGGAGCATCGGCGCCCGCGCTCGCGCCTCGCGCGCAATGAACGCCACAGCTCCCAGAACCCCTACCGCGAGCGAGCCAGCCACCAGGGCGCTCCATCCACGAGCCGGCTCCTCGGTCACAGCGAACACCGAACCAGAGAGCGCGACCGCCGCCAAGAGAGCCCCAGGGAAGTCCAGACGCTCGGCGGTGCCAGCGCTCGCGCTCGCAGGCACGCCGCGAGCGATCAGCGTCACGGTCACGAGCACGAGCGGCGCATTGAGCACAAAGATCAGCCGCCACGAGCCGGCAGCGATCAACACTCCCCCGATGAACGGCCCGATAACTCCGACGATCGAGCTGAGCGCGGTCCATGTACCGATCGCCCGGGCCCGCTCGTCTTCGGGAAACACGTGGATGATCACCGCCAATGCGGTAGGCGTCACCAGCGCCGCGCACACCCCCTGCATCGAACGAAACACGCACAGCTCCGTGATCGACGACGCGACCGCGCAGAGAACCGAAGTGAGGCCAAACCCGGCAACGCCAACCAAGAACACGCGCTTCTGACCCAATACGTCTCCAAGCGAGCCGCCGATCAACAACAGCGAGGAGAGCGCCAGCAGGTACGCGTTCGTCACCCATTGCTGGCCCGCCAGACCGCCACCGAGGTCGCCTCGAATCGCGGGCAACGCGACGCTGGTTACAGTCGCGTCGAGGAACACGACGCTCGTACCGAGCACGGCCGCGAGCAGGGTCAGCTGCTTCTCGCGCGATGTGGCCACTCGTCGGATGTCTGGCACATGCGCAGATTGGCACGTCA
>Ga0070762_10000889_pt1 | contig 13287 bp, 7 predicted proteins | sample HubBroMetageREF2_FD_66726 | JGI IMG/M metagenome (GOLD analysis project Ga0070762, IMG submission 66726) | Reference soil microbial communities from the Hubbard Brook experimental Forest, New Hampshire, USA - Hubbard Brook CCASE Soil... | ecosystem: Environmental > Terrestrial > Soil > Temperate...
CTGTACCAGCGAGCACAATTCGACGTCGTCATCCACCACCAGTACATGATCCATTCTTCTAATCATTCAACACCTTTGCTTGCCAGCACGAGGTAAAGATTTGTGATTACGGGAAAAACCGCCGTTGGCTATTCGCGGTTGGCTTCTCGCGAAAAGCGAACAGCAAATAGCCGCCTTTAGCCTTTACAAAACTTTACCCCGCTTGACCGACTCTTTACCCCATCTTCTCGAAAATAGTGTTCTTATCAGCATAGACGTTCGGGCTGCCCGGACCCCTATAAGAGATCTAAGTAAGCAATAGCAAGTTCAAAGGAGATTCCATGAAATCAACTCGCAACCGCATTCTGATCATCGGCGCAGCTGTCATGCTGGCCGTGACCGCCGCTATCGCTCAAGGTATGCATGGTCACGGTGGACCCGACGGCGACTTCCACCGCATGCTTCATCAGCTCGATCTAACCACCGATCAGCAGGCCCAGGTCAAGGCCATCTGGACAAAAGAGAAGCCCGCCATGCAGCCGCTGATGGAGCAGATGCGCCAGAACCACAACGCCATGAAAGCTCTCGAGGCCAGCGGCCCTTACGATGAAGCCAAGACCCGCGCCCTCGCGACCCAAAACTCGCAGACCATGGTCGAGCTCCAGGTAGCGCACGAGCGCATCAAGTCAGAAATCATGCAAGTCTTGACGCCCGATCAGAAAACCAAGCTGGCACAACTGGAGGCCCAGCACGAGGCGCGCATGAGCAAGCACACCGCGCAGCCCGCGCCCGAAGAGTAAGGGCTGAAGACTAGCTTTTCTGTGGAGGCGGGACTGGCCGCGTCTCTACAAATAATAAAGTCTCTCTCCTTTCCCGGGTGAGGAACGGATACTCCCATTCTCCGTCCTCGCCCGGACTTTTTCCCGGCTTTCTGAAGCGGAGAAACCAAATGGAACGCGCCGACCTGCTCTACTCGGGACTGATGTTCGCCGCCGTCATGCTGTCGCTCTGGACCGCCCTCCTGCTCACCGCCACCTTCGTTTCGCTCGCCCCCTCGTTCGGAAAATCCGCGACCACCACTGCTACAATTTCATCTACAAAAAGGCATGATGCCCAAGAACCTACGCCCGCTCCTTCCCTATCTGAAGCGCTACCGGCGAGGGCTCACTTGGGGAGCTCTATGCGTACTGTTCACTAACGCGATCGCGGTTCAGTTTCCTCAGATCCTGCGACACGTCTTCAACGACCTCAACTCCGGAATCACCCGCCGAACATTGTTCTTCTACGCCTTGGCCGTGGTAGGCGTTTTCCTGGCCAAAGGCGTCTTCCAGTTCCTGACCCGCTGGGTCCTCATCGGCATCTCTCGCGACATCGAGTTTGACCTGCGCAATGATCTGTTCGCTCACCTCGAACGGCTCTCTTACTCCTACTACCAGCGCAATCGCACCGGCGACATTATGGCTCGTGCCACCAACGATCTCAATGCGGTGCGCAACCTCCTGGGTCCAGCCATCATGTATTCGGCCAATACCATCGTTTTCACCGCGCTGGCCGTAGCTTACATGTTCAAGATCAGCCCCAAACTGACGATGTATGCCTTCCTGCCGCTGCCCGTCGCCAGCATCGTGATCCAGTATTTCGGCCGTCGCATTCACGAGCGCTTCGAACGCATTCAAGCCATGTTCTCTGACATCTCCGCGCGCGCCCAGGAAAATTTCTCCGGCGCCCGCGTCATCCGCGCCTACGTGCAAGAGCAATCCGAGATCGCCGCCTTCGAGAACGCCAACCAGGAATACATCCGCCGCAGTCTCGGGCTGGTTCGTCTGATGGGGATGCTCTGGCCTACGCTGGAACTCATGCTGGGCATCGCCAGCGTCATTGTCCTCTGGGTCGGTGGACGTCAGGTGCTGATGGGCAAAATGAATGTTGGCGACTTCGTGGCCTTCACCACCTATATGGCGCAACTCATGTGGCCAGTCATCGCCTTGGGATGGGTCATCAACATCTTCCAGCGCGGCACCGCGTCGCTCGTGCGAATCAACGAAATCCTGACCCAGCAGCCTGAGATCGCCGACGAGATAACCATCGGGTCATCAAGCCATCGAACCATCGGGCCATCGAAAAGCCAAACCCAGCCCCAGAGCGATTTTGACTCTGGATCGCCCGATGACCCGATCTCCCGGTCACCCGATATTTCCGGCGAGGTCGAATTCCGCAACCTAAACTTCGCCTACAACGGAGTCTCCATCCTGAAAGACATCAGCCTCCGTATCCCCGCCGGCTCCAGCCTCGCCATAGTCGGCCCGACCGGCTCCGGCAAAACCACGCTAGTCAACCTGATCCCGCGCATCTACGACGCCGCCCCCGGAGCCGTCCTCATCGACGGCCGCCCCATCCGCCAGTTCCCTCTCGACGCGCTGCGCCGCCAAATCGGCTTCGTTCCCCAGGAAACCTTCCTCTTCAGCGACACCATCCGCGACAACATAGCCTATGGCATCGCGACCGAAGCTTCACAGAAAGACGGCGAGCCCTCGCTCGAAGCCATCAAAGCCGCCGCCGAAGCCGCCAACATCGCTCAGGACATCGAAAGCTTCCCCGAAGGCTACAACACCATGGTAGGCGAGCGCGGCATCACCCTCTCCGGAGGCCAGAAGCAGCGCACCGCCATCGCTCGCGCCCTGCTGCGCAGCCCCCGCATCCTCATTCTCGACGACGCACTCTCCAGCGTCGATACCAACACCGAAGACAAGATCCTCAACCATCTCCGCACCATCATGCACGGACGCACCACCATCTTCATCTCCCACCGCGTCTCCACCGTCCGCAACGCCGACGCCATCGCCGTCCTCCATCAAGGACGCATAGTAGAACTCGGCACCCACGACGAACTTATAGCTCGCAACGGTTATTACACCGACCTCTATAACAAACAGTTACTGGAAGAAGAACTAGCCGAAGTCTAGCTTTTGTGTAGGGCGGACGCTCTTGTCGGCCAACTGCCGACACATAGTAACTGTCAAATTCTTGTCACCCGACTAAACAAACATTTACTACCCATACAACCCAATTCGGGAATAACTTGATCAGACAGGGAGGGAGCGAGGATAATGCTCGCTAGCCCTTCAACTATCCTGCTGCACCACGGAGTCACCATGCCACGTTCGCGATCGGCCTCGATGCCCTCGTCTGGTTTCTTGACGTTAAAATCTGCGGCGCTCACCCTCTGCGTCCTTCTCTTCGCCGCTCTGGCTTGCGCCGCGCAGAGTGGCAGCACTGGTTCCGTCGTGTTGCACGGTCAGCGCCCGGTATGGGCGTTGCCCGAGAACAGTCAGGGGGCGGTCCCGGGCGATACCACGCTTGGGCATTTGACTTTGGTTCTAAAACGCTCACCGCAACAGCAGCAGGCTTTCGAACAGTTTCTCCAGCAACTGCAGGATCGCACCTCTCCCAACTATCATCACTTCCTCACGCCCGTTCAGATTGGAGAAAAGTTTGGCGCCTCGCTGCAAAATATCAAAGCCGTCTCCGAGTGGCTGAGCGCCCAGGGACTGCACGTGGATGCGGTCGCCAACAACCGCATGATGATTGACTTCAGCGGCAACGCCTCGCAGGTTGGGGCCGCCTTTGGAACCGAGATGCGCTACTACAAAGTAAACAGCGAGCAACGCATCGCAACCGCCGACGATCCCCAGATTCCAGCCGCCTTAGCCGGAGTGATTCAATCCATCAGTGGCTTGTACACCATCAAGAACCGGTCGTATCACGGTATGGGGAAGGCGTACAAACCGAAAGGCGGACACTTCGCCTCGCCCGACCTCACGTTTGGTTGCCCTCAGTGCCTCAACTTCATCATGCCCGCCGATTTCGCCACCATCTACGATTTAAATGATCTAACGGTTGATGGAACGGGACAGAACGTCGGCATCATCGGTCGATCAAGAGTCTACGATCCCGACGTCGAGAATTTCCAGACTCTGTCTGGACTTGGAACAAAGGACCCCACGGTCATCATTCCACCCGACGGAGTGGACCCCGGCCCCCCTGCTGGTCCCACCGGTACCGCGTCCGGCGACCAGGGCGAGGCCACGCTCGACGTGATGCGCTCCACCAGCATCGCACCCGGTGCGACTATTGATTTGATCGTCAGCGCAAGCACTGAAACCGAGGACGGAATCCAGATCGCCACCGAGTATGCCGTCGATACCAACCCTGTCCCTGCCCAGATCATAAGCATCAGCTTCGGAGCCTGCGAAAACGAAGCCGGTCAGGCCGGCGACGATTACTGGGACAACCTGTTCAGCGCGGCTGCTGGAGAGGGCATCTCGGTGTTTGTGGCTGCCGGAGATGCAGGTGCCGCCGGTTGCGATGACTACTTTCACACTCCGCCAGCACACCAGATCCTCAGCATCAATTACATTTGCGCTTCCAGTTACGCAACATGCGTAGGTGGAACCGAGTTTAACGATGTGCCCGAAAGCCAGTATTGGAATGAAAACGGCGCACAGGAGCCCCCGTTTGAATCCGCCCTGGGTCCCATCCCCGAAGGTGGCTGGAATGAGCCCTTGAATGGCAGCGGCGACACGCAGGCTGCTGCGGGCGGCGGTGGATTTAGCGTTTTCATCGCAACGCCTTCGTGGCAAACTGGAACCGGCGTTCCCGGAACTCAGGGACGCTACACCCCCGACGTCGCATTCAGCGCATCCGCGCACGACGGATATTTCGGATGTCTAGCCGCCGGCGGAGGCAGTTGCGTCGTGAGCGGTGGCGAGTTTGACTTTGTATATTTCTCTGGTACCTCCGCGGCCGCTCCCTCCATGGCCGGCATCACCGCCCTGCTCAATCAGCAAGTGCAAGCGCCGCAGGGACAGCTCAATCAGCGCCTCTACCAGCTCGCAGCCACTCCCGGGAACGAAGTTTTCAATGACGCAACCGTTACTACCAGCGGGGTCACCTCTTGTGCGGTGACCACGCCCAGCATGTGCAACAACAGCACGCCCTCACCTACGGGACTGACAGGCGGTCTCGCCGGATATTTACTGACCGCGGGCTATGACGAAGTTACCGGTCTCGGCTCGATCAACGGAGCGAACTTGCTCTCCAACTGGGTAGCCGTATCCGCCACCGCTACTGCTCTCGTCTCCAGCCAGAACCCGCAGATTCAGGGTGCCACCGTGACCTTCACCGCGACCGTCACCACCTTGGGCACGAACCCGCCCACCGGCACCGTGAATTTCAATGATGGAAATACTCAAATCGGAAGCGGCACCCTGAGCACCGTAGGCACCGCCCAGGTGGCAACCTTTTCAACCACTACCCTGGCCATTGGCACGCACTCAATCACCGCCATCTATGCCGGAGACTCAAACAACGCCGGCAGCACATCGGCTCCCGTGAGCCAGGTCATCACCGCCATCACGACTACTACCACTCTTACCTCAAGCAACCAGACCCCGGGCTACGGAGTCGCGGTGACCTTGACGGCGACCGTCGCCACTACGGGCTCCCACAAGCCCACCGGTACCGTGACCTTCAACAACGGCAACACAGCGATCGGCATGAGCACCCTGAACGGCTCTCAGGTGGCAACCTTTGTCACCTCCGCATTCTCTGTAGGCTCGAACTCGATTACAGCCGTCTATGGCGGGGACGCGAACAACGGCCCCAGCACCTCGTCACCCCTAATTGAGACCGTCACAGGACCAGCCTTTACGCTCGTCAACACCGGCGTTACCTCAACGACTGTGCTGGCAGGAGTGTCAGGGACGGGTTATGCCTTCACCGTGGCGCCAGTGTCGCCAGCTCCAAACTTCGGAGGTCCAGTCACGCTGAGTTGCAGCTTCGCTCCCTCGGACCCGACGCTGATTCCCAGCAGTTGCGAGTTCGCCGGCAACGGAATTTCCAATAACGTCATCGCGGCCGGAAATGGATCGACGGCAGTCACCCTGGTCATTACCACCGCCGGCCCGAACGGAGGCGGAGCCGATCGCCGCCGCCGTTCCGCTAACGGCTCCGACAATCATTCTCCTTGGCTTCCGTTGACCTTGCCGCTCGCCGGCATCGTCATGGTCGGCTTCGCCGGACGGAAAGTCTGGAAACACTCCGCCATGGCTGGCCTGTGCGTCGCGCTCCTGCTTATCGGAGTTCTGGTTGCCTGTGGCGGCAGCAGTTCACCGCCGATAGGTGTCAGCGTAGCCGCCCAGTCGCCTTTGTTCCCCAACAACGCCAACGATGGGTGGCCGCTCCAAAGCGTGACCTTTATAGCAACCGTCACCAATACCACCAATACGGCCGTAACTTGGGCCGTAACCACGCCGAATGGAGGAACCATCAACCCGACCACCGGCGTGTACGTGGCTCCCACCGTGGCTCCCGGTCTCCCAGCGAACGTAACCGTTGTAGCGACGTCGGTGGCTGACAGCACCAAGACCGGAACCGCGCAGGAGACCATCAAGCCTGCGACCATCCCCGGAACCTACACCGTAACCGTGACGGCGACCGACCCCGCCGCGGTGCCCACAACCCAGACGCTCTCTCCTACGTACACGATGGTCGTGAACTAGGAACGCGTTGTTGTAGTTACGCTGACTCTTGACCCAGGGCGCGGAAAGGTTCCGCGCCCTTTTTCTCGGCGTCAAATGTCAAGATTAGGATCCGGCTAAGGCCGCCACGTCGCCTGCTTCCCGCCTCCGGAAAAAGCCCATAACCGCATACACCGCCAGCACCAGCATCATCGGATCGATCTGCCGTCGGTAATACACTTCCACGTGGGTGAAATAAAACACCACCGGAAAAAACAAAAACACCAGCGCGTAGAGAACGGCAACAGGCTTATTGACAAGAAACGTCCGCCACAGGCCAGCGATCGTCAGCAGAGTAAAAAGTGTATTGAAGACAACATTGACGGGATCATCCGGTTCCTGGGCCAGGTAATAAGAGCTGAAGCTCCAAAAGTGAGTCCAGATAAAAACGATGCGCCGCACCGTCACTACAGCGAAGAAACGAGGGTGCGCCCGGATGTAAGCAATCGCCTTCTCCTTGCTCTCGTCCATATAAGCAATCTCGCCCATCTGCTTATACTTCTCCCACTCCGCATCGTTGTGCCACGGACCAATCTTCTGCGTCAGAGCCGACCCCAGTGAGTTCGATTGCCAGTAGGAAGTGTCGCCATTATTGCCGATGTATAACTCCAATCCAATCGAGTCGCGAAAAGGAATGAAGCGGTGAAACACCTCATAATTACGAATGAACCACGGGCTGACCGACATGACAACAGTGACCGCCGCTACCGTAAGTGGCAAGAACCAGCGCTCCTTCTGCTGATACAAGCGAACCGCAATCCAACCCAGCATGACCGGCAAGACCGTAAGCACGATCGGCTCGGTGAGCGCTGCGAATCCCCAAAGTAATCCATACCCAATCCACGAACCCAGTCCGGCCCGCCGCTCAAGATGCAAGGTCATCAAAAATAGCAAAGCGAGCTGCAGCGTTGACAGCCAAGTCGGCCAGATGCGCTCCGCCGGCCAATAAATCGCCAGAGGAAAAAACGCCCACGCCCATCCCGAGAACAGCGCGACGCGCCCTCCGAAAGTTTTGCGCGCCGCAAAAAATACCGGAAGACAGGTCAGCGCCGATATCAAACTCTGCAAAGCAAGCAGCACCAAAGCCGATGCTCCGCTATAGGTCCCAAAAATTAAGAAGACGCCCGCAATAAGATAGGGATAGACCGGAGGCAGCCACGCTGTCGGCCCCGTGTATTCAAACAAGGGACTACCAAAGCCGTGACCTTGCACAATGGAATAGGCGACTTTGCCGTTTTCAAAAGCAAAATGCCAGTGATTTCGACTCGGATCCATCTGGTCGGGGTAGAGAAACCCGACCACGGCCAGCCGGATGGCCAGCGCAAGAAGCACCATGCACCACTTGTTCTTAAGGCAAGCCGCGAACTTTCCCGCGAACTTTGTCCTGAACGCTGTCATGAACACAAAAGACGAACCTGCGCGCCAGTTGCGATGCTTCCTTATCGGGCCGGCAGCGACGCGGGCTGCTGCAATCTGAACTCGAGCAGCGTCTCGCTCGGAACATTAACCGATTTGCCCTTCTGGGCCACCGATCCGACAGCACCCGCAGTGGCGCCGATGGCTGCTCCCATCCCGGCATTCCCGGCCACGGCTCCAATCACCGCACCCAGACCGGCTCCTCCCAAAAGACGTTTCGCACTTCTCTTGCCGCTGCTGCTGCCCTTGACCTGGTAGTCGCTGGTCAGAAGTGGATACGCCGTCCCATGCACAACGATGTCCGTAAGTTCCAACTGCAGCTCCGATGACCCCGTTGCGCGTCCCGCCTGCTTGGCTTCCGCAAGCCGCCCGTAAACCGTATTCCCCTTCGGCACCAGAACGACGCCATTGACCACGAGGTTCGTCTCAAGCGTCGCCGTGAACCGCGATCCCGGAGGATTCTTGCTCGAGTCAACCGTATCCAGCATTCGCACCAGAATGCTCGTACCGGCCGGAACCGTGGTCATCGGCGGCGGACCGCTTTGCTGCGCCGCCGCAGGCAAATCCGCAAATGCCGCCATCACTCCGCACAAAATGACCGTCACAAAAACGTTATGACTGCGCATCTCTGTCCCCCTCTTTCTTGAACTCAGGAACTTTGCCTCAGGAGCCCGCTATGGGTAACGCCGAATTAATCTGCAGATCGATGATCAGCAGCAACTGGTGTTCAACCTGCACAAAGCGAGCCGCCGTAATCGCACCCATCTCCTGTTTCACTCGCAGGTAGTACTTGCTCAGGAGCTCGTCCCGTTGCTTCTGAAACTCCATAGCAGTGCGCACCAACTCATCCGCCTTCTCATCCGTCAGGTGGTTGTATGTCTGCGCGTATTCTTCGATATTCGCCACTCTCAGATCATTTACCTTGGCGAGTTCCGCATCGTAGTCGCGGTAGATGGGCCAGAACTTCGCCGCTTGGTCCAGATCAAGCTGCATGACCTCATCCACAATCGAGTACTTCTCCGACCGCACATCTTCCCGCAGCAGCTTGACGTACTCTTTGAGGTTCTGTTCCTTAGACGCTTTCGCCGATGCCGCCGCCGGAGCTGGAGCTTTGACCGGAGCCTTCTGGGCTTGCGCCTTGTCCTGGGCAAACACCGCGGAGGAAGAAACCAGGAACGCGAAGATGGCGAGTGCTGCTCTGTTTTTCTTAGTCATCCTTGTCCTCACTATTAACGCCCTTACTATCGACCCGAAAACGAACCATTCTACGCCAGCCTCACCTGATCGCGTCAATGCAAAACAAATTGCGTGCTGCGTCAGTTTGAATTCGCTTTGAAGGGGCGCGGCTTCAGAGCTTGCCCGAGCGAGCCGAAGGGTGTCGCAAGCATCGTATTTTCACCGCGGCTAAACAGTTTGCTGAAAAACTCGCGATTCGTATCAGGGTATCGCTTTAGCGATACCGCAAAGCATTCAAAATCAGACCCCCCTTTAGGGGCCGGACATCGGAATTCGGGTTTCTAAATCCATGAAGCCGTTCACACCAGGTCATGAGGCTAATGTGCGATGTGTTCTTTTTTGCACAGAATTCTTCCGCCCTGCGGTTCAGTATTAGGTCAGAGGGGTCGCGGGAGACAGGCGTCTCGGGAGAAATCAGGATCATGTCGATGAATTTTGAGCGGTGGCAAGAATTGGCGGCCTTGGCCTCCACGGAACAAGATCCCGCGAAGTTGACAGAACTCGCGAAGGCGATGAACCTCGCTCTTACACAGAAGACACCTTACCTCGATCCTCCCGCCGTAGTGTCAAGCAGCGTCATACAAAGGAGGTCGCCATGAATACTATTCCGCTGGTTCCGCTCCAACGCCTGATTCATGATGTGACGGGAGATCTTCACGTCGTCGTTGCGGCGAGCGAGCATGGTTACCGCGAAACCGCCTTGGAAGCCTGTCTATCAGCCAAAGAAAAGCTGCAAGCGATCCGTGACGAGTTGCTCCGGCCAGAGCCGCCGATCGCTGACCCACGCTACGACTACGAGAGCTAGCCGCAATTCAGGACAGTCGTAATTGTGGTCCGCCACCGCTTGACTAGTGGGCAGCCCCAGCAAGCCTCTGCAATGTCGGCAGTCTCCGACGTACTTCTTGTTTGTCTCGTCAGTCCAACCCTTCCAAGCTGCGCACGTGCTTCCCTATCGGCTGTTTCCTGGGAAACGAGGGCTGGCCGCAAGCACCATCAATCTTCATCTCGCCCCAGTTCGCCGTGCGACACTCGAAGCGGCGGATTCTGGCTTGCCGATTTGGAGTTTGGGCCAAGCCGACTCTGCCGCTCAGCGAAAAGACGACCGCGTTTAGTGTGCTTCTCCATTCGTGGTCGTCACAGAAGTCTCGTCTTCCCCGGACGACACATTGAGAACCACCGGGATCGTCATCGACTGCGCGGGGTTCGCGTACTGGATGACGTTGATCTCGGCGAAATAAGTTCCCGCCGCTAGCGCGCTGGCATTCGCGCTCACGGTAATGTTCGTCGGCGTGTTGCAGCAACCCTCGTTGTCAGGAGAAACCGACAACCAGCTGCCGCCCTTGCCCGACGCAGCAACCGGCGTAAAGCGGATGACTCCGCTGGTGCTGGCAACGGTGATCGTCTGCGGCGCGGGATTCACGCCTCGGCTGGTGTTGAATACGACGGCGGGCAATTGAACGAAGACCGGGTCGCCTACCGTGACCACCACAGGAATGGTGACATCGCCAGTCTTCACCTTGAGCACTTGCTGTCCGAGGAAGGTGCCGGGTTGCACGCCTTTTCCAGGCAAGCTCTTGACGGTGACCGACACGGTGTAACTTCCGGCATTCACTCCCTTCGCAGGAACCACTTTCAGCCATTTGCCAGCATCAGCAGTGTTGGCCGAAACGCTCCAGTCCAGCGTCCCCGAACCGCCATTGCCAATTTGAATAGTTTGAGAGGGCGTAGTTTTGCTGTTCGGTATCAGCGAGAAGCTCGTTTGTCCAGGAGTGTTGTCGACCAACGCGCTGCTCGACGCAACGACGGTTAAGGTGACTGGCACGGTCATCGCCAAGCTGGGGTTTGAATATTCCTCGATGGTGATCTCGCCCGTGTACGTCCCCGGTTTGAGCGAGGACGCGCTGACGCTGACATAGACGGGGTAAGGTGAATTGCAGCAACCGGCATTCGCTGGAGAAACCGACAGCCAGCTGCCACCCGTAGCAGTCGATGCAGTCGGCGTAAAGCGAAGGGTTGTCGCGGGATCATTACTGGCGACCGTCAGGATCTGCGGCAGCGGGTTTGCTCCCCCAAAGGGCATCACGAAGTTCAGGGGATTCAGTTGGGTAAAGATTCCGTCTCCTACCGTGACGATTATCGGGATGGTCGTAGTGTCTTCCCCAGCTTCGAGAAGGAGCTGGCCGGTATAGGTTCCTACAATCTGGCCGCCTCCGGGCAAGTCTGCCGGAACGATCGACACCGTGATCGCCTTGGGCGCAGAGCTGCTAAGAACCGACGGTTTCAGCCAGGCGCCACCGTCGGAGGTTGTCGGCGTGATCGTAAATTTCAATTTTCCGGCTCCTGCGTTGCCGATCTGAAGAGCCTGCGGCGTCACTTTGGTGGCTCCCTTTTGCATGGAGAAGCTCATCTGGCCGGGGAGATTATTGAAGAATCCACCCGAAGCTTCGATCGTCAAAGTGACGGGCACGGTTAGCGAGCGGGCCGGATTGGCATACTCGAAGATGGTAATCTCGCCGGTATATGTTCCTGCAGAAAGGCTGCTGGCATTGACGCTGACCGTTACTGGATAAGGCGTGTTGCAGCAGCCGGCGTTCGCCGGAGAAACCGACAGCCACGCGCCGCCAGTTGCCGTCGAGGCCGTTGGCGTAAAGCGAATCACGGAATTATCCGTGCTCTCGACCATCATGACCTGGGGCAACGGATTCGCACCACCGAAGGGCATCGTAAACGCGATCGGGTTCAGTTGCTCGAATACTGAAGTGCCCACCGTGACGCTCACGGGAATGGTTGTGATATCTCCTCCAGTTTCGAAGAGGAGTTGGCCATCGTAGGTTCCGGCAATGGCGCCACCGCCAGGCAGCATGCTGGCATTGACTTCCACCGTAACCAGTGAGGGAGCAGTTCCGCTGGTGGAAGAAACCGTCAGCCAGTTGCCCGCGTCGGAGGTCGTGGGCGTGACAGTCCAGTTCAACGTGCCGGAACCGCCGTTCCCAATCTGTATGACCTGTGAGGTTGCCGTACCACCGGTCTTGAGCGAGAAGCTGAGGCCGCCCGGTAGGTTATTGAAGAAAGTGCCCGAGGCCTCGATGGTCAAAGTCACTGGCACATTCATCGACCTGGCGGGATTGGCGTATTCAATGATCGTGATCTCACCCGTATAGGTTCCTGCGGGAAGCGTGCTGGCACTGACGCTGACCAGAATTGGATAAGGCGTGTTGCAGCACCCGGCGTTGGCCGGAGAAACCGACAGCCAGTTCCCACCCTGGCCGGTGAAAGCGGTCGGTGTAAAGCGAATCACGGAATTGTCGGTGCTCTCAATGTTCAGGATCTGCGGCAGCGGATTCGCTCCGCCGAATGGCATCGTAAAGCTGATGGCATTGACCTGCTCAAACACAGGGCTTCCCACGGTGACTGCTATCGGAATAGTCTCCGTGTCTCCCGTTGTCTGGAAGAGCAGTTCGCCGATGTAAGTCCCGGCAATGGCGCCACCGCCGGGCAGGAGGCTGGCATTTACGCCGACGGTTACCACTGACGGTGCCGCCCCGCTCGATGAAGATATGGTCAGCCAGTTGCCCGTGTCAGACGTTGTAGGTATGACGGTCCAGTTCAATGTGCCTGAACCGCCGTTCCCGATTTGTATGACTTGTGAGGCGATCGCGGTGCCGCTGGTCTTTAGCGAATAATTGAGCCCGCCAGGAAGGTCGTTGAAGAATGCGCCCGACGGCTCAACCGTCAAAGTCACCGGCACAATAAACGACCGCGCCGGATTCGCATACTCCATAACGAAGATTTCCCCGGTATAGGTTCCTGCCGCAAGGGTGCCCGGAGTCACGCTGACCGTAACGGGATAAGGCGTGTTGCAGCAACCCGCGTTAGCCGGATTGACCGACAACCAATTGCCGCCGTGGGCAGTGTATGCCGTGGGCGTGAACCGAATCACTGAGTTATCGGTACTCTCGACGGTCATGATCTGGGTCAGCGGATTCTTCCCGCCAAATGGCATGGTGAAGCTAATCGGATTGACCTGTTCAAAAACAGAGCTTCCAACCGTAACGGCTACGGGGATGGTCACACTGTC
>Ga0070762_10000899_pt1 | contig 13239 bp, 9 predicted proteins | sample HubBroMetageREF2_FD_66726 | JGI IMG/M metagenome (GOLD analysis project Ga0070762, IMG submission 66726) | Reference soil microbial communities from the Hubbard Brook experimental Forest, New Hampshire, USA - Hubbard Brook CCASE Soil... | ecosystem: Environmental > Terrestrial > Soil > Temperate...
GCAAAGGCGTGGCCAATGGCCGCCAGATTCAAGGCAAGGAGCTTTCTTACAACAACATCGTGGACCTCGAAGCGGCGTGGGATCTGGCGCAGGAATTCGAAGAGCCGGTTTGCGCGATTATCAAACATACGAATCCAGCCGGAACCGCGATCGGCAAAACTCTTGTTGAAGCCTACAAAAAAGCACTTGAATGCGATCCGGTCTCAGCCTTCGGAGGCGTAATTGGCGTGAATCGCCCAGTGGATGAAGCCGCCGCCGAAGAAATGGCCAAGCTCTTCCTCGAAGTCATTGCTGCCCCGGCTTTTGACGAAGCCGCGAGAACCAAGTTTGCGTCCAAGAAAAATCTGCGGCTGGTGGAAGTCGACGACTCTCGTCAGAAATGGACCCTGAAGAACGTGTCTGGTGGGATATTGCTACAAGACGCAGATGTGCGTCCTCTCACAGACAGCGATCTGAAAGTCGTCAGCAAGCGCCAGCCCACCGCCGAAGAAAAACGGGCGTTGCTTTTTGCCTGGAAGGTCTGCAAGCACGTGAAATCGAATGCAATCGTATACGCTCGCGACGGTCAAACCGTCGGCGTCGGTGCCGGACAAATGAGCCGCGTCGACTCGTGCAAGATCGGGGCGATGAAGGCAGTGCTGCCGCTGAAGGGAACCGTCGCCGCTTCCGACGCCTTCTTTCCATTTCCTGATGGCGTGGAAGAAATTGCGAAAGCCGGCGCTACAGCGATCATCCAGCCAGGAGGCTCGGTACGCGATCAGGAAGTAATCGAAACCGCCGACCGATTGGGCTTGGCGATGATTCTTACCGGCGTCAGGCATTTCCGGCACTAAGTGGAAGCACTTGGCAGTTAGCACTTAGCCTGAACCGGAATGTCGCTCGTAACTTGCTCCATCTGCTTAGGCGCCACGTGCTAAATGCTAAGTGCTAAATCAACAATCCATCCGTACCTGTACCTCCGAATCCTTCCAAAGACAGTTTCCACCCGGGCTTTTTCGCCATGCTGGTTGACGAAGGTTTACAATAAGACAGAGCACCCACATAAGGCGGTCCGGCATCCAACCGCTATGGGTTTTGGGAATTTCTTAAGGTCCTCGATGAAAAGCACACATAGCTGCATTTTTGTCTTATTTTTGGCTGCTACCGCCCTGGCGCAGCAAACTCCGGTGCCGTCCACTCCCGCCGCCCCGGCGTCGAAGCCAGCCACCACGCCTGCCCCGCGAAAAGTCGACCGGGCAGCCTCGTATTACCACTACACCGTGGCTCACATGTACGAGGATGAGTTTGCCGTCTATAACCGCAGCGATCTCGCGACCAAGGCCATTGAGGAATATCGCCAGGCGATCGATGCCGATCCCACTTCGGAATATTTGACCTCGGGTTTGGCTGAGCTTTATGCAAAGACCGGGCGCATTCGTGACGCGGTTCTCGAAGCCCAGGACATTCTCAAGAAGGACCCCGACAACCTGGAAGCGCACAAACTGCTCGGCCGCATCTACCTGCGCTCTTTGGGAGATGTCCAGTCTGGCAGCGGCTCCGACAGTGTGCTCAAGCTTGCCATCGAGCAGTACGAAGAAATCATCAAGCTTGAACCTGACAACGTTGACGATCATCTGCTCCTCGGCCGACTTTATCGCTTGAATAACGATTTGCGAAAAGCGGAGAGCGAATTCAAGATAGCGGTAAAGCTGCAACCTGATTCCGAAGAAGCCGTCACTACGCTGGCCTATCTCTACAACGAAGAGGGCGACAGCGCTCGTGCGGCTGAAACGTTAAGTTCTGTTCCGGACGCGGCACGTTCGGCGAAACTTTATTCCGCTCTGGGCTACACCTACGAGCAGCGCAAGGAATATAAGCAGGCGATTGCTTCCTACAGAAAAGCGATTGAACTTGATCGCGACAATCTCGACGCCATCCGCGGCTTGGCGCAGAACCTGTTGAACGACGGCCAGACTGACGCCGCGCTGGAGCAGTACAAGATCATCGCGGATGCGAATCCCGAGGATGCGCAAACCTATCTGCGCATGGCTGAGATCTATCGCAGAAACGGCCAGTTCGACCTTGCATTGGAGAATTTGAAGAAGGCCGAGTCCATGGTTCAGGACTCGATGGAAGTGCCGTACAACATCGCTGCCGTTTACCAGGCGCAGGGCCGTTACGACGAGGCTGCGCAAATCCTGCAAGATCTGGTGAAGAAGACCGACAAAGCGGACAATAACTACAGCCAGGGTGACAAGAATAATCGGGCCGTTTTTCTCGAGCGTCTGGGCACAGTCTATCGCGACAACAACAACGAGCAACTGGCGATCGAGACATTCCAGAAGATGGTGCCCCTGGGCGATGACAACGCTGAGCGCGGTTACCAGCAGATTATCGATACTTATCGCGAAGCCAAGCAGTGGCAAAAAGCCACGGACGCGGCCAAGGAAGCGACGCAGAAGCTGCCCAATGATCGCGGCCTGAAGATGGTTTATGCCGCGCAACTGGCCGACATGGGCCAGGTTGACGCCGGACTGAAGCAGGTAACCTCCCTGCTTGATGGGACGCCTCAAGATCGTGACGTCTATATCAATCTGGCCCAGATGTATACCCGGCTGAAACGCTGGCCGGAGGCCGAGGCAGCACTCGAAAAGGCCGCGGCTTTGTCGACTAAGGATGAGGACAAGGAATACGTGGAGTTCCTCCGCGGATCGACGCTTGAGCGCCAGAAGAAATATGATCAGGCGGAAGAGGTCTTTCGCAAAGTGCTCGCCACCGATCCTCAGAACGCCGCCGTGCTGAACTATCTCGGGTACATGCTCGCCGATCGCGGCACCAAACTGGACGAAGCCCTCATCATGATCAAGAAGGCAGTCGAGCTCGAGCCTGCCAATGGAGCCTATCTCGATTCCCTCGGTTGGGCCTATTTCAGACTCGGGAAGTATGAACTGGCGGAAGACAATCTGATCAAGGCCTCGCAGCACATGGCCACAGATCCCACAGTGCAAGACCACTTAGGTGATCTCTACCAAAAGACTGGGCGGCTGAAACTGGCCGCCGCGCACTGGGAACGGGCTGTCGACGAGTGGAACAAGACCGTGCCCGCAGAAGTAGACACCGACAACTTCGCCCAGGTAACGCAGAAGCTCGAATCCGCCAAGGTGAAGCTCGCCAAGGAAGAGCCGGGGAACAAGTAGCAATCAGCATTCAGTCCCTTAATATTTTCCCGCTATCGGGCACTGGTTGAGTGCTTAATGCTAATTGCTGAGTGCTGCTTCTGCTAGACTTTCTCCATGCTCGCCGACTACGCCGTGGGGGTGGAACAATCCCGCGGACGCCGTTATCCCGAGCCGAGGCATCCCTACCGCAACGAATTTCAGCGTGATCGTGATCGCGTCATCCACTCGCGAGCCTTTCGCCGGCTTGAGGCGAAGACCCAAGTCTTCACTCGCCGTTATTCCGATCATTTTCGCAATCGCCTGACGCACACTATTGAGGTTTCCCAGATCGCCCGCACGATTGCGGCTCAACTCGGTCTGAATGTTGATCTCGTCGAAGCATTGGCGTTGGTTCATGACGTAGGCCATCCGCCATTCGGCCACGCTGGCGAAAAGGCTCTCGACATTGCCATGCGCGAGCACGGGTATTTTTTTGACCACAACCTGCACGCGCTGCGCATCGTGGAAGACTTCGAATTGCGTTACGCTGCTTTTCGCGGTCTGAACCTCACCTTTGAAGTTCGTGAGGGCATCATCAAACATTCCCACGATTATCCTTCTGCCCAATTTCCTGAACTCGCTGAGTATTTGCTCGACCTTCGACCACCGCTCGAAGCTCAGCTCATCGATGTCGCCGACGAAATTGCGTACAGCACCGCCGATCTTGACGACGGCTTCGAATCCCGCCTGCTCACTCTCGATCAAATCCGCAACAGCATCCCAGTCTTTGGGCGCTTCTACGGCGAAGTCGAATCGCTCTACCCGGATGCGATCGACAAGTTGAAATTCAATGAGACGATCAAGCGCATGCTCGACCGTTGGGCAGGAGATTTAATCGGCAATACCAAGGCGAGAATCGAAAAGGCAGGCCTCAGGAGTCTTGATGGCATTCGCGCCTGGCCCGATCGGCTGGTCACTTTGAGCCCGCCGGTTGAGCAGGAACGTAGAGAAGCCAAAGAATTCCTTTATACAAACCTCTATTTCAGTGCGAGACTCGACCCGGAAAAAAACGACGCTGAGCGCGTGATCAGCGAGCTGTTCCAGTTTTGGATGACGAAGCCGGAAAACCTGCCGTCCTCTTACCAGGAGAAAGCCTCGGAAGAGTCTCTGCCGCGAGTCGTGTGCGACTACATAGCGGGCATGACAGATACCTATATTTACGATCAATACGATAAGTATTGCAGGTAATCAGCAAGGTCAAAATCTTCGCAACAGATTCGCACAGATTGCGCGGATTGAGATAGAAAGCCGCTTGCGCACAGGAACCCGGCCACGCAGTTTTTATATCGGCTTTGCCAAAATTACCGTTCGAAGGGAGTTTTGCTCTCTGGTTCAGGGTCTTCGGGCTACAATGTTATTGGAAGCGAAGGAGTTAGGTTTGCCGCAGTTTGGCAATCGAACTGTTATAGACAGTGGTGGCACCAGAGCCGCAGGGTGCCAATCTTTCTGGTTTTAGCCATGCGCGGCGCCAGCGATGGCCCGGCAGTCCGCATCTAACTTGGCGCGATGATTTTGTAACCGACGCAACAGAGAAATCACGCTGCATATCCGTTAGGTATGCTGGAGTGGAGCCCGAATGCTCCCTCCCTCGGAGGAAAGTTAAATGAAGAACCGTGCATTTGTAGCGCTATTCGTCGCAGTCGTGCTTGCTCTGCCAGCCTTGGCGCAGACCGGCTCGACCTCACAGGATCAACCGGCCTCGAGCCAAACGATGCAGGCTGCCCCAGCCGCTCAGACTGCGCCTGCCGCCTCATCGAGCACCGATCAAGCTGCCTCCACATCTTCACCGACTGTGGGCGCCACCGGAAAGCAACCCTTGCAGCCCGAGACGCGCGAAGGTTTCTGGGGCAAGATGAATCCGTTCGCCCGCAAGAAGTACGTGCAGCGCCAGACCCAGCCCATCCGCGACCGCGTCAATGAACTCGATGAGCTAACGGCGAGCAACAGCAAGATGATCAAGGACGTGGATTCACGCGCCCAGCAGGGCATTCAGTTGGCCTCAGCCAAAGCTAGTGAAGCTGACCAGCACGCCGTCGATGCTGGCAACAAGGCGCAGGCCGCTCAGCTGACTGCGACTCAGGCCAGCACCCGTCTCACGACAGTAGAGCAGGTAGTGGGCAACATCGATCAATACAAAGCCACGACGCAGACTGAAATTCGGTTTCGTCCTGGGCAGAGTGTGCTGAGTGAGAACGCCAAAACCGCTCTCGACGACATGGCGACTCCATTAAAAAGTCAGCGCGGCTACATCATTGAAGTGCAGGGCTTCTCCTCAGGCCGAGGTCAAGCCGCTATCGCAACGTCGCAGAAGATGGCGGATTCGGTGGTGAGGTACCTGGTGCTGAACCATGACGTTCCGGTATATCGCATCTACGTGGTCGGCATGGGGAACGCTCCGGTTCCGAGCGCGAGCGCGGACGATCAAGCCAAGACCAAGCGAACCAGCGGCGGACGCGTAGAAATAAGCCTGCTGAAGAACGATTTGGAACAGCTTACTGCGAGTTCGACAACAGCGGATCAACCAGCTAAATAGTTTTCAGGACGACGGGCCCAGCAGCCCGGACGCCCTCCCCCCGGAAAAGCCTCTTGCGCAAGCAGGAGGCTTTTTTGTTTCATCTAGATTTAGTGTGCGGTCGATTCCTACGAGGCTTCAGACAGCACTGGCGGTTTCCTGCTTCATTTTTTCAGCCTGGTAGTGAGCCGTCAGCGCGTCGATGAGCGGTGGTAATTTCCCATCCATGACTTCCTGCAGTTGATGGATGGTCAAACCAATGCGGTGATCAGTCACCCGATTCTGCGGGAAGTTGTAGGTCCGGATCTTCTCACTGCGATCTCCCGAACCCACCATCGCCTTACGTTCCTTGGCGAGCGCATCCTGTTGCTTTTGCATCTCCATCTCGTAAAGTCGCGAACGCAGAACGCGCATGCCTTTTTCGCGGTTCTTGATCTGGGATTTTTCGTCCTGGCAACTCACCACCGTATTCGTCGGGATATGCGTAATGCGAACTGCGGAGTATGTCGTGTTTACCGATTGCCCGCCGGGCCCCGACGAGCAGAATGTATCAATGCGGAGGTCTTTTGCTTCAATCTTGACGTCGACATCCTCGGCCTCTGGCAAAACCGCGACCGTTACTGCCGAGGTATGAATTCGACCCTGCTGCTCTGTTGCCGGCACGCGCTGCACGCGGTGCACACCACTTTCATATTTCAAACGCGAAAACACGCGCTGACCTTCAATCAACGCAATTACTTCTTTCAATCCCCCGGCAGAAGACTCCGAAGTTGAAAGCACTTCGACCTTCCAACCCTGAGTCTCCGCGTAGCGTGTATACATGCGAAACATTTCGGCGGCAAATAACGTGGCTTCGTCACCGCCCGTGCCAGCGCGTATTTCCAGGATCACATCTTTCTCGTCATTGGGATCCTTGGGCAAGAGCAATACTTTGAGCTCTTCTTCCACCCCGCCGACGCGCCCCTCCAACCTCTCCAACTCCTCTTGCGCATAGGCCCGCATCTCAGGATCTTTCTCGTCGGCCAGCACAGCGCGGCTCTCGGCGATGCCTCGTTTCAGATCCTTGAATTCCCGGTACCGCTCCACGATGAGACTGATTTCGCTATGGGCTTTCGCAGTCTTCTGGTATCTCGCCGAGTCATTCACAATATCCGGCGAAGCCAGCGCCTGCGTTAAATCCTCGTAGCGCGCCTCGATTTGATCTAATCGTTCAAACATAAATGTTTCCCGTAGAAACGTATTGCCACGTTTTCAGCAGCCAACGAGAGACGTAGCATCATCGTTGTTATTCTAGTTGTAGAAATAGGAAATGAGGGAAGAAGAGTTTCGCGGCGGGGCCGCTAGGCAATAACCAACTCGCCGCCGCGTTGTTTTTCCAGCGACATCGCTTGGTCCAATGCCACAATGGCGCATTCCGCTTGATCATCCGACGGCGGCTGGGTTGTGATGCGCTGCATCCATAAGCCCGGAGCCGTCATCAGGGCGAACAGCGATCCGCGATGTTTGGCGGCAAACCGAATGATTTCGTATGACAAGCCAGTGATTACCGGCAGCAGCGCAATGCGTACCGCAAAGCGCGCCCAGAACGTCGTAACCGGTATCAGCATGTAAACGAAAATTGAGATGATCATGACCGTCATCAGAAAGCTGGTTCCGCAGCGCGGATGGTAGGTCGAATACTTTTGTACCTCAGGCGTATTGAGTGGATCGCCGTTCTCGAAAGCGAATACAGTCTTGTGCTCGGCGCCGTGGTATTGGTACACGCGCCGAATATCCTTCAACAGCGAAGTACCCCAAATGAAAAGCAGGAACAGCAGAAGACGAATGATTCCGTCCACCAGGTTGAAGACAATCTGCTCGCCGAAGACCGGATTCACGCGCTTCAATTCCGTGGTCGCCACCAAGGGCAGAAACTTGTACATGAAAATAAAAAAGCCGACGGAAAAAACGATATTGACGGTGGCGATCCACCCACTAATTTCCAGCTTCTTCTTGTCCGGTTCGCCGGGCGCAGGCGCGGGCTGCAATTCGTCGAGCGCAACGTTGGCAGAAAACTTCAGCGCTCGAAAGCCCAGCGTCATGGCGTGTCCCAAGGTGATGACACCGCGCACGACTGGCCAGGCCATCCATTTATGTTTTTCGGAAAGCCGCTCCAGCGGCTCACAGTGAACTGAGACTTCACCCGAAGGTTTGCGGCATGCAATAGCCCAGGCGTGAGGCGAACGCATCATAACGCCCTCGAGCACGGCTTGACCGCCGACGAGGGTTTCTTCGCCGCCTTCCAGTGCGGGCAAGAGTTGAATCGCGACGAAGAAGCGCCACAATGTTCGCAAAAACCGCATACGGATTGGATGGTCCTTCCGGCTACGAAGCTGCAGAAGTATAAGAGTACCACAGCCAGCAAGGGTCACGACGGAGCGGGCGGGTCTCGGCGCAACCCGCAAGTCGCGGTCCAGTTGGGACTTACAACAACATTTGCAAGAGTGGGGCAGGCCTACGCGCGCTCTGAGCCAAGTGCTGAGCGTTTCGACTCCCGAATCTATTGGGATCGACTACCCTTAGGACATGCGGAAATTCGCAGATACCGCCGAACGCATCGCGGGCACCACCAAGAAGCTGGAGAAAGTGGCCTTCGTAGCCGACTACTTCAAATCGACCCCGCCCGAGGAAGCAGGCATCGCTGCGATCTTCTTCTCCGGCAGACCATTTCCCGTGTGGGAGGAAACCACGCTGCAAGTGGGAGGGCGGCTGCTGTGGCAGGTGGTCGAAGAGCTTTCCCAAAAAACCGGCCCGGAGCTCACAGCCGCTTACCGCAAGCATGGGGATCTGGGCGCCGTTGCGGCAGAAGTCCTTCCGGAGCCCAGTGGCGATCCTCTCGATCTGGGCCTCTCCGAAGTTCAAAACATCTTTCGGAAGATTGCAGCCAACCGCGGTTCGGCGGCTAAGAGCGCACAAGTCCGCGAACTTCTGTCTCAACTGACTCCGGTCGAAGCTAAATACCTCATTAAGATCATCACTGGCGATCTGCGGATCGGCCTGAAAGAGAGCCTGGTTGAAGAGGCCGTCGCCAAAGCTTACGGCGGCAGATTGAGCGACGTACAGCACGCCAACATGCTGCTCGGTGATATCGGCGAAACTCTGCGCCTCGCCGTCGAAGGAAGTCTGAACCAAGCCAAGATGAGGCTGTTCCATCCCCTGGGATTCATGCTGGCCACTCCAGCGCAATCCGCAGAGGAAGCCCTGAGCTATTTCGAGAATGCGTTGGTTGAAGATAAATACGATGGCATTCGGGCGCAGGCACACTGCTCCAGCGGCCAAGTACGAATCTTTTCGCGTACCCGGGACGAAATCACCGAATCATTCCCTGAATTGCCGGAGGCACTCGCTGGGCTCCCTCAAGATGTGATCCTCGACGGAGAAATTGTGGCATGGAGTTATCTGGATGCAGAATCGGGCGAAGCAGGGCGGGCATTGCCGTTCAGCGCATTGCAGCAACGGCTGGGTCGAAAAAAAGTAAGCAACGAAATGATGCGGCGCGTACCAGTCGCGTATCTTGTGTTCGATATTCTCTACGCCCAAGGCGAGTTGCTGATCGAGCGCCCGTTGCGAGAGCGGGCAAAAATACTCGACGAATTATTGGCAGCTCCTCGTATTCCTGTCCAGGCAAAATCTGCGGCTGCACAAGGCGTTCTGAAGCTGGAGTCAACCGAGTCGACGGCTGATCCGGCGATCTCTGCCCGGGTCTTCCGAGCACCGGTGTTTCGAGCATCCTCCCCTGACGACCTCGACCAATTATTCGAGGCAGCACAAGCGCGCGGCAACGAAGGATTAATGGCTAAAAACCCGGAGTCGGCCTACACGCCAGGACGGCGCGGAAAATCCTGGCTGAAACTAAAACGCGAATTGGCCACGCTCGACGTCGTTGTCACAGCCGTCGAATACGGCCATGGCAAACGCATCGGTGTGTTAAGCGATTACACCTTCGCGGTGCGGGACGGCGAGCGCCTCGTGAATATCGGAAAAGCTTATTCCGGGTTGACTGACGTCGAGATCGCAGAGATGACCAAATGGTTTCTCGAGCACACCGTTGAAGATCAGGGTTTTCACCTCATTGTTGAGCCAAAGATCGTGCTCGAAGTCGCCTTCAACAACATGATGCGTTCCGACCGCCACCAAAGCGGTTACGCACTGCGCTTCCCGCGGATTGTGCGGATCAGAATGGACAAACCACCAGACGAAGTGGACACGGTTCAACGAGCTCGCGAAATCTTCGAGCGGCAGACCAAAGTATTTTCGGGTGGCTAAGGCCCCGACGCAGGAAGGTCGGAATTAAAGATGTCCAAGAGTACTTTCCAACTGCCGTCTTTTTGTTTTTTCCAGACCGTCACAAACTTCCCATTGTCCGCGATCGTCTTACCGCTGGGGTCGGTAAAGCTGGTCTGGTACTTGCCGCTGGTGTAGCCGAGTTCGCCGGAGCGCGCCACTTCCGCCTTATCCGCAAACCACGCGATTTTCATGTTGGGCAACGCGAAGAAACCGGAGAGTGCCTTTGTGATAGCTTCTCTGCCGGTCGCCATTGGCGCATTTGGGGGCAACGTGGACCCGGCCTCATCGTAGTAGGCGACCGATTGTTGGAGATCCTTTGCGGAAAAGACTTTCATCCATCCTGCGTCAGCCGCGCGCAGGCTGTCCGCATCGCTCTTGGATGAAGCCGAGGCGGTTGCCGAAATCAAAAGAAGAATGATCGAAACGGCACAGATTTGACGAGGTATCACGAGAAACCTCCGCAAGAGGAGATTGGGACCGGCGCAATTGTATCAGTGGTGGTGGCCATGGTGCTCTTCTTCACTCACCGGAATCACGCATCCGTGCGCCACTTCGCAGATGACGTGCTCAAACTGAATGGTCGTGTGAGCGATGTGAAACTCTTCGCGCAGCCGTTCTTTCACGTCCCGCAGAATTCGCTCGCTGACTGATGGCGGAATATCCTCGATAGAAATATGACAGGACAAAGCCCGCGTCTCCGAACCGATGTTCCACACATGCAGGTCATGTACATCGTTCACGCCCTCGACCGCCCGCATCGCAGCCTCGACGCGATCCAATCGAATGCCACGCGGCGTTCCTTCCAAGAGGATGTTGAGGGTCTCGCGACAAATGCCAAAACCCGACCAGAGAATCAGAGCGCCAATGGCGAACGACAAGGCTGAATCAATCCAGTATTGCCCGGTCGCGAGGATTATCCAGCCGCCAACGATAACTGCCGCAGTCGAAATCGTGTCGCCAATTTCGTGCAGCAGCGCGCTGCGGATGTTAACGTCCCGGCCCGAACGGAAGAGAAGCAGTGCAATCACGCCGTTCATTAAAACGCCAGCAGCCGCAACCCAAATCATCACGCCAGCATGAACATGCTCAGGATTCCGTAGCCGCCGGAAGGCTTCGTAGAAAATCAGAAATGAAACTACAACCAGCGATCCTGCATTCACCAGTGCAGCTAGAACACCTGCGCGGTGCCACCCATAAGTTTTGGTTGCACTGGGAGGGCGCGACTCCAGGTAAACCGCGACCAGCGACAGCAGGAGCGCAACGAAATCAGAAAGGTTATGACCGGCCTCAGAGAGTAATGCCAGCGAATGGGCCCGGATGCCCGCAATCACCAGCAACACGATGTAGGCCAGGGTGACACCGAGCGAAATCCGCAGAACCTTGGAGGTTCGTTCGCCCGCGCCATGGCTGTGGGTGTGCATCTTTAATCAGTTTAAGGCGACGGGCAGAAGGGTTCAAGGCAAACCCACGCAGAACCTTAGGCCACAGCGGGCACGGGGGTTCGCGAAGGAAATTTTGTGACAAGAAAATTGGAGATATCTTGAAATACAATGCAGCGGTATGCACACGGCGGAAGTCATCATCATCGGCGGAGGAATCGTTGGCTCCAGCATTGCCTATCACCTGACCGCCTCGGGATGCAAAGACGTGTTGGTAATCGAGCGCGAAACTGCACAAGGCAAGGGATCGACGGGCAAGAGCATGGGCGGCGTCCGGGCGCAATTCTCCACGCCCGTGAACATTCAGATGTCACTTTATTCCATCCCTTTTTACGCCAGTTTTGATGACCTTCTGGGATATCCCGCCGGCTACCGGCCGCAAGGCTATCTGTTCTGCGCTACCGACGAAAAACACATTGCCTATCTGCGGACCAACTATCAAAAGCAAATCGCGATGGGATTGAAAGATGTCCGGCTGATCTCGGCGGAAGAAATTCTCAGCATGTTCCCGCAACTCCGCTCCGACGACATTATCGGCGGAAGTTTTTGTTCGACCGACGGCTTCGTCGATCCCTACAGCGCAATGATCGGATTCATGACTTCGGCCGCGGATCACGGAGCAAAATTGTGGAAGAACACCCAAGTCACGGGTATCACTCGCGACACGAAAGGCATTGCCGGCGTCGAAACCACTCGAGGGACGGTGTCTGCACGCAAGGTCGTTAATGCTGCTGGCGCGTGGGCGAAAAGCATAGCCGAAATGGTTGGCGTGAATTTGCCGGTCGAACCGCTACGACGCATGCTGGTTCCGACCGAACCTTTTGATCAATTTCCGCACAGCGCGCCCATGATTATCGACATGAGCAACGGCTTCCATTTTCGTCCGGAAGCATTGGGGTTCCTGCTTGCCTGGAACGATCCGGAAGAAACTACTGGATACAAAATGGATTTCGATCCGGCGTTTGTTGAAAAGATTCTGATCCGCGCCGCCGAACGAGTGCCGGTGTTTGAGAATCTGGCGGTCAATCCGAAACGAGCCTGGGCGGGCCTCTACGAGATGACTCCCGATCACCACCCGATTCTGGGCGAGGCGCCGGGTGTGCCCGGATTCTTTCTCGCCAACGGCTTCAGCGGCCATGGGGTCATGCACGCCCCTGCAACCGGAAAAATCTTAGCGGACCTGATACTTACGGGGAAATCTGATCTGATCGACACCTCGTTGCTCACGCTGTCCCGCTTCGCCGAGGGCAAAACGATTCATGAGACAGCAGTGCTTTGAATGCCCTCGTGTAGGCCCGCATGCCAAGTCCGGGTAGCTCGAACACTGTGTTCAAATAATCTCGTGATCTTGAAAAACGCGCTCGCTTCGGCGATCGGCCGCCTCACCGCAGCCCACGTCGGCTCACCACGCCTGAACGCCGAGTTGCTCCTGATGTTTACTCTGGGGTGTGATCGCGCCTATTTGTTCGCGCATCCCGAGCGGGAACTTACCGCCGAAGAGCAAATCCGGTACGACGAAACGCTTACGCAGCGTGGCGGTGGAATCCCGGCACAGTACATCACCGGTCATCAGGAATTCTGGGGCATGGATTTCATCGTCACGCCAGCCGTGTTAATTCCGCGTCCCGAAACCGAGCACGTCGTCGAAACCGTGCTGGAATTGGCCAACCTGGAATTGGCCAACCTGGGATTGGCCAACAAAGATAATGGAGGCCGGGCATCCCCGCGTGGCCCAATTCAAATCGTCGACGTGGGAACCGGATCA
>Ga0070762_10000900_pt1 | contig 13236 bp, 8 predicted proteins | sample HubBroMetageREF2_FD_66726 | JGI IMG/M metagenome (GOLD analysis project Ga0070762, IMG submission 66726) | Reference soil microbial communities from the Hubbard Brook experimental Forest, New Hampshire, USA - Hubbard Brook CCASE Soil... | ecosystem: Environmental > Terrestrial > Soil > Temperate...
CGCAGGTCTATCTGGCTGCGGGACAAGACGCGAAAGCTCTGCAAATCGTGGCGCCCCTCTCGCAACGCATCGAAAACGAGCCTCAGGCCTACGCGAGGTTAATTGCTGGCGAAGCACAGCTGAAAAACGGAAACGCGCGCGACGCCCTGAATACTTTCCAGGAAGCGCAAAAACTCGCCGACACCTGGCTTGGCCGTTTTGATATGGGCCGGGCCTATCTCGATGCCGGGGCGTTTACAGAGGCTTCCTCGGAATTCGATATTTGCCTGACGCGCCGCGGCGAAGCCACTTCCGTGTTTCTCGACGATGTCCCCAGCTATCACGTCCTGCCCGTGGTTTATTACTACCAAGGCCGCGCCCGCGAAGGTCTGAACAGCCCCGGTGCCTCTGAGTCCTACAAATCCTTCCTTGCCATCAAAGAAAAAGGCGCTGGTGATCCGCTCGTCGCAGACGCCCAGCGCCGTCTTGGCGCGCACTAAACCTCCCGGCGTGCTGCCGGGTGTCAGTTCACGGGAACTGCCAGTTCAGCCGAATTTGCACTCTCCAGATTTGAAGGTGTTCCTGGCGCAACCGCAGTCACAACGTAGTAGACCGTCGTGCCAGGTGCGGCGTTTCCGTCCGTGAAATTGGTCGTTGCAATCCCCGACGCAATTAGGGTGTAAGGCCCGCCTGAGGTCGTTCCGCGGTAGACGTTGTAGCTTGTGACCCCGCCGGAGATGCTGGCGTTCCAACCGAGATTCACGACCGATGTACCGTTCACATGAGCCGAGATAAGCCCGGTGGGCGGCTGAGGACGGAAACTAACGGTTAAGAGTTCGCTGTAACCCTGTGCGGGAACCGAACTGTCCGATCCCAAAATCTCAAACGCAAACGTTCCGGCGCTGGTGGGCGTGCCATTCAATACGCCGGCGGAGGAGAGATTCATCCCCGGCGGCAACGCATTTCCGGGGGACCCGGCAAGTTGATAGGCGTAAGGTGGAACCCCGCCAGTCGAAGTCATATTTTGCGAATACGCTCCATTCGCCGTCCCCGTGGGCAGCGTGTTCGGTGTTGTCCCTGCCAGCGCGGTAAAGATGGTGACCGTGTAATTCTGTGTCGCCGTCTGCTGGGGATTTGACTGATCGATCACCGTCTCGGAGAAGCTGTAGGTCCCCGCCGTCGTCGGTGTCCCCGCCAGAGCGCCCGTCTGTGCCCCTTGTGCAGGCTGCGTGATAGTCAGGCCCGGAGGAAATGACGCAGTGGCCAAAGAGAAGGATACGGGTAGCGTGCCGCCGGTTGTCCCAATTGGATTGTTGTAAGCCGCTCCAACCACTCCGTTCGGAAGCGTCGTCGTAGTGATCGTAAGCGGAGCGTTCACTTGCAGCGAGAACTGTACCGTGGTCGATTGCGGCGACGCACTGGTATCGATCGCCGTAACGAAAAGGTTGAACGCTCCTGTTTCAGTCGGAGTTCCTGTCAAAATGCCGTTGGAAGTCAAGCCAAGGCCGGGGGGCAACGTATCTCCCACCCAGGTAACCTGTCCCACACCTCCGTGCTCGAGAAACATCTGCGTGTACGGCTGGTTCAGCGAAGCACCGGGCAACGCCGCAGGAGTCGTTATCACGATTCCCGCCGGCAACGGCGCCGGATAAAACAGCTCCGAATTCGGAACGGTGACGGCCGGAACGGCGTTGTTGACGCCGCTCGCCAGCAGTACCGTACCATCCGGCGCAACCGCTTCACGCGCCCCCGACTGCACCGCCGTGAAATTCCCGCTTACGCTAAACGTCCCGGTCACGGGGTTGTAAATATCCGCGTTTGTCCCGGCTGGGAGCGTCGCACCACCTGAGATGAAATCCGTGCCGTCACCCAGCACGATCCCCGCATAGTGTCCGCGTGCGATGCTCATGCTAGCGGTCGGAGTAAATGTTCCGGTACCAGGATTGTAAAGCTCCGCCGTTGGAGTTAGCACCAGCCCCGTACCGGGCCCTGTAAGTCCACCGGCAACAAGGATTTGTCCGGTATACAACAGCGCGGACGAATGGTTCCCGCGCGCAGTGGTCATGGTCCCGGTCAGCGTAAATGTATCGGCCACCGGATCGTAGATTTCCGCCGAAGCGAGCGAATTGTTGTTCGTATCCAGACCGCCGCTGATCAACACCTTCCCGTTGGGAAGCAGGTCCGCGTGATGGGCCTGCCGGACGCTGTTCATGGCATGGGTCGTAGCGGTAAAGGTGTTCGCGACGGGATCAAAGATCTCCGCGCTCGCCAGCGCCGTGCCGGTGTTGTCGTTTCCACCGGTAATCAACACTTTCCCGTTTGCCAGCAGCGTTGCCGCGTGCTCCGCGCGCGGTGTCGTCATCTGCGCCGTCACCTGGGTAAACGTATTTGTCGTCGGGTTATATAGATCCGCGCTCGATAGCGCGATCGCGGTGTCGGTAAATCCACCGGTCACCAGCACCTGTCCATTTAGCAGCAGTGTCACGGTGTGATCTGCGCGCGGCGTGCTCATTGGGCCGGTCGTCGTGCTGAAGCTATGTGCCACCGGATCGTACAGTTCCGCGCTCGCCAGGACTCCACTCGCATCCGCATTCGCCGCCCCGCCCGTAAGCAGAATCTTCCCGTTCGCAAGAGCCAGAACCATGTGATTGCGGCGAGCCGTAACCATGTTCCCGGTTTCGCAGAAGCCCGTCACATTGAACGGCGTCGAAACGGCTGACACGGTAGCCGCCGTGGCTTTGAGCGTGTAGCCAACCTGGCCGTGGTCGACACTCAGATCCGTGAAAAAGATGTCTCCGGCCTGGCTCGTTTGCTGCGTCAGCGTGCCGCTCAACGTCGCTGAAGCGCACGGTGGCGTGCCGTTAAACGACATGGTTACCTGAGCACCTGCAATCGCCGCTCCTTGATTGTCCTGAACGTGTATGTGCACCGGACTGTTCGGGTTTATCTGGCCTCCAACGTAATTCGGCGGCTCCGTCACGAACAAGACATTTGCCGAGGGCGTGCCCGCGAAATTGATTGTGTAATTCGCAGTTTGGAACTGGAAATTGGGCACGGCGCTGTCGTGCACCGTAATGCTGAAGGTCACCGAGGCCGTCTGCGGGTTTGCAATCGTGAGCGCGCCGTTGCTGTCTAGCGCCACTCCCGTCGCAGGCGACGGAGGCCCAAACACGAGCCCGCCAATTCCGCCTGTTGCCGTCAGTTGTACCGCGTAGGGCGCGCCAATCGTCCCCGGCGGCAGCACCGTCGGCGCAATTCGGATTACTGCGCCGATAGCAATCGTCGTCGTAAAAGGCACGGATTCCGGCGGCGTCGCCGAGTCCGTCGCCTTGACCGTCACGCTCGATCCGTTTGGATTGGCGGTGGTCGGCGTGCCCGTGATCTGTCCAGAACCCGGATTAATGGCCAGCCCCGGAGGAAGACCCGTTGCTGTCCAAGTGTACGGCCCGGTTCCACCGGTCACTGTCAGTGTCGTTGCGGCGTAGCCCTGGCCCACAATTCCATCTGCCGCTGGCATTACGGTTTGTTCCGTCAGTGGCGTCACGCTCACGCCCAGCGTGTAGTTCTGCGTCGCAGCGTTTGGCGGCACGGCGCTATCCACCGCTCGAATCGTAACTCCATAACTTCCAGGCGTCGTTGCTGTTCCCGATACGAGACCAGACGAGCTCAGGTTGATCCCCGGAGGCAAAGCACCCGCGGCGATCGACCACGTATCTGCGCCCGGCTTCCCCCCGCTGGCGACCAACTGCACAGAGTACCCGGTATCTTGTCGATCCGTCGGGGGCAGTAAAGTCGTCAGTACCGTCATCGGCGGATAGACAGGCGGCGCTGTTAGATTCGGATTCCCAGGGTTTGCCAACACCGTCGTCGTATTCACAGCCTGCGGCACGGCTACTGGAACGATCGCCGTCAGCGGATTAAACGGAGTTGCCGTCGGCGTTGGATTCACCACCCGAAAAGTTATGTAGGCTGTTTCGCCCGGGGCCAGGGTGACCGAAGCCTCATTCGGCGCCGAGTTTGTGATATCCGGATTCGTGATGTTCGGATTCGACGCCGTAAATAGCGTCGGATTGGTGATGTTGGCCACCGTGATCCAATGCGTTTGCACGCCAAGCACGCAGTCCACCGCCACCGGCGTCTGATAGAGCTTATTAATCAGCAGTTGCAATACGATCCCGCCTGGCACCGCGCCGTTTGTAGCCGTCTTGACGGTGTAGGACGCCGTGGTATTCCCGTTGTTGGTGATCGGATACGTCACATCTTGAATCGAACCATTCGTAATGTCCGGGTTCGTGATGTTCGGATTCGTAATGTTGGGATTCGTGATGTTCGGATTGGTGATATTCGGGTTCGTTATATTCGGATTCGTAATGTTCGGATTCGTCGCGCTGACATTGTCCACGTTTAGATTCGTGATGTTCGGGTTCGTGATATTTGGATTGAGATATGACGAGTTCGTAATGTTGGGATTGGTGATGTTTGGATTTGTGATGTTCGGATTGGTGATGTTCGGGTTCGTGATATTCGGATTCGTGACTTCCGCGTTCGTAATATTGGGATTCGTAATGTTCGGGTTGGTGATATTCGGATTCGTGATGTTGGGATTCGTGATGTCTGGATTGAGCACCGCGGTCGACGAAAGCCCGTTGTTCACAACCGACCCGCCAATGGCGGTAATCTGAGCCACATTCACGGTTATGGTGGCCTCGGCGTTCGTCGAGGTAGCAAACACGCTCCGCGACACCGACGAGTACGGAGGAATGGTGATGTCCAGCGTCGTCAACTTCGAAAACTGCAGAAATGAAGCCGTCCCCCCCGTCGGCTGGTTTGCAATCGTGAACCGCACATTGAGCGGTCCCGCCGTCGAGTTCTGTGCTTCCACAGGAAACGCCCGCTGGAACGGCACTGTTTTCCCGTTAAAAGTAGTCGTCCCCAGCGGCTTGGCGTTCCCCGGCGCTCCGACCACAAGTCCGCCCGTAATCTGCGAGGTGTAAATGTTCTGGTTGCGCATGCCCTCCTGGCCCGGTACGCAGGCGGGAAGGGGTTGGCCATTCTCGACGCTTATCGCGCCGGCAACGACTGGCGCTGTGTAATTTTCCCAGCTTCCTCCCGGCGGAGGCGGCACAACGTCCCGGTTGTCCGTCCAAGTCGCATGGAAAAGCGGATTCACGCTGGGCATAAAGTTGTACGCCCACGAATTCCCGCTCGGCAAGAACGCCGGCGACGGCACGATATCTATGTAGTCCCCAAGAAAAGCTTCTTGTCCCGAATCAAAGAGCGGCAGGTTTGGCACGTTGAACTTGAACTGCTCGATGTCTTCGGTCTCTGGATTGACGCAACATCCAAATTCGTACTGCGACACCAGCACCGATGGGCCCAAGGTTATCGTCGGAAAGATTCCCAGTTCGAGAACGCGCAGGTCCAGCGTATGGCGGCGCAGGGTCAGCCCCGCGTCATCAATATAAGGAGTGAACACCTTGCTTGGCATCGGGCTCGGCGGAGCCAGCTCCCCTTGCGGTTCGAGCATTGCCGTGTAATTCCCGAGGCTTGCCGGGTTTGGCTGGTAAAAGTCGGAATAGTGATCAAGCCGCAGGTCGTAATAAAGCAGCGTGAGTCTTCCATTCGCAAAGGTCATCGCCGGCATAATCTGGTGCCCGCGCCCCGAAGGATTCGTCAGCGCATTCTGCGACGGGTTGTCCACCATGAAGGCCGGCGTCCAGTGCGTGCCATCGATCGAGCCTGCCGCAACGACGCGGGCATCCCCGCTCGAGCTCAGCCCGCGCGCCGAGAACGCTACATACACAAATCCAAACATATCCGTGGTCACTGCCGGATACGCGTTGGTGCGGAAGGACGTCCCCGTGGTTCCCTGATCGAACGGCGTAAATTTCGAAATCTGCACAGGCGTGCCAAACGATTTTCCAGCATTCGTCGATTGCGCAATCATGATCGCGTCGGAAATTCCCGTCGACGCAAACTGTCGCCACGCCACGTAAACAGCCCCCGTCAGCGGATTCACTGCGATCGCGCTGCCCTGGCTGGTCGTCGTTCCCGTGTTGATCTGAATAGGCGTGCTCCACGTCACACCGCAATCCGTCGAATGGGTCACCATCAAGTGCGTTGGCGTGCTATTCGCTTTCGTCCCCGCCAGAAAATCCGTATAGGCCAGATAGATGTTGCCTGCCGCGAAAGATTGCTTCACAGCGAGCGTTCCGCCATTCGCTCCGAGCCCCGGCTCATTCGCCGTGAACGAACACGTCGCCGCTCCCGCTCGCGGAATATCCACCGCCATGGATGGTTTGTCCAGAAACTGCGCACTGTTCCCTGACGCCACAATATGCGTATCAATGTAGGTGATGGGATCGATCTGTTCGTTGTTATTCAAATCGTTGTAGCGCGCCACGAAGATCGAACTAACCGAACTTGCCGTTGTTGCGCTTGTGGCCCGGTCAAACGCCAGCCCCGCGTAAAAAAACATTCCGTTCGTGCCGGCGCGAACCACCGGATCAGCCGCCGCCTGAAATCGCCCGCTGAGAGCCCCGCTGTCCGTACATTGTGTAATCGCATAAGGACACCCCGGCAACAGATTGCTCTGCCACGTGAATCCACCATCGAACGACTTGAACAATCCCAGCCAGGCGTCGCCCGTTTCCGCTCCGCCGCTCAGCACTTGCTCGAGGTCCACCGACCGGTAGTCGTTCGCACCAGCCAGAATGTGCAACGGATTGCGCGTCGAAACCGCCATCGAAGGCTCATTCTGCCGCTGCAAAAATGGATCGCCCGTAGGCCACTTCGTTCCCGAAACCATGTTGACGTTCTGCCCAGCCACTTGCGCAGCCGCCCGAGGCGCGGCTAGAAAAGTTGCAGCATAGGCCAGTCCGAAGACGGCACTCAGCACACGAACAGACAATCTCATCGCTAAACTCCTAGAAACGGTAGTATCTCGAAACACAGGTTCAGCCTGGAGTGACCAGGCACTTTTATGGAGTTATCCAAATAAAACAGACCGAACAGGCCAGAATTCAGAGGGACGCGGCGGGGGACAAACCACGTACTGACCGAGGCGAGATTCTGTCCCGCCACCCCCCTAAAGTCAAGAAAAGATTCGCCTGATCCCATTCCCGAACTTGCGGGATTTTGGCCCCGCCCAGACCAGAACGGCCCCGCGTTTTTTTGAGGTCCTCGAGACAGGCTTTAAGATGGCAGGATTGTTTCTTCTAAGCTCTCAACGTGGCAGCAAGTTGGCGCGTTTTTCATTTTAGGGCTGCCGTAGCACGTCAACTCTTGGCCGTGCGCTTCCGGTCTACCGGGGACCTCTGAAATGGTCAGCGTCCTATGTCCCCATCTATCGTCGAAACGACCTTGTGGCTTGATCGCAGCAGCGGCATTTCGCGCCCGCGCGCCGACACCTTTTCCGTGCCGACGATCTCTCCATTCCGTACGAGCAGCGCATCATCGAAATTGTTGACCGTGGGACAGATGTGGCGCGGCAGGAGAAAGAGCGCTTCTCCCACCCGCGGACCTACTGCACCGCCCTCTACCTCCAGTGGCAAATGCTCTTCGCTGGGTGAAAGCGGTGTCAACTCGGAACGCCCCAAGACAACGCATGTAGGAACTCCGGAATCGGCCGAGACCGCCTTATGCCCTGCATCGCAGGTGACAATTCCCACGCGCGGATGGCTCACGACGCGGGTCAGGACGAGCACCGCCGGTCGATAGCCATACTTCGGGGAAAGCTGCGCCATGCTCGACGCATCGCTATAAACAACCGTTCCTGGCGACACCCTGTGAACAAACCCGGCATTCTGGAAACCCTCGTAGGAAAGCGAACTCGGCAACGTAGGCGTTCCCGCCGTAATCACCTCCGGAACGCGAATTCCCATGCGATTGATCTCCACCACGAATTCCATCAGGCGGTGGTAGCCATGATGCGCCGCTTTAGCCCGTTCCTGCTCCTCTGGCTCCCGATGTTGCCCGTCATAGTAATGCAGCCCGCGGAACTCCAGACCGCTGGCCCCGATCGCCTTCGCCAAGTTGAAAACTTCTGCTCCGTGGCCCTCGTCGATGCCCGTGCGGTTCATCCCAGGATTTATGTCGATAAAAACTCCCAGCCGGCTGCCGCGCCATTGCCGCGCTTGTTCTTCGTTCTCCACCAGTACGGAAATGCGGACGTCCGGAAACTGCTCCGCAATCTCCCGCAAGCGCCGCGCGTTCGCGCCGATCACGGGATATGCCACCAGCACATCCACCGCTCCGCACTCACACGCCACCAAAAGCTCCAGTGTCGTCGCACATTTGAAATTGCGAATGCCCCGCTCGATCAGCATCCGCAGCGTGTAACCCAGCTTTGCTGTCTTGATGTGCACGCGCCAGCGATCCGCGTCGCCCCCCAAAAGCGCCAGCGTCCGCTCAATATTTGAGGCAATGATTTCCGGGTACACCACCAGCGCAGGAGTCATCACGTGGTCGACGCTGGATACGGTGTAGCTCGGATGCCACCCGTATTCACGAATCATGGATTTCTGGGTACTCATAACGTCCTAGATGATAGCGCGTACCCCGGCAATTCCGCATGTCTACTGGCCGGTCCTTGAACCGGCATTTTTTCTTCCGGCGCTTTCCTGCAGCGGCATGCGGAAGCACAAACGTAAAGCGTGTCGAACCTGCTCGTAAGTGTTCTTCAACTCGCGATCGCGGACCCCGGTTGACCACCTCCACCCGCGATAGTAGTCTCTCCGAACTTGCATGCACCCTAACGCTCCTGACCCATCCGGGCGTCCTCAGCATTCCGACTTAATCCGTGGCCTCGGTCTCTGGTCGGCAGTCGCCATCGTCATTGGAGACACGATCGGCACAGGCGTTTTTCTCGTCACTAGCGACATGGCCCGCGCCGTCGGCTCGGCCGCCTTGGTTTTTGCTGCCTGGCTGATCGGCGGCCTCATTGTACTGTTCGGCGCCTTCTGTTACGCCGAGCTTGGCGCTGCTTTCCCCAAAGCTGGCGGGCCTTATGTTTACCTCAACCGCGGCCTCGGCCCCCTCTGGGGATTTCTTTTCGGCTGGATGAGCTCGTTCCTAGAACGGCCTGTGGCCATGGCCACGCTAGCCGCTGGATTTCTGCGTTTCCTCGGTTTCCTCTTCCCGCCGGTGGAAACGCCCCTGTTCACAAGCCATCTCGGGCATTACGATTTCACCTTCACAGTGGCCCAGCCGCTCGCGGCCCTGGTGGTCCTTGCTGTCACGGCCATCAATTATTTGAGCGTTCGTTTCGGCGGCAGTATCCAGGTGCTGCTGACGTCGCTAAAGATCGGCGCGATCCTGGTGATTGTCGTCGCGGGCGTGCTTTTCGGAAAGCCGCATGCCGTCGCCGCCGCTTCGCTCGCAACTCACGCGGATTCACTCTCTCTCGGTTTGGGCGCTCTTGGTTGGGGAACCATCGGGGCCGTGCTCACCGCTCTAGTCCCCGCGATGTGGGCCTACAACGGCTTCAACGACCTCGGTGACCTGGGCGAGGAAATTCAGCATCCCGAAAAAAACATTCCTCGAGCGATTATTTTGGGATTGCTCACCGTCGGCGGTCTGTACCTATTGGCGAACATTGTTTATTTCCGCATCCTGCCGTTCGCTGCTTTGGCGCAGTCGCAGCATGTCGCGTCGGATGTTGTGCAAACGTTCGCTGGCTCTCGCGGCGCCGCCTGGCTGACCATCGCCATGGCCATCTCCGCCCTCGGAGCGCTTCACGTCGTCGTTCTGACTGGCGCGCGTATCCCGTACGCCATGGCTCGCGACGGCCTCTTCTTCCAATTCGCCGCGCGCCTTCACCCTTCTTTTCGCACTCCCAGCGGCTCGCTGGTTTTCCTCGGCTCCATCGCCGCCCTGCTCGCGCTCAGCGGTACGTACGAAGAGCTCTATTCCCTGTTCGTCTTCGCCGTGTGGATTTTCTTCGCCCTAACGGCGATCGCCCTGCTTCGTCTGCGCCACACGGAACCGAATCTTTCCCGCCCGTACCGCGCGTGGGGCTACCCGCTCACCCCGCTGGTTTTCCTGGTCGCCGCCATCGCCCTCACCCTAAACCTCTGGATGATCCGCCCCGTTCGCTCCACGCTCGGCCTGCTCGTCATCCTCGCCGGCATCCCCTTCTTCCGCCACTGGCGTAAAACTGGACCGGCAATTCATTGCGATGCCCGCTAGAAAACCTAAGAGGATGGCCTGTCGGAACTTAGCCAAATCTCGTCGCCGTGAGTGGGAAGTTCGGCAAGCACAGGCCTTCGCGGCTGCTTGACGACAAGATCTTGCCCCCGCCCCACGCCCGGTGAGGCTGCTCCTCGATCAGGGCCTCTCGCGTTCCACTGTCCAACATTTCCATGCCGCAGGGATCGGGTCGTCCGATGTAGGGGAGAGCCGCCGTCGCCGAGCATAGGTAGATCAAGGTCGATCTAGATTTGTCTTGACATTTAAAGACTTCCTTGGCACTATTCACTAGGAGGCTTTTATGGGTGCAACAAGACAGGTCGGTCTTAATATGCCGACGGCTCTCTATAAGAAACTCAAGAAACTGGCCGACGACAATGGTCAGACGACCACCTACGTATTGGAGCAAGCTGCAGAGCACTATATTCGGTACGTCGCTCCGACGCAGAACACTGTTCGCCCGGAGTTCATGGCGCACGTCAGAAAGTCGATGAAGAAGAACGATAAGCTGCTTCAGCTGTTGGCGAAGTAGTGCCCCGCATCTTCCCAACCGTGGCTGAAGCAATCGAGACACATCGGTTGGTGATTCAGGAATACGGCGGACTCGACGGTATCCGTGACAGAGGATTGCTGGAGTCCGCTGTCCTCCGTCCGCAGACCGGATACTATCAGGATATCTTCGAGGAAGCCGCTGCTCTAATGGAATCCTTGGCGCATAATCGAGGATTCGTAGACGGCAACAAGCGAGTCGCTTTCTTGTTAACGGACTCCATGCTTCGAGCCAACGGATATTTTCTCGACGTCGAGCCGCTCAAAGCCAACGCTTTTCTTAACGGCTCCGCCAGCCAGAAAGAAGGTCGTTTCAATCGGACTGTTGAATGGATTAAAAGCTCAGTCAAACCGCTCGAAGACTAACATCCAACTAGCAGCAGTTCGATTTGCCGCCATCAAAGCCTGTTGTTGTTTCGGTGTTCTTTCTTTTGGAGACCCATGGACAGGTAGCCGCTATTCGCGGCACTTCGCTTGCTTTCACACAAGGGAGCAAATGCCGATCGAGAACCGCAAATGGAAGAGCGGCGATCTACGGTACTTCTGCTACTTGGAGACACGCGAGATTATGCTCCTCCGGTCTGACGACGTTCTGAAAAGCCTAGATTATTTTGTATTTCACACCGTACTCATTGGCCTGAAAACGGAGTGCTACCTGACCAATGAAAGTTTTCTTAACCCCGTGAGAAGTGCATAGCTCAAACTTCCACTGCCTGACAGAATCCATCGCAACGCCAATGATAAGCGGATGACCCGAAAGCGACTGCACGCATGCAACATTTCCCAGGGGGTCGACAGAAATCGCCAAGACAATGGTTCCGCTGATGTGAAGCATTGCCGCACAGCATGGAGCGTGCATCGGTGCTGTCTGTTTCACCAGTGACTTTACCTTTGATTGAGCGAGTTTTTCAGACTCGGGCTCGCAACAATTGGGAACCTGTTTCTGCTCGTTCGCCATGAGAATCACTGCTGCAAGCGCAGACAACAAAAGAAGTCGAAGCGGCATGCTTTTACCCCAAGTAATTAGACACCTCGGAGAAGTGAAATTGTCATCGTTTTGGAAGATGCCTGGCTGCGCACTCGACCTAACATCTGAACCCCGCCGAGGATCAGTAGCGAAGCATCACCACTTTCGGAGGAAACCGCAGGACAATGCAGGAGTGGCGCTTAGCCATTTCCCGTAGTCCTAAATTGCAAAGCAACGCCACCAGACCAGGCCCAAACAGCACCATTTCACGGTGTTTTGCAAAATATGGGAAACGAGGCAGCGGTGTAACTGCTTGAAAGAATGGAGCGGCCTATCGGAATCGAACCGACACCTGAACCTTGGCAAGGTTCGCGTAGTTAAATCTAACGCGCTGGAACGGCGGCACTTAGCATTTTGGGGCAGGGCCTTAGTTGGAAAATGATGGAAAACAAAAACGCGTAGCTCCCTCAATCGTCAAAATCGATGCTCTCGAGACCTAGTTCGGGTATTCTCAAAGAGACAGCACATCACGCGGAGAGCTTATCAAACACGCGCTGGCGCCTGTCTAGAAAAGGCGAAAAACAGATGGAGAAACTCGATCGAATCACGACTGATCCTGCTCGCATGAACGGCGAGCCCGGCATACGGGACCTCCGTCTTACCGTCCGCCGAGTGCTTGAAGCACTCGCCATCTATCCTGACCGTGCCGAACTGAAGCGCGAATACCCAGAGCTAGAGGACGAAGATATCCGGCAAGCGCTGGCCTTCGCGGCGGCTTTGGTTGACGACAAGGTCTTGCCTCTTCCCCACGCCCGATGAGGCTGCTGCTCGATCAGGGCCTCCCGCGTTCCACAATCCACCATCTCGATGCCGCCGGGGTCGAGTCCGCCCACGTAGGGGAAAAAGGACTAGCCACTGCGAGCGATGAGAAGATTATCGACTTTGCGCGCCAGGGCGGTTGGATCGTTGTGACTTTGGATGCAGACTTCCATGCTCTGTTGGCACTCTCTGGGGCGACTAGCCCATCCGTGGTTCGCATTCGGATTGAAGGTCAACGGGCAGAGGGGCTTGCCACTTTACTGGTTAACGTGATGAAGGTTTGCAAGGACGATCTGGTCCAAGGAGCTATGGTCTCAGTGACTGAGAACGGAGCCAGGATTAGAAGGCTTCCTCTCCTGCGATAAGCTTTTTAGGAGAGAGTGCGCTCGAAATCAACTCTTGATTGGAAACTCGCCTCAACGCTGAGCACGTCGCGGCGAACCGTGCTTCTGCGGGACACCGAAGGCCAGAGAGCAATGTGGGAATTGCGGCGATTCCTTGGTAACGCCTCAAACCCCAACGCCCTCGTCTTCCACTCGAAACGCGACGGTCCCCTCATGGAGACCGCCATACTAAATCAAGGTTTATATCCGGCCCTTAAAGCTCTAGGTCTAAAACAAGCCGGGATGCACGCCCTTCGTCGGGGGTGCAACCGCAGGTGGGAACTCGCCGGCATTAACCCCGCCGTCCTTCGCCAGCAGATGGGGCATGCGTCCGCTGCGATGACGGCGCTT
>Ga0070762_10000901_pt1 | contig 13230 bp, 11 predicted proteins | sample HubBroMetageREF2_FD_66726 | JGI IMG/M metagenome (GOLD analysis project Ga0070762, IMG submission 66726) | Reference soil microbial communities from the Hubbard Brook experimental Forest, New Hampshire, USA - Hubbard Brook CCASE Soil... | ecosystem: Environmental > Terrestrial > Soil >...
GCAAATAAGGTGCCCGGCATTCGCGCGGCGCTCTGCGCAGATGCGGCAACCGCCGCGGGCGCGCGCGAATGGAACGACGCTAACGTGCTCTGCCTGAGCCTTCGTGCAACCTCGGCGGCCATGGCCGACGAGATGCTCGAGGCCTGGTTCGCCGCCACCGTCACCCAGGACCGGACGTACCGCCAGATGATCGCCGAAGTCAGCAAGCTCTAGACAACGCGAACGGCCTCTCCAAAGCGAAAAGCAGAGGGGGTTGCGCACTCGCGCGACCCCCATTAATGGTCTGCCGTTCGCCGGGGCGCAGAACTCATGCTACGCAGCCGGTACTCGCTCTCGGGCGGTTTCGGCGACAGTTCGCGCCGTCCTGACCAGAGAGGGCGATTCTATCAAATCAAATGCCGCGACTCAATACGTCCGCACGAATAACCACCCGTACAGGGCCAGGAGCGTCCAATTGATTGCGTGCGAGGTCCAACAGAACGGGCACTCGCGGCGCGTGATAAAAAGCAGGGAATAGGCCAGGACGACCGATGTGGCGGCAGCAGAGAGGACCACCAGAAGCAGAACGACCGCAGCGAGCGGCGACCGGACGAGCCAGACGGTAACCGCCACGGCGGGGTAGTAGAGCGAGCCGAGCAGGGAGTTAGGCACGCCAAAGAGGTGGGCGCGGGGCGATTTCACGACGCTAGGCCCGCGAATCTCTCCTCGCGCGGCGCGGATGCTCTTGCGAAGCATGAAAAGCGAGGTGTAGAGCCCAACTCCGCATAGTACCGTGATCACTACGCGTACGATCATCGCTTGAATCGCCTCCTTCGACGAGGTGCCGCTCTCGCTTTACTGGCCGGTTCCTTTGTGCTCGCGTTCTTCGTCATTCGCCATCAGCCGCGCGTCGAACACGAGATCCGGATCATCGGGCCGTTTGCCTATCCTCTGGCCGTCGCGATCTTCGCGGTCGTCGCATCGGCACCGTTTTCCGTGACCGATGCGCTGGCAATCATGAACGGCGCCATCTTCGGACCAATCGTCGGCACGATCGTCGATACGGTTGGATTGGTTCTCGCCGCGTTACTCGGCTATTGGATCAACCTCCACGCGTCGAAGCTCTTCAACCTTCAGGAATCGTTGCACCGCCTCCCGGCGTGGGTGAAGCGCTTTCCCGTCGGCTCGCCGGCCTTCTTGCTGGCGGTGCGCGTCATTCCGGGCTTCGGCGGAACGGTTGCGACCGCGACCGCCGCCACCTTTCGAGTGCCGATTTGGGTACACGTCTGGACGATGTGCGCGATCGCCGTTCCCATTTGCGCGCTGCTGACGGTCTTTGGGGATCGCGTTACCGTTGCCGTGCACGGCTATGAGTGGCGGGCTCGCCGCTACGCGCATCATTATTGCTTGACGCACCGCTGTCCGCACTTCCACTTCCGCCGGCGAGCCGAAGTCTCGCCTTCGCCGTGACGCCGTCAATCGTTGCGGATCGAGCCGCTCTCGATCAACTCTGCGTTCGAGTTCGCGATGCGGCGCGCGTCGCGCTGGACACCGAGTTCCACGCGGAGCGCACCTATTCGGCAAGGCTCATGGTCGTGCAGCTCGCCTTCGACGACGGTGCCGTCATCGTCGACGCGCTCGCGTTGACCGATCTGCGGGAGCTCGTTTTGGCGCTGACCCAAACGACGGTCGTCGGCCACGCGCTCTCGGCGGATTTGAAAATCTTCGCCGATCGCTACGGTCTCGTGCCGCCGCGCGTTTTTGACACGCAAATCGCGGCGTCGTTTTTGGGCTACGGCATGCAGATCTCGCTAGCCGACCTCGTGCGGAGCGTCTGCGGCGTTCGCTTGTCAAAGTCTCAAACGGTCAGCGACTGGTCGGCGCGGCCGTTCTCGGAGCGTCAGATCGAATATCTCGTCGACGACGTCGTGCACCTGCTGCCGGTCTACGACGCACTACTGCCGCGTCTGGAGCGGAAAGGGCGCTACGAGTGGGTCTTTGAGGAGTGTGCGGAACTCGGCGACATCGAGCGGTATCGCATGGACGAACGCCGGGCTTATCTGCGCATTCCCGGCGCGATGCGGATGAGCCGCCGCGAGCTGGGCATTCTCAACGAGCTCGTAAAGCTGCGCGACGCCGTTGCGCGCGACCGCGACCTTCCGGTGCGGTACGTGCTCCCCGAGGATGTCGTGGCGGGGCTGGCCACGACGAAGCCGGCGAAAACCGAAGATTTTGCCCAGCTGCGCAGGTTTGACGGCGGAATGAAGCGGCAGCTCGGTGCGGCCATTCTCGAAGCCGTGGCCCGCGGGCAAGCGCTCTCCGAAGACGAGCTTCCGCAACGGCCGGTCAGGAACGCAGCGCCGGCGCGCGACGCGATCGTTTCGCTGCTTGGCGCGGCGATCGCGGAGATCGCGCGTGAGGCCGAGCTGCCGTCCAGCCTGCTGGTGCCGCGCGCCGCGCTCGAGCGTTTGGCGCGCGAGATTCCGCCCGACCGCGAGAGCTTCGAACGCGTTTTGGCGCTGCAGCCGTGGCGACTGTCGCTCATCGCCGAACCGCTCTGGCGGATGCTCCGCGGCGAAGCGGGGCTAAAGATCGAAGGCTACGACACCGGTGATCCCAAAGTACGATTGGTCGATGAACCGCCATCCCAATAGCTTTAGCGCGCTCGATTCGCTGCGCGCCGGCGATCGCGCGTATGGCTATTTCCGCCTCGACGCGCTGGAACGCCGCGGAGTCGGAAAACTTTCGCGACTGCCCTTCTCGCTCAAGATCTTGCTCGAGAACCTGCTGCGCCGCGAGGATGGACGAACCGTTACGCGTGACGATATCGAAGCGCTCGCGCGTTACGACGGCCATTCGCGGCAGGAGCGCGAGATTGCCTTTACCCCGGCTCGCGTCTTGCTTCAGGATTTCACCGGCGTGCCGTGCGTCGTCGATCTGGCCGCGATGCGCGACGCGATGGCAGAAATGGGGGGCGACGCCCGACTCATCAATCCCTTGCAGCCGGTCGAGCTGGTGATCGACCATTCGGTGCAGGTGGATTACTTCGGCGCGGACGGCTCGTTGGCGAAGAACACCGATCTCGAGTTCGAGCGCAACCTGGAACGCTACGCATTTTTAAAGTGGGGACAGTCGGCGCTAAAGGATTTCCGCGTCGTCCCGCCCGGTACCGGAATCGTCCATCAAGTCAACATCGAGTATCTCGCGCGCGTCGTGTTTGGCGCGGCGAACGCTTCCGAGGAACCCACGCTCGCTTTCCCCGACACCGCCGTCGGCACCGATTCGCATACGACGATGGTCAACGGCTTGGGCGTGCTCGCATGGGGCGTCGGCGGCATAGAAGCCGAGGCTGCCATGCTCGGTCAGCCAGTTACGATGCTGATTCCCGAAGTGGTCGGCTTTCGTCTCGAGGGTGCGATGCGCGAAGGCGTTACTGCGACCGACCTGGTGCTTACCGTCGCGCAGATGCTGCGCCAAAAAGGCGTCGTCGGAAAGTTCGTTGAGTTTTACGGGCCGGGACTCTCTGCGTTGCCCGTGGTGGACCGTACGACGATCAGCAACATGTCGCCGGAGTTTGGATCGACGGTGGCGATCTTTCCGATCGACGATCGCACGCTCGAGTACCTTCAGTTGACCGGACGCTCGCGCGAGCAGATCGAATTGGTCGAGGCCTACGCGAAGGCCCAAACCCTCTTTCGCACCGACGAGACTCCGGATCCCGCATTTGCCGATTCGCTCGCGCTCGATCTTTCGACGGTCGAGCCGAGTCTCGCTGGCCCGAGCCGCCCGCAGGACCGTGTGGCGTTGGGTGAGGTCAAGCGTTCCTTCGAGCATGCGATGGAGGAATGGGTCGCGCAGCGGGAGCGCGCCAACAACGCGGTCGAGCGCTTCGAGAACGAGGGCGGCGGCGGAACCGCCACGATGGCGAAGACCGACGCCGAGCTCTACGACGGAGCGGTGGTTATTGCCGCGATTACCTCTTGTACGAACACATCGAATCCGTCGGTGCTTATCGGTGCGGGTCTGCTCGCGCGCAACGCCCTGGCGCGCGGCCTGCGAACCCAACCGTGGGTGAAAACTTCGCTCGCGCCCGGCTCGAAAGTCGTAACGGATTACCTCGCCAAATCGGGGCTGCAAGAACCTCTGGATCGGCTCGGCTTCAACATCGTCGGATATGGATGCACGACCTGCATCGGCAACTCTGGGCCGCTTCCGAGCGACGTTGCCGAAGCCGTCTCCGACCAAGACTTAATTGTTGCGGCGGTGCTCTCAGGAAATCGAAACTTCGAGGGGCGCATCCACGCGCAGGTTCGCGCAAACTACCTCGCATCTCCGCCGCTGGTTGTCGCCTACGCGCTCACCGGGCGAATGGACGTCGATCTGACGACCGAGCCGTTGGGTACCGGGAGCGACGGGCTGCCGGTTTTTCTCGCGGAGATCTGGCCCAGCAACGACGAGATCGCCACGACGCTGGCGGCGTGCATCGGCCAGGAGATGTTCGAGCGCGAGTACTCTCACGTGTTCGACGGCGATGAGAACTGGCGGAATCTGCAAGTCGTAACCAGCGAACGGTACGCTTGGGACCCCGAGTCGGAATACGTGAAGAAGCCCCCGTACTTCGACGAGATGCCCGAGCAGCCGGCGGCGCTCCAGGACGTGCACGGCGCTCGCGCGATTGCGGTGCTCGGCGATTCGGTGACGACCGACCATATTTCACCGGCGGGGAGCATCTCCAAAATTAGCCCGGCCGCGCGGTACCTGATGGAACGCGGTATCGAACCGGGCGAGTTCAACTCCTACGGTGCGCGGCGCGGCAATCACGAGGTGATGATGCGCGGGACCTTCGCGAATATTCGGCTGCGCAACGCGCTGGCCGAGGGCGTCGAGGGCGGCGTAACTCGCTATCTACCGAGCGGAGAACGTCTATCGATCTTCGACGCGGCGATGCGCTACAAGGCCGAGGGCACGCCGCTGATCGTGCTGGCCGGCAAAGAGTACGGTTCGGGCTCGTCGCGCGATTGGGCGGCGAAAGGACCGTACCTCCTGGGCATCAAGGCCGTCATCGCGGAGTCGTTCGAGCGAATTCATCGTAGCAACTTGATCGGCATGGGCGTCTTGCCGCTGGAGTACCTCGACGGGGCCGATCGCTCGACGTACGGCCTCACCGGCGAGGAGATCTACGATATCACCGGGGTCGCGGCGAAGCTGGAGCCGCACATGCGCCTGCACGTCAAGGCGACCGACACGCAGACCGGCCGGTCGATCGACTTTTCGGTTCGCTTGCGCATCGACACGCCCAATGAGGCCGAATATTACCGCCACGGCGGGATCCTGCAGTACGTCTTGCGTCAGCTGCGCTTAGGACCCCGAGAGGTCGACTCGGCCTAACTTATCGGACGAGGTTTCGACGAACCACATATTGTGGTCGGGCCCTTGCACGATGGCCGTCGGTCCCGAGGTCGAGCTGATCTTGGAATACTCCGTGACCTTGCCGCTCATCGTGATTCGGCCAATTTTCGCGCCATAGTAAGCGTACGATCCTTCGTACTCGGTGAACCACATCGCCCCGTCGGGACCCGCGGCAATGCCGACGGGCTGTTCGTTTTGCGAAATGCCGCTCGTATATTCGGTGACGCGTCCCTTCGTGGTGATGCGACCGATGCGCCCTCCGCTCATCTCGGTGAACCAAAGCGCCCCGTCGGGACCGGGCGCGATCGAAGTAAGGCCGGCGCTAGCAGAAATTCCCGCCGTGTACTCCGTGATCTTTCCTCCGGTCGTAATGCGCCCGATCGCGTTTCCATTCTTCTTGGTGAACCAGAGCGCGCCGTCGGGTCCGACGGTGATGTCCTGGACGCCGAGGTCCCACGCCGACGTCGTCGGCCGTGGACTCGTGCCGTAAATGGTGATCTGCCCCGACGTGGTGATCCGGCCGACCGAATCGCCTTGCGCAAACCACAGCGCCCCATCGGGACCGGAGACGATGTCCGAGAGATCGCTGTTCTTGACGCCGTACTTTTTCATTCTCCCATGAGCGCTCAATCGGACGATCACGCCGTCCGCCCAATCCGTAAGCCAATAGGCCCCGTCAGTTCCCTGGGCGATGCCTTGAAATGCGGGGCTCGCGGAGTTGTAGTAATAATAGCTGCCGGTTAACTTCCCGGAAGTCGCCACGCGCGCCACTACGCTCTCGCCGTAATCCTGATCGGCGTCGTCGGCGATCCAAAGCCGGCCGTCCGAACCGACGGTCAAGGCCATCGGGAAATAGTACCCATCGTTGCCGGGAAGATCGGAGAACTCTTCGATCTTGACGTGTTTAACGGCCGGCAGAACGCCGGCCGCCGGCGACGGCGAACTGCCGGGCTGGGAGCAGCCGCAAACCACGGCCGCAAGCGCGGAAACCAGCACGATTCGTCGCAGGATAATCATCTGCTTATGCGCGCCATCTTATCGTTGGCGCTCTCGACGAACCACATGTCGCCTTTTGCCCCCTTTACGATGCCGGAAGGCCCGGAGTTGGCATCAAATCCGGAGTACTCGGCGATCTTGCCGCCCATCGTAATGCGGCCGATCTTTGCGTTCGTCTCAAATGAGTTCTGCACTTCGTATTCGGTGAACCACATCGCATTATCGGGACCGGCTGCCAGGTCGATCGGGTGCTCCGACGGCGTGATGCCGCGCGAATACTCGGTCACTTTTCCGGAAGTCGTGATGCGGCCGATTCTGCCTCCTGCGTACTCGGTAAACCAGAGAGCGCCGTCGGGTCCGGGCGCGATCGAGTAGGGTTCTGAACCGCTCGTAATCCCCTTTGAGTATCCGCTGATTGTTCCGTGCGTCGTAATGCGGCCGATCTGGTTGGCCGCGGACTCGGCGTACCAGAGCGCGCCGTCCGATCCTACGGCGATATCGTGCGCAGGGCCCGCAGGGTACAGCGTGATCTTGCCTTTGGTCGTGATACGACCGACCCCGTCGCTATAAGAGCCGTTGGCAAACCAAAGAGCCTTATCGGGGCCGGCCACGATGCCGGTCGGGTAACTGTCTTGCAACGGAAAGCCGGTGAAGGTGCCGTAAGTCGTCAGTTTGAGGATCTGGTCATTGTATTCATCCGTCAACCACAGCGAGCCGTCGGAACCTGCGGCAATGTCGTTGAAGTTCGAACCCTGGCTCGTAATGCCGCCATAGTAATAGGCCTTGACGAGCTTGCCTGACCGTGCGACGCGCGCGACGGCGGATTCGCCAACGTCCTGATCGATATTGTCGGTGGCCCAGAGCGAACGATCAGGGCCGAGGGTCACGGCGCTCGGGGAATAGAACCTACCGTGCCGCGGCAGGTCGGAGAACTGCGCGATCTTGATGCGGTTGAACCCGAATTGAACCGCCGCTGGCGCGGCAGCGCTGACGGTCGGCATGGCGTTGCCATTGTTGGAGTTGGAGCAGGCGAATAGTCCTGCGGCGAGCGCCGCCGATGCGACGAGTCTGAAAACACGACCGTTCTTCATAGCACTAGATCCTAATGCGGCCCGTGCGATCCGCATCGCCTTCGACGAACCACATGTTGCCGTCAGGTCCCGCAACGATATCGCCCGGACCGGAGCTGCCTGAAAGACCCTTCGAGTACTCCGAAACTCTGCCGGTCATCGTGATGCGCCCAACCTTCGAATCGCGTATTGTGTACGAACCATAGCTCTCGCATTCGGTGAACCACATAGCGCCATCTGGGCCGGCGGCGATGCCGACGGGCTCCTCGGTGGGAGTAATCCCGCGGGAGTATTCGGTGACTTTGCCGCTCGTCGTGATGCGTCCGATTCGGCCGCCCGTCGCTTCGGTGAACCAGAGTGCGCCGTCGGGTCCCGGGGCGATCGAGTAAGGACCGGCTCCGCTACTGATGCCTTTCGTAAACGTCGTGACCTTTCCGTGCGTCGTGATGCGCCCGATCGCATTGCCGGTCGTCTCGGTAAACCACAATGCGCCGTCCGGGCCTGTGGTAATGTCGTCGTCCAAGGTGCCGACGGCATAGGTGGTAACGCTGCCTTTCGTCGTGATGCGTCCGACTGCGCTGTACTCCGTAAACCAGAGCGCCTTGTCGGGACCGGCGGTAATCCCAATCGGTGGAGTGTACAACTTGAAGGTTGAAAACGTGCCGTCGGTTGTCATGCGGACGATCTGCGAATTGTAATAGTCGGTGATCCAGAGCGCGCCGTCGGGGCCCGCGGTGATGTCCCCAAACGAGGACCCTTCCGTTGACAGCCCTTGATAGTAGTACGTGTTAAGCCGTGCGCCCGACGTGTTGATTCGCGCGACCAAGTTTTCACCGTAATCTTGATCGATCGTGTCGGTCACCCAGAGGGAATGCTCCGGCCCCGAAGCGATGGCAGACGGCGAGTAGTCGTTGCTGTACTGCGGCAGATCGGCGAACTCTTTGATCCTCACCCGCTCCTTGCCCAACGGCATCGGGAAAGATGTGCGCTGCTGCATCTCGGCGGTTCCCGGCGTCAGGCTGCCGGCATTCGTGCAGCCGCCCGCTCCAACGGCAAACACCGCCAAGACGGCGATAAGGCCGAATCGAATAGCAAACATTTCTTACGTCCTCACTAGAGTTGCACGCGCCCCGTGCGGTCCGCACCCGTCTCGACAAACCACATGTCGCCGTCCGGCGCTCGCACTATCGACGTCGGATCCGAGTTCGAGGTTAAGCTTTTCGAGTATTCGCTAATCTTGCCGTTCATCGTGATGCGGCCGATCTTCGCCTCGATATGATAGGAGTTTTGCGAGTCCGATTCGGTGAACCACATCGCGCTGTCGGGCCCGGCGGCGAGATCGACCGGCTCTTCGGCTGGGCTGATCCCGCGCGAATACTCGGTAACCTTTCCGGCCATCGTTATGCGCCCGATTCTGCCGCCGGCCAGTTCGGTAAACCACATCGCGCCGTCCGGCCCTGGCGCGATCGAGTAGGGCTCCGAACCCGACGTAATGCCGCTTGAGTATTGGGTAACCTTGCCGTCGGTCGTGATTCGACCGATCGCATTGCCGTTGAGCTCCGTGAACCAAAGCGCTCCGTCGGGTCCGGCGGCGATATCTTCCACGCCGCCCTGTGCGCCGTACGTTTCAATTACGCCCTTCGTCGTGATTCGCCCGATTACGGAACCATCGGTGTTTTCGGTGAACCACAACGCTTTATCGGGCCCGACGGTGATGCTCGTAGGGCTGCGGGCCAGTGGAAAGCTCGTGAACGTGCCGTCGGTCGTCATGCGAAGAATTTGCGAATTGTAGGAATCGGTTATCCATAATGCTCCGTCTGGGCCCTCGGTGATGTCATCAAACGAGGCGCCCTCGCTCGTCAAGCCTCCGTAATAGTAAGTCTTGACGAGTTTGCCGGATGTCGCGATGCGAACAACCGCGCACTCGCCGAAATCCTGGTCGATGTCATCCGTAACCCAAAGGGACCTTTTCGGGCCCGACGCGATCGCCGTAGGAACGTAATACCCGCTGGACTCGGGCAGGTCGGAAAACTCTCTGATTTTCACCCGTTCTCTTGCGAAGGGCAGACCCGCGTTTCCGTGGGCCGCAGGGGCAACGGCTGTTGGCACTGCGTTGCCCGCACCCGAACACGCGGAAAGGCTGGCGGCAAGAACCGCCAGCACGACCATCACAGCGGTCCGAGACCCACCACGTTCGTTCATCATCTGGTCACCCCGATCGATTAAAAGATGATTTATGTTATCAGGACGGCAGACGAAAAGTATGAATTCGCTCGGAATAGTAACAATTATCAACGTTAATTGTCATCAAAGCGATGCGAACCATGAGCGACCCTCTCTCAGCGCCTGGATAGTTGACACTTGCTGTCATGTTTGCGTAGTTTGATGATACCGTGAAGGCCGACCGTCTCGTTGCGCTCCTCCTGCTGCTCCAGTCGCGGCGTCAATGCAGCGCGCGGCTCTTGGCCGATAGCCTCGAAGTTTCAGAGCGGACGATCTACCGCGACGTCGATGCCCTCTGCGCGGCGGGCGTTCCCCTCTACGCGGAGCGCGGATCGAGCGGCGGCATCGTGCTCGCCGACGGCTACCGTCGCGCGCTGACCTCCTTTACCGAGGACGAGGTACGGGCGCTCTTTGTCTCGGGGGCGAGCCCCCTCGCCGACCTCGGGCTCGAACGCGGTCTAGCGCAGGCGCTCGAGAAGCTTCGAGGCGGTCTTGCCAGCGTGCATCAGCGCGCGGCGGACGAGTCGCGTTCGCGCATTCACCTCGATCAGCGGCGCTGGAATCAGCCCGAACCGCCGCGCGAGCTGCTCACCGCGCTGCGCCGGGCCGTCTGGGATGACCGGCGTCTCCGAATTCGCTACGAGGATCGCAATCGAAAGTCGACCACGCGTACGATCGAGCCCCTGGGCTTGGTTGCCAAGGCCGGCGTCTGGTATCTAATCGCGCGCTCGGACGGCGAGCTGCGCAGCTTTCGCGTCGAGCGTGTTGTGAGCGCGCAGAACCTTCCCGAACGCTTCGAACGTCCGGCCGACTTCGATTTGGAACGCTATTGGGCCGAGTCGTCGGCGCGCTTTGCGGAGGCGTCGCGCAGTGCGGATTGCGTTGTGACGTTCCGTGCCGCAAACGATGCGCTCGAACGCGTCACCTACTATTGGCCTGCCGAGATCGTTTCATCGGCTGCGCGCGAATCGATGATACGCGTGACGTTTCCGGGACGAGAGGTCGCCGTCTTTCAGGCAGTCGCGTGGTCGGACGTTGCGACGCTCGTCGAGCCCGATGAGTTGCGCGAGCTGATCGCGCGCCGGGCCCGACAAGCGCTCGAGCGTCACGCTTTACGCTGATGGATGATGATGCCGTTTCCTTCGGGGTCAGCGGCGAAGGCCATATAGCAGACCGGCGACTCCACGACGTCGCTGAGCTGCAAGCCGCGCGCTCGATAGTGTTCGACGGCCGCCTTCGCGTCGTCGACCGCGAACATGACGGCGCCGCCCGTCTCTTCGCCTTCGGGCTTCCAGACGCCGAATGTCGACCCGTCGGCGAGGGTGAACTCGGCGCCGCGCCCTTGATCGTCGATCTCGGTCGGCTTCATGCCGAGCACGTCGCGGTAAAAGGCGATCTGAGCCTGCGGATCGCGCACCAAATACGCGGCGATATCGATCCCTTTAATCATCGCTTGTCTCTCTTTCTATTTTGAGCGTTGTATTTGAGTGGGATCGTAACAGCCGATATATGACACTAGCTGTCAGCTTTAAAGCATAACGCGGCGGAAATCGGCCAGGAGCTCGGCGATGTAGACGAGGAAACGCGCGGCGCCCGCCCCGTCGATCGCGCGATGGTCGTAGCTGACGCTGATCGGCAGCATCAATCGCGGAACGAATGTTTTGCCGTCCCACACTGGTCTGGTTGCGGCTCGCGTCGCGCCGAGGATCGCGACCTCCGGGGCGTTGACGATTTGCGTGAAGGCCGTGCCGCCGATTCCGCCGATCGAGGAGATCGTGAAACTCCCGCCCTGCATCTGCGCGACGGTTAGCTTTCCATCGCGCGCTTTGCCCGCGAGCTCGACGGCCTCGCGTGCGATCTCGATCAAACCCTTGCCGTCCGCGTTTTTGATTACGGGAACGACGAGACCGCCGGGCGTATCGGCTGCGAATCCGATGTTGTAGTAGCGCTTGAGTATCAGCTCGCCGCCGTCGAGTGAGGCGTTGAACTCCGGAAAGCGCTGCAGCGCAGCGACGGAGGCTCGGACCAGGAAAGCGAGCATCGTGAGCTTGGGTCCGCCGGTCTTCGCCTGTTCGGCATTGACCTCGCTGCGAAGCGCTTCGATCGAGGTGACATCGGCCTCGTCGTAGTTGGTGATGTGCGGAATCTGCACCCAGTTGCGGTGCAGGTTTGGACCTGAGAGCTTCTTGATACGCGAAAGCGGCTGCCGCTCGGTGCTGCCGTACTGCGCGAAATCGAGTTTGGGCCACGGCGGCAATCCGGCAAACGGTGCGGCTGCGCCGCCGCCACCGCTTTGCAACGCGCTTTTGACAAAGCCCTGAACGTCTTCGCGCGTTATGCGTCCGTTCGGACCGGTTCCGCGCAGGTTTTGCAGATCGACCCCGAGTTCGCGCGCGAATCGCCGTATCGAGGGACCGGCATGAACCATGCCGTTGCCGGTCGGTGCCGGCGCCGGCACCGAAACCTCCGCTGCCGGCACTGGAGCCTTCGCCGGTGAGGGCTTTGCCGGCGACGGAGGCGCGGGCGCCTCGGTCGCCTCCGTCGCGAGCACGACGATGGGCATCCCGCGCGAAACTTTGTCGCCGACCTTCACCTTGACGTCTTGCACGACGCCCGCGGCCTCGGCCGGCACCTCCATCGATGCCTTTTCGCTTTCCAGCGTGATGAGCGAATCGTTCTTCTTGACGCGATCGCCGGGCTTGACGAGCACTTCGATGACCGGCACGTCTTTGAAATCGCCGATGTCGGGAACGCGTACCTCGATCGTCTTCGACGGCGATGGGGACGCGGGTGGGGCAACCGGTGCTGCTGCGGCAACCGGTGCGGTTGCGGGCGCGCCGGTCGACTCCGTCGCGAGTACGACGATCGGCATCCCCTGCGAAACTTTGTCGCCGACCTTCACCTTGACGTCTTGCACGACGCCGTCGGCCTCGGCGGGCACTTCCATCGAGGCCTTCTCGCTCTCCAGCGTGATGAGCGAGTCGTTCTTTTTGACGCGATCGCCCGGCTTGACGAGTACTTCGATGACGGGCACGTCTTTGAAATCGCCGATGTCGGGAACGCGCACCTCGATCGTACTGCTCATCGCGCTCCTGCTTTTCGCAAGAGGGCGGAAATAACTTGCGGACGCCGAGAGGCGCCGTCCGCCGGTTCGTTACACATCGATCGGGTTGCGCTTGTTCGGATCGATCTCGTACTTCTTGAGCGCCTTTTGCACGGTCGAGGCCGGCAGCGTTCCCTCCTCGGCGAGCGCGTGCAGAGCCGCGAGCGCGACGAAATGGCGATCGACCTCGAAGAAAGCGCGAAGCTTGCGGCGGAAATCGCTGCGGCCGTAGCCGTCGGTTCCGAGCGCGACGTAGCGGCGTCCGACGTAGGGACGAATCTGTTCGGCGAAGGTTCTGATGTAATCGGTCGACGCGACGCCGGGGCCCTGACGATCCCGCAGGCACACCTCGACATACGAGAGCCGCGGTTTCTCTTCAGGATGTAAGAGATTCCAGCGACGCGCTGCGACGCCGTCGCGCTGGAGCGCGTTGAAGCTCGTCACGCTCCA
>Ga0070762_10000903_pt1 | contig 13221 bp, 11 predicted proteins | sample HubBroMetageREF2_FD_66726 | JGI IMG/M metagenome (GOLD analysis project Ga0070762, IMG submission 66726) | Reference soil microbial communities from the Hubbard Brook experimental Forest, New Hampshire, USA - Hubbard Brook CCASE Soil... | ecosystem: Environmental > Terrestrial > Soil >...
CGGCTCAAAGGATACGAGCACGGAGCGGTGGATTATATTTCCGTTCCCGTTATTCAAGAACTTCTGCGAGCGAAGGTCAGGGTGTTTGCTGAATTGCACCGCAAAACCAGGCAGCTCGAAGCTCTGAATCGCGATCTCGAACGCCGCGTGTTGGAACGGACCGAAGAGTTAGCGACAAAAGCCGAACTGCTATGGCGGCTTAATGCCGAACTGATCGGCAAGAACCAGGAACTTGACGCCATCGTGAGCACCGCGCCCGATGTGATCTTCAGCAGTCAAGGAGATGGGCATTACGAATATGTCAGCGAGCGCTTTCACGAATACGCCGGCACTTCAGCGGATTCCGGCAAGAGTGTGACTTGGTTGGACTATGTGCATCCTGACGACGTTGAGCGCAGCCAGGCTGGCTGGATCCAGTCCGTTCAAGCGGGAGCGCAGTACGAATCGGAGTATCGTATGCGTTCCAAAGATGGCACCTACCGCTGGTTCCGCTCTCGTGCCCTCCCGATTCGAGACCCGGAAGGGAAGATTGTTAAGTGGTACGGAACCTGCTCCGACATTCACGACAGCAAGCTGCTGGAACAATCAATTCGCGATAACGCCATTGAGCTGGAAAAAATGGTCGACAGACGCACCGACGAGTTGCGGCGTCTTTCCGTTCGCCTCATGACCATGCAGGACCAGGAGCGGCGTCGCATCGCACGCGATCTGCACGACGGATTGGGGCAGGAACTCGCGGTCGCCAAGATGGTATTGGACAAGATGTTTCTGCAGAAGCCAGCTCAACCGCAAGAGCAAACATGGATCCAGGCCAGCTCAATTATTGATCGCGCCATTCAAGAAGTACGCACCATGTCTCATTTGCTGCATCCCCCGCTGCTTGATGAGGTAGGGTTGCAGTCGGCTTTGAGCTGGTATGTGGAGGGGCTCTCAAAGCGGAGCGGCATCGAAACGCTTCTTGAAGTCCAGCCCACGGATTTTCCGCGCCTTTCGCCTGCCGTCGAGACCGCGGTCTTTCGAATTGTCCAGGAGGCATTGACCAATGTATTCCGGCATTCTGGAGCGCGAAAGGTGAGCATTACTCTAACTCAGCGGGACGACCAGATCGTCGTCACCGTGCTCGACGATGGCAAGGGAATCGACAAAAGAGTTGCAGAACTGCGCCCGGAGAGTGTTGGGGTCGGAATTGGCGGCATGAAACAACGCGCCAGGGAGTTCGGCGGAGAATTGCGACTCACCAACGCAGATCCAGGAACCCTTCTCGAACTCATGATTCCCTCGAGCATGGCATTGCGAGAACCGACCGCAGTCTTGAGTTGATGCGCGTAGTCTGGCGCCAATACGCGATTTAATGCGGAACCCCGCGGGGTTAAGTATTCGCCTGAGTGTGTAAAGAAAAGTAATTCCGCGTCAGAAAACACTGGGTAATCCCTCCTAGTCCGGCGGTACAGCAAGTTTGAGAATCAAGTACAGGAGCACCCTGATGGGCCAGGTGACGCCAGTTAGCTAGTCTCTTAATCGAAGACGGAAGGCTCCCGGGAAAAACTGGAGAGCCAGACAATGCTAAGTCGATCAAGGAGACTACAGTGGCCACTTGTCCAGTATCTGCGACCATACCAAATGTACTTAGCCTGGGTGTAATTTCCCCAAGAAGTCAACGCCAGCGAGATGATTCCGAAGGCAGCCTGATTCGGCGCGCACAGCATGGCGATGAGCAGGCCTTCGCGACTCTCTACGATCTGCACAAGAAGCGTGTGTATTCAGTTTGTCTGCAGATGACAAAAGATGTGGCGGACGCCGAGGACCTGACTCAGGATGCGTTTATGCAGGTGTTTCGGAGCATCAACTCATTTCGTGGCGATTCCGCGTTCTCTACCTGGCTGTACCGGATCGCCGTGAACACCGTGTTGATGAAGCTACGCCGTCGCAAGTCGCCCCCCCTGCTATCTCTGGATGAGCCGGTATCGGCGGACTCGCCATCGCTTAAGCGCGAGGTTGGGAAGGCGGATCCGAACCTCCGTGGTGCGGTTGACCGTATCGCATTGCGCCGGGCCGTGGAGGAATTGCCCGCAGGATGCCGGCGGATCTTCGACCTGCACGAGGTTGAAGGATACCAGCATCATGAGATTGCCGAAATCCTGCAATGTTCTATCGGGAATTCGAAGTCGCAGCTGCACAAAGCCAAGCTGAAGATGAGAGACCTCCTGTTTCCAAAAAAGAGAATCGCTGTTGTGTAAGCACGCTTCAGCAGGAATGAAAGAAGGGTTTCGTTTGGTGCGAATTCTTGTGGCTGATGACAACCCGGCTGTGCGAAGTTATCTTCGGTCTCTTCTCGAACAGCAAAGCACTTGGCATGTTTGCGACCAGGTGCCAACAGGAGCCGAAGCGCTGCAAAGGGTTAAGGAAAATCCGCCGGATATGGTTTTGCTGGACTTCCAAATGCCTGACCTCAACGGAATCGAGGTCGCCCGGCGGATCGCGCAGCTTTTTCCTCAAATCCCCATCCTCATGGTCACAATTCATCTGTCCAACCAATTGGCTGAGGCGGCCCGAAAGACCGGTATTCGTGGGGTGTGCGCCAAATGGGACGTCGGGTCCATAGTCGAGGCAGTGAACGTACTCCTGCAACAGGGGACCTATTTCCCAGCGATGAGTCCGACCAGCGAATAAGTCCCAAGTCATGGAAAACATGGCATTATCGCCTACAGCATCTCCTGTATTCGAGATAAGATGCCATCATGTTAGCTTTTGTGTGATTCAGTCGAGCGACGGTGTCGTATGCGCGGTGTTTGGAGCCTGAAGGAACACCCCGCAAATACACAAGCCATCACGAACATGGAACCCCAGCTAACGCCCCGCCAAAAGGCTGGCTGCGCGGAACCGGGGAAAGCTATGGGAGTCCGTATCCTGTTGGTGGATGATCATCCAGTCGTAAGGCAAGGACTTAGAACCCTACTGGCAGGACGGTCCGAATTGGAAGTGGTAGATGAAGCGTCGGACGGGTTAGAGGCCGTAGAAAAGGTCGGCAGTTCACAACCAGATGTGGTGGTGCTCGACATCACCATGCCAAGAATGAATGGCATTGAAGCTTGCCGTATCATCAAACAGAAAAATCCCAAGCTCGAGGTGTTGTTCGTCACTCAACACGATTCTCCGCAGATGTTGCGTGAGGCCCTGGCTGCGGGGGCCCGGGGGTATGTCGTGAAATCTAACTTGGCCCGGGATCTGGTGGAGGCGGTGGAGGCGGTGAGCCAGCATCGAGAATTTACCGCGCTCGATCCGCACCGTTCGAGCTGAATTAGAGACGTTACCAAGTTCGTATCTCTGTTCGTAGATCTGTTCGAAATTTCTCGAAGTCTTTTACGGAGGATCTGCCATGAAACTTCGTATCCTGTTAGCCGATGACCACGAGATCGTGCGGCGTGGCTTGTGCTCGCTTCTGCAGAAACATGAGGGATGGGAAGTGTGCGGCGAGGCCTCCGACGGCCGCGAAGCCATCAGCATGGCCCAGGAGCTGAAGCCAGACGTCGTGATCGTCGATATTGGCATGCCGCACCTCAACGGCCTGGATACCACCCGCCAGCTCCTCCAGATTGATCCTAATTTCAAAGTCATCGTCCTGACCATCACCGACTCCGATCAGGTTATCCGCGAAGCCCTCAATGCCGGCGCGCGCGGATTCGTGCTCAAATCCGACGCAGCTCGCGATCTGGTGGCCGCCGTCGAAGCCTTGCAGGGCAAGCGTATGTTCTTCACCTCACGAGTGAACGATCTTGTATTGGCGGGCTTCCTCGAGAAAGGACACGCCTCCTCGCGGAGTGAGGCTCCCAGTTTGCCGATACTGACAGCCCGGGAACGGGAGGTCACCCAGTTGCTGGCGGAGGGGAAGAGTTCCAAAGAAGTAGCTTCACTTCTAGGCCTGAGCACGAAAACCGTGGAAACTCATCGTAGCAACATAATGAGAAAGCTGAGCCTGCACTCGATTCGCGATCTGGTTGTCTATGCCATAAAGAACAACATAATCCAGATCCAGCCGGCGCCTGAAGTCAGTGACGAGACCCAAATCGCCATGGCTTGAGCACTCCGCCATCATTGTTTCCCGCCGCAGCCCTCCAGGTCTTACCCGGCAAAATAAAAGTCCCGCCAAAAAGGCCGGGACTTTCAAGCAAACATCGCCAGTGAACAGTGCTCATTGTTTCAATAAAACTAGGACGCGCGGCGTTGACGGTCCCGGTTCTGGTCCTCTTCTTCATTACCGGGCTGATTCTGCCCGCCCTTTTTCGGCTGTTGCTGGCCGGACTGGCCGCTTTGCTGGTTCTGCCCTTTTTGACCGGACTGACCGCCCTGCTGCCCCTGTCCGCCCTGCTGCCCCTGTCCGAATTGACCGCCCTGTTGACCCTTTTTTTCCATATCGTCTGCCATGATTACTCCTCCTAAAGCGCAGGCCATGCAGCGCCTGTGAGTTTATCGATCATTAACTTAGTTGCTGCAAAACTCTGCAAGGTTGGGCAGAAAGTTATACAAGCGGCCTTGCCGATTCGCGAATTCCGCTGCACGAAAAAGCCGCCTGGCTGTCACCGAAAACGTTCACTTCATTCCAAAATAATCACAGCACCACGGTGAGCGCTATTTGCACGCCCGGGTGAAGCAGATCAAACAGGAAATATTGACCATCGATGTAATCGATGTAGCACTGGTCGGTATAGGCCCAGCCGGCCGGCCATGCATCAACAATGACGAACGAGTAGCCACCATACTGAAAGCGTGGCTGCCCACCGACGACGGTTGGGCGATTGACGACGAACGTATGTTGGCGTCCAAAATGGGCGCGGAACTTGTCATCGGGAATCCGGCCACCGCGGTTATCGGCGGCCTGCTTGGCGCCCTTGGCATTGTCCTGCTTTGCCGACTTTTCGTCGTTGCGCGCAGGTTTCTCCTGTTCCTGTTTCTCGGGTTTGGCCTCATCCTGCTTCGCGGGTTTGGCCTCATCCTGCTTCGCGGCGTCAGGGCGAGTTTCCTCTTGCGGTTTGGCATCTTCGTGCTGCTCCTGCGCGTAAATCAGAGAGCTCGCGCCGAGAAGCACGGCAAAGGAAAGAGCTGATGTACTTAGCAATCTAGCGATTTTCATGATGTTTGTCTCCTTCGTGACTGAAGTGTTGGGGTGACCACCAGCCAGCCTAGACACTACTGCTGCGTCGGCCGACATGTGCGACAAGTGAAACCAAAAATAAAATCAGAAAAACGACAAAGATCAGCTTTGCAATACCCGCGGCGGCAACCGCTATGCCCGTAAAGCCCAACACCGCGGCGAACAGTGCGATCACCAAGAACGTTATGGCCCAGTTGAGCATGATGAATCCTCCCGTCAATTTTGCTTCTGGCATATTAGGTTCAAAGCGAGTACGGATGAATCCGTTTGAACCTGTATCTCGGTCTCTGAAGTCTGGTAGGAAGTGGCATTACCGCCGGGGATATTCGGGCAGCGCATCTGCGGCTCCAGCTCCCCTTTTTTAGGAGGTTGAACCGCTTGACAACGGCAGCCTACAGATGGATACTCTCATAGGCGAATAAAAAGCGAATATAGTGCTTCGCCTGGGCAGTCCCCGGCCCTTTGTGTTCCCTGACAATTGCGAGAAAGTATGTCTGCCTCTTCAGTTTTTTCAGCGGCGGCCACAGGCCGCCCTTTTATTTTTTCTCCGCGCGCTCCTGGGTGCTTGCCCGTGGAGAATGTCAAAAAGAAGACGGCTGAAATTTTGGCCATCCCCAAACTGGCCGCGGTAGTTCCCGCTTCGCGCCTCGATGTGCGCCCGTCGCCAGAAATGGTTTCTAGCGGCATATCGCAACTGGACGCGCTGACCGGCGGCTTCCCTCGCGGATGCCTCACGGAAATCTGCGGCACGGCTTCATCGGGAAGAACCAGCCTGTTGCTGCGCGCGCTGGCGCGCGCCACCGAGCGCGGAGAAGTTTGCGCGCTCGTGGATTCGAGCGATGCCTTCGACCCGGCGTCGGCGGTAGCGGCGGGGATGGAGATGAGTCGTTTGCTGTGGGTGCGCTGCGGAGAAAAATATCTTTCACGTAAAGATAACAATAAAGATCATTCGATCGCGTGCAAAGCAGGTCCAGGGAAAACGGAAGATTCGTATCACGCAATGCCACCAGGCAGGCCACACGATTTGTATCAGGGTATGCCTTCAGGCATACCGCAAGCGGCTGAAAAAAAATCCGGCTTTAGCCGCTGGGAAGTGCAACTTGGGCAAATGCTGAAAGTCACCGATCTGCTATTGCAGAGTAATGGTTTCGGAATGATCGCTCTCGATCTCGGCGACGTTCCGGCGTCGAACGCGCGGCGGATTCCGTTGGCATCGTGGTTCCGCTTCCGTCGTGCGGTTGAGCACACACCAACAGTACTGCTGGTTTTGGAGCAGCAGCCGATTGCCGGAAGTTGCTCGTCGGTGCTGGTGAAGGTGTCAGGTGTCAGGTGTCAGGTCTCAGGGAAAAGGCAAATGCATTCGGAATTGCCGCATTCGGAATTATTAGATCAATTCGAGATCACCGTCGAATTATTGCGCTCGCGGTTGGAAAGAAAGTTGGAACGCAAGCCAGTGCAATCAACGGCAATTTTCAACAGTCGAGCCGCCTGGGCGAGATGAATCTAAGACCTAAGACCTGAGACCTAAGACCTAAGACCTAAGACCTAAGACCTAAGACCTAAGACCTAAGACCTGGTGTTCCATGTTTGCCTGCATCTTCATCCCCGATTTCCCCGCGCAAGCGGTCCTTCGCCTGGAGCCGGAGTTGCACGCCCACCCGGTCGTGGTGCTCACCGGACGGCCCCCGCTGGAAAAAGTCGTGGCACTCAACGAAAGAGCGCGGCAAGCGGGCGTGGAGATAGGCGCGTCCAAATCGCAGCTGGAAGCATGGGAGAACCTGGTGCTGCGCGCGCGTTCGGAGTCCCTGGAGACATCGGCGCACGCCGCGCTGCTCGATTGTGCGCAATCGTTTTCTCCGGAGGTGGAAGACACATCGCCCGGCACTGTCCTTCTGAATCTTGCCGGACTAGAGCCGTTGCTGGGTCCGCTGCCGAAGATTGTTCACGATCTAGCGCAGCGGGTTTCTCAAATGGGACTGGAGGCGAACCTTGCCGTCGCCGTGAATCCGGATGCCGCCTTGCTCGCAGCCCGCGGTTTTACTGGAGTGAACTTGATTCCCCAAGGGCGCGAAGCCGAGCAGTTGGGAGATCTGCCGGTGGATGTTTTGCTGGAAAGTTTTTCATCCGATGCGGAGGAGACCGCACGCTGGATGGAAACGTTTGATCGCTGGGGCATTCGCAAACTGCGGGCGCTCGCGGCTCTTCCCGAAGTTCCGGTCAGCGAGCGCCTGGGGCAGCAGGGACTCCGTTTGCAAAAGCTGGCGCGCGGCGCGGCGTGGCGCGACTTACGAGTGCTGGAACCACGACCGATCTTTGCTGAGAGTGTGGAGCTGGACTATCCCATCGTGCTGCTGGAGCCGCTGGCATTTTTGCTGAACCGCATGCTGGAGCAAGTGTGCGCGCGTTTGCGAGAGCGCGCGCTGGCAGTGCAGGAGTTGCATCTGAATCTGGAACTCTCAACCGCGCAGTCGAATAGTGACGCATCCTTCACGCGCACTGTTTCTCGCACTTTTACGCGCACGCTGCGGCTGCCGATGCCCATGCTGGATGCGAAAGTGTTTCTGAAATTGTTGCAGCTTGATTTGCAGGCGCATCCGCCCGGCGCGCCCATCGTGAAGATTCATTTGTCGGCGCATCCGGCGCGCCCGCGTGCTCTGCAGAGTGGACTATTTCAGCCGGTTTTTCCCGAGCCGGAAAAGCTCGAACTGACGCTGGCGCGCATCGCAGGCATTGTCGGCGAAAAAAGAGTGGGGTCAGTGGAAATGCTGGATACGCATCGCGAAGGCGCATTTGCGGTGCGACATTTTGCCCCTGTGGAACCTGCGGAAACTAAAGCGAAGCAGTCTGGAAACCCAAAGAAGAACGATATGTCCATATCAGAAAATGACAGTGCATGTGAACTCGAAGAAAACGCACAAGAAAGAATGAGCGTGGTAATTTCCCTGCGTCTATTTCGTCCACCGCTCGGTGCCAGTGTCACTGTGCGTGAAGCGAAGCCGGTGCGGGTGCGCTGCCTCGAGCGCGAGGACATCGCCGGCGAAATCGTCTGGACCGCCGGCCCCTGGCGGTCTTCCGGCGACTGGTCAGAACAGGAAGGCTGGTCGCGCGAGGAGTGGGACATCGCCGTGTCCGCCGAATCAAACCTCGTGTTGTATCGCTTAGTGCAGGACAAGCTAAGTGGGAACTGGTTTGTAGAAGGGATGTATGACTAGAAAAAAATCTCAGTTCTCGGTCTTTAGGCTGAGATCTGACGACTGATAGCTGAGAGCTGGTAACTGATGTACATCGAACTCCATTCTCGTTCCGCGTTCAGCTTTCTCGAAGGCGCTTCTCTTCCCGAGGAACTGATCACGGTGTGCGCGAACTTGGGAATGCCGGCCATGGCGTTGCTCGATCGCGATGGAGTGTACGGCTCACCGCGCTTCCACCTCGCCGCAGAAAAAGCGAAGCTCAAAGCGCATATTGGGGCGGAAGTGACGTGCAACGCGCTCTCCTCCGTGCCTTCGTGTCTCGGTGGTGGATTCAGACTTCCACTTCTGGTCGCTTCGCGCGCTGGCTATCAAAATCTCTGCCGCCTGATTACGAAAATGAAGTTGCGCGTTGGGCGGAAAGAGGGAGCTTCCGCATCGGGTCACGATTTTATCGAGTATGCCGATGGCTTGATTTGCCTGACCGGCGGAGAAGAAGGGCCGCTGGCCGCGGCGCTCGCGCAGAGTGGGCCACAAGCGGCATTCGAAGCCGTGAAACGGCTGACGGAGATCTTTGGCCGGTCGAGTGTTGGCCAATCTAATGTCTACGTCGAATTGCAGCGGCATTTTCATCGCGAGGAAGAATATCGAAACCGGGTTGCGATCGAGATCGCCGAGGCTTTGCAACTGCCGCTACTCGCGACCAACGGCGTGGCCTATGCCGCGCCGCGGGAGCGCGAGTTGGCGGATGCCTTCACTGCGCTGCAGCATCATCGCACGCTGGCCACTGCCGGACGTTTGCTGGCGCGCAACGCCGAGCGCTATCTCAAGTCTCCCGCGGCCATGCGGGCGCTCTTTTCGGATCATCCAAAGGCCATTGCCAACACAGTTGACCTTTCTTCACGGCTTGAGTTCACGCTGAACGATCTGGGATACGAATTTCCGCGCTATCCCGTGCCCGAGGGGGAGACCATGATTTCGTTTTTGCGGGAGCGCACGTGGGAAGGATGGCAGAGCCAGTATGGGCGAGCGGATGCGGATTTGAAGAAGCGCGCGCGGCGGCAGATCGAGCGCGAGTTGAACCTAATCGACCATCTGAAACTTGCCGGATACTTTCTGATTGTCTGGGACCTGGTGGACTTCTGCCGTAAAGAGAACATTCTGGTCCAAGGTCGCGGATCGGCCGCCAACAGCGCAGTTTGTTACTCGCTTGGCATCACGGCGGTGGATCCGATCAAGATGGAATTACTATTTGAAAGGTTTCTTTCCGAGGAACGCGGCGAGTGGCCCGACATCGATCTCGATTTGCCGAGTGGCGATGAGCGCGAGCGCGTGATCCAACATGTCTATCAACAGTACGGCCAGCGCGGAGCGGCCATGACTGCCAACGTGATCACGTATCGCAATCGCATGGCCGCGCGCGAAATGGGCAAAGTTATGGGGTTCGATCCGGAGACACTGAAGCGAATTTCGGCGTCCGTGGCAACCTGGGAATTCAAAGATGAGAATGATGCGCTTGATCGTCGGCTGCGCGACGCCGGACTCGATCTTAGACATCCGCGAATGCGCAAATATTTCGAGCTGTGCCTTGCCGTCCAAGATTTACCGCGGCATTTAGGACAGCATTCAGGCGGCATGGTCATCTGCGAGGGGCGCCTGGATTCGGTTGTGCCGCTGGAGCCCGCTTCCATGCCGGGGCGCGTGGTGGTGCAGTGGGACAAAGAAGACTGCGCCGACATGCGCATCATCAAAGTCGATCTGCTGGGACTGGGCATGATGGCGGCGCTGAAAGATTCTCTCGATCTGATTCGAAATCATTACGCTCATGATAAAGATAAAAATAAAGACAAAAACAAAGAAGTCGATCTGGCGCATCTTCCAGCAAACGATCCCGTTGTCTATTCCACGTTGCAAAAAGCCGATACGGTGGGGATGTTTCAGATCGAGAGCCGGGCACAGATGGCGTGCCTGCCGCGCCTGAAGCCGGAAAAGTTTTATGACCTCGTCGTGCAGGTCGCGATCATACGGCCGGGGCCGATCGTGGGAAACATGGTCAATCCATTTCTCAAACGGCGGCAGCGCCGGGAGGCAGTCACGTATCCGCATCCATCGCTCGAAACGGTACTGAGCCGCACGCTGGGTGTGCCGCTGTTTCAGGAGCAGTTGCTGCGCATGGCCATGATCACCGCCAACTTCACGGGAGGCGAAGCGGAAGAATTGCGGCGCGCCATGGGCTTCAAACGTTCCGAAGCGAGAATGAAGCCGATCGAAGAAAAATTACGCGCCGGCATGACGCGCAACGGAATTGTTGGCGAAACGCAGGAGCAGATCATCCAGTCAATCACTTCGTTTGCCCTTTATGGATTTCCGGAATCTCATGCCGCCAGCTTTGCCTTGCTTGCATACGCCAGCGCTTATTTGAAATGCCATTACCTGGCGGCGTTTACGGCGGCGCTGCTGAATAATCAGCCGATGGGTTTTTATCATCCGGCGACGATCGTGAAAGATGCGCAGCGGCACGGATTGAAAGTGCTGTCCATGGATGTGACGCGGTCGGATTGGAAGTGCACGTTGGAGCCGTCAGCTATCAACTCTCAGCCGTCAGTTCGTCTCGGATTGAAATACGCGCGCGGATTGCGCGAACCGGCAGGGCAGGCTTTGACTCGGGAGCGCAGTCTGGCCCCGTTTGCTTCGGTGCAGGATCTGGCTCGTCGCGTGCCCGAGTTGCGCAAGGATGAGTTGACTACGCTAGCCGAGATTGGCGCGCTGAATACAGTGGGTGATGAAGGCCTTCACCGCCGCGATGCGCTGTGGCAGGTCGAGCGGGCGGTGCGCTGGTCAGGTCCTTTGTTGGATGAGCTCCCGGAAGTCGATGGAGAGTCTCCGCTGGCGGCTATGACCGACGAAGAGCGACTGGTGGCGGATTTTCATTCAACCGGGCTGACGGTTGGTCCGCATCCCATGCAGTACCGGCGAGCGGAGATGAAGCGGATGGGAATTTATAGCGCATCCGATCTGGCACATTTACCGAATGGGCAGCGATTACGAATTGGCGGATGCGTGATCGCCCGCCAGCGTCCAGGAACGGCCAAGGGAATGATGTTCATGAGCCTGGAAGATGAAACCGGGATCGCCAATGCGATCTTCGCTCCCGATCTGCTGCAGAAGAATCGGGTGTTGTTGATTTCCGAACGCTTTGTGATGATCGAGGGAATTCTGCAGAATCAAGACAACGTGATTCATATCCGTGCGGAAAAAATTTCACCGCTGCGCGTCACGCGGGCAGAAACAACGTCGCATGATTTCCATTGATCAGATATTTCTACGCGGTCGAGAGCTTTCTGGCATTGTGGCGCAGCGAACGTCCCTCGGATAACCCGTAGACCTCTTCCGCAAGGTTCTTGGCGTGATCGCCGATACGCTCCAGCGCCTGAGCAGCCAAGAGAATGTCGAAATTCTGCTGGCCGGTCGGACTGTTGGGCTCAGCCAGATGCCGGTGAAACAAGGAATGGCACAAGCGGTCCACTTCCGGATCGGATTGCAGAACGCTCTGGGCGTACGATACATCACGTTTAACGAAGCCCTGATGCACCTGCTCCAGCATTTCGCGCAGCAGAGAAGCCATCTCAATGAGCTGACGTGAATCCGCCGCGGGCAATTTTTCGCGGCGCGCTTGCAGTTGCATCACCGCACTGTAAGCCAGGTCCCCGATACGTTCGAGGTCCGTGATGAACTTCAAACACGCTAGCAACTCGCGCGCTTTGGCCTCGCCCACGCGCGTGATGGCTTCCGGCAATTGCTCGTCAATCTTGCGCTCGATCTGGTCGAGTTCCTTCTCGCAATCCTTGATCGCGAGAAAGGCGAGGCGCGAACCGTCGGCGAGAAAGTCCCTGACATTAAAGACCGCGTCGCGGGCGATCAGACAGCCTCGGACAACCAGGGCGGACAGCTCATCTTCGACGAAATCTTCGTTATTGCTGTGGACTGGAACCGAACGTGGACGAGCTTCCGCGGATCGGGTGCGCATTGAGGTCGAGCGGCGCTTCACCCTGGGAGCCTGGGACTTCTGTTTTCGGGCCATGAGACACGCGCCCTTCCGGACGATCTACCAACTGCAACGAAACTAGCATAAAACGGAAGTGTGAAAGGAGTGTAAATGCGCGGCGCTGGCAAGACCCGGCACGCGGCCAGACTATCGCCCCGCCCCCTCCAACTCCCGCGCCGCCGACTCGATCAGAGCCGACTCGTCTTCGAGCGCCTTCGAGACGCGCACGATCTCCTGCTCCGCTTCGGCGTACCGCTTCTGTTCGATTCCCTCCCGCACTCCCGGAACCGTCTTCACCCCATAGCCTGAATAAACGCCCGGAGCATACAGCAAATGCTTGTACCACGAACGCCGCGGCAATCCGTCGGGGTTGGTTAACCGTCGCTCGCTCTCGATCAGCTCTCGATTCAGAGCGCCAAGCTTTGCCGCAACCGCGGCGTCTCCCAAACTCGCCTGTTCCTGCTCTAACGCCTGCTGGTAATGCTTGGCGCTGCGCGTAAGAGAGTCCGCAGCGTTCTGCATCGGTGCAAAATTCAGGTGCGGCGGAACTTCCTCCCGCACCGGCGCAACCGTGGGATGCCGCGGATCGAAAGTCGCCTTGAACATTCCCTCGTCGATCTCCTGGTTGCGCTCGCGAATCTCTTCCTGCTTGTCGGCGAGCAACTTCTCCAGATTCTTCGTGTACGTCTCCACCGTATCGGCGAGATTCACGAAGTCGAAAGGCAGCACCTCCGCGTCCGCCAGGCGCATCACCGAAGTTCCAACGGTTTGCGCCAGAGCTCGCCCGTAGACGAAGTCCGTGTCGGAGAAATGCGTGTACCAGTAAAAGTCGTCGTAAA
>Ga0070762_10000906_pt1 | contig 13202 bp, 10 predicted proteins | sample HubBroMetageREF2_FD_66726 | JGI IMG/M metagenome (GOLD analysis project Ga0070762, IMG submission 66726) | Reference soil microbial communities from the Hubbard Brook experimental Forest, New Hampshire, USA - Hubbard Brook CCASE Soil... | ecosystem: Environmental > Terrestrial > Soil >...
CAAGGCGTCCTGCGCTGGAATCGCTCGTCTCGTCCCGTCTTTGCACTCGCGCAATGGGGAGACAGCTATGCATTCTTGAGCCTCTTGCCGCAGGCGCCGTTTCCAGCCACGATCGTCGGCGTGCGAACCGATTCGGCAGTCGTTCATGCCGGCGGAGTCGTCCGCGTCGCCGGCTTTGCCCGCACGCGCTCGAACGGCGTGCTGCGGGCGGGCAGCGGAAGCGCGCTCGTTTCCGTGCGTGACGGCGCAAAAACGATCGCCGCGCTGCGCGTCCCAATCGACGACGCGGGAGCGTTTTTTACGGCGCTGACGATTCCGGCCGGCGCCGCCGCGGGCGATTATTCGGTGCTGGCGCAGGTGGGCGGCGGAGTCGGAGGCGCTACGGTGCACGTCGATGCGAATGCCGGCGACCTTTCGCTTGACGTCAACGCCGTTTGCGGCAGCACGTGCGATTTTCGCGAAGACGTACCGTTGCTCGTGCACGCATCACGCGGTGGCGTTCCCGTGCAGATTACGGTCGTGCGATCGCCCCACGTCTATCTCGGTTATACGCCCGACGGTACGCCGTGGGCGACGACGCAATGGTTGGCCGAAACGGTGACGGTCGACGGCAGCGGCAACGCGACGGTGACCGTCCCGCGACCGCTCGACGACCTGGGCTCGACGTACGGCGTGCACGTCGAGTCGGACGGAGCTACCGCCGACACGCGCGTCACGGTGCCGACGGCCCAAGCCGCGATTCGTTTGAACGTGGACCGAGTCGAGCAGAGTTTGGGCACGCCGCTTGCCTTCGACGTTTATGCAGAGGCGCTCGATGGCAAGCCGCTTGCAGATGCGAGCGTTACCGTCGCGCTTATGCACGGAAGATCGACTCAACAGCAACAGATGACGCTCGACGGCGACGGTCACGCGCGGGGTAGCTTCACGTCTGCGGAGCTGGGGACGAACTTGATTTTCGCCTCGACCGACCACGGCGGTCGCGCTACGGATGCCGTCGCCGTGCAGATCGATCCGCAAGCCTCGATGCCAACGACGGACGGGCGCAGTCCTAACGTGCGGATCGCGGTGGGCGCCAACTCGTACCGCGCGGGAGAAGAGATCGCCGTCAACGCGGATGCGCCCGGGTCGCAGGGCGACGCGCTCATCACCTTCGAAAGCGCCCTTGGGTTGCAGTTCATTGTGGCTGGGACGAACGGCGGACGGGCGGTCGCGAAGTTGCGCGCCGCCAACGCGGCGGGAGAGCTCCGCGTGGGTGCCGCGTTCGTTTGCGACGGCGCCATCGCGTGGAGCACCGTTCCGTTGGCACTCTCCGCTCCGGGACGTCCGCATCTATCGAGCCTATCGGTACGAAGCGAACATTTTGCCCCCGGAGAAGACGCGCGGGTTGCGTTTGAGGAAGGGAGCGAAGGCCGGGGGACGTTTGTCGTCCGAATCAGCCGCGGGACGCCGTCGGGCAGTGCGGTTTTCTCCTCGGCGCCGGCGCTTCTGGCGCTTGGCACGACGACGACTCAAAGCAGCGCTCCGGAAACCGTCACCTGGCATCCTTCGGTCGACTCGACCGGCAATCGTGCGCAGATACTCGGCTTCGTTCGGCGGACGCAACCGCCACCCGACGAATCGTTGCCGCAAGCGCAGACCGAGACCGTCTCTTGGAAGGTCGCGCGCGGCGGCGCGGACGGAATTGCGGTCGAGTTGCCGTCGCGCGGCGGACGTTACTTGCTCTCGGCGCTCGATATCTCCGACGACGGAAGCGTGAGCGCCGGGTCGTCGATCGTTGAGGTTCGCTGACGCCGTGGCGCTGATGCTGCTCGACACCTATGGTCTGGTTTACCGCGCGTATTTTGCGCTCCCCGGATTAACCACGAGCACGGGGACGCCGATCAATGCCGTCTACGGTTTTACGATGATGCTCAACAAACTGATCGCGGACGAGAAACCGACGCACGTGGTAGCGGCCTTCGATAAAGGCATGCCGGCCGAGCGCGTCGCGTTGTTTGCCGAGTATAAAGCGCAGCGCCGCGCAATGCCCGACGAACTGCGCGGACAGTTCGCACTCGTGCGCCAAGTGCTGGCCACTTATGGAATCCCCGTCGTTGAAATGGAAGGTCAAGAAGCAGACGATGTCATCGCGACGCTCGCGCGCCAAGCACGAGAGGCCGGCGAGCAAACGATCGTGGTCACCGGCGATCTCGATTTATTGCAAATCGTCGACGATCGCGTCACCGTTCTCGTAACGCGGCGCGGCATAACGGAGCTCGGGCGCTACGATCCACTTGCCGTTCGGCAACGCTTTGGGCTCGAACCCGCGCAACTGCCCGATTACCGCGGCCTCAAAGGGGACCCATCGGACAACCTTCCGGGAATTCCCGGCGTCGGCGAAAAGACTGCAAGCAAACTTCTCCAGGCGTCCGGCTCTCTCGACGCGCTCGTATCGAATCCGGCCCTTGCGGGCAATCCGAAGCTGCAACGCTTGATCGAAGAGTACGGGCAGCAGGCCTGCCTCTGCCGAGCGGTCTCCGTCGTACGCAGCGACTTGCCGTTGATGGTCGATTGGGAAGGCAGCCGCTACACCGTGCCGTCCGACGCTGAGCTCTATCGCCTCTACAGCGAGCTCGAGTTCAAGACGTTGCTGGCTCGACTCCAGCCAACGTCGGATCTCCCGCTGCTCGAGATCACGGCAAAAGTAAGCGGCGACTACCGAAGCTACGTCGCGTCGGTCGATCCGGCGGAGTTCGCGAGCCTGGCGCAGGAGCTTCTCTCGTTAGGCGGCGCCGAACGCGTCGTTTTTGCGGCGATCGGCGACGCGATCGGAGTCTCCGCGCGCGAAGGCCAAGGAGTTGCCTTTTCGGTGAGCGCGCTCTCCCGCGAAAGCGTGCGCGATGCGCTGCGAGGACTCTTGGACGGCTCTGCTCGCGCCGGCGGCTACGACGTCAAGAAGCTGGTTCGCAACTTTCATTCCGCGGGAATCGCCGGCATACGGTTTTTCGACGATGCGATGATCGCCGCGCATTTGCTCGACCCCACGCGCGGCTTTGCCGACGTCGAGGACGCGGCGTTGCAGTTCTTAGGACTCGGATTGCCCGGCGACGCGGCGGCAGCTGCCGATGCGGCGTTCCGGCTCATCGCCAAAGCGCGAGTCGAGCTCGAGCGCCGCGGCCAATTGCAGCTTTACGAAGAGTTGGAGTTGCCGCTGGCACCGGTGCTGGCGAGCATGGAGGAGGCCGGCATCGCCATCGACTCCGACGAACTGCGCGTCGTCGGTGACCGAGTCGACACGGCAGCCGAGCAGTTACGCAAGCACATATTCGATTTCGCGGGCGAAGAGTTCAATATCGGATCGCCGCAGCAGCTCGGCAAGGTCCTCTTTGGAAAGCTCAACATTCCGGGGGGTAAGAAGACGAAAACGGGATTTGCGACCGGCGTCGAGGTGCTGCAAGGTTTGGCGCGGGATTATCCCATCTGCGCGCTCGTCTTGGAATGGCGCGAAGTGACCAAACTCAAGAATACGTACGTTGACGTGATTCCGCAGCTCGTAGATGAAAAGGACGCGCGCCTGCGCACCGAGTTTAACCAAACCGCGACGGCGACGGGCCGTCTCTCCTCCACTAACCCCAATCTGCAGAACATTCCGGTACGCGGCGAGCTTGGGCGCCGGATTCGCCGCGCATTCGTCGCAAAGAGCGACGCCTACGTTCTGCTCGCTGCGGACTACAGCCAGATCGAGCTTCGTGTGATGGCGCATCTTTCCGGCGACGAAGCGCTGCGACGGGCCTTTGCGCAGTCGCAGGACATTCACGACTTCACGGCGCGCCAAATCTTCGGCGTCGGACCCGGCGTGCCGGTCGACCCGAATCAGCGTCGGATGGCAAAGAGCGTCAATTTCGGGCTCTTCTACGGAATGTCGGATTTTGGGCTGGCGCAACGCCTCGAGATCGGCCGTGCCGAAGCCAAAGAGATTACCACGGCGTACTTCGCGCGTTTTCCCGACGTGCGCGTTTATATCGATCGCACGATCGAAGAAGGGCGGCGCAACGGCTACGTCTCGACCATCCTCGGGCGCCGGCGCTACATGCCGGGACTAACATCCGGCAATTACATGCTGCGTGCCGCGGCGGAGCGGGAAGCGACCAATGCGCCGCTACAAGGTAGTGCGGCGGATCTCATGAAGCTGGCGATGGTGCGAATCGACCGCGCTCTGCGAGACTCCGAACTCGACGCGACGATGTTGCTGCAGATTCACGACGAGCTCATCTTCGAGGTGCGTGCGACGCAGCTGAGCGAGACCGCGAATCTCGTTCGTTCGCACATGGAGAGCGCCATCGAATTGTCGGTCCCGCTGGAAGTAACGCTCAAAGCGGGGCGAAACTGGTACGACGTCGAGCCGATGACCGAAGAGAGCTTCGAGCATGCTTAACGCGATGGTGCTTGCGGCCGCGCTCGCAACAATCGTCGTTCACGCTCCAAAAGCGGATCTGACGCTGGAAACCGCGCGGACCGAACCGGCGCGAGAGCAGGGGCTGATGAATCGGGCCGTGCTCTCACCGCACACGGGGATGCTGTTCGTTTTCGACAGCGACGAACGCGTCGATTTTTGGATGAAAGATACGCTGGTGCCGCTAGACATGATCTTTATCGCGGGCGACGGCACGGTACGACGCGTCTTCTCTAACGTAGCGGTCGTCGCACCGACGCTCCCGGACAACCAGATTCCTCGAGAAGGCGCGCCGGCGAAATACGTGATCGAGCTGCCGGCGGGAGAAGCATCGGCCGATGGAATCGTCGAGGGTGTCAAACTCGACCTGCGCGGCGCACCGCTGCCGCAACCCTAAACTTTGTCGCGTATCGAAGGACAAAGGAATGCCTGAGTTGCCCGAGGTTGAAACGATCGTGCGCGGCCTGCGCCGATCCGTCGTCGGAAAGACGATTGCAGGCGCCGACGTACGACTCGCTCGCATGGTCGTCGCGCCGGCCGGTGTGGAGTTTGCGGGGGCGATATCGGGAGCCCGGATCGTTGCGACGCGCCGCCGGGGAAAATACGCGGTGATCGAACTCGACTCCTGCCGCTCGCTCGTCGTCAGTCTGCGGATGACGGGCAGGCTCGTCGCTACCCCGCGCGAGGTGCCGGAGTACCCGCGGTCCCACGTGGTGTTGCACTTTGTGGACGGCGCCCGGCTCCATTTCGCCGATGTGAGGACGTTTGGGCGAATGCGTCTGGTTGAGCCGGGGGAAGCGTGGGACCGGGAGCTCGGCGTGGAACCGCTCTCCACCGGCTTTACACCAGAGGCCTTTATCGGTATGCTGGCGGAGCGGACGAAGTCGAGCAAGGCGTTCTTGCTCGATCAGCGGCGCATCGCAGGTATCGGTAACATTTATGCTTGCGAGGCCCTCTGGGAGGCTCGGATTCGTCCCACCCGGCCCGCAGGGGCATTGACAAGAGCGGCGGCCTACCGCTTACACGACGGCATCGTTAACGTTTTGCGACGCGCCATCACCAAGCGCGGAACGAGCGTCGACGATTACGTGGACGCCGAAGGCCTCAAGGGCGGTTTTCAAAACCACCTTACGGTTTACGGGAGGCACGGCACGCTTTGCCCGCGATGCCGAACGAGCAGGATCGTGCGCACCGTAGTGGCGCAACGCGGAACGTGGTGGTGCCCCAGATGTCAACGATAAAAAAATATAAAAAATAAAAGGTAGGAATATTCAAATCTCAACAACGCAAGTCGCCCCCATTCCCGAACAAGAAGACCAGTTAGCGCTCGAACAGCGCCTGTACGAAGAATCGCTCAAGGTTCTCGACGAGGGACAAGTTCTCACCGGGACGATCGTCCAGAGAGACAAAGACGAAGTGCTGGTCGACGTCGGCGGAAAGTCCGAAGGCGTACTTCCTTTCCGCGAGCTGTCGCTCGCCATCGATTCCAAACTGCTCAAGGTCGGCGATACCATCGAAGTGATGGTTCACCGCATCGACGAAATGGACGGCACGCTCTTTCTCTCCGAGCGCCGGGCACGCGCGCTCAAAACGTGGGAGAAAGTGATCGAGGCGCACAATCGCGACGAAGTCATCGAAGCGACGGTCACGCAAGTCGTCAAAGGCGGCGTATTGGTCGATCTTGGGATGCGCGGATTCGTGCCGGCTTCCCAGATCCGCCGTCAGCCCGTTGGAAACCTCGACGAGCTGGTAAGTCAGCATCTCCGGTTGAAGGTGATCGACCTCGATCACAAACGCCATCGCGTCGTCCTTTCGCAACGACTTGTCTTAGAAGAAGAGCTGCAAGCGAAGAAGCAGGAGCTTCTCGATACTCTCGAGGTCGGACAAGTCCGTTCGGGAGTCGTCGTGCGGCTCGCCGATTTCGGAGCATTCGTGGACCTTGGCGGAATCGACGGATTGATTCACAATAGCGAGCTCTCGTACTCGCGAATCAAGCACCCGTCCGAAGTCGTGAAGATTGGCGACGTCGTGCAAGTCGAGATCATGAAGTTCGATCCGGAAGCCAAGAAGGTCAGTCTTTCGCTCAAGCACGCCCTGCCGGATCCGTGGGATCAGTACGCCGACCGTCTGTACGAAACCAACAAACTAACGGCTGCGATCGTCAAAGTTACGCCCAACTACATGCTAGTCGAAGTTATTCCCGGCATTCTTGCGATGGTGCCCAAAGGCGAGTTCGATGCATCGGCGCAGTTCGTTGCCGGTCAGGAAGTCGAAGTGACGCTCGTGTCGATCAATCATGCAACGCGCCGGATCACGGCCTCGATCCAGCACGTCGCCGACGTACCGATCGAGGAAATCGAAAAGTACGCGGTGGAGGAAGAGATCGGCGAAATCGAAACGGTTGCGCCGGCGCCTCCGGAGCCGCTTCCCGGGCAGTAGCGCCGCGCCGTGCGCGTTGGTTTGACCGGCGGCATCGGAGCGGGGAAGAGCGCGGTCGCCGCGATTCTCGGCGAACTTGGCGCTTTCATCGTCGATACCGATGCCATTGCGCGCGAAGTGGTCGCTCCGCAAAGCGACGGACTCTTAGCCGTCGGTCGAGTCTGGCCGCAAGTCGTGCGAAACGGCTCCTTGGACCGGGCGGCGCTCGCGGATATCGTCTTTAACGACTCCGATGCGCGCGAGCGGCTCAACGCACTCCTGCACCCGCATATTCGCCGCATCGCGTTGGAGCGCGAGCGGCGCGCCCGGCCGGGCCAGCCAGCCGTACACGTCGTGCCGCTACTCTTTGAGACCGGCTACAACCGCCTTGTGGATAAGTCGATCGTGGTCGTGGCACCGCTCGAAGCTCGGATCGCGCGGGTCGTCGAGCGCGACCATAGCGACGAGGGGCGGGTACGGGCGCGAATGGACGCTCAGGTCGATCCTGAGGTGGCACGCCGGCTCGCCGACTTCGTGATAGAGAACAACGGTGACCTTGAGGAGCTGCGGGAGCGGACCCGTGCGGTTTACGAAGCGCTTCGCTAACGCGTTTTAGCCGAAATTTGCCTTCAAACGGTGAATTCTCAGCAAATCCAGAGTTTGCCGAGCGCTTGTATGGGAAAGGAATAATACCCAAACCAAGGAGGATGAGTTTAGATGGCACAGGATCCGGGACAATCGGGCGGCATGAGCGTCCGCGAGGCGGGCCGCCGCGGCGGCGAACGCGTTAAGGCGAAATACGGCTCGGAATTTTATGAAGAAATCGGTCGTAAGGGTGGGGAAGCCACCAAGAGTAAGTATGGGCCCTCGTTCTACGAGGTGATCGGTCAGAAGGGCGGTCAGCGCCCCAAACGCAAGGCGACGGCTTCATAGGGCTTGCCAGCGATAGCGACAAGCAATGGCTGAAAAAAATGAACACGCCCCGAAGCGCGAGATGTCTGTGCGCGAGGCGGGCAAAAAGGGCGGCGACACGGTCCGCGATCGCTACGGTTCGACGTTCTACGAAGATATCGGCCGCAAGGGCGGAAAAGCCACGCGCGACCGTCACGGCGTAGAGTTTTACGAGACGATCGGGCAAAAAGGCGGAAAGGTCGTCAAGGAAAAGTACGGCTCGGATTTCTACGAAGAGATCGGCCACAAAGGCGGCCAAAAGGTCAAAAAACTAATAGCCGAGGCAAAGAAAAAGCTCGGCGATAAAGATTGACCCAACGTCAGCGGTGGAGTTCGACTCCCCCGCTGACGTTGCCGAGACGGATGCTGTTGTCGTCAAAATTGACGGTAATGTTCGTGATAACGAGCGTCTGACCACCGGAATGTACGTAACTCGGATGCGCCATGCGCAAGACTTTGGCGTCGTTCGTCCACGTCACGAGGTCGGTGTCGAACGAGCGCTTTTCGGGATCGTCGATCCGTTCGATGTGAACCTTTCCGACCGCGGTAAAATCGAGCGTCGAGATATTTACTTGAATGTGCTTGGCCGAAATTCGTAGATAAGGTTTTCCCTTTCGAAAAACTATTCCGTTGCGAACGCCGTCGACGCTGCCGCTCATGCCGTCAGGTGAAAGGCGCGCGTGGTCGTAATCGAAGCTCCACGATTTCGTCGAGATGTGATTGTTGAGCACGTGGCCGCCGCGCAGGTCAATCGGCGTTTGCCCGGGCGGAAGCGGCGGAACTCCTCTTCCTGCCAACACGATCTCGACCACAACGTAAACGAAGAGAAGGAGGCCGGCGCCGATGGCCAGCCGTCTCAACATCGCTTTTCTACGGCTCACGCGAACTCGCAAACTCGGCTCGCGCGCGCGGAACCAAGAAGAGGAGCGCGTACAAGGCAATCATCGCAAGCGCGACGCGCGTCGGGCCGATGTGGGCGAAGATCGTCGGAACTCGACGGCCCACGGCGCCGATCACCGTGGTTTGCCGCTCGATGCGGCTGCGCCGCTGCCACTTTCCGTCCGGCGCAATGATACCGCTGATGCCGGTCGCCGCCGCCCGCACGACGTAGGCTCCGCTTTCTACGGCTCGGAGCTGAGCGATTTGTGCGTGCATGTACGGCCCGGAGGTCGTTCCGAACCAGGCGTCGTCGGTGCTTACGACGAGAATCTGAGCGTTGCGCTGCAGTTGAGCATAGGCGAGATCGGCGAAGGCTGACTCCCAGCAGATGAGCGGTGCGATCGAGAGCGCCGATGTGGAATAGACCCCATCATCTTTTCCGGGAGTAAGACCTCCGTTGAGCGTCCCGATGTACGGTAGCCACGAGAGGAAAGCTCGGCCGGGAAACCATTCGGCAAAAGCAACGAGCTGACGTTTCCGGTAAATGTTGGACTTACCGTCCGGCGAGAAGATATAGAGCGCGTTGTAAACGCTAGGCCCGTCGGCGTCGATGCCGCCGGCGACGATCGTGCCGTGAAGACGGCGCGCGAGGCCCGAAAACTGTGCGCGCAACCCAGGGTCGAGGTTGATCGCCGTCGGGATCGCCGTCTCCGGCCAAACGATCAGTCGCGGATGCACGCGCTTCAAGGCGAGCGTCATGTCCGTATAGCGGCGAACCGCCAGGGCCAGCGCGCTCCATTTGAACGACTGCGGAATGTTGCCTTGCACCGCAGCGACCGGAATCGTCGGAGGCGGGAGCGTGCGCGCCGGCCAGAACGCCCACGCGCCCACAGTGAGAATCGCCGTCGACGCGGTGGCGACGCCGAGCGGCCGCCACGTCCTGCGGCGCAGCGCGTCGGCGGCATATGCGCCGAGCGCGCAGAGGACGAAAGTAATTCCGTAGGTTCCGGCGTAGGCGGCGATCGCTCGCAGCGGCGTGTCGGCTTGGGTGTAGCCGAGCTGATCGAAAGGTGCGGCCAGGGCGCCGATCGATCGTAGCCACTCGCAGATCGTAAACGCGGCGGCGGCGGCCAGCGGTGCAATGCCGGGACGCATCCGAGCGTACGCAACTGCGCAGAGCGCTCCGGCTAAGGCGATGAAAGGCGCCTCGATCAAAGCGGGGCCGATCGCGAGAAACGGTCCGAAGGCACCGATATAGTGCCCGACCGTATAGCCGACCCATGCAAAGTCGATTCCAAAAAAAATGAAGCCGGCTAACCAACCGAGAAGCGCGGCGCGCTTCCAGGAAGCGCCTTGCCAAAGCCAGAACAGCATCGCCGTTCCGAACGGGGCGAGCCAAGCTGCGCCAAGCTTCGGAAACGTCGCCGCTAAAATGACGGCCGCGCAAGCAGCGAGGCCTGCATCGCGCAACGACAGCGAGGAGACCATGATAGGCAGATTGAGTTTCGGTTTTGTAGTCGTGCTAGTAACGGCGTTCATTGTTGTGGCGTGCGGTCGTCAGGTTACGCCGAATCCTCCGGGTCTGGGACCCGGCGGCGCGCCTCCGGGATACATAGCCATACACTATGATGTCTCTTCTCCCTTTAACTTCTCGAACTATCAATATATGATCGTCTTCAACACATCGGGAACCGGGGTAACGCCGTCGACCGACACCGTGCAAACGAACTGGGCCGGCTATTCGTTCGCCCTGGTTGCATTGGGCACGGCCGGAACCTCTTATGCGGAGGCGGTGCAGTTCGTTCGAAATCAAAATCCTCACATTCCTCCGTCGTGGCTGAAGCTGGGAACCAATCCAAACCAGCTTAACTATAATCCAAACAGTAACGGTCAAGGCAGCGAGTTCTCGATGATCGCTCAAAAAGCCATCTTTAAGGGGGTTGCATCCCCTTCGCCTTCACCCAGCGCCAGTCCGAACAATATCTGGACGTTCAACGCGTTCGTTTCGCAGGCCAGCCAAGGCCAGTGGGTCTTCCTCGATTCGATGGGAGCGGGCGGCCCGATCGACCCGCAGTTCATCTCGCCGAAACTCTGTATGACCGAACCCTTTGACAACACCTACTTCGGGCTCTACACCCCAGGTGATCCCACCGCTCAGATCGTGAGCATCGAGGTCTCCAACAACCCCGTCGTTGCAAAGCCGTGTCCCTAGGAGCTTGGAGATGCGTGAAATTGGCGTCGAGTGCAGCTACGACATCTGCAACTGTACGGTAAGTTCGCCGATCGGAACGGGCGAAGTTTTTTGCGGCGACTTTTGCCAAGACGCGTCCGAGCGAAGTCTCGAAGCGGATAGTTGCGCCTGTGCCCACCCCCCCTGCGACGAACCCTAGGAGGCGGACATTTAGCCCAGCTCTTCGTCGGCTCGGGGCTCATTTACCATAGTAAACTTCACCCCTCGCCTCCTCGATCTGGACTAAATCTCCGCCTCCTAGCACTTTACGCTTCTATTTTCAAAAGAATCTTTAGCTTCTAGTCGTTGCTCTGTTGTGCGTGATGCAGAGGAGGCTCTGCACGACGAGCGGAGCTGGAGGCGGGGCGACGAGCGGTTCTGACGCGTCACGTGAAACGCGATTCGCTCCACCATCTAGAAGTTGAAGGTCGTCGGCACCACTTGCTGTGGGGCGCCGACTTGGAAGACCGCGGTTTGCGTCGGAAATGCGAGCAGATTCAAGCCGACATTGATCGCTGCTTGAGACTCGTTGTAGAGCACCAGGAGCTGATAGCAGTTGCCGATCGTCCGAGTGTAATAGATGATCTTGTCGGCGATCATTTCCCCCGGGCCCTTCCAATTGAGATTCGTAACGAACTGCAGCGATGCGTCGCGGCCGAACGGCGTCGAAAGCTGAAGGTTGGTCGTCTCAAAACCCTGACCCGGACCGGGAATGAACGAGCCGCTGAGCAGCAATACCGAGCGGGGCGAGGGTCGCGCCGAGAGCTGATAACTCAACGGCTGAGCGACGCCGTCAAAGTTCGTCGCCCACCCCAGCGAAAACGCGTAGACGTCGTCGTTGAAGAGCCTAACCAAGTCTTGCGCGTTCTTGGTGTTCGTCGTCGGCTGCTGGTCGAGATACTGAAATGGCACGAGAGCGGGCCCGTTATAGTTGGCCTCGTTATAGGTCGCCGTGTTCACGATGTGCGAGCTGATCGGCGTCGTCAAGCTGAAGTCTTGTTCTATCGCGGCCTTGAGGTCGCCGGTTCCGTAGGCATACTGGTCGATCGTGACGGTACCTTGAAAATCGCTCCCCAGCACCTTTTCTTCAGCGGGACCGACAACTAAGTTCGCGTCGCCGCGCCACGTCGCCAGGGCCAGCGGCTGGCCGTCGCCGGAGGGCTGGCTGTATTCGCCGACCGTCAGGTCGGCGGAAAGCGGAATGAAAAAGTGCTGGAAGAAATCGGACGGCCGGACTTCGAACTCGGGGATCTTGTCGATGCCGGCCGTCTCGAGGCCGTAAAGCTTATCGAACTCCATTTGATAATCGGCGCCCGCGGTCGTGTACTGGAGCAGGTAGTCGAACTCCGACTGATTGCTGAAGGACGTCGTCCCGCCAAAGCTTGCATTGCTGTCGCTCTCGTCGAAGGTCGTCGTCTGGTTCAGATTCTCGTTGAACTGGCGCGTGTCGGTGACCGTGAAACTATCGCTGCTGGACTGCCCACCCACGGAGCTGTGGCTGAAGCTGTAGTTTTGCGACGTTTGCGCGGTTTGGTGCACGATGGATTCGGCGATCGTCTCGTTGGGGGGGATGCTCACGAGCGGCCCGTAGTTCGATTGGTAGGAGAATTGAAAGTTGCTCTTGAGGTGCTGCGAAATATTCTCTTGTTCGCCCAAGGCGAAATTCGTTTGCCGCCCCCCCTGGAGACGATCGTTGATCGTGTAGAGGTTGAGGCTGACGCTACGGCGGCCTCGCTTACTGGAATAGAAGCCCACGTAGCCGAGGCCCAAGCCTTCCTTCGTAAAGTAGTTCACGATGTAATAGCCGTAGTAGTACTGGTCTTTCCCGAACGGGATCTGGATTTTGATCCAGGCACCCTCGTACGAATCGTAGCCGACGTCTGGAAACCACCGTGCGTGACTCGGGCCGGTGCTAACGCTTCGCAGCGGAATGATCAGCAAGGGAAGATAGAAGATGGCTGCCGCGCCCAGCCACAGCACCGCATTGTGGATAACGATCCGGTCGCCTGGGTAAACGTCCATGTTCTTGCCCGTGATATGGTAGCCGCCACGCGGATTCTCACACGTGGTGACGTATGGCTTGTCGCCGTGCGCCGTTCCATCGGGATTGGTATAAAGATCGTCCGCCGCGAAATGAACGAGACCGCGCTCGAGTCCCTCGTCGCTCGCCCCTTTGCCGTTGACGAGCTTCGCCGTCTGTTCGACGGTATCGAAGATGATCGTATCCGCTGCCAATATCGAGTTGTGCTCGTGATTGACGATAAATGGATTGCCGGTGATCGTCATCGTTCG
>Ga0070762_10000913_pt1 | contig 13161 bp, 14 predicted proteins | sample HubBroMetageREF2_FD_66726 | JGI IMG/M metagenome (GOLD analysis project Ga0070762, IMG submission 66726) | Reference soil microbial communities from the Hubbard Brook experimental Forest, New Hampshire, USA - Hubbard Brook CCASE Soil... | ecosystem: Environmental > Terrestrial > Soil >...
ATTGACATGTCCGAATACATGGAGAAGCACGCGGTATCGCGGCTCATCGGCGCGCCGCCGGGATACGTTGGCTATGAAGAAGGTGGGCAACTCACGGAGCAAGTGCGACGGCATCCGTATGCGGTTGTCCTGTTCGATGAGATCGAGAAGGCGCATCCCGATGTTTTCAACGTGCTGCTGCAAATGATGGACGATGGCCGGCTAACGGATGGAAAAGGCCGCACCGTCGATTTCCGCAACACGGTGATCATTATGACCTCGAACCTAGGATCTTCTTTTCTGCAAGCCGAAAGCTTGCGCTCCGAAAAGGATTTCGACGAGGCTTCGAAGCAGGTGATCAACGCATTGCATGGGCATTTTAAGCCGGAATTCCTAAATCGTGTGGACGACATCATCATCTTCAGGCCGCTGGGGAAAGAACAGCTCGTGAAGATCATCGAGTTGCGCCTGGAGGATGTGCGGCACCTGCTGGCTGATCGCAAGATTTCGCTGGAGCTGACCGACGCGGCGAAGGACCTGATGTTTGCCGAAGGTTTCGATCCGAATTTCGGAGCGCGGCCATTGAAGCGGGCAATTCAGAAGATGGTGCAGGATCCGCTGGCGCTGAAGATTCTCGACGGCGAGGTGCTGCACGGCGATCACGTGATCGTCGATGCTGACAAGAGGGCCGGCAAGATGAAGTTTGAAGTCAGCAAACGCGTAGGTGAGCAAGAGCCGGCAAAAACAAGGCGCTAAATAGCTGGCCACGGATTTGCGTGGATCGTCACGAATATGGCAGAAGACTCAGGAAAATCATCCGTACTGGTCCGCGAAATCTGTGGCTAGTTGTTTTTGAAAGTTTCTGCCACTGGCTCCTGATACAGATACCAAACAATAATTACTCGCACAATTATCCCGAGCCCGCCCCAGAGTAGCGACGCGCGAAAGTCCACTGCCGCGGCCGAAACGCCGGGAACCAGCATCACCACTCCAATAAATCCCACAACAATGGCGGCCCACCGCGCCCATTTGTTCAACCGCAACAATCCCCATCCAATCAGTGCGACAAGCACGCCAACCAGCAGAAACATGTAAGGCCCAGCCAGTTCGAGGCCGCTGAGCAGCGGCGCTCCCATCACCATGGATACCGCGTCAGGAGACGCCAGCATGACTACGCCAAGCACACCAAGATAAGCCGCAGCGAGGAAGAAGATGATTGCGATCGCGCTGACGCCGGTCGGAATCGAAGAAGGCGGTTTCGACGAGTCGTCCACGGGATTCCCTTTCGGTCTTTCATTGAATCACAGACCACGACCGGCCACAGATTGCGCGGATTCTGTGGGACCTAACTCTTGAACTCTGGAAATCCGCACCGATCCTGCAAATCCGATGACGCGAAAGACGTATGACGATCGGGCGGGGCACCGCGGTTCAGAAGAATTACCCTCTGTCGATGGTGTCAGTAGCGCTTTGCGGGAGAAAAATGAGGCGAACTGTTGTCACGGGTTGGTTGACGTTGATTCTTCTGGGATGCGGCGGAAGTCCCAAGAGTCCGGTCCCGCCGGCCGGATTCATCAATCAGACGCGGCATTCCGACACCGATCTGCAAATCATCTGGAGCGAAGCGCAGCAGAGTGTGGCAAAACAGATCGACCTCAACCCGCTCCAGCAGTTGTCTAAGTCCGTGTCCGCTGACATGCGACCGGGCGATCCTCGCGGGCTGAGTGAGGAGCCTCATCAACTCTTGGTAGCGGCCGAACCGGATGTGTCGCCGGAGGTTTTGTTCGCCGCGACCGGCGAGCAGCGAGCCAATCCAACCGGCATGATCGCCTGCCCGCGGCCGTGCAATGTGCGCTATTCCACGGCGTATTCGTTTTATCAGCCTGAACTCACGAAGTACGCATCATCCTGGGAGTTCTCGGGGAACAACTTCGACGTGATCCTGGAATACGAGTTTGAAAATCACATCCTGAGCGCGCTGGGTTACGACATGACCTGGCGGTAGAACGTGTTCTACAGACTGTGCGACCATTGTTACTTCTTTTCAGCTTTCTTGCTGGAGGTTTCCGACTTCGACTTTTCGCTCGACTTCGAAGATTTTTCTTCCTTCTTTGAAGCAGAGTCGTCTTTGGAAGACGATTCTTTCTTAGACGCGGCCTCGTCCTTCGACTTGGAATCTCCATTCGACGAAGACGCAGTTGCCGAAGGCTTCTTAGCGTAGTCGGTAACGTACCACCCTGAACCTTTGAACTGAACCGCCGGCGCGGTGATCGTCTGCTCGACGGGACCGCCGCAGTCCGGACACTTCTTCATGGGGCGATCGGAATATTTTACGATCCGCTCAAAGCGGTGATGGCACTTCTTACATTCGTATTCGTAAAGTGGCATGGACTCCTGAAATCGCTCCTGAATCGGCGAAATGCTTCTAAGGCTCTCTACATTTGATTCTAGGTATTGCGTCGTTCGCCGTCAATCAATGTAGGCTGGAGCGTCCCATGTGATACGGGGCTCGTGCCGCTTTAGTGCGGGCAAGGACGCCCGCGACGACATGGATGATAGACTCGCGTCGATGGTGGGAGAAATCAAGAATTCAGGGAGCAGCAGCGCTTTGGCGCCCGGGCTCTATCTGGTGGCGACACCCATCGGCAATCTGGAAGACATCACTTTGCGTGCGTTACGAGTGCTGAAGCAAGCTGACCTGATCGCCTGCGAAGACACGCGGCAGACTCAGAAGCTGCTCAATCATTACGGCATCACGACGCGCACCACGAGTTACCACGAGCACAACGAGATGACGCGCGCGGCGGAGCTTGTGGTTGATCTCGAGCAGGGGGCGCGCATTGCCCTGGTCACCGACGCGGGCATGCCTGGAATTTCTGACCCCGGCTTTCGGTTGATCTCCCTGGCCATTCGGCATCACATCGTGGTCGTGCCCATTCCAGGCGCATCGGCGTTTTTGGCGGCGCTAGTCGCCAGCGGTCTGCCGACAGATTCGTTTCGCTTCAGCGGATTTCTTCCCGCGAAGGTTGGCCAGCGGCGTCAGCTTCTGGAGACCATCCGTGAATCGCCGCGCACCCAAGTGCTTTACGAGGCTCCCCATCGTGTGAAAGAAGCACTGAAAGATATTGTGGAGATTATGGGTCAGGAGCGGCATGTAGTGATCGCCCGCGAAGTGACGAAAATCCACGAAGAGTTCCTGCGGGGGAAAGCCGGCGATGTTCTGGAAACGTTGAACGCTCGCGGGGACATCAAAGGCGAGATCACGCTGCTGATCGGCAAAATGGAGGCTACGGAAAAGAAAACGTTGCCTCCGCGAGTGAGCGTCCGGCAAAGGTTTGAGGAGATTGTGGCCGATGAGAAACTGGACGAGAAAGCGGCCCTGAAGAGAGTTGCGAAAGAGATGGGGATGTCGAAAAGCGAAGCCTACCGGGAATTACAGAGGAGCAAGTGACGGGATAGGCAGCGAAGATCCCGTCCTCCATTACTTTGGAGTCAGCTCTCGCTTTACCGCTTCGCTAACCACTTTACCGTCCACACGCAGGCCTGCGCCGTTGAAACGCGCCATCACATTCTTCATCACCGTTCCCATATCTTTCATCGTAGGTGAGCCCATTTCGGCGATGACCGCCTTCACACCGGCTACGATCTCCTCTTCGCCGGCCGCCTTCGGCATGTAAGCTTCAATGATCTTGATCTCGGCGGCTTCGTTGTCCGCCATTTCCTGACGACCACCCTTGGTGAACTGTTCGACCGATTCTTTGCGCTGCTTGATCAGCGTGCTCAATACCTGTTGAGCCTCCTTGTCGTCGAGCGGAGCCATCTTTTCTATCTCACGATTCTTGAGTGCGGTCTTCACCATGCGGAGGCAAGACAGACGCTGTTCCTCGCGTCCCTTCATGGCGGCCGTGATGTCTTTCTGGATCTGTTCGATCAAACTCATGGTGGGGCAATTATAGCCGAGTGATCCGAGTGTCAGTTTGTCATCGGCTTAATGTTTGACACCAATCCGTCCCTGTTCGCATCCTAATAAGCTAGGAGGCGACTTCATGAGCAAATTAGCCATTTGGGCGCAATTGGAAGCAAAGCCGGGTAAAGAAAAAGAAGTGGAAGCATTCCTGAAATCGGCACAACCGCTCGCGGAACGTGAGCCGGGAACAATCACCTGGTACGCCATTAAAATGGGCCCTGGGAAATATGGCATCTTTGACACGTTTGCCGATGAGAGCGGCCGCAACGCGCACCTGAATGGAGAGATCGCCAAGGCGCTTTTCGCCAAAGCTGCAGACCTCTTTGCCAAGCCGCCAGAGGTGGCGAAACCGGAAATTCTCGCGTCGAAATCCGCTCGCGCCTGAGTTTCTGAAACCCGCCCTGCGCCTGCTCGCTCCGGTGAAATACGCGGGCGCGGTGCATGTCAGAATGACCAGCTTCCGATAAACTACTTGAGAACAATTCTTGCAATCTCAAGGACTTTATCGGAATGCTGCGCAAGAACCGTCTCTTTACTCCTGGCCCCACGCCCATTCTCCCCGCGGCTCAGAACGCGATGGCGTCATTTGCCATGCACCATCGCACGGCCGACTTTCGCGCTCTGTATTCGCGAGTGCTGACCGACATGAAGGATTTCATCGGCACCAGGAACGACGTGATTGTCCTGGCTTCGTCTGGAACTGGCGTGATGGAAGGCTCAGTCTCGAATCTGACTTCGCCGGGGGACAAAGTGCTGGTGCTAACGGCGGGAAAATTCGGTGAGCGCTGGCGCGACCTGGCCAAGGCTTTCGGGTGCGTCGTCGAAATTGTAAGCGCCCCTTATGGCGACACATTCGGGCTGGACGAAATTCGGCAGAAGCTGACACCGGACATTCGTGCCGTATATGTGCAATCGACCGAGAGTTCTACCGGCGCGCGGCATGACTTAAAGAGCATCGCGAAGTTGGTACGCCAGACTGGCGACGACACTTTGCTGGTCGTAGACGCGATCACCGGTCTCGGCACCACGCACTTCGATGTGGACGGCTGGGGCATTGACGTCATCATCGGGGGATCGCAGAAGGCGCTTATGATTCCGCCGGGTTTGGCTTATTGTGCCGTCAGTGAACGTGCGTGGAAGCGGATGGAAACGACCAAGTCTCCCCGCTACTACTTCGATTTTCGCCGAGAGCGCAAGGCCGCAGCGAAAGGCGAGTCGGCGTACACTCCAGCGACCTCGTTGTTCGCCGCTCTGGGAGCGGCACTTGATTTCATCCGGCAGATGGGCGACGGCGATTTGGTGGCAGGGCGCAAAGCGCTCATTGATAATGCGGAATTGGCGGCGGAGATGACTCGCGCGGGCGCGCAGGCTCTGGGTCTGAAGCTGTTCGCACCGGCGGCTCCGGCAGCAGCGCTCACTGCGATCCAGTCGCCGAAGGGCATCGACTCCAGCGCAATCGTAAAACAATTTCGCGACTGTTTCGGTGCGGTCGTGGCAAACGGCCAAGCCGAGATGAAGGGACAACTCTTCCGCATCGCGCATCTGGGGTACTACGATTATCTCGACACGATCGGCATCCTGGCCGCGCTCGAACATGTGCTCGCGAGCGTAACTGGACAGCCTGTCGAGTATGGCGCGGCAATTCGCGCGGCTCAGGAAGTGTACGCAGAGTCGACACGAGTGGAAGCCGGCACGCGCAGTTGAGATTGCAAAACCTTGCCACGGATTTCCCACGGATGATCACGGATCAGTATTTATGCTTAATTCCTGAGATCTGTGGCCGATTCAACCATCTATGAAGATTGTCATTGCTGAAAAGATTTCCGCGTCGGCGGTCGATCTGCTGCGCGAGCCACGCTGGAGTGTAATTACGCCCGATCAGATGGAGGGCGGGTTAGCGGTCCAGTTGGAATCCGCCGACGCGCTGATTGTTCGCTCGGCGGTGCAGGTCAACTCCGAGTTATTGTCCAACGCACGCAAGCTACGCGTGATCGGGCGGGCGGGAGTCGGGGTCGACAACATTGATCTCGAGCCGGCGACGCGGCAGGGCATTGCGGTGATGAACACGCCTGGAGCCAACGCAGTTGCAGTCGCGGAACATACCTTGGCGATGATGCTGGCTCTGGCTCGCCATCTCTGCCGGGCGAATGAGTTGATGCATGCCGGAAAGTGGGAGAAAAAATCTCTGCAAGGCACGGAGCTTCGGGGTAAGACGTTGGGCATCATAGGACTGGGGCGCGTTGGAATGGAAGTCGCACGGCGAGCACGAGCGTTCGGGATGGAGATTATCGCGCACGATCCTTTTGTCTCGCTCGCGGTAGCCAAGGAGCAGGGCATCGGCCTCGCCAAGCTGGCGGAAATCTACGCGACATCAGACTATCTGACTCTGCATGTCGGACTCACTCCCCAAACCAACGGCATGATCAATGCCGAAACGTTGAAGAAGATGAAACGAGGTGCGCGTCTGGTGAACTGTGCGCGGGGTGAGCTGGTTGATGAAGCAGCACTCGCGCACGCCCTGAAGCAGGGTCATCTCAGCGGAGCCGCGTTGGATGTGTTTGTCGAGGAGCCACTAAAAAACTCACCGCTGACGGCATTGGACAATGTGATTCTTACGCCTCACATTGGAGGTTCAACTCACGAGGCGCAAGAGGCCGTGGGATATCAGATTGCCCTGCAAGTAAAAGAATATCTGAAGCACGGAGTCATCCAGAACGCGGTGAACGTGCCGTCGGTGTCGCACGATGAATACGTCGAGCTGCAGCCCTACATCGTGCTGGCGGAGCGGTTGGGTTCTTTCCTGGCGCAGGTCAGTGAAGGTGCTCTGGAGGAGATTTCGCTGGGCTACAGCGGCCACATTGCAGAATGGAAAACGGAGTTGATCCGCAATGGCGCGATCAAAGGCATTCTGAACGAGGCGCTCGAGGAAAAAGCAAATCTCGTAAACGCCGCCGCCATCGCGGCGTCGCGCGGGTTACGCATTCACGAAGAACGCAAGCCGAAAGGTTCGACTGGAGGCGCGGGCAGTGTGCTTTCGATGGCCGTCAAAGCTCAATCCGAAGAGCACGTCGTTAAAGGAGCTGTGTTGCACAAGAATGACCCGCGCCTGCTTCACGTCGATGGAATTGAGGTCGAAGCTCCGCTCGAGCGTAATTTACTTTACCTTCGCAATCGCGACGTCCCCGGCGTGATCGGGAAAGTGGGCACGATTCTGGGCAATCATAAAATCAACATCGCTGACTTCTCGTTGGGACGGAGGGTGGGTAATCTGAAGCCACGCGAGGCCATCGCGGTCGTGCACGTCGATGGAGTCGTACCCGAGCGGGTATTGGCGGAGCTCAGAAAAGTGTCGGCGATCGAACAGGCGAAGGCCATTAGGCTGTTTTGATGGAGGACGGGCATCCCCACCCGCCCTCCGTCGAAATCGACGCATCGCGGTACAATATTCTGTTAGGCACGGGCCCGCGCTTTGTCCTGCTGACGGGCCGCCACGAGGGTTCATGTTCGAAGTTACCGTAGATGATTCTTTTGCCGCCGGGCATTACCTGCGCAATTACAAGGGCAAGTGTGAGAATCCGCACGGGCACAATTACAAGGTGCGGGTTACGCTCGCCGGCAAGGAATTGGACAAGGCCGGGCTGTTGCTCGACTTCAAGGACTTGCGTGAAGTAATGAAGCCCACGATCGACCGGCTCGATCATCAGATGATTAACGATCTGGAACCGTTCACGGTATTGAATCCGTCGGCGGAAAATTTGGCCAAGTATTTTTACGAGCAGGCCAGCGAGAAGCTCGATCGTGTAACCAGCGGCAGAGTGCGAGTGAAGACAGTCACAGTGTTTGAAACAGATACGACTACGGCGACCTACTCTGAGCCGTAGCTCTGTCGTCCGACGTCGAGCCTCACCATGCAGATCACCGAGATTTATAAATCGATCCAGGGCGAGTCCACGCACGCCGGGCTGCCTTGCGTGTTCGTGCGCCTGACGGGTTGCAATCTTCGTTGCTCGTGGTGCGACAGCGAGTACACTTTCAGCGGCGGTCATCGGATGACCGTGGAGGAAGTTCTCGAAGAGGTCGAGCAGTTGAGCCCCAGCGGACTGGTGGAGATCACGGGCGGCGAACCGATGTTGCAGGAGCGCGAAGTCGTCCCCCTGATGCAGCGCCTCTTGGATGATGGCTATACGGTTTTGCTTGAGACCAGTGGCGAACGGCCGCTGGAGCATGTGCCGAAAGGCGTAGTCAAGATCGTGGACGTGAAGTGCCCGAATTCCGGCGAGGGAGACAGTTTTCACATTCAGAACCTGGACGCCCTCGATTCGATCGACGAAGTTAAATTCGTGCTGAGCAGCCGAACAGACTACGAATTCGCCCGTGATTTTGTGGCGCGGCATGTTCTGGATCGACGGCTCAACGCAGTGTTGTTTTCGCCGGCCTTCAGCAAGGACTCGAGTGGCGCACGTGACAGCTCGCACTGTTTGCTCGATCCGCGCGAACTCGCTGAGTGGATGCTCGCGGACAACGTTCCCGCTCGTTTGGGATTGCAACTGCATAAATTTATTTGGGACCCGGCGATGAAGAGCGTTTAAGTTTGTGCACCACAGAGTCACAGCGCCTCAAAGAACGCTGGGGTAGCCGGTTGAGAGTCTGGCGATATGAGGCGGACAAACCGGTACATTCTTTTTCTTGATTTCTCTGTGACTCCGTGACTCTGTGGTGCAATCTTCGACGCTGCAATGTTCGACATGGCAAGAGAAACTGATTCCCGCGCGGTGGTCCTGCTTAGCGGCGGGATGGACTCTTGTGTCTGCGCGGCGCTGGCGGCGCGCGAGTTCGACGCGGCTGCGCTCCATGTCAGCTATGGGCAACGCACCGAAGAGCGAGAACGGCGCGCCTTTCTGGACGTTTGCGACCGATTGGGAATTCATGACAGGCTGGTCGTCCGGAATGAAGCTTTGCGAGCGATTGGAGGATCGGCTTTGACGGATCCCAACATCGCAGTTCCAGAATCCGCTATGATCGGAAGCGAAATCCCGGTGACCTACGTTCCTTTCCGAAATGCGCATTTCTTGGCGGTCGCGGTGAGCTGGGCAGAAGTCTTGGAAGCGGAAAAAGTTTACATCGGTGCGGTAGAACAGGACAGCTCAGGGTATCCTGATTGCCGCCCCGCTTACTATCGCGCCTTCAACGAAGTTGTGAGGGCGGGGACGAAAGATGGCCGAATCGAAATCGTGACTCCGCTGATCGCGAAGCGAAAGTCAGAGATTGTCGCCCTTGGCCTTGAATTGGGCGCTCCCTTGGATTTAACGTGGTCGTGTTACAGCCGGGAAGATCGCGCTTGCGGCGTATGCGATAGTTGTGTGCTGCGCCTCCGGGCCTTTCAGGAGGCTGGTGCCGCGGATCCGATCGCGTACTGCGAAACCGTGGAAAAGGCATAGCGCGAAATGAGTCGCGACTTTCATAGCGAAGAAAAGAGCAATCAGAAATTCAAGTTTGATTGGAGGCAAGGACGATGAAGCAATATTTCGTGGTACTCGCGCTTTTGATGTTGGTGGTGGGGCTGTGCGCCAGCCCGGCCTCCGCGCAGGATACGGGGAGCGTGAAGGGCGTTTGCAAAGACGTTGATGGTAAGCCGATTGTCGGCGCGACCGTCGAATGGGTGAATATTGAAAACGGCCGGAAGTACGACATCAAAACCAATAACAAGGGCGAGTATTTTTCTTTGGGAATTGCGCTCGGCCACTACAAGGTCACACTTCTGGGAACGGACGGCAAGGAGATTTTTCACTACAACGGGTTTGCCGCCAGTTCGAGTGAAAGCACCTTGGACTTTGACATGAAGAAGGAAGCGGCTGCTGCCGCCCAAGGATCAGGGCTGACGCCAGAGCAGATAAAGGAGCGGCAGGAGCAGGCGGCTAACGTCGCTAAAGAAAACATGACCATCAAGAGTCTGAACGAAAAGCTGGCAGCGGCTAAAACTGCTTCGGACGCTGGTGATCTGGATACCGCGATCGCACAAATGTCAGATGCAACCCAGATGGATCCGAACCGTGATCTCCTCTGGGCCAAGCTGGGAGACTACGAAGCCAGCTCTGCGGCCAAACAGACCGACAGCGCCGAGAAGACAAAGCGTTACGGCTCCGCAGTTACCGATTATCAGAAAGCCGTGGATCTCAAACAAAAAGCTTTGGATGCGGCTCCGCAGAAGACCCCTGACGCGACTAAGACGCTTGCGCAGTTCTACAACAACCTGGGCAAGGTGGAGGCTCAGCTAGGCAAAACTGATGATGCAGTCAAGTCCTACAACCAGGCGGCGCAGTTGGATCCCGCAGGCGCGGGGATGTATTACTTCAACCTCGGCGCCATTTTGACCAATGCCAACACTACGAGCAACGCGGATATGCGGAATGCCGCGGCCCAAGCCTTCGACAAAGCGATTGCCGCCGACCCCACGCGGGCCGATGCCTATTATTGGAAGGGCACGAATCTGATTGGCGCGGCGACGCTGCAAGGAGACAAGATGGTAGCGCCGGCGGGCACGGCCGAGGCTTTCCAGAAATACCTCGAATTGGCGCCTACTGGCCCCCATGCGGAAGAGGCCAAGGCTATGCTGCAGGGACTCGGGGCTACGGTGGAAACCAGCTACGGCAAGAAAAAGACAACGACCACAAAGAAACAATAGCGGCTCAATTGCCGACGAAGTGAGGCGGCTGAAAAGCCGCCTTTTTTATTGGGTGGGTCTTTTCCTCAGCCTCATTACGAAGGTGTTTGCGAATGCCGTTCTCCGTAGAACCCTGCCCTCGTTTTCGTTAGAGTAAAGTTCAAGCATTTACATGGGGCTCGATGCCCTCTGCTCCCCCAGAAATGAAGCTATGGCTGCACCGGGTAATGCACCCATCTCTGTTGTCCTCGAACCCTCGACCGGCTCGGGCGCAATGGCTACGCACGCGCTGTTAGCAGCCATTCTGCGAGCGAACGCTCAAGTCAGCGATCTCATTTTTTCACCTGGCCGAATGCCCCAGGTAGAAGTTAATGGGCAACTGATCGGCGTGCAGGGCGCGGGACTCCGTCCCTTCACCGCCGATGACACTCGCCGGATTGCTTCTGATCTGATCGGTGACAACAAGCAGGCAATCGCCATCTTACGAGAACAGGGTTATTGCGATGTCTCCTACGGACTTACCGGAGCTGCCCGTTTCCGCGTGAACGTTTTCATCCAGCGCGGCAGTTGTGCCGTCGTAATGCGGGTCATCGCCACTGCGATTCCAGCTCTGGAGTCACTGGGCCTGCCCCCGCAACTGGCGGAGGTGGCGCATCTTCGTGATGGCATTGTATTGGTGACCGGGCCGCGCGGCTCGGGTAAATCCTCAACCCTGGCTGCGCTTCTAGATAGCATTAATCAGGAGCAGGTCTGCCATATCATTACCGTCGAAGATCCCATTGAATTCCTGCACACTCACAAGCAAGCCACAGTTCACCAGCGCGAGCTGCACAGCGATACTCCCAGCACTGCGTTGGCTCTCCGCGCAGCCTTGCGGCAAGCGCCAAATGTGATCCTGATAGGCGAGATGCGAGACCGGGAGACCATGGAAATGGTTTTAGAAGCCGCCGAAAGCGGGCACCTGGTTCTCACCAGTCTGAATACTGTAAGTGTTGCCAAGACCGTGGAACGCATGGTCAGTGCGTTTCCCGGAGCCGACCAGTCGTCGATTCGCAGCCGCTTGGCAAGAACCTTCCGCTACATCGTTTCGCAAAGACTGATTCCCCGCAAAGACGGCACCGGGCGAATCGCCGTGGTGGAACTGCTTAGGTCTGATTCCCGTACCCAGTCGTGCATTGATGTGCATGATTCCTCCGGCGAGAACCTGCTTCAGGCCATGCGGGACGGCGCGTCCCAAGGCATGCAGCATTTTGATGGGGAGCTCGAGAAACTGGTTCACGCCGGAGTCGTGGGTTTTGAAACCGCGATGATGTACGCGACAGACCCCCAGCAATTGCGCAAGACACTCCAAAGATAAAAGATAAAAGATAAGAGATAAATGTAGGCGTGGGCTTCCGCGCCCGTGCTTGTTGGCGTTCAATTAAGCCGCACGAGCGAGCACGCTCTTGCCTACATTGGCAAATCGAAAATTCCCACCTGTCGTATTATTTTGTCGATGCCCACTCCAGCCCCCATTTTGAGCTTCGAGCAAGCACGCCACAAAGTTGAGCAACACGCCGCGCGGTTGCGTCCTCGCGGCAAGGTATTGGTAAAACTGCTCGACAGTCCGGGCCAGATTCTGGCCGAGCCGGTGCTCGCTGATCGCGATTTTCCTTCTTTCCCGCGAGCCACGCGCGATGGCTATGCCGTACGTGCGGCAGACTTGGCAGAACTTCCTGGCACGCTGAAGGTCATCGCAGAAATCAAGGCTGGGGCGGAGGTTGACCCATCGCTCAAGATCGAGTCTGGCCAGGCGGCGGCAATCATGACCGGCGCGCCGGCCCCGCCGGGTTGCGACGCCGTTGTTATGGTCGAATACACGTCGCGCGATGGCGATCAGATTACGATCACAAAAGGACTTTCTGCGGGCGATAACATTGTTCCCATTGCATCCGAGGCCAAACGGGGCGACCGGCTATTGTCTCCGGGCGCGCGTCTGGATCACGCCGCGATTGCCGTCGCCGCATCGGTCGGACGATCGCGCCTGCTGGTTTATTCGAAGCCTCGCGTTACCGTCCTTGCCACCGGCGACGAACTGATGGACATCGATGTTCCTCTCGCTCTTCATCAGATTCGCAATTCCAACACCTATTCCCTGGCAGCGCAAATCCAAGCCGCAGGCGGCGAGCCGGTGCTGTTGCCCATAGCCCCCGACCAGCCCGAACGCCTGCGGGAGTTGATCGCGGAAGGCCTTGAAGCCGACCTGCTACTGCTGACCGGCGGAGTCTCCATGGGCAAATACGATTTGGTGGAACAGGTATTAACACAATTGCAAGCAGAATTCTTTTTTACGGGCGCCCAGATTCAACCAGGACGGCCAGTAGTGTTCGGACGCATCCCAGCGGGCCTTCAAGAAAGTACCTCTTTGGGAGGGCACGACTTCAGCCCTGTTGCTACGAATGCAAAAGAGCCGGAGGCCTTAGCCCCCGAGGGCCACAAATACTTCTTCGGCCTGCCCGGGAACCCGGTCTCGACGATGGTCACCTTTGAACTCTTCGCGCGGCCGATGCTGGAA
>Ga0070762_10000914_pt1 | contig 13157 bp, 5 predicted proteins | sample HubBroMetageREF2_FD_66726 | JGI IMG/M metagenome (GOLD analysis project Ga0070762, IMG submission 66726) | Reference soil microbial communities from the Hubbard Brook experimental Forest, New Hampshire, USA - Hubbard Brook CCASE Soil... | ecosystem: Environmental > Terrestrial > Soil > Temperate...
GCGATCACCTCGATCGCGTTAGGATCGTCGTCCACCACCAGCACCTTGAGTGTCTTACCCGGCGCCAGGGGAAGCACGCCGAGATCGGCCAGTGCCTCGAACAACTGCTGCCGCGAGATTGGCTTCTCCATGACCGCGGCGGCACCGAGCGCGAAGCCACGGGTGCGATCCGCTACAATGGAAATGATCATCACCGGGACCCGCCGCAGGGCCGGCACGCGCCGGATACGGCTGAGAAACTCCCATCCATCCATCTCCGGCAACATGATGTCGAGCGTGATCAGCGACAGCGGTTGTTGCACGGCGAGGACCAGCGCAGCTTCGGCGGACGCGGCGTGCAGCACCTCGAAACCCTCCGCCAGCAGTTGCACGCGAATCAGCTCGGCGGACTTGGGGTCACCTTCGACCACCAGCGCGAGCCGGCGCCCCGCCAGTGCGCCGGCCTGCGGCGCCTCTGGCACGCCCGCGACGGCGGGAGCACCCCCACCCCGAACGGGCAACCAGACCGTGAACGAGGACCCTTCGCCCACGATGCTCTCCACGGCCATCATACCCCCGTGCAGCTCGGCGAGCAGTTTCACCATCGCCAATCCGAGTCCCGTACCTTCGAATTTGCGCGCGAGGCCGCTATCGATCTGGCTGAACGGCGTGAACAGCTGGGTCAGTCCCTCCGGCGAAATGCCGATGCCGTCGTCGTGGACGACGATTTCGATGAAGTCCTCGAACTCGCTGTCGGCCAGCGCAAAGTTCCGGCGGGGCCAGGTCCCCCCCAGCTTGCCGACATCGGCCCGCGAAACCCGCCTGGAACGCAGCAGAACGCGCCCCCCGGGCGAACTGAACTTGATCGCGTTGGACAGCAGGTTGTACACGATTTGTTTGACTTTGCGCGGATCCGCCACGATCGATTTCACCGCGTCGCTCGCGTCCAGCTCCACGTTGATCTGATTCCTTGCCGCCTTCTCCCGGAGGATCGACAGGCTGTTCAGAAACAGCGGGGCGATCTCGACTGGCTCCAGGTCGAGCTCCATCTTGCCGGCTTCCACCTTGGACAAGTCGAGGATGTCGTTGATCAATGAGAGTAGGTGATTGCCGCTGCTGGAGATGTCGCCGATGAACCCTCGCTGCTGTTCGGTCATCTCGCCCAGCAGGCCATCGCGGAGTACCTCGGAGAACCCAATGATGGAATTCAGTGGTGTCCGCAACTCGTGCGACATGTTGGCGAGGAATTCGGACTTCATGCGACTCGCGGCTACGAGGTCGACGTTCTGCTGCTGTAAAGCCGCCTCGAAACGGTTGCGCTCCGTGATGTCGCGGATGATCGCCAGGATATTCCCGTCAGGCATTACCGTCGTGATCACTCCACCCTCGAACGTGGAGCCATCCTTGCGCCGGAAGCGCCACTCGCGGTTGTCGTTCGACCCGATCGGCGACGACGCCGACGCAAGGTTGGCGCTGTCCGACTCGGCGACGATGTCCACCCCACGCAGTGCGATCAGTTCGTCGTGACTATACCCGAGCATCCGGCAGATGCTGTCGTTGACGTCGAGATACCGTCTGCTGTGATCAGCGACGATGATGCCGTCTGGCGCATTCTCGAACAGCGCGCGGTAGCGTGCGTCGCTCACTCGCCTCGCTTCCTCCGCCTGCTGCCGTTCCACCTCGACCCGTTGCCGCGCGCTATTGTCAGTGCCGATGAACAGATAGCCGATGATGACGTCTCGCGGATCGCGAAGCGCAGTGACGGACACGAGTGCCGGCAGCCGGCTTCCGTCCCGGCGAATCTTGGTCAACTCGTAGATGTCCTCGATGCCACGGTTCGCCTTGAACGCGAGCGCGGCGAAGTCCGGGGCGATCGGCACGTTGAACTCGATGCTCAACGCCGCAGCCCTCGCGATCACTTCCTGCGGATCGTGCAGGTCGGCCGGGGTGATCTTGTTGACGACATCGGCGGCCGCGTAGCCGAGCATTCGCTCGGCCCCGGTGTTGAAGATCTTGATGACGCCTGCGGCGTCAGTCGCAATGCACGAAAACGTCGCGCTGTTGAAGATCGCCCGTTGCAGTACTCCCGCCTTGAGGAGATCCTCCTCCGCCTGCTTACGAGCGGTGTTGTCGGTACCGATCAACAGGTATCCGATGATGACTTCCCGCGCGTCGCGCAGCGCGGTCACTGACACCACAGCGGGAAAGCGGCTCTTGTCCTTACGGATGTACGTCAGCTCGTAGATGTCCTCGATCCCGCGCGATGCCTTGAAGACCAAGGCGTCAAAGCCGGGGGCGATCGCCACACCAAACTCCGTGCTCAACGCCGCCGCGCGCGCCACGAGTTCGGGCGAGTCCGATAGGTCAGCCGGATTGATCCGATTGACCACGTCGGCCGCGGCGTACCCGAGCATCCGCTCGGCGCCGACGTTGAAGATCTGGATCACGCCGTGAGCGTCGGTCGCGATACTGGAGAAGTTGGCGCTATTGAAGATCGCGGTTTGCAGCGCGCCCGCGGTGAACAGGGCGCCTTCCGCCTCCCGCTGCATGCCGGTGGCCAGGGCGGCCCGACGACGCGCCCGATGCAGCGCCTCGGTCAGCACACTGGTTGTGGTACCCGCGAGTGCGACGACAATCAGGTCCCACACCTCGCTGGTCGTCGCGATGCGGAAACTGTGGAGCGGGGGCAGCAAGAAGTAGGCGGAGAGCCCACACGACAACACTGTCGCGAGCAGCCCCGGGCGGAGGCCGCCGAAGTAGGCGCTGAGTACAATCGGCACGATAAAGATCACCAGCATCGGTGTCGGCCCCAGCGTGCCGGCCATCGTGAGACGAGCCCACAGCGTGATTATGGTCAGCACGCACGCAAAGACCAATCCCCACGCCGCGGTGAGATGCGCCGGGCCGTCTACCTCCGTACTCTTCGCGATCAGGCGATCCTGGGCGGCTCGTGTTGGCATGGGGTCCGGTGGCGCCCGCATGCGTACGCCGGGATGGTCTCACCGCAATGGCGCCGGCCGAGGTGCGGGTGACCTCGGTGCGCACGGTGATTACCGACGGGCATGTCGATGTAGCTCTCGGCAGCCAGTGACGCTGCATTCCGGGATGCATGACATCGCGCGAACGCGACTGAATCGGCTCCCGCTGGCTTGACCACTCGTTCCGTCAACCGCAACATGATTGCGCACAACACGCCGGTACCCGGAGTGACGCAATGATACCGTACGTAACCGGACTGTTTGTGAATGTTCTTAACGAGAAACATTCGCTACAGAACTTATGGGCGGCTGCACGCCGCCAACTCTGGGACACGGTCGCTTTCGCGCTCCCCTGCTGCGCTGCGCTGCGCGCTCCCGCTACCTGATTGCGAGACCGTGATGCCGCACAAAGGCGTCGTTGCGCCTGATCCCGATGGCAATCTGATTCCGGTGGCAGGACAGAGAGTAGCCACGTGATGTGATTGCTCCCGGGCCCCGTGCCGGCGCGCGCGTAGCGATGTGCCAAGCATCCCTACCGCTCGTCAATCAGGTGCCGCACGACAAGTCGTACAGGACACTGCGGGTATGGGACTTTCACTTCCCGAGTGTCCAAATGCCGTGGGCGCCTTTGGCCCGTCGCGCCATCGCGCGCCGGCTGTTGGTCTTCCCCTGCTTGCTAGCGCTGGGGTGTGACGCCTCGCGCGCGTTCATGCCGCATCCGGTGCCGCACGCCACGAGACTCGATGGTGCACTGGCGGCGCTCTTCTGCATTGGCGACTTGACCAGGAAGACTCCGGTCGTCACCTGCGCACCGGTACCCGCGGCGCCCGCATCGGGCGGCGTCCGCCCGCTCGACGTCACCGTCGGCCGGCAAAACATCGACGTCACGCTGACCGCGAGCGCCGCGTCGTACAATGCCGTGACCGATACGTTCAAGGTCAATATCACCGTCAAGAATCTGTTGGCGCAGGCAATCGGCACACCCGATGGCACGACGAACACAAAGGTCCGCGTGTTCTTCAGTACCAGCCCGGCGGTCACCGCTGGCAGTGGCACGGTCACCGTCGTCCCGGACAGCGTTGGTACATTCACCAGCGCCGGACAGCCGTATTACATCTACAATCTCATTGCGCCGCAGACGACATCGGCCCTGCGCTCGTGGAAATTTGTCGTGCCCGCGGCCACTACGAAGTTCACCTTCAGCGTGTACGTCTCGGGCAAGCTCCCCTCCGAGACCGGCGTGGTGCATTGGACGACGCTCCGCCCAGCCGGCATCTCGTTGCAAACCTACGAGGCGGTGTGGACCAATTCGCCGACGGACATCTTTGCAGCTGGCTTGTCCAGTGCAGTCGCACACTACAACGGGACGGCATGGTCGTTGTTGGCCTCTCCGGGACTCGGCGACCTCCAGGACGTCTTCGGCTTCCCCGGCGATACCGTCTGGGTGGTCGGCAGCGCTGGCGCGCGAGGCCGGTGGAACGGGGCCGCCTGGACGACGTTCGGTACACCAGCCGTGACCGGCACCCTCTACGCGGTCTGGGGGACTTCCACGGCCAATGTGTTCGCGGTCGGCGACAACGGAACGATTTTGCATTTCACCGGTGCAGCCTGGACTGCGGAAGCGCCGCCCGCGTCGTTCACCGGGTCGCTCAGGGCTGTCTGGGGAACGAGCGACGGGACGATCGTGTACGCGGTCGGGCTCGCGGGCGCCATCCTGGAACGCGTCTCGGGCGCTTGGGTCCAAGTGACGAGTCCCACCACAACGGACTTGCGCGGCCTCTGGGGCACTGGCGCTGGCGATTTTTACGCCGTCGGAACGACCGGACACATTCTCCACACCAGTAGTGGGCTTGGCTGGTCGCTCATGACGTCGCCGGTCGCCGGCACGCTCAAGCAGGTGAACGGCACCGGGACCAGCGACATCTACGCCGCTGGCGACGCCGGCGCGGTCGTGCACTACAACGGCACGACGTGGTCGGTCGTGCCGACGCCGTTCGTCCAGGCGCTCTACGGCGTCACCGATGGTGGGGCCGGCGGCACGACATGGGCGGTGGGCCAGAACGGAACGATCTTCTCGTACAACGGGACCGCCTGGACGCTCGATCCGGCCAGCGGGATGGCGATCTCCAGTATCTGGGCGAGCGGGCCATCCGACGTCTGGGCGGCGGGTGTCCTCGGCGTCCTCCTGCACTACAACGGGACCAGTTGGACCATGAGTGCCAGCGGAGTGCCGGTCAACGCCGTGTGGGGCTCATCGTCATCGAATGTCTTCGGCGTCGGTAATGCCGGCAACTACTCGATCTATAACGGGTCGGGTTGGACGACGGGGAGTTTTGGCACCACCCGCTCGTTCCACAGTATCTGGGGCACGGGTTCGGCCAACGTGTATACGGCCGGCGATAGCGGCTCCGTTTACCGCTACAACGGCACCTCGTGGTCGTCCATGTCGGAGTCGGCGACATTGAGCACGTTGAACAGCGTGTGGGGCAGCGACAGCAACAATGTGTTCGCCGTCGGCGCCGCTGGGGCGATCGTCCGCTACCAGAGCGGACTCTGGTCGAGCATGACGTCAGGAACGACCGCGGCGCTAAACGGCGTGTCGGGCGTGAGTCCCACAACCATGGCCGCAGTTGGCGACACCGGGAAAACCCTCTCCTACGCCAACGTCGGCACCGCCTGGACGACGCAGGCGCCAGCAGCCCGCAACCTCCGCGGCGTGTGGGCCGCCGATTCCGCGCATGTGTACGCGGTCGGCGTCGCCGGCGCCGGCTGGGCGTACAACGGGTCGGTCTGGTACGTGCTCTCGACGGGCGTCACATCGGACCTCTCGACCGTGTATGGAACCTCCGCCACGAACGTGTACGTGGGCGGGTTGTTGGGCGTCGTCCTGGTGGGCACACCTTAGGCCGTGGAGAGCGCGCCCTGGACCGCGCGAGTCAGCGTCTGCACGGTGAACGGCTTTTCCAGGAATAACGCACCAGGCTCGAAGACCTGTTGCCGGAGCGCGGCGTCCTCCGTGTAGCCCGACATGAACAGGACCCGCACCCCAGGCCGGATCGCACGGACCTGGGCGGCCAGTTCGTGCGCGGTCATGCCGGGCATCACCATATCGGTGACGACGAGATCCAGCGGACCGCTGTGGGCCGCGCACAATGCGACCGCCGTCACCCCGTCCGCCGCCTCGATCACGGTGTAGCCGCTCTGCCGAAGAATCCGGCTCGCCACCAGCCGGACCGGCGACTCGTCCTCAACGAGCAGGATCGTCGCCGAGCCGCGGGGCGCCGGGGACGGCGCCGGGGTGGGCGTCGGATCATCCGCTGACTCGACGCGAGGCAGATATACCTTGAATGTGGTGCCTTTCCCCGGCTCGCTGTAGCACCACACGTAGCCGCCGGATTGCTTGATGATCCCGTAGACTGTGGACAGGCCGAGCCCCGTGCCGCGATCGCGCTCCTTCGTGGTGAAGAATGGCTCGAAGATCCGCTCCTGGATGTCCGGCGTCATGCCGCAACCCGTGTCGCTGACGCTCACCACGACGTACGCACCCGGCGGTGCGCCAGCGTGAAGGCGGCCGTACTCGGCGTCGATCTGCACGTTGGATGTGGCGATCGAGATCTCGCCGGCAAAGGCAATGGCGTCGCGAGCGTTGACCACCAGATTGACGAGCACCTGTTCGATCTGGCCGGCGTCCGCGTACACATAGCCCAGGCCGGGCTCCATTGTTGTCGTCAGCTCGATGCTCTCGCGGAGAAGCCGCCGCAACATCTTCTCCAGATTCCTGATGAGCACGTTCAGTTGGACGACATGCGGCTGTAGCACCTGGCGGCGGCTGAAGGCGAGCAGCTGCCGGGTGAGGCCCGCCGCCCGAGCTGCGGCAGCCGTCACCTCGCGCACGTCGGCGCTCATCGGGGCGTCCTCTCCGAGCTCCCCGAGCATGAGATCGCCATAGCTCATGATGACCGCGAGGATGTTGTTGAAGTCGTGGGCGATACCACCGGCGAGTTGGCCCACCGCTTCCATCTTCTGCGCCTGCCGAAGCTGCTCTTCGAGGTGCCGCCGTTCCGTCACTTCACTGTACATGAAGATGACGCCCACGGCGGCGTCGGAGACGTCCCGAAGAGGCGCCGTCGACAGGCTCACTTCTATCCGAGTCCCGTCCTTCCGCTGCCGCGTCGTGACCAGGTCACTGAAGCTCTGGCCCGCCAGGAGACGCTGGCGAAACGCCGCGCTCTCCTCCAGCCTGTCATCAGGCACGTTGGGAAGAGACTGCGCCAGCACTTCCTCCTCCGTCCAGCCGAACATCCGCTCTGCCGCCGCGTTCCAACTCAATACGTTGCCCTCGGGGTCCACGGCGGCGATCGCCAGCGGAGAGCCATCGATCAGCCCGTGCAACGTGTGGTTCGCCTTTTCGAGCTCCGCTGCCTGGTCCTGCAGTGCCGACGTCTGCGCTTCGAGCTCGGTCGCCTGCTTCTCGAGCTGCAAGGCCTGCGCTTCGAGTTGAATCGCCTGGTCCTGTAGCGCTTCATTCAGCGCGGCCAGATCTCTGACGCGGGCCTCCGCGGCCACTCGATTCGCGGTTTCGGTGGCGATCCGTCGCGCATCGGCCAGTGCCTGCTCCATTCTGGTGCGGCGCTCGGTCAGGTCTTGCGTGACCTTGGCAAACCCCACGAGCTCGTGCTGCTCGTTGTGGAGCGCGGTGATGACGACATGGGCCCAGATGAGCGAGCCGTCCTTCCGGACGCGCCAGCCCTGGTCCTCGAAGCGCCCGCGACGTCTCGCGACCTCCAGGCCGCGTTCGGGCAGGCCGCTTTCGATATCGCTCTTCATATAGAAGACTGAATAGGGCTGCCCGATAATCTCCCTCGCGGTGTATCCCTTGAGCCGTTGTGCCCCTGTATTCCAGGTCAGAACCCGTCCCGAGGGGTCCAGCACGTACATGGCGTAGTCGCGCACCTGATCGACAAGGAGGCGCGAGGCATCCTCGATCCGGATCACGGTCGGTGCGGCGTGGGTCATCAGGACGCTCGCGTGGCCCCGGTGCGGCGGCTGGGCCGGCGACGAGGGCCGGCCTGGAGCGCGCGCGTCTCGCGAGCTGCGTCTCGCGAGCTGCGGGGGCAGCGCCAATCTATGGGACTGGACCCCCTCTGTCGACCATCGGTGGGACTCGACCCCGGCTGTTGGCCATCGGTGGAACTGGACCCCCGCTGGTGGCCATCGGTCCGGTCCAGCCAAATCCGCCCGTCGGGGAATGCCTCACAAACATGAGGGTGAGACCTGACTCTCGCGGCAAACCCGGACTGGTATCGTTGCTCTGTGAAATGTGATGTACCCGATCGGTTTACACAGAGGTAGGCCGACGCTGCAGGATGATCCGGCTTGATCGCGCGCCCTTCGGGGCTGCGATAAAGGCAAACCCGGCGAAAGCCGGGGACGCAAAGCTACGAGGCTGTCGTCTGCGAGCTCTCATCGCGCAGACCATGCTAGTCGGGCTGCCGAACAGACCCTTGAGGGAGTGTTATCAATGTTGCAGTCATACTGGTCAACCCGGGCGGCTGTCGTTGTTGCCGCCCTGCTCGTTACGGCATGTAATGATTCGACCGCACCCATCAGCGCGGCACGCCCGATCGCAGGTGCGACCGGTGGCGTCATTCGCGTGGCCTCGACAGGTCTCGCGACCGCCGCCGGGACCGCGCGCGATCCCATGACGGTCGAACAGGCAGTCGCAGTTGCCCCAGCAGGCGCGGTTATCGAGTTGGCCGCCGGCACCTACAACACGGGGAACCTCGTCATCAGCCGCCCGATCACGCTGCGCGCGGCGGACGGCGCCTCCGTCACCCTCAGGGGCAGCACTCCAATCCCCAGTGGCCAGTGGCAGGCGATGGGCAACACGTGGCGCACGCCGTGGAGCAACACCGGTCTACCCACCGCTCCCACCGCATCAGGAAGGGAGAAGGCGTCCGCAGTGACGCTGGCGGCCCCGCGCACCACTGCCGCGGTCGCGGAAGAGGTCAACAATGAGCACGAGTTGCTCGTCAACGCGACCGGCGGCGCACAGGAGTATGCCGTCCACCAGCACATGGCCTTCGTCGACAATCGTGCCCTCCAGCGCGTCGGCAGCCTCGGCGCAGTGACAGCCGGGTCGTTCTTCGTCGACACCGCCGCCAAGTGGCTCTACATCGGCCAGAGCCCGGGCGGCCACGAAGTCGCGCTCTCCGCGCAGACCGTCGGCTTGCTCCTCTACGCTGGCAACACCCGCGTCACCGGCCTGACGCTCGAGAACTTCTCGCAGATCGGCCTCCGCATCCAGGGCGCCAACACGCAGGTCGATCACAACACGATCGAGTACAATGGCCTGGACGGTCTGGCGATTAACGCCGCGAACAACGCCCTCGTCGAGTCCAACACCGTCAAGTGGAACGGACAGGCCGGCATCGTCGCTAATGCCGCCACCGGTGTGATCGTGGAATCCAACAACATCAGCAACAACAACACCGGCAACTACGACGTGAGCCAGTACGCCGCCGGCATCAAGGTCACGCAGATGACCAACTTTATCTTCCGCGGAAATTGGGTCGCCGACAATGCGTCCAACGCCGTGTGGATTGATGTCAGCTCCACGAACTCCACGGTCACCAACAACCAGGTCCTCCGCAGCCTGTGCTACGGGATCTACATCGAGCTGGGCAACGGAATCATCATCGCCGGCAACGTCGTGCACGACAACACCGATGGCATCGGCGTCCACTTCACGGAGAACGCCAGCATCTACAACAACACCGTTACCAACAACGGCCTCGATCTCGACGTGAGCGCCTGGGACAGCCAGCCCGCGCACGATATCACCAACGCAAAGATCGTCAACAACTTGATCTGGAACGCCAAGTCCAAGCTGATGGTCAGCCTGTTCCGCGCCGATGGTTGCGACAGCACGGCCTACAGTGAGGTCGACTACAACGGCTACTACCGGCCGGCCGGCTCCCCCGCCACGGACATCGTGAACTGGTGCAACGCGCTCTACACGACCGTCGGCGCATTCCAATCGAAGGCCGGCTACGAACTCCACGGCATCGAAGTCGACGGCGGATCCGATCCGTACTTCGTCTCGATCTGGACGGAGAACTTCCACCTCAAGGCCGGGAGCAAGGCGATCAACGCCGGCCAGCCACTCCCCGCCAACATCGCGGCCGCGCTGGGCTGGCGCGCCGGCGTCCCCGTCAGCATGGGGGCCTTGCAGAACTAGCTCGATCACCGTGGTAGGGGCCGGCTTCAGTCCGGCCCCAGTGCCCCCGCTCGGGTACCCGACGAGCGGGGGCGCTTCACATCCGCCGCACTCCCGTCCATAGCCCTGCGACACGTTGACCGGCGCAGCACAGTGGCCGCCCGCCGGCGAAGGCTATCGCCATGGGGCGCGCTGGCGTTAGCATTCGAAACGAAGTCCGACGGCTCGAGCTCCGCCCTTGTACAACAGCCGTCGGTGGTTGCCCCGAGCTCGCCGATGGCACACTGACTCCGAGGTCCGATGCCCCCTGCCGAGAGCGCCGCCTCTGATTCGGCCGCGGCGCGGCGTGAGCCCGGACTAGCCTCGGTCGCGCGTGCGTCATTCGAGCAATCTCCAGTCGCGCTCTTTCTGCTGTCCGCGGACGGTGTGGTCCGCGCCGCGAATCCGGCGGCATCGCGGCTGGTCTCCGATGGCCAGCCCTCGCCTATCGGCCAGCCACTGTGGGATCTCGTCGAGGCCCTGGGCTCGACGGCCGGCGCGGAGTGGATTCGTGGAGCCGTCGCTGCCGCGTTAGCGGCCAACGCGACAGCGGCCAACGCGACGGGGCCGCCCCTGGAACACGACATCGACTTTGGCGGTCAAGACCGAACGATCAACTGGTCGGTCCATTCCGCCCGCGACGCAGGAGACGGGATCGTCGCCGTAGCGGTAGCCCGGGACGTGACGGTGAACCGCAACGCCAGAGCCGGAGTCGAGCTCGTCGGCCGCCTCGCTTTGGCGCTACACCAGACGGAATCACTCGAGGCGGCCCTTTCCGAATGCCTGAAGACGATCTGCGAGGCGGCCGGCGGCGTGCTTGGCGAGGCATGGTTGCCGGTCGTGCCGGCAGCCACGAATGTTCGCCTCGCACGGACTGGCGTATGGGCACACCCGGACCACCACCTGCAGTCCTTTGTGGCGCAGGGTTCTGGCTTCGAGTTTGCGGCCGGCGAAGGATTGCCGGGTATGGCGTGGGAGCGCCGGAAGGTGATCTGGGCGAATCCCCTCACCGGCACTGAAGATTTCACGCGCGTGCCACTCGCGAGAATCGCAGGTCTCCACGCCGCGTTGGCGATCCCGCTGCTCCTCCACGGCGTGCCCGTCGCCGTCATCAGTTGCTATCTCGAAGACGCGCCCGTGCATCCCACGCGGTCACTGCGTGTTGCCCAGGTGGTTTCCGCGGAGTTCGCTCCGCTCCTTGAGCAGAGGCGAGCCAGCGAGGCACGCCGCGAAATCGAAGCGCAGCTCGCCGGGACGATCGCAATCGCCCTCGAAGCCATCATCTCGATCGACGACAACCGGCGTATCACGCTGTTCAACTGGGGCGCGGAACGCATCTTCGGGTACACGGCCGAGGAAGCGCTCGGCCAATCGCTCGACATGCTGCTTCCCGAAGAGGTTCGGGCGCGGCATGCCGCGATGATCACGCAATTCTCGCGGTCTGCTGAAACCGCGCGGCGCTTGGGAGAGCGTTCGGCGATCGTGGGCCGCCGCAAGAACGGCGATGTCTTTCCCGCGGAAGCATCGATCTGCCGCTACATGACCGGGAATCGGTGGACGTTCACGGTCATGCTGCGGGACACCACGGGCCACCGGCGCGCGGAGGAGAATCTGCGGTTTCTGGCCGAGGTGGGAACCGTGATCGCCGATTTGATGAATGATCCGAGCGCACTGCAGCGAGCGGCCGAACGCGCGGTGCCAATGTTGGGCGATAGCTGCATCATCGATCTGGTTGAGGGCGCCCAGATCCTGACGGGCGCCGTCGCGGCTCGCGACGCATCGAGTGCCGCCGGTATCCGGGCCGATCGCGACGCCAACCCCCCGCGCTGGGACGTGGTGACACCCGTGATCGAAGCTCTCCGCGACCGGCGGCCGGTTCTGTGGGTTGATGGCACGCGGACAGTGTGCACGCCCGGCGCGCCGGTCCCGGATCATCCCGAGGAAGTGGCTGCGCCGAACGGCGGCTCGCTGCTCGTCGTGCCACTCGAGGCCCACGGCCAGATGGTGGGCACGGCGACGTTTGTGATGGAACCGGGCGGACGAACGCACGATCCCAGTTCTGTCGCGCTGGCCGAGGCGTTCGGTGTGCGCCTCGCGCTCGCGGTCGATAGTGCCGCGCTCTATCAGAGGACCCGGGGGGCAATCAGTGCGCGCGACGAAGCGCTGGCCGTGGTGTCGCATGATTTGCGCAATCCGCTGACTGCCATTGCGCTGTGCGCGGCGGCGTTGCGTGAGTCACCACCGCCCAGCACGTTCGTCATGGCCGATCTGCTGGCCACGATCGCGGAATCGGCCACGCTCATGAAACGGATCATTCAGGACCTCCTGGATGTCGCCAGCATTGATGCGGGCCGGTTGTCCCTGGAGCGACGTCTCCAGCCACTGGTACCAGTCATCGAACGCGCGTGCGGGATGTTTCGGGAGGCGGCTGCCGATGCCGGCGTGGGCCTCGAATTGGATCGGCGGGGGCTCGATCAGTTGCCCGAGGCCTACATCGATGCCGAGCGCATCCTGCAGGTACTCGCGAGCCTGCTCAACAACGCGCTCAAGTTTACGAAATCGGGCGGTTTCACCACGGTGAGTGTGGCCAGACACGCGGACCGCATCACCGTGATGGTCAGGGATACCGGTGCGGGGATCGCGCCCGCCGATCTGCCCAATGTCTTCGAGCGGTTCTGGCATGAGCGCCGAAATGCCAGGATTCACTCGACTGGCCTCGGACTCGCGATCGCGCGTGGCATTGTTGAAGCACACGGGGGCCGGATCGCCGTGCGGAGCGAGCTTGGACGCGGGAGCACGTTTTTGTTCGACGTGCCGGTTCCGTACGCTGATCCGTCTCGCTCAGGATCCGGGCGTGTCCCGGTTGCCGCGCCTGGGCAATGAACCCGGGGGCGGGAGATCGTCATGGATGACGGCGTGATTCGCGTATTGCTCGCGGACGA
>Ga0070762_10000915_pt1 | contig 13156 bp, 10 predicted proteins | sample HubBroMetageREF2_FD_66726 | JGI IMG/M metagenome (GOLD analysis project Ga0070762, IMG submission 66726) | Reference soil microbial communities from the Hubbard Brook experimental Forest, New Hampshire, USA - Hubbard Brook CCASE Soil... | ecosystem: Environmental > Terrestrial > Soil >...
TGCACGCCAAATTTTTCCACCGCGAAGCTTCCCAGCACTGAGCCGTAAACCATCGCGTTGCGCAGGGTGCGTTCGTTAACTTTCCCCACCCCCGCTAGATAGCCCATGAAGCCGCCGGCAAAGCTATCTCCCGCGCCCGTGGGATCGTGCACTTCTTCCAGAGGAAACGCCGGCACGGAGAACAGGAATTTTTCGTGCATCATGATGGCGCCGTGCTCGCCGCGTTTGACCACCAATGTTTTTGGGCCCATTTTGAAGATTTCTTTCGCGGCGCGCGTCAGATTGTGCTGGCCGGTGAGTTGGCGCGTCTCGTCGTCGTTGATTACCAGCACCTGGATGTGTTTCAGCGTTTCTTTCAATTCCGCGGGAGTGCGCTCGATCCAATAGTTCATGGTGTCCAGGCCGACGACTTTGGGCTTGCGCTTGATTTGCTTCAGTACGGAGTGCTGCAGCGTCGGGTCGATGTTGCCGAGAAAAATAAAAGGCGAGTCGGTGTACGCGGGCGGCAGAGTGGGCTGGAAATTCGCGAAGACGTTTAGCTCGGTGACTAGAGTGGTGCGCTCATTCATGTTCTGGTTGTAGCGGCCGGCCCAATAAAAGGTTTTTCCCGTGGCGCGTTCGAGGCCCTGCAGATCGATGTGCTGGCGCTTGAGGACGGCCACGTCTTTCGCTGTGAAGTCATCTCCGACGATGCCCACCAGGCGCACCGGCGCTAGGTGGCAGGCCGCGAGCGCGAAATAGCTTGCGGCGCCGCCCAACAGGCGATCGTGCTTGCCGTGCGGCGTCTCGATCCCATCGAACGCAACTGAACCAACCACCAGTAACGACATGATTTCTCCCGTCTCCATGAGTTAAAGTACGAAGTCGCGCGAGCCGCAGACCGACAAAGCGTGCGCTAAATGCGGATAACCGCCTTGCCCCGCAGTCCGCCGTCGCGAAGCTTTTCGAGCGTCTGCGCCGCGCCGTCCAGTGCAGCGGTCGAGCGGATGCGCGCGGTGATTGTACCAGCCGCGAGCATACCCACAATTTCCGTCAGCGCTTGCGGCGATGACGAGGGATTCGCGGTCATCGCTGGCGTGGACTCGACCGCGTTAGAGGCAACATTATGCGCAGTGATGTGGCGCTCGGCGAACCACTTTTGGTCCACCGCGTAGATCGTCGAGACCAGGCTGCCTCCGGACTGGAGAATCTCGGCGTCGCGACGGATTGCGTCCGGACCATTCACCAGATCGAGGATGGCGTCCACGCCGTCCGCGTGCGCCGCGTGAAGCGCGTCCACCACATCAACCGCTTCGGTGTCGTAAACTTCTTCGGCGCCGAGGCGGCGGGCTTCGTCGGCCTCGCCGCGCACCGTGGCGATGACGTACGCGCCGCGCGAACGCGCGATCTGCACCGCGTAGCCGCCGACTCCGCCGGTCGCTCCCATCACCACGAGTCGCTGGCCTGCCTTAACGCCCAACAGGCTGAGCGATCCGAGCGCCGTGATTGCTGGAATGGGCAGCGCGGCTGCTTGTTCGTCGGTGACACCCACAGGGATGCGTGCCAGCGGTTCTGTCCTTGAACCCGGTGCGACTGCCGTGTACTCGGCGTACGCGCCGTGCGCGCGCGCCATGCCGAAGACTCGATCGCCGATGCGCAGATCGTTTTCGCCGGCTGGAACGCGTTCGATGACTCCTGCAATGTCGATACCCACGACAAAGGGATATTTTGACGCGGCGGTCAGACGCTCGACAAGTTTGTAGTCAATCGGGTTGACGCCTGCGCACTTCACACGGATGAGGAAAGCGCCGTCGGCGGAAGGGACCGGCAGATCGTGGATTGCGGGAGCTTGGCCGAAGCTTTGAACCGCAAATGCGCGCATCTCTTGCTCCTTACACCATCACGCGGCGACCGAATTCGAAGCGCACAATTCCGCCGTTTGCTCGAACCGCGGGATTTCTGACGCCGCGACTTTTCGATCCAGGAAAAGTCTCGGCGATTATAGCGGAATCATCGCACCGGCGCAGTGGCTTTGCGCGTACATCTCGAGCTCGTGGGCTAAGAAATGTACTTGGCGATGATCGGCGCCAGGCGTTTCTTGGTGGCTGCGGAAATCATTCTGTGGTCGGTCAGTATCGCGTGAGCGAGCGCCGCTCCGCACTTGCAGGAGCGGTCTTCCGGCAATTCTGCCACGGCTTCGTGGAGCACGCGCTGCACGTTCGACGTGTTGCGGGTCAGGTTCTCGATGACCTCGGTAACGGTCACGGCGTCGTGCTGCGGGTGCCAGCAGTCGTAGTCCGTGATCATGGCGATCGTGGCGTAACAAATTTCCGCTTCGCGCGCGAGCTTGGCTTCCGTCAGATTGGTCATGCCGATCACATCGAAGCGTAGCTGGCGGTACGTTTGCGATTCGGCAAGCGTGGAAAATTGCGGCCCTTCCATGCAGACGTACGTGCCGGCAGGGTGCGCTTTCACACCGGCGCGTTCGCAGGCTTCGCCAATGTGGGCTGAAAGGTGCGTGCAGGTGGGCTTGTCGAAGCCGACGTGGGCGACGATACCGCCACTGAAGAAGGTGGCGATGCGTCCTCGCGTGCGATCGAAAAATTGATCCGGGATCAGAAAATCCTGCGGCGGCAGATCGTCACGCAGCGAGCCTACGGCGCTGACGGAGATGATACGTTCGAGGCCGAGCATTTTCAGCGCGCAGACATTGGCGCGGTAATTGATTTCGCTCGGTGAAAGTACATGGCCGCGGCCGTGGCGCGCGAGAAATGCCACGCGCTTCCCTTCCAGGGTGCCGATCACAATTGCATCGGAGGGATCGCCGAAAGGAGTTTTCACGCGGACCTCGCGCGTATCGGTGAGGCCCGGCATGGAATACAAGCCGCTGCCTCCGATGATGGCGAGCTTCACCTTTTCACTTTTCGCGCCGGGCTTGTTTGGGGATTTCACCGCGACTTTTTTTGCGCGCTTTGCAACTTTTGCCATTTTCAATCCACCTTTATCGGTTCGGCTTCCAAATGTCCATCGCGCTCGCGGATGTGGGCCGCCTGGGTCTTGGCGTCGTGGCAGAACAGCGCGATCCAGCCTTCCTGAAGCAATTCCGGGATCCATTTCTTTTTATTTTCGAGCGTCGTCAGAGGATATAAATCGAACCCCATAATCCAGGGCAGTGGCAAATGCGCCGTGGTCGGAATCAGGTCCGCCAGGAAGAAAGCGGTTTTGCCACCACCCGTGAGTTTCACGCATTGCATGTTCGCGGTGTGTCCCGGAACACGAATCAATTCCACACCCGGGGCGATGGCGCGATCGGCTTCGAGCAACGCAAGTTTGGCGCCGGCTTCAAGCGGGACGTAATTCTCGTGGATGTAGCTGGCGCGGTCCCGTTCGGTCGGATGCTTGGCGTGTTCGAATTCGCCTCGCTGCACTACATATTTCGCGTTGGGGTACGCGGCGACGACTTTGTCTTTCACCTGGCGCGTATTTCCGCCGCAGTGGTCGAAATGCAGGTGGGTGTTCACGACGATGTCTATTTCACTGGGATCCAGACCATGATCCTTGAGGCGGTCGTTCAAAAAGGGGCCTTCGACGCCGTAAATGTCGCGCAGCTTCGCGGGCATTTTCGCGCCGATGCCCGTTTCCACCAGAATTCTTTTTCCGCCGGCGTGCACCAGCAAGCAATTCATCGCCAGCTGAATGCGATTGCGGCCGTCCGCAGAAATTTTCTTCTCCCACATTGTTTTGGGGATCACGCCGAACATCGCTCCGCCGTCGAGCGATACATAGCCATCCACCAAAACGTGAAATTCCAGCTCCCCTAGTTTCAACGAGTCTCTCCAAGCCCGGCCCGCGCCAGAATTTCGTTGACCGCGGCATAGGGATCCGTTTTTCGTTCGGCCACCGCCGCCGCGATGGCGTCGAGCTCTGTTTCACCGAGATATTTTCCAGCGACGCGCTCCATCAGCCGCGTTTCCAGCAATTGCAGAATCCATTCCTTCCAATGCGCAATTTCGCGCGCCTGACGTTCGTGAGCTTGCTCAAAATGTTTACGGAACGCTTCGATCTGCCGACCCAGCTCGGCCACACCTTTATTTTCGGTGGCGATGGTGCGCACTACAGGCGGTTTCCAGCCGTCGCGCTCCGGGACCAGCTGCAAAATGCCCTTCAACTGCTGCTCGAAGCGGTCCGCGCCTTCGCGATCGGATTTGTTCAGCACGAAAATATCGCCGATTTCCATCAGCCCGGCCTTCAGGCTTTGCACGTCATCTCCCATGCCCGGCATCAGCACCACGATGGTGCAATCCGCCAAGCGCACGATTTCGATTTCGCCTTGGCCCACTCCTACCGTTTCCACCAGGATGATTTGTTTTCCCGCGGCGTCGAGCAGCAGCGTGGTGTCTCGCGTTGCTTGGGACAAGCCGCCGAGAAATCCGCGCGTGGCCATCGAACGGATGAAAACGCCCGCATCGGTCGCGTGACCCTGCATCCGGATACGGTCGCCCAGAATCGAGCCGCCGGTGAAGGGGCTCGACGGATCCACGGCGATAATGCCGACGGTCTTTTTCTCGGCGCGATAGTGGCTCGCCATGCGATCCACCAAAGTGCTCTTGCCCGTTCCCGGAGCGCCAGTGATGCCCACACGATAGGCGCGCCCGGTGTGCGGGAAAAGCTGGCGCAGAATTTCTTCAGCATCACGCTCGCGATTTTCGATTGCGGAAACGGCGCGCGAAATTGCACGCACGTCTCCCGCGCGCACTTGGTCGGCCCAGTTTTCGATGGACACAGTCATAGCGAGGTGAATCGCAGCCTCGGAATGGTATCACTGGAACGGCTGGAAGCGATGAGTCCCGGCGCCAAAAGCTGAATTATTTTTTGCCCAAAATCTGCCGCGCGATTACCAGACGCTGGATCTCGCTGGTACCCTCACCAATCGTGCACAACTTCACGTCGCGATAAAACTTTTCCGCCGGGTAATCTTTGATGAAACCGTAGCCGCCGTGAATCTGCACGGCTTCATTGGCGACACGCACGGCCACTTCCCCGGCATAGAGCTTGGCCATGCTGGATTCCTGGGTGATGCGCGCGTCGTGGTCGCCGGAAGCGATGGCGCGGTCGGCGAGCCACGCGGCTTGATACGTGAGCAGGCGCGCCGCTTCGATTTGCGTGGCCATGTCCGCGAGCTTGAATTGAATGGCTTGAAATTCGGCGATGGCTTTGCCGAATTGTTTGCGCTGCTTGGCGTAACGCACGGACGCTTCGTATGCGCCTTGCGCCATGCCCAGGCCGAGTGAGGCAATCGAAATCCGGCCGCCGTCGAGAATCTGCAGACTGTTGACGAATCCTTCGCCCTCCTTGCCCAGCAGATTTTCCGCCGGCACGTGGCAGTCAGTGAAAACCACTTCGCTGGTGTCGCTAGCGCGCAGGCCCAGCTTGTTTTCTTTTTTGCCGGGCTTGAATCCTTTCGTTCCCTTCTCGATGATGAACGCGGAAATTCCATGGCTCTTCTTCGCAGGGTCGGTTACGGCCATTCCCACGCAGACGTCCGCGTAATGGCCGTTGGTGGTGAAAGTCTTTGAGCCATTGATGACCCATCCGCCGTCCTTCTTCACGGCGGTGGTGCGCGTGCCGCCGGCGTCGGAGCCGGCTTCGGGTTCGGTGAGCGACCAGCAGCCGAGTTTCTTCCCTTGCGCGAGCGGCGTGACGTACTTCTTCTTTTGTTCTTCGCTGCCGAATTTATAGATGTGGTTGGTGCAGAGCGAATTGTGCGCGGCGACGATGATGCCGATCGAACCATCCACGCGTGAGAGCTCCTCGATGATGATGGCGTATTCGGCGTACCCCATGCCCGCGCCGCCGTATTTTTCGGGGAAAATCACACCGAGAAAACCCATGTCGGCGAGCTTGGGGATTAATTCGGAGGGAAACTTCGACACTTCGTCCCATTCCATCACATGCGGCAGGATTTCGCCTTCGGCAAACTCGCGTACCGTTCGCCGCAGCTGCTGCTGTTCGTCTGTCAGTGCAAATTCCACGTGGCCTCGCCGATAAAAGAAATAAATACGGAACCCGCACTACAATTTATATCACAGGGGTATGCGCACAAGACAATCGTGACTGCGGCGATTATGGCAAGGTAAACGCGACGATCTCGTCCGACTGCTTTTCTTCCGTCACCTTGGAGTGCCCTCCAGCGGCGATCACGAGGAATTGTTTGCCGCCTGGATGCACCTGGTAGGTCATGGGAGTAGCGGCGCCGGAAGTGGGAAGATCGAATTTCCAGATTTCTTTTCCGTTTTCGACGTCGAAGGCGCGAATTGCGGGATCAATAACTGTTCCGGCGATGAAGACCAGGCCGCCTGCCGTGACGATTGGGCCGCCGAGACTGAGTGCTCCCAGCGGCACCATCGGCTTGTTCGGCGCGAGTGATCCGAGCGGAACTTGCCAGCGAATGGTGCCCTGCGCCATGTCCACTGCGGCGAGAGTTCCCCACGGTGGAGGCGTGCAGGGAAGATGATGCGCTTTCGCGGACAGAAACGCGCGAAACATTCCGTAAGGCGCGCCGTATTGCTGCGTGTATTCGAGGTCTCCTTGGTTGTTGCCCACGGCGTCCCAGTATTTGTCGGCGGCAACCACGCCCATCTCCGCCGCAATGTTATTCGTATTGACCAGCAGCAAGCTGTGCTGCGGATCGAACGCGTAGCCGCTCCAGTTCATGCCGCCGACGTTTCCGGGTTCCGAGAGCGAGCCTTGCAAACTGGGCGGCGTGAAGAGTCCGTCGTTGCGCAGGCTCTTGAGGCGTTCGCGGCAATAATCGCGATCTGCGGCGGTGATGCCCCAGGCGTCGTCGGCGGAAAGTTTTTGCGGAACCAAGGCTGGAGGGGCGAGCGGAAAAGGCTGTGTCGGCGATGTGACCTCGCCCGGAACATCGCTTTGCGGCACGGGTCTCTCTTCCACGGGAAATACCGGCACGCCTGTGTCGCGATTCAGGACGTAGAGAAATCCGGTTTTGTTGCCTTGAATTACCACCGGCACGGTTTTGCCATCGTGTCGAATCGTGGCGAGCAGAGGGGGCGCGGCGCTGTCGTAGTCCCAAAGATCGTGATGCACCAACTGAAATCCCCAGGCAAGTTCGCCGGTTTTAGCGCGCAACGCGACGATTGAATTCGCCCATTTGTTGTCGCCCGCGCGCATACCGCCGTAATAATCGGGGCTGGCGCTGCCCGTGGGTACGAAGATCAGGTCGCGCTCGGGATCTACAACCATCACGGTCCAGGCATTGCCAGCTCCAGTGCGCCAGGCTTTTGTAGCGTTTGTGTTTGCGCTTGCGCTCGATGCCGCGGAACCGGGATCGTTCGGCGGCAGCGGCTCCCATTTCCAGCGCAGCTTGCCGGTACGCGCGTCGAAGGCGCGGACGACGCCGCTGGGCATGTCGGCGCGCGCATTGTCGTCAATGGCGGAGCCGACTACTACCATGTCGTCAATCACCGCCGGCGGAGAGGTCATGTGATATTCCCCGGGAATATAACGCGCCACATCACGCAGGCTGACCTGTCCGCGGTCGCCGAAATCCATGCAAGGGTCGCCGGTCGCAGCGTCCAGTGCGATTAGTCGCGCGTCGAGCGTGGCTTCGAAAATCCGCCGGCGGCAGCGCTTCCCTCTCGCGCGCGTGCCATCGAGCCATGTGGCGACGCCGCGATTGATCAGGCCGTCGCCGTAGCCCGCGGCTATGTCAATCATCGGATCGAAAACCCACAGTTGCTTGCCGGTTTCCGGATTCACGGCGAACACGCGGTTGAATGGCGACGTGAGGTAGAGGACGCCATCTACCAGGATGGGCGTGGTTTCGAGGCCGCTGCGTTTGGGGCGGCCCCTGCCGTCGGAAATATCGCCGGTGTGAAATATCCAGGCAACCTGCAGCTTCGCGACATTTTCACGGTTGATCTGGGTGAGGGGTGAATTGCGCGTGCCACCTGCGTCGTGGCCGTAGTACGCCCAGTCGTTTTTTGTCGCGCCCGCGGGATTTGCGGATTGCGCGCCGGCGATTTGTGAATCCGCGCACAGCACGGCGATTGCGGCGATGAGCAGAGATCGAGCCAAGCGGTTCCGCATTAAATCCTCCGGAGCGCGACTACGCTGCGCGCGCTACCAATCGAGCTTCGCGCCATCTTTGGCGTTCTGCTCATCGAGCCATTTTTTCAGCGGGGCGAAATAGTCGAGGATCGCGGTGGCGTCCATTTGTTTTTCGCCGGTCATTACTTCGAGGGCTTCGGGCCAGGGACGGCTCTGGCCCATTTCGAGCATTTTGTTCAGGCGCGCGCCGGCTTCCTTGTTGTTGTAAATCGAGCAGCGATGCAGGGGGCCTTTGTAACCGGTTTGGCGGCAGAGAGCGCGATGAAACTGGAATTGCAAAATGTCCGCGAGGAAATAACGGGCGTAGGGTACGTTGGCCGCGACGTGATATTTCGCGCCGGGATCGAAATCCTGTTCGCTGCGCGCGACGGGAGGCTTGACGCCCTGATATTTCTCGCGCAATTCCCACCACGCCTTGTTGTAATCCGAGGGCGTGATTTTCCCGGAGAAAACTTCCCAGCGCCATTTATCAATCAGGAGGCCGAAGGGGAGGAACGCGACTTTTTCGAGCGCTTTGTGCATCAGGATGCCGATGTCGGCTGATTCCGGCGGCACATTTTCAAGCAGGCCGATTTGTTTCAGATATTCGGGCGTGACGGAAAGCGCGATGGTGTCGCCGATCGCTTCGTGGAAACCGTCGTTGGCGCTGTTGCGGAAGAGCGGCGGTTGCGTATCGTAGGCGCGCTGGTAAAAATTGTGTCCGAGTTCGTGATGAATCGTCGAGAAATCCTCGCCCTTTTGTTCGATGCACATTTTGATGCGCAAATCGTCCAGGTAATCAATGTCCCAGGCGCTGGCGTGGCAGACGACGTCGCGGTCCTGCGGCTTTACGAACATGGAGCGCTGCCAGAAAGTCTGCGGCAGCGCGGCAAATCCCAGCGACATGAAAAAGCGCTCGCCGTAATGGACCATGCCGAGGGGATCAATCTGCTTCGCTTTCAAAATTTGCGTGAGGTCATAGCCTGGGTCGGCATTTGCCGGAGCCACCAGCGGATAAATATTTGCCCAATCCTGCGCCCACATATTTCCCAGCAGATGCGCGGGAATCGCGCCGTCCGGACCAAGCACTCCCGGCCCGTATTTTTTCACCAGCTGCGTGCGGACGTAGGCGTGGAGCGAAACGTAGAGCGGGCGTACTTGTTCCCATAGGCGGTCCATTTCCGCGCTGAAAACGCCGGGAGGCATATCGTAATTCGAGCGCCACATTGCGCCGACGTCGCTGAAGCCCACTTCGCGCGCGCCCTCATTGGCGAGTTCCACCAAGCGGGAATAGCGCTCACGCATGGGCGGCGCGATGGCGTGCCAGCCAATCCAGGCGCGTTGCAGTTCGACGGGATCGCGGCTGTTGGCCATAATGTTTTCAAGGTCATTCAGCGAGAGGCATTTTGCCTGCGCGCCGTCGGGGCACCATTTCCCTTTGCCGTAATCACTCTGCAACGAGGCGTTGATCTGCGAAAGTTCCGTGCTTTCTTTCGGATTGCGCGGCGAAGGGATGTCCACGGAAAGCTTGATGAGCTTCAGTTTGCGCCCGACGTCCGGCGGCAGGTCGAGCGTCTCGAACGTACGAGCCTGCGCGGCAAGTTCGGACGTTGCGGCCTTCACGTTTTGATCGGCCTGCGCCGCGAGAATTTCGGTGTCGTCGGTGATGAAAGTTTCCTGCACCCATTGCGCGCGCCCGGATTTGATCCAGAGATCGAGGAGACGTTTTTCGGCAGCGTCGGTGAATTGGCGGGCTTCTTCGACCGTGGGAGGAGGCGCAGTGGCTTGCGGTTGCGCGGCGCTGGCTGCTTTTTGCGATTGGGAAGTCATCAATCCACCTGCGATTAGAATAATGGGGAGTCCTGTCTTGACGCAAAATGACCAGATTTTCCCACAAAGAGAACGGACTCGAGGCCGTTCACTTGCACTGAATAGAAAACGCGAAGTGCTTTTTTTTCTGCACGTTGAAAAATTGGTGTTGGGAGGAAAGGGCTTACTTGTACTGAATAGAAATTGGCGATTTTGGTGTTTTGCGGCGCCGGGGGTGGCGGCAGGGACCGCCGAGTGGGGGGTGCTGGACCGGCCGCGGGCTTTAGTCGTCATTTTCAGAAATTGATCATCCTCTTGCGGCGCGCGAAATGCAAAAGGTTGTGTGTGTACGGGAAGTTGCCGTCCGGGGAGGGGCGCCGCTCTCCAGCCGGTGCAGCAATCCGCGCGGCAGTATATCTGAAGTAGCGACCAGACGCTTGGGGGATCAGTGGGCGGCGGCCGCGGGGGCTTTTTCGGCGACGACTTGAGCGGCGGCTGACAGCGCTACATCGATAGCCGTGCGGTCCACGTCGCAGTGCGTGACCATGCGCACGGAATATTTTTCGGTGGCCGAGCACAAAACTTTTTTGGCTTTGAGCTGCTCGCAGATTTCCGCGGCGGTGCGGTTGGTTCCGCGCACGTCGAAGATCACGATGTTAGTGACCACCCGCGCTGGATCGAGGGCGATTCCCTTCACGGCGGCGAGGCCTTTCGCGAGGCGTTGGGCGTTTTCGTGATCGAGATGCAGTCGCTTGGGCGATTCTTCCAGCGCGATTAATCCTGCCGCGGCTAGCACGCCTACCTGGCGCATTCCTCCTCCCAGCAGTTTTCTGCGGATGTGCGCTTGCTTGACAAAATCGCGCGAACCTACGAGCAGCGAACCTACCGGCGCGCCCAGGCCTTTCGACAGGCAGAACATCACGGAATCGAATTTGCGCGTGATTTCCGCGACGCTTTTCCCCAGCGCGACTGCGGCGTTGAAGATCCGCGCGCCATCGAGATGCACGCGCAAGCCTGCGGCGTGAGCGCGCTCGCAAATGTCTTCGGCCACCGCGGTTGGGTACACCGTGCCGCCGTGCATGTTGTGCGTGTTCTCCAAGGTGACCAGCGCGGTCTGCGAATCGTAGTAAATTTTTTCGCGTATGAGCGGCTCGATCAGTTCCCAAGTTAATATTCCGCTCGGCGCAGGAGCCGTGCGCGGTAGCACACCCGCTATGGCGGACATGGAAGCCAGTTCGTACAGGTTCACGTGCGCGCGCTGCTCGCAGATCACTTCGTTACTGCGCTGCGTCCAGCCCATGATGGCGAGCAGGTTGCCCATGCAGCCGGACGGCACGAAGAGCGCGGCTTCGCGCTGAAAAATTTCCGCCGCGCGGGATTGCAGGCGATTTACGGTGGGGTCTTCGCCGTATACGTCGTCGCCCACTTCGGCGGCAGCCATCGCGGCGCGCATCGCTGAAGTGGGACGCGTCACCGTATCGCTGCGCAAATCCACGATGCCGTTTTTGTGCCGCGCTTCTGCCGGTCCGCTGTGCACGCTCTGCTCCTTATCCCAGTAATTCCACGAATACTTCGTTTGAAACGGTCAGGTGCGCGGGCGCGAGGCGCAAAAGCGTTCCGTCCATTTCCAGCAGTCCTTGTTCGCGCAATCCCGCGATACGCGCTCGCAGGCTCACGCCATACTTTTTTTCCACGCGGGCAAGGTCAATGCCTTCGAGTTGGCGCAAGCCGAGAAATAATTCTTCGTCGAGCGCCTGTTGCTGCGTCACTGGCTCGATCTGTTCGCGCGGCGAGACGCCGCTTTCGATGCACGTGACGTATTGCGCGGAATCGTGCACGTTCGACCAACGCTTCGTTCCATCAAAGGAATGCGCGCCAGCGCCGAGGCCGAGGTACGGCTCGCGGCGCCAATATTTCAGATTGTGGCGCGAGCGGAAGCCCGGCAGACCCCAGTTAGAGATTTCGTAGTGCTCGTATCCGGAGGCTGCCAGGCGGGCGCAGGCGGATTCGTAGGATCCGGCCATGGCGTCGTCGCTGGGAATGGCTTCGGCGCTGTAGCGGCTGCCGCCCGCGAGCGATTCCTTTCCCAGGCGGCTGCCTTCGTCAATTTCCAGCAGGTAGATGGAAATGTGCTGCGGACGAATGTCCAGAATGCGTGAGAGCGATTCGTCCCACGAAGCGTGGGTCTGCTGCGCGAGGCCGGCGATCAAATCCATGCATATGTTGCGAAATCCGGCACCGCGCAAAATTCGCGCCGCTTCAAAGATATCCGCGCGACGGTGCATGCGGCCGGCGGCTTGCAATTCGCGGTCATCGAAGGATTGCACGCCGAGGCTGATGCGATCGAATCCAGCCGCAATCCAGGCCTGCGCCTTATCGGGGGTGATGGTTTCGGGGTCGGCTTCGAGAGTGATTTCTGCACGCGCAGCTGACGCCGCTTCGTGCGTGAGATCGGAAGGCAGCAGCGCAGAATCCGCGAATACGAAATTCTGGCGCAGCGATTGCAAAATTCCCGCGAGCGCGGAAGGTTCCAGCAAGCTGGGGGTGCCGCCACCGAAGTACACGGTGTCCAGGTGCGCGTCGCGCAGACTGGATATTTCCGTGCCCGCTGCCAGCTCCGCGATTTCCCGGCGCACCGCGCCGGCGTACGGCCCATATTTTTCGCGCGCGACTACGCCGGTGTGAAAATTGCAATAGGTGCACTTGGTCTGGCAGAACGGCACCTGAATGTAGATGCCGAGGTTCATTTGGGCGCCGCGACTACGTCGAAGTCGTCCGATTTGGCCTGCAGCACGGCTTTGCCATCCTTGATCGCTTCGCAATGCGCGCCAACATCTTCGACGCTCACGTCTTTGTAGTTGAGCCACAAGCGGAAGGTGCCTGGCTGCGTGACCTTGATTGTGAATTCCAGAATTTCGCCGCCGTGCAGGATGCTGGAGGTGGCGTCGGCGCCGGGAGTACAGGTGAAGATTTCTTTACCCCATTTTTTGCCCTTGCGGGCCTGCACCCCAAATGCCGGCGCCGGGCGTCCGCTGCCCATGACGATGTCCATTCCGCAGGCACCCAGGCAGAAAGTAAGCCGCTTCTCGCCGTTGTTGCGGATGCGCACCGGGAACGGTTGGCCGACGATCTGCTGGTCGCCTACCACGGCAATGGTGACGTCCGTCTTCGCGGGTATTCCGTCGCTGACCTCGGTGGAGACCAGAAGCACAAGAACGCCAATGATAGCCGCCGCCGAGAGCGCTCGTTTCATGGACAC
>Ga0070762_10000916_pt1 | contig 13152 bp, 8 predicted proteins | sample HubBroMetageREF2_FD_66726 | JGI IMG/M metagenome (GOLD analysis project Ga0070762, IMG submission 66726) | Reference soil microbial communities from the Hubbard Brook experimental Forest, New Hampshire, USA - Hubbard Brook CCASE Soil... | ecosystem: Environmental > Terrestrial > Soil > Temperate...
GCTCCTAGCGGATGAGCTTAAATACCGTCCCGCAGCCAGCGCCATTGTTGCACCTCAAGTTGCCGCCCACGCCTGTCGTGCCGTAAATGTTTCCGGTAGAATCAAGGGTCAATCCTGCTCCGGGAGCTGCCCCTTCCACTCCTCCGCTGAATTCATACAGGATGGTGTCCTTGCCGGTGGGATCCAGCATGAATATGGCGCCACAGCCGGAGCCGCAATTCTGATTCCCGCCTTCCGGAGTCGTCCCATAGATATTTCCTTTTCCATCCAGAGTCAGAGCCGCGTAGATCGGCGGGAAATCAGCTCCGCTCCCGGTGAAGCTATGCAGGATTGTCTCTTTGCCGGTTTTGGTAATTTTGTAAACTGTGCCACAGCCGTTCTCCGCGGATGTACAGTTTGGACCCGTCCCTCCCTCAACCGTAGCGCCATAGAGATTGCCGTCGCTGTCGCGGACCACGCCAGAATAGGGATGTTCTCCGTCGCCTCCGGTCCCAGTGAAAATGTGCAGCAGGGTTTTCTTGCCGTCCGGATTTAACTCGTAAACTGTTCCACAACCATCAGGAGGAAAGCAGCTGAGGTCGCCTCCGTACGCAGTTTCGCCGTACAAGTTACCGGCCGCATCGCGAACGATGGGTCCCGAGGGATAGCCGCCGTCGGTTCCTCCTTTGAAGGTATACAACACCGTCCGCTTGCCGGATGGGTCCAGCTTGAACACGATTCCACAACCTCCTCCGAAGCAGCCACCGGCCTTGCCGCCGAACTCTGCGGTGCCGTATAGATTGCCCTGCTGATCTCGAAGCAATGCGTTGGGGTTGAAGCCGAAAGACTTGTCCCCTCCGCTAAAGTTATAGAGAACGATTTCATTTCCTTTTTGGTCGACAGTGAACACCGCTCCTTGGCCATACGAACCGCCGCGGGTCGTGGTGCCATAGAGCATACCTTCGGCGTCTTGGGTTACTGAATCAGGATAGCTTCCGTAGCCCGAAAGAAAGCTGTAGAGCACGGTCTCCTTACCCGAGGACGTTAACTTAAATGCAGTTCCCTCGTAGGAAGCGCCGCCGCCGTAGGTGGTGCCGTAGAGGTTGCCTGAGCCATCGAGCAGCAGAGTGCTGTTGGGAGCCTTGCCATCCGGCGGGCCATTGAAAGAGTAAAGGATGCTAAAAGTCTGCGCCTGCGCGGGGATCAACATGGATAGCGCCATGCACGTCGCAAGGATCACAAGACTGAAGGGTTTGTAGCGAGGCCCGCAGAAAAACGGGTTCGAGCGCATGACTGGCCTCCTATGAGGTAATCCGGGGGCTCTTGCCGGCGAACGTCAGACATTATACCTCCACAATGCGAGCCGCGCTCGGCGAAAATACACGTAGGCAGGCGGGCGGATTCGAGCCCTGGAAGCGGGCTGAGGTCATCCGGATCAGGGAAGGCAATGGCCATGAAAACAACTTCATTGAGACGCCTTGATCTTCACAGCTTCGATTGACTTGGTCCTTTTCACCGACGTAAGATTCGCGCCAGTGATCGGGCAGACGATCTCGCACTATCGCATAGTAGAGAGGCTGGGCGGCGGGGGTATGGGCGTTGTCTACAAGGCTCAGGACACCCGGCTTCACCGTTTTGTCGCCCTCAAATTTCTGCCCGAAGACGTTGCCCGCGACCCGCAGACTCTCGCCCGTTTTCAACGCGAAGCGCAGGCGGCATCCGCGCTGAACCATCCCAATATTTGCACGATTCATGATATTGGCGAGCAGGACGGGAAAGCTTTCATCGCCATGGAGTTTCTGGAAGGCGTCACCCTGAAGCGGCGTATCGGCGGGTCTCCGCTGGAAATTGAAACTCTGTTGGGGCTTGGCATTGAGATCGCTGATGCGCTGGACGCCGCTCATGCCAAGGGGATTGTGCATCGCGACATTAAGCCGGCCAATATTTTTGTCACCGAGCGTGGTCACGCCAAGATTCTTGACTTCGGCCTGGCGAAAATCGATCTCACGCGCCGACGCATCGAGAGCGGATCGGGTCCCGAAGATCCCACTCTCGAAGATAAAGAACTTACAACCGGCGGCGGCACGATGGGAACCGTGACGTATATGTCTCCGGAGCAAGTGGCAGGAAAGTCGCTGGATGCTCGCACCGATCTGTTTTCATTTGGGGCCGTGCTCTACGAGATGGCGACCGGCCACCTTGCTTTTGAGAGACCGACGTTGGGGGCGACGTTTGCCGCCATCATGCATGAGGAGGCGCCTTCGCCGGGCCAATGGAATAGTGCGCTGCCGTCCCAGGTGGGAGAAATTATTGGGAAGGCGCTGCAAAAGAATCGGGAGTTGCGCTATCAGAATGCGTCGGAGATGCGGTCTGATCTGCAGCGACTGAAGCGTGCCATGGACTCGGGGCGTGCCAACCTGGCAGGTGAAGAAAGAGTCGAGCTTCGCTCGACTGGACAGCCGCGGGCGGCTCTCCCCAGGCGAGCTTCGCGAAAGGCTCAGTATGTCGCTGTGGCGATCCTGTGCGGCGTCATTATTGGCGGCGGGCTCTACTATCGTCTGCATCAGCAAAACCAGCGGCTGACGGAAAGGGACACGATCGTTCTCGCCGATTTTGCCAACAGCACAGGCGATGCAATCTTCGACGACACGCTGAAGACGGCGCTTACCGTTTCCCTGCGACAATCACCCTTCCTCAACGTGCTTTCTGAGGGCGATGTTGCAAAGACCATGCAGCAAATGACCCTTCCGGCGGGCACGAAACTAACGCCCGACGTGGCTCGCGAACTTTGCCAGCGCGGGGCGAGTAAGGCCTACATCGAAGGAGCCATTGGCACCCTGGGCAGCGAGTATGTGCTGGCACTTAAAGCGGTAAATTGTGAAAACGGGAACGCGCTTGCTGAGGAACAGGTGACGGCGGCGGAAAAGGAAAAGGTTCTGGACGCGCTGGGCGGAGCGGCATCGAAGCTGCGCTCCGAGCTCGGCGAATCGCTGGCTACGTTGCAGAAGTTCGATGTTCCGCTGGCGCAGGCCACCACGTCGTCGCTCGAAGCGCTGAAAGCCTACAGCCTTGGTCACAGAGCTCACAGCGAGAAAGGTCCGGCCGCAGCGCTGGCTTACGATCAACATGTCATCGAGCTGGATCCAAATTTTGCCATGGGCTACCGGGCGGTGGGCGCCGATTACACCAGCCTGGGAGAGGTTGGGCGGGCCGCCGAATACTTCACGAGGGCATTCCAGTTACGCGATCATGCCAGCGAGCGGGAAAAACTGGTGATCACCGTCGACTACTATTCGAATGTAACCGGAGAACTGGATAAAGGAGCGCAGATCAATCAGGAGTGGATTGAGAGCTATCCGCGGGATTACGCGGCGTACGGTAATTTGGGCTTAGTGTTAGCCGCGCAAGGTCAGTACCAAAAGGCTGGAGAGATTGCGAGGCAAGGTGTGCGCCTTGCGCCGGATTATGTCGGGTTGTATGACAATGTTGCTAACTACGCGCTTGCTCTGCAACGCTTCGCCGAGGCGCGGCAGACCATCCGGGACGCACAGTCGCGGAAATTGGACAATGCGGTCTTGCACAATAATCTCTACGCGCTCGCCTTTCTTGATGCTAACGCCGCCGCGATGGCAGAGCAAGAACAGTGGTTTAAGGGCCAGCCCGACTACGAAAACTGGGGGCTTGCTCTGGCATCCGATACCGAGGCCTATAGCGGTCATCTGAATCAGGCGCGGCAACTCAGCAAAGAGGCGGTTGAGTCGGCTATTCGGGCGGACAGCAAGGAGAATGGAGCAATCTGGCAGGCGATTGCCGCGCAGTGGGAAGCGGCGTACGGCAATGTCGCCGAAGCGCGACAGTCGGCGGCGGCGGCTTTGAAGCTTGCTCCCGCGAGCCAGGGCGTCCAAAGTGAAACCGCGCTTGCGTTTGCCCTTGCGGGCGATACGACGAGAGCAGAATCCGTGGCCCAGGAGTTGGGGAAACGATTCCCTCTGAACACGCAGACGCAAGCGCTTTGGCTGCCGGCGATTCAAGCGCAGTCAGCGTTGAACAAAAAAGATCCGGCGTCCGCGCTGAATATTCTACAAGCCGCCTCAGCAATTGAGTTGGGACAAATTCCGTTCGTGGCCAATATTTCCTGCCTCTATCCCGTTTATGTGCGCGGAGAGGCATACTTGGCAGCGGGACAGGGCACCGCCGCTGCCTCCGAATTCCACAAGATTCTCGACCACAGCGGAATCGTCTGGAGCTGCTGGACGCGAGCGTTAGCGCATCTGGGATTGGCCAGGGCCAATGCCTTGGCAGTGAAGACCTCGCAAGGAGCGGATGCCGACGCGGCCCGCGTTCGCGCGCTCGCGGCTTACAAAGAATTCCTCACCCTCTGGAAAGACGCCGACGCTGATATCCCCATCTTAAAAGAAGCCAAAGTCGAATATGCCAAGCTGCAGTAGTTGTGTCGTCGCGCTATGTTTGACTAAGGCGCTGAACGGGTCACGGCGCGGACCATCAGCAATTCCTGGCTGTTCAATGCTTGTGGCGCGTCTCGGTGCGCGCTTCGCGAATAACTGCCGTTCGGCTGCATATGGCGTGCTTTCGCCGTGTCGGCCAGGTAAGTGGATAGAACGTCGTCGCGGAGGTGGCGGATTAGTTTGGGATCGCCTACGGGAAACACTACCTCGACTCTACGGTCGAGGTTGCGAGGCATGAGGTCGGCGCTGCCCATGTAGAGCTCTTCGTGTCCAGCATTTCTGAAATAGTAGATTCGACTGTGCTCGAGAAAACGTCCCACGATACTCGTGACCTTAATATTTTCACTTACGCCTTTAATCCCCGGGCGCAGGCAGCATATCCCGCGCACTAATAGATCAATTTTCACGCCGGCTTGCGACGCTTCGTAGAGCAGGCGAATCGCGCGCGTGTCAACCAAGGCGTTCATTTTGAAGATCAGGTGTCCGCGCTCGCCGCTACGCTGATGGTCGATCTCCCGCTGAATCATCCGTTCCAAGTGTTCTCTTAAGTCGATGGGCGCAACCAACAGCTTTCGATATTCAGCCTTGGCAGAATAGCCGGTGAGATAGTTGAACAAGTCGGTGCAGTCGGCGCCGATCTCGTCGTCACAGGTAAACATTCCGAAATCCGTGTAGAGCTGCGAGGTAACGCTGTTGTAGTTGCCAGTGGAGAGATGTACGTAGCGCCGGATCAGATTTCCTTCCTGACGCACGACCAAGGCGACTTTGCAATGAACCTTCAAACCTTGCAATCCGTAAACCACGTGCACGCCTTCGCGTTCCAGCGCTCGCGCCCACTCGATATTGCTCTCCTCATCGAAACGCGCTTTGAGTTCGACCAAGGCCGCAACCTGTTTATCGTTTTCGACGGCCTTCAGCAGATTTTCCACCACCGGCGCATTCCTGCCCACGCGATAAAGAGTGATTTTGATCGCCAGTACGCCCGGGTCCCGTGCGGCCTGCTGGAGGAAGGAGACGACAGGCTGAAAAGAATTGAAGGGATGCTGAAGCAAAATGTCCTGGCGACGAATGGCGGCGAAGATATCCTCCGTCTCCTCGTCAGGCTCAAGCGCAGACGGAATTCCGGGCACAAACGGTGGATACTTCAGTTCGGGACGATCGATCGCGCCGAGGTGCCGCAGCCGGCTCAAGGCGAGCGGTCCTTTGATCTGATAGACGTCATCGCGATCAACTTCAAGGTTCTCGATCAGGATGTCAAGAATCGATGGTGGCATAGTATCGTTGACTTCAAGCCGGATGACGTCTGCGAAACGTCGCTGCCATACGCCTTCTTCCACGGACTCCAACAAATCTCCCGCTTCCAGTTCCTGGATGGCCGTGTCGGCATCACGCGTCACATGGAAGGGATGCGATTCGAGAACCTTCATCCCGGGGAACAGCAGCTTCAGGTTCGCCGCGATCAATTGCTCCAGCCAGACAAAGGATTGCCGTGCCGCGTTTTTGTGGTCAGAACTTTTCTCCCGCGGCAACGGGGCCACGGCGACCAGTTGAGGGATCGGATTCGGAATCTTCACCCGGGCAAAATGCTCTATGCCTTCCTTATCTCGGATCAGCACGGCCAGGTTCACACTCAGATTCGAGATGTGGGGAAAAGGACGACCGGGATCAAAGGCTAACGGGGTCAGGGTAGGAAAAACCGTCTCGTGGAAATATTTGTTTAAGGCCAATCGCTGCGTGCTGCTCAACTCCGAATAATCGGCAATCTGAATGCCAGCTTTCAGCAGGGACGGTACGAGTTCCCGCTGCCAACAATCGTGGGCGTCTCGAAACAAAATGGCCACCCGCTTCCGCACGGCCGCCAACTGTTCCGCAGGGGTCATGCCATCCGGGCCGGACTCGAGCACGCCTTTCTCAACTTGCCGCTTGAGGCCTGCCACCCGTACCATGAAGAACTCGTCCAGATTGGAGCCGACGATGGAAAGAAATTTGACTCGCTCCAGTAAAGGGACCGTATCGTCCTGCGCTTCTTCGAGGACTCGTTTCTGGAACTCCAACAGACTGAGTTCGCGATTTACGTAGAGTTCGGGATTGTCGAGAGCCGAACGAGCGGACGCCGCAGTGGCCGCGGGTTTGATCGTAGCCTCTATCGCGCTCTTGACGATCCGGCCTCGCCCGTTACGACTGGCAGGTTTCGGTTCGGAGTTCTTGGCTGCCATGACTTCTATGCTGCGTGTGGGAGTCGTCTTTACCATTTACGCTTTCGAGGGTCGGAGGTGCAGGGCAATTGTAATTTGAGGAATGTGATTCCGTCTGCGATTCTCCCCGCTGAAGCGAGTTTTAACCGGGCTGTAACAATTGGCGGGAGGGTGCGAGACTTGCGTGTTCTTGCTTTCCCTTTGCTAGCTATCCATACGGTTCGAATCCGTTTTGCGGCTCACGACACATCCATCAAGTCGGCAAATACAAATCCATCGTGTTCGATGATTTCTCCGGCTCGTAGTTCAATGGGACGAGAGAATACCGGTGCGTCATATACGAAAGTGTGAAACTCTCCGTTCTCGCCGCAAGGGTCGACTCCGGAAGGTAGAGCCTGCAGCAGTTGCAAGTCATAGTCCTGTCCGGCAAAAGATTTTGCGAGCTTTGACGGGTCTAGGCATGTAATCTTTGCTCTCACCCCTGCAGCGATCATTTCGCGAGACAGTTGTTCCGTCGGAATTTGCCAGACTGGAAATAGCGGTTCGAGTCCCGTCCCCTGCAATTGGCGGACCCGGTAATCGCGAATATCCTGAAGAAACAAATCTCCGAATGCGACTGCCGTGATTCCCTCGCCGATTGCACGCTGGCACAATTGTCGCATTCGATCTTCGTACTCCAAGTTAGAGCATGGCCACGGCAGCCCTACTGCCCACAGCGGCAGCCCGGTTCGCTCGGCTTGCGCTTCAACCAACGCCCGCCGGACCGCATGCATGGCGACGCGGTCAGCTTCGGAGTTGAAAGTCGTGATCAATGCCGCTATCTGGATCTTCGGCTGTTGGCGGAGAAGGTGCAGCGTCCACGCGCTGTCTTTGCCGCTGCTCCATGATAAGGCAACCTTCCTCAAGTTTGGTTCACGCTCATGCGCCGCGGCTACCATGCGTGTTTCATGGCTTTGCTGAATTGTTGCGTGGGGAGGGTGTTGAGCACATCGTCTTTGGTCAGCCACGCGCGGCGCGCTTGCAACACGCCGTAGCGGATCTTGTCGAGATGCGACGTGTGATGGGAATCGGTGTTGATCACGATCTTCACGCCGTATTGTTTGGAGAGGCGAAGATGGCGGTCGCAGAGGTCGAGCCGGTCGGGGTATGCATTCAACTCCATTGCAACCTTTCGTTGAGCTGCGGCTTTCAATACGGCGTCGAGATCGAACTGATAGGCATCGCGACGGAGAAGGAGCCGTCCAGTCGGATGCCCGAGAAATGAGGTGTTGGGATTTTCGACGGCCTTCAGCAGGCGATCGGTCATTTCGCTGGGACTCTGGTTGAAATGAGAATGCACACTCGCGATCACCAGATCCATCTGTTCGAGCACGGAGTCGGAGAGATCGAGCGTGCCGTCGGCCAGAATATCAACTTCAATTCCGGCAAAGATTCGAATGCCGTCCATCTTCTCGTTAGCCGCGCGTATGCGCTTGATGTGCTCGACAGCGCGCTGGTCGTCAAGCCCGTTGGCAAAAGCCAGATTCTTGGAATGGTCGGTGATGGCCAGATATTTGTATCCGTGAGCGCGCGCGGCCGCGGCCATTTCTTCGATGGTGTTGCGGCCATCGGTTTCGACGGTGTGCATGTGGACGTCGCCCTGTAAATCGGTCTGTGCGATTAGAACCGGCAGCGTGTGTTTTTCGGCGGCGTCAATCTCTCCCTGATTCTCGCGCAGTTCGGGAGGAATGTAATCCAGCCTCAGTTTGGAGTAAATCTCTTCTTCGCTTTTTCCGGCGACGGGTTTTTCACTGTCCAACTGGGCGAGGCTGTATTCGCTCAAGGTGTACCCCATCTTTAAGGCGCGCTGGCGCAGGGCGACGTTATGGGCTTTGCTGCCGGTGAAGTACTGCATAGCTGCGCCGAAGGAATCGGGAGAGAGCAGGCGAACATCTACCTGCATACCGCCGCGCATGCGGAAGCTGACTTTATTTTCGCCGCGGGCGATGATGTCCATCAATCCCGGCAGCTTGATGATGTGGTCGATGAGTTTTTGTCGTTCTTCATCATCACAGCAAGCTTTTCCCGTCACGAGGATGTCGAGATCGCCTACGGTCTCGCGTCCGCGGCGCAAGGAACCGGCGGGCGTGATGTTTTCGATGCCGGGATAAGCGCGCAGATGTTCGATGATTTTTCCAGCTTGAGCTTCGGCCGTGTCTAGAAGGAATCGGCCAGCGATGCGACGATAATCCTGGATCGACTTCAGCAGCTTCTGTTCCTGCTTTTCCCCCATGCGGGGCAGAGTGCGAATTTTTCCTTCCTGAGCTAACTTCTCGACACCCTCGGGATCACAGACGTGATAGGCGCTCCATATGAGGGCGATGGTCTTGGGGCCGAGTCCTTGAATCTTGAGCAAGTCGAGCATCGAAGGGTGGTATTTCTTGAGCATCTCGGTGTGTAGGGAAAGGCGCCCCTCTTTGAACATTTCTTGCAGGTTCAGCAGCATTCCCTTGCCGATGCCTGGAATGGCAAGGACCTTTTTGGGTTCGTCGATCAGGTCTGCGATCTGCTGTGGAAAGGCTTCGACGGCCTCTGCCGCGTTGCGATAAGAGCGGATGCGAAAGGAATCCTGCCCGTCGATTTCGAGCAGGTCAGCGGTTTCGTAGAGGATGCCGGCGATGGCCTTGTTGTCCATGAGGAATCAAGATTACAAACTATTGCGCAAATGTCGAGTGGGCGGAGGCAGAGTTACGCGTCGTGCCCAGAAGTTTAAGACACTGGTCCCCGAATCATCCGCCGATTCAACCTAGGATGAAAATCCGAGACTCGCTCCGTGAACCCATCCACTTCGCGAGTCATGCGCAACCATGTAGCCAACCGAGACATGAGAGTGGGTCAGTTGTTCTAAACGTATATTGTTGTGTTAGCCGATAATATTACTAGACATAAAATCTCGCTTTTGCTATAACACAAGTGCGTTACCTGAGAACGGCCCGGGCCCACGGATCTCCTCCTGGCCGGGCCTTTTCCCTGCTTTCTCCCGATGCGCGCTCCGATAAAAAGACCGGCGCACCTCCACGGCGCACTCAAATTCCACCCGCCGAACCCCGAGCATCATTCGCTGCCTCGTTCTGCGGCGGGTGCGATGCATCCGTTATACTAATTACGTATGCCAGTGCTGAAGAATATCGCCGCCATCGCCAAAGGCATGAGTATTACGTTCATGGAGATGTTTCAACCCACGCAGGTGGAGAACTATCCTGACGGGGCTGGGCCGCTTCGGGGCGCAAAATTCCAGGAGCGTTTTCGCGGGGTCCACGTTCTGCAGCGTGATGAGGACGGGTTAGAGAAATGTGTGGCCTGTTTTCTGTGCGCGGCGTCCTGCCCCTCAAACTGCATTTACATCGAGGCAGCGGAGAATACGGCCGAGCATAGAGTGAGCGGAGCGGAGCGCTACGCCAAGGTTTACAACATCGACTACAACCGATGTATCTTCTGCGGATATTGCGTCGAGGCTTGTCCCACGGACGCGATCACCCATGGGCACGGCTTCGAAATCGCCAGCTTTAACGCCAGCAATCTGGTCTACCGCAAAGAGCAGATGCTGGCTCCCCGTCCTGCACACATGGGAGCCAACGCGGTGTTCAATCAAGCCGAAGTCGCGGATGGAGCGCCAGCACTGCCAATGCCGGGAGTCTAGCTTTTCAGTTTCGGTGCGAAGCGAACGTTGGCGTGAGGTCACCCTCGTATCGAGAAAGAAACCGCTCACACTTGTAATTTGCTTCAGGACTGCACGAAGTCATTACCCCTCCGGGTTTCATGAAAGAAATAGGATTGAAAAAGATATTCCTCCGCATTGCTGGCGCCTTGGTTCTATTAGCGTCGTTCACGTACGCCGGTGACTATCTCCTAGTCCGTTTCAAGCTTCCCAACGGACGCGATTCGTTTTCTACGGTGACCATCCGACCCTACTACGCAATACAACAGAAGAATGGCAGGACTGAGTACGACTATGCTCCCCCGCAGAACCAAGTATGCGTTCGCTCTGTGTTCCCTCACTTCGGCTACAGCCCATGCTGGTATGTGAAGCGGCACGCCGACAAGCGGATCGACATATAGGCCGTGTCGATTTTCTCTTCTTTTATTTGCAGGTGTTACCATAGCTCCCTGTTTTTGAGGAATTGCGGATACTGGAATCGCAGATGACCACAACCTCCCGTGCAGTGGCGTCTCCTCGCGTGGTGAGTATCGAAGATTTTCGCCGGATTGCGCGCCGTCGATTGCCGAAGTCGGTTTTCGACTATTTGGACGGCGGTGCCGAAGGCGAAGTCACCCTCCGCGAGAACTGTCGCGCATTTGAAGACATCACCTTCCGCCCTCGTCATGCCGTCGTGCCCGAGATTTGTGAACTCTCTACGCGCGTTCTCGGTTTCGATCTTTCCCTTCCGTTCCTGCTCGCTCCTGTGGGATACAGCCGTTTGATGCATCCGGGCGGCGAGGTTGTAGCCGCGCGGGCAGCTGGTGCGTCCGGCACGGCTTATATTCTGTCCACGATTTCGGGGCACAGACTGGAAGACGTAAAGGCTGGCTCCCGCGGCCCAGTGTTCTACCAGCTTTATCTGATGGGTGGTCGCAGCGCCGCCGAGGCTGTAATCGAAAGAGCCCGGGTCGCAGGATTCTCAGCTCTGGTCGTCACGATTGATACGCCGGTTTCCGGCATGCGCGAGCGGGATTCTCGTAACGGCACGAAAGATCTGATCAGTGGTGGCTTGCTAGGGAAACTCCCTCATATCCCACGCTTATTGAAGCACCCTGGCTGGTTGATCAGCTTTTTGCGCGATGGCGGCCTGCCCGGACTCCCGAATGTCGTCATCCCGGGTGAGGGGCCAATGGAGCTGGTCGACATCAACGCAGCTTTAGCCAGCGCTGCAGTTACATGGAAAGATTTGCGTTGGATTCGCGAGTGTTGGCATGGACCAATCGTGGTGAAAGGCATCCTGACGGGCGACGATGCGCGTCACGCTATTGATGAGGGCGCAGCGGCCGTCGTGGTTTCAAATCATGGGGGTCGCCAGTTGGATGGCGTTCCAGCCTCTCTGCGTGCCTTGCCTGAAGTTGTCCAAGCGGTAAACGGCCAGATCGAAGTACTGATGGACGGCGGTATTCGTCGTGGCACCGATGTCGTCAAAGCCATCTGCCTGGGCGCGCGCGCAGTCTTGTGTGGACGCGCTTATGCTTACGGTCTAGCTGCCGCGGGCGAAGCTGGGGTCGTGCGTGCCATCGAGATTTTGCGCACGGATGTGGAACGCACCCTTAGGTTGCTCGGTTGCGCGTCGATCTCGGCCCTGGATCGTTCCTACGTGAATGTTCCGAAAAGCTGGGAGTGGAGTTAGTTCGGTGAGCAGGGAAGCGGTGTCCGCGTTGTCTGGCAGGTTCGCGACGTGATCACGCACTAAACTCTCTTCGAAGGGAGCTGGTCATGCATTGGACCCAGGCTTACGATCCGTTCGGTCATTGGTGGCTTTCAACGCTGGTGGCTGGGCTTCCGATCATCGTGCTTTTTGGTCTTTTGGCTGGATTCAAAGTCAAGCCACATTGGTGCGCGATTGCCGGTGCGCTGACGGCGATGTCCGTTGCGATTCTCTTTTTCAAGATGCCGCTGACCCTGGCCGCAATGAGTTTCGGATACGGCGTGGCCTTTGGCCTGCTTAAAATCGCGTGGATCGTTCTTGCCGCTGTGTACCTGTACGACATCTCGGTCGAGACCGGGCAGTTCGAAATCATGAAGGAATCGATTGCGGGAATCACCGCTGATCGCCGGCTGCAGGTTCTGTTAGTCGCATTTTGCTTCGGGGCATTCATCGAGGGAGCGGCTGGCTTCGGCGCACCAGTTGCTATCGCCGGAGCCTTCATGATCGGACTCGGTTTCAGGCCCTTTCACGCGGCTGCCTTGAATTTGATTGCCAACACTGCACCCGTAGCCTGGGGCGCGATCGGCACGCCGGTTCACACCCTTGCAGCCGTCACCGCCCTTCCAGAGTCTGATCTCAACGCCATGCTTGGCCGCATCCTTCCTTTCACTGCGGTCATCGTTCCTTTCTGGTTAGTGCGAGCCATGGTGGGTTGGCAAGAAACTTTCGAAGTTTTTCCTGCCATTCTTGTCGTAGGATTCTCGTTTTCTCTGACCCAGTTCTTCTGGTCGAATTACGTCGATAGCAATCTCGTGGACATCATGGGCGGAGTGGTTTCGATCATTGCGGTTGTAACCTTCCTCCGATTCTGGAAGCCGAAGAAGATCTGGCGTTTCGATTATGACAAGGACACAACTCATCTGCCGCCGCCTTCCGCCGAGATCGCGGACCGGGTTGGCGGAGAGTGGTCCGCGGAGAAATTCGACGGATATGTAGAAGTACGTTCTTACGGCGCTGGGCAAATCTTGCGAGCGTGGATGCCTTTCGCCGTCTTGTCTGTCTTTGTGCTGCTGTGGGGGCTTCCATCGATTAAGCTCGCGATGAACCGAGCTACCACGCCTG
>Ga0070762_10000917_pt1 | contig 13150 bp, 10 predicted proteins | sample HubBroMetageREF2_FD_66726 | JGI IMG/M metagenome (GOLD analysis project Ga0070762, IMG submission 66726) | Reference soil microbial communities from the Hubbard Brook experimental Forest, New Hampshire, USA - Hubbard Brook CCASE Soil... | ecosystem: Environmental > Terrestrial > Soil >...
AGATTATCGTTCCGAGTCTGGGTGAGATGCAGCAAGCTGGCGTCGAGAACCAGATTGCCAAGCCATGTCGAACTAAAAGTATAGGCATTGCTCAACGCCACGTTCCAGTAATTATTGTGCGTGGTCAGACCGATTGACGGCAACGTACCTTGCTGCACCAAGGCGTTGTGGGTCAGATAACTGTCTGCCGACGTCCGCAGGAACCAATTCGATTTTGGCGATTGTGCCCAATCGAATCGCACCGAAGCGAGGTAGTTGCGAAAAGGAATTGGAACGTTGGCGGGGACAGGTATGGCAGGAGCGCCGGTGATCAACCCTTGCGAGGCTAATTGCGAGAGCGCTTGAAATTGCGCAGTGCTGGCTGGGCTGTAAGCGATACTTGCATCCTCATGCACAGCCTCGAACGAGGTGAAGAACCAAACCTTGTTTTTCGCGATGGGACCACCGATCGTTGCCACATAGTTCTGGCGCGAGAACGGCTGCTTAGGATTGGGCGCAGGGTTCTCGATAGGGAAACGAGCGTTGAGCGCCGCGGCGCGCTCATAGAAAGCTCCGTCGCCGTGCCAATCGTTGGTGCCGTGCTTGGTGGTGATCACAACGGAACCGGCGGTGGTCCAGCCAGTATCGGCGTCTTCATTGGAGGTGCGGACGGCAAATTCCTGAATGCCGTCGGGCGAAAAGTTTTGTAGGAAGCCGCCGATCCAGTCGTCGGAGTTGTCAGCGCCGTCAAGCGACAGTTCGTTATTCAATCCGGAGCTTCCGCCGGTGGAGACGGCGGTTATGCGGGCCTTGGTTGGATCGGAAGGCTCGACTGGCTCGGTTCCAGGCACGAGATAAGCGATGTTGGCGAAACTGCGCGCGGGCAGCGGGAGTGCTTCGAGGTCGCGGCTGCCAACGACGCCGCCACGCACGGCGCTGGACGTGTCGATTGTCTGGGTCGTAATCGAGGAAGCATTCCCTTGAACATTCACGGTCTCATGTCCGCTCGCCAGTTTGAGCGTGACAGCGATATCGCGCACCACAGTGACGGCGACATTCACGTCAGCCGTAGCTTCGGCGAAGCCTTTCGCCGTAACGGCGACGTGGTAGGAGCCGGGCAGCAGACCCTCAATGCGAAATTCTCCCCGCTCGTTCGCGAGGACCTCGCGAGTGATGGAAGATCCCGTGGACTGGAGGACGATCCGGGCCGCCGCCACGCGTGCGCCGCTGGCATCCTGGACTTCTCCCCGAAGTGCGCCATTCGGATTCTGGGTATGCCCCGTGCCTGCGAGCAACATGGCTGTAAGCAAAACGAAAAAGACGTTAGCGAATGAGGTTGAGGTTCTCTTGGTTTGCATTATTGTTCTTCCCAATGACGTGCAGGGGTTCGCCTGGGAATGAAGGCGAGTGGCACGAGACTAGCGTGTGCAGTTCACTACTACCAGAGCCCGTAGAAGTGGGACGCGACTGGCAATTACGCGGCGGGGGCGACCCGCGCCACATCATCAAATTTTCTGCGCGAAGGCTACCCTGGGAATGCCCTGCAGGTCATTGGCGATCTGAACCTGTCGCCATTCGGCGAGCAGGCGCTTTACGCCGTCTGCGATGGTCCCACTGATCTCGATGACCAGCCAACCGCCGGGCATTAACGTGGCATGGGCTTGCGGGATTAGGCGTTCAATCACTTCGAGCCCGGTAGGGCCTGCGAAGACGGCATTGCGCGGTTCGAACTTGCGGACTTCGAGTTGCACCTCGTCTTCTTCCGATTCACCAACGTAGGGGGGGTTAGATACGACGAAATCAAACGTGCCCGGATCTAGGCCTTGCAACAGATCGGCTTGGTGGAAATGAATGCGGTCTTCGAATTGGTGGCGGGCCGCATTGACATGGGCCACTTCGAGAGCAGCTGCGGAAATGTCGGTCGCATGGATTTCGGACTGGGGGAATTCTTTGGCGAGAGCCACTGCGATACAGCCCGATCCCGTGCCGACGTCTACGATGCGAACTGGGCGGGGCGCGGACGTCCGGCCTCGGTTGTTTTTCTTAACCATTTCCAGGACGGTTTCAATTACGTGCTCAGTTTCTGGACGGGGAATGAGTACTGCGGGAGTGACGATGAAGTCCATGCCCCAGAATTCCTGGTGGCCGGTAATGTATTGTGCGGGCACTCCGCGGGTGCGCTGCTCGAGCGATTCCTGATAGCGGGCTTGTTCTTCAGTCGTGAGTTCGCGCTCGGGATGAGCGAATAGATAGGCGCGGTCGCTGCCCAGAGTGAACATCAGAAGCAGCTCAGCGTTCATGCGCGGCGAACCGACGTGGGCTGACCTGAGACGATCGACCGCCGATGTGAGGGCGTCTTTGAGGCGCACGAGACTATTTGAACATAGGACGCTTGGGCGTCCGCCTTGAACCGTTCCTTCTTCAGCCTTAAACTTAGTTCAGATGCACATGCACAGCCATGGCGCGGGGGAGCGAACCTCCAAGGTTCTGCGGATTTCGCTCGGCGTCACCTTGGTCTACATCGTTTTGTTAGTGGTTGCCGGCTTCCGCGCGCATTCGTTGGCGTTGCTCTCCGAGGCCGGACATAACCTTTCCGATTTCGTTGCGCTTTTGCTTTCGCTCGGGGCAGTGTATTTGCAATCGCGTCCACCCAGCGCTACGAAAACTTATGGCTGGCATCGCGCTGGAGTGTTGGCGGCGCTGGTGAATGCGGGTTCGCTGGTGGTGGTTTCGTTTCTGATCTTCTACGAGGCATTCCGGCGCCTGCAGAATCCGGAACATGTGCACGCCGGCGTAATGATCTGGGTCGCGGCTGCAGGCGTCGTGATGAATGGCGTGATTGCGCTGCTGCTCTATCGCTCGGGGCGCGACGTCAACATCCGTAGCGCGCTGCTGCATGAGATTGGTGACACGGTTTCGACTGCCGCAGTCATTGTTGGCGGCTGGGTGATTCTGGCCACCGGGCAATATTGGGTCGATTCGGCGCTGTCATTTGGAATTGGCGCGCTGATTCTGTGGTCGGGATTCGGCATCTGCCGCGAGACCCTGAACATCCTGCTGGAAGGCACGCCGCGCGGCATCCGATTGGAAAAAGTTGAAGCAGCCATGCGGGCGGTCGAGGGCGTGAATGATGTACATGACCTGCACGTGTGGAACATTGGTTCGGAGACGCGAGCTTTGTCGTGTCATATTTCTATTGAAGATATTCCTCCGTCGGTCAGTGAGCGCATTCTGCACGAGGTGAAAGAACGGCTGCATGAAGAATTTCACATCGACCACACAACCATTCAATTCGAGCATGTGATTTGCGAAGTGGCGCATGGCTGCGTCATTCCGGTGAGCGAAGAAGAGCACGGGCACGGCCACTGACGAGTTACCTCCCGAGTAGTTATTTTGACTCATGTATATGAGTCAGATAAACTCATGTTATGGCTAAGCGGCTGCAAGTGATCCTGAAGGACCCCGATTATCGAGAGGTTCAACGCATGGCCCGCGCCCGTAACTTGTCGATTGCGGAGTGGGTCCGTCAAGCATTGGAGCTGGCGCGCCGCCGTGAACCGACGAGCGGTGCGGGCAAGAAGCTGGAAGTCATCCGTGCGGCGGCGCGGCATGACTACCCTGTCAGCGATATAGACCGCATGCTGGCCGAAATCGAGAGAGGATACGGAATGGGTTCGCAGCAGTGATCCTGGTGGACTCGAACATTCCGATGTACCTCGTCGGTGCGACTCATGCTCACAAGAGCGACGCTCAACACTTGTTGGAGAAGCTGGTCAGTGATCGCCAGCGGCTGGTTACTGACGCGGAGGTGCTCCAGGAAATCTTGCACCGTTACGTCGCGATCAACCGCCGCGACGCCATCCAACCGGCCTTTGACGCTTTGCTTGGCATTGTCGATCAAGTGCTGTCTGTTGACCGGTCCGTCGCGGAACGTGCCAAGCAGATTGTCCTCGGGCATCGCCGGATCTCTGCGCGAGATGCGGTTCATCTCGCCGTCATGGAACACCATGAAATCGAACAAATCCTAAGCTTTGATTCCGGCTTCGACGGATTCCCTGGCATTTCCCGTCTCTCGTGACCGGCGACTGAGTTTAGGGGTGAGCCTGTTTCTCGTAGATGTCTTGCGCTCTTTCAATCGTGTCGGCTTCCTCTGGGGGCTTGTCGGTTCGGATCCGCACGATTCTCGGGAAGCGCAGCGCGAATCCGCTTTCGTGGCGATCGGAGCGCATCATGTTGTTGAATGCAACTTCCACCACGATCTTCGGCTCGACTACCAGACGAAACCCTTGGTCTTCAATGGTGTGCTCAAGAAACCATTTGGTCATTTCGGCGATCTCGGCGTCGGTCAGTCCTGAATAGGCCTTGCCGATGTTCACCAAGCCCTCGCCGTCTCGAACCGCGAAAGTATAATCGCTGAGAACGCTGATGCGCTTGCCGTGTCCGTACTCGACAGCGGTGACTACGACGTCCAGAGTGGCCAATTCACGTTTCAGCTTCAGCCAGGATTTTCCTCGACGTCCCGGGCTGTAAGCTGAATCGGGGTTCTTAATCATCAATCCTTCGTTGCCGCGAGTTTGCGCTGCTTCGAATAGTTGATCGAGTTCCTCGGGCGAAGAGGCGCGAAAAACTGGAGCGCGGAAAACCTGGGTCGAGATTGGGTCGTCCGTCTGCGCGGGCAACTCCAGCACCAGCTGACCGTGCGCTAGGGTAGATTTTGTTCGCTTCGACATTCGGGGAGCTTTCAGCAATTCGTCGAGCAGCCGGGATCGCTCGTGCAGCGGACGATCGATCAGCAATTCGCCTCCGGCGTACAGCACGTCGAAGACGAGATACGCGACTGGCACTCGGCGCATCATCTCGCCGCTGACTTTCTTGCGGCCGAGCCGCTGCTGTAATGCGCTGAATGGCAGTGCACGACCAGTCTCGCCCGATTCGGCGGCCAGATAACTCCAGGCCACAATTTCTCCATCAAGGATTGCGTCTTTAGGAAGACCGGCGAGTGTGTCTGGCAACTCGGGAAAAGACTCTGTGATTTCATCCCTGGTGCGCGAAAAGATGCGGACCTCGCCACCCGAGCAATGCGCCTGGGCGCGAATTCCGTCGTACTTGTCCTCGACCAATGGGTTCTCAAAATAGCTGAGAGCTTCCTCCGCGGACTGCGCAGGACTGGCAAGCATGAATCCCAGAGGATGGAAAAGGCGCAACCTGGCTTGGTCCAGTTTTCCCTGGCCTGCGAGACGGAGGGTTTCTCCAATATCGCCAAGCAGCATGTTGGCTCGCTGCGCCTCCTTTGCCGAGATGCCAAAAGCCCTGGCGATGGCTTCCTCAACCAGACTTTCTTTCAGCCCGATGCGCAGGTCGCCGGTGACGATCTTAATGATGTACTTGGCCTCGAGCGGCGTCACCCGTGAGAGCAGTTCGCGGACGAGAAGCGCTTTAGCGGTAGGGCCACGAGCCGCAGCGATGCTTCGAAATGTGGTCTGGACTTGTCGCAAGGTCAAGCCCGATTCATCGGCCAAGTTTAGACTTTCGTTTTCTTCCGTCCCTACACGAGCAGGTTCAGGCAGAACCTCTGAGGCTGCCGCACCCAGGTCCCCATGCCTGCGATAAGCGGCGGTCATTTCCTCGTCGCTTTTTTCGGAGAGTTCCTGGACCATTTGCCACAGCAGCCTTCCTCCTACCTGCAGTGTGGTTTGCTCCCACGCAGGGAAAGGTTTGCCGGAGAGAAAGACCGCTGCGATGGAGGCTTCTTGCGGCGGGCGCGAGTTAAGATGGTCGGCAACGATCGCAACCTTTTCCAGCTTCCTGGTCGTGGCGGCGATGCGTTCAGCGGCTTCCGCGAATTTGCGCATAGTGGCTGCTCGTAACGAAATATTGACTTGGACTTCCGTCACCTTACCGACCTTCCCTCGGCCTGGCCAGCATCAGCAACCAGATCCCGCGCCAGAGAGGGCGTTGTAAGTATTTGCGAAGCCGCTACTTAGGCCATCATCTAGCCCATCCTAAATCAGTTCGGTATGTGGTAGTCTTACGTTGGTACTTTGGCGCCTTAAGGATCATCCAACGTCTATGCGGTTCCTGCGAACATTGTGGCGGTTTTTTGTGGCAATCCAACTTCTGCCCGCGCTTGAAGGTGGCGAGGAAACCCTTGTCGGCGGACAGGCCGTCCTTGAGGGAGTTATGATGCGTTCGCCGCATGCATGGGCGATTGCGTGCCGCAAACCTTCCGGTGAGGTTTCGATTCACAGCGAGCCGCTGGAGCGGCTTTCTGAGAAGCACAAATGGATGGCTTGGCCGGTAGTGCGCGGCGTGATAACTCTCGGCCATGCGATGACATTGGGTTTCCGCGCGCTGAAGTTCTCGGCGAACGTCGCTCTCGATGAATTGCAGCCGGAGCCCGCTCCTGGCGAGCCCGAGAAAAAGAAGATCGAGATCAGCGGATGGATTGCCGCCGTCAACATTGTTTTTTCTGTCGGCTTCTTCATTTTCATGTACAAATTCCTGCCTCTGTTGGCGACTACGGAATTGAAGCGGGTCAATCCAGTTTTCGGCGAGCAGATCGTCTTCAATCTGGTGGATGGAATTATTCGGCTCCTCTTGTTCCTGCTGTTTATCTGGGGAACCTCTCTTTGGAAGGACATTCGGCGGGTGTATGAATATCACGGGGCCGAGCACAAAACGGTGTTCGCTTTCGAGAACGGCGATCCGCTGGACACGCCCTCGGTACAGAAGTATTCGACCTATCATCCGCGCTGCGGAACCAGTTTCTTGATGACCGTGATGATTATCTCGATTTTCGTTTATATGCTGGTGCCGGTCACGACCTTCTGGGCGCGGTTCGCGGTGCGAATTGTTTTACTGCCGGTGATTACCGGGCTGTCGTACGAAATTATTCGTTTTGCCGCCAAGCACCGCGGATCGCTGTTTGCGCTAATGACAGCTCCTGGATTGTGGATGCAACGGATCACAACCCAGCCTCCATCGGATGAACAAGCCGAATGCGCAATCGTCGCTTTGGACCAGGCAATGTCGCTCGAGAAACAGCGCGGTGGCGAACTAGTCATCGCTTAGCGGCCCCGCCGCGAAACTCTTTGTGCCGCATCTCCCATTTCTACAACTAGAATAATGAATGCACAGACGCACCTGTCTGCGTCTTTGGTTCGCAGCCGAAACGTACCAAGCTACGTTTCTACGGGACACAATATGTTTGAACGACTTGATCAAATCGAAGCGCGTTACGACGAACTGACACAGACGCTGGCCTCGCCGGAGATCATGAATGATTCGGCAAGATTCCAGAAGACTGCCAAGGCACACAGCGAAATCAGCCTTATCGTGGAGCGCTACCGCGAATATAAGGATCTCAAACGGGGCATTGCGGAGAGCCGCGCCGTGCTGGCAGACGAAAAAGATCCAGAGATGCGCGCTTATGCGCAGGAAGAGTTGGACAAACTTGAATCCCGTGTCGGCGGCGTGGAAGAAGAACTGAAGGTTCTGCTCTTGCCCAAGGATCCAAATGATGAAAAGGATGTGATCCTCGAAATCCGCGCGGGCACCGGCGGGGACGAAGCTACTTTGTTCGCTGCCGAAATGTTTCGTATGTACACCCGATATGCCGAAACTCAGGGCTGGAAGGTCGAAGTGCTCTCGACTTCCGAATCGTCGGCGGGCGGATTGAAAGAAGTCATCGCGCTGATTGAAGGCCAGCGGGTTTTTTCGCGTCTGAAATACGAGAGTGGAGTGCATCGTGTGCAACGCGTGCCCGCAACTGAACAGCAAGGCAGAATTCATACTTCGGCAGTCACCATCGCGGTGTTGCCGGAGGCGGAAGATGTGGACGTCAAGATTGAAGCGAAAGACCTTCGCATCGACACATTCTGTTCGTCTGGGCCCGGCGGACAATCTGTGAACACCACCTACTCTGCAGTGCGCATTACCCATATCCCGACCAATACAGTTGTGAGCTGCCAGGATGAGAAATCGCAGATTAAGAACCGCGAGAAAGGCATGCGGGTGTTGCGCTCGCGGCTTTACGAAATGGAGATGCAGAAGCAGCAGGATGCTCTGGCCAAGGAACGCAAGGCGATGGTCGGGTCGGGCGATCGCAGCGAGAAGATTCGAACTTACAACTTTCCGCAGAACCGCGTGACCGACCACCGCATTGGCTTGACCATCCATCAGCTTCAGGAAGTCATGGACGGGAAACTGCAGCCGCTGATCGAGGCACTGACGGCCCATTACCAGGCGGAAAAAATGAAGCAAGAAACTGCCGGCGTGATGTAAAGACTCACATCGACCGATCCAACAAAAAAGCCTCCTGCTTTCGCAGGAGGCTTTTCTGGGGGGAGGGCGGCCGGGTGCTGGGTCCCGTCGTCCCGAAAACTATTTCGCTGGTGCTTGATCCGGAGCGGTCGACGTTGCCGTCAGCTGCTCCAAATCATTCTTCAGCAAGCTTATTTCTACCCGTCCACCACTCGTTCGCTTGGTCTTGGACTGGTCGTCGGCGCTGGCGGTCGGAACCGGAGCATTGCCCATACCAACCACATAGATCCGGTATACCGGAACATCATGGTTCAGCACGAGGTACCGAACAACTGAATCCGCCATCTTCTGCGATGTAGCGATCGCGGCTTGGCCGTGGCCCGAAGAGAATCCCTGCACTTCAACGATGTAGCCGCGCTGATTCTTCAGCGGAGTCGCCATGTCATCCAGGGCGGTTTTAGCGTTCTGGCTCAGAACGCTCTGGCCGGGACGGAATCGGATCTCGGTCTGGGTTGTGGCTTTGTATTGATCAATATTGCCTACAACTTGTTCAACCGTAGTGAGCCGTGTGTTGGCTTGGGTTGCAGTTTGCTGCGCTGTCTGCGCGCGGTTCCCGGCGTCGATAGCGTGCTGGTCGGCTTCGTTGGCTTTGGCCGAAGCGAGCTGAATGCCTTGTTGGGCGCGCGAATCCACGTCCTTGATCATCTTGCTGTTATTTGCCGTCAGCTCGTCAAGTTCGTTTACACGGTCGCGAATGGGCTGAGTCTGGCGCTGCACATACTTCTTGCGCGCAAAAGGATTCATCCTGCCCCAGAAGCCTTCGCGAGACTCAGGCTGCAAAGGTTGCTTTCCAGTAGCTCCGACAGTCTGCGACGCGGCGGAAGAAGCCTGGTCGCTGCTTGAGGAAGCGGCGGGCGCGGTCTGAGCGGCCGGAGCGGGTTGGCTGGCGGTCGATTGATCCTGAGAGCTCGAACTCGTCTGCGCAAAGGCTGGCAGAGCAAGTACGACTGCGACGAAAAGCGCTACAAGTCCACGATTCTTCATTTTCAACTTCCTCCGACGAAGGGAGCATTCTGAAGCTCAGCTTCGGCACGCCTTACGGGCGTGCGGCGTGATTTTGACTGCGTCTGCTAACCGGCTGATCGAGGCAAGCTCACTACGCGTGCCGGCCAACCCTGACGCGGCGTATGGCCAATATCTGAAACATGGGTCACCGTTTGACTCCGGCACCCGCACTCTCTATAACAGGTCGATTGCCAAACTGCCGCAACCCTAACCCTTTGGCTTGCAATAACATTGTAGCCTCGCAGCGCCGGAGGCGGAGAATAATGTCAGCTTCCAGGGTAATTTTGGCAAAGCTGGTATAAAAACTGCGTGCCCAAAGACTTTAAGGATCACGGGGATTTGGATGCCTAAAACGATCGGAAGAGTTTGCTTTTGTGGGTTCGTCCTGGCGACGGTTACCGCGCTGGCATGGTCGCAAACTGCTTCCACGAAGCCTGGGCTTGCGTCGAATGACATTCCCGCGGAACGTATGAGGGGGTATGCCGACCTGGCAGTACAGTGGCAGCGGGAGTATCTGCGGATCGACACTACGAATCCTCCGGGCAACGAGGTTCGCGCAGCGGATTTCTTCAAGAAAATTCTTGACCACGAAGAGATTGAAAACCGGGTCTTCAACTATGCTCCCGGCCGGGCCGACCTCTGGGCGCGTATTCCGCACACCACAGGCTCTCCTCAGCGGCCGATCATCCTGCTCAACCATATGGATGTGGTCACCAGCGATGCGTCGCACTGGAAAGCTCCGCCTTTTAGCGCGGAAATTATGGACGGGTCAATTTACGGCCGTGGCGCGCAGGACATGAAAAACGAAGGCCTGGCGCAATTCATGGTTATGGTGATGCTGAAGCGCGAGAACGTGGCTCTTGATCGCGATGTGATCTTTCTCGCAGTAAGTGATGAAGAAGTCGATGGCACAGGCAGCGACTGGTTCATCGAACATCAGCGTGACCTGCTGGGAAATGCGGAATTCCTGATTAACGAAGGTGGAGAGAATCTTCTGGAAAACAACGGGCATGTGAAATACATGGGCGTGGATGTGGGAGAGAAGGCGGCGTTCTGGCTGCATGTGGTGGCTCATGGGCGCGCGGGGCATGGCTCACTTCCGATCGCGGACTCGGCGCCGAACCGGCTGGTGCAGGCTTTGAGCCGGATCATCGCCTATCGCACTCCGCTCAAATTGTTGCCAGTGGCGGAGGAATTTCTGCGCGCCATGGCGCCTTACGAGTCGCCCGAGCGGGCGGAGAAGTTTCGCAATATTCGTCAAGCATTGCAGGACAAGAATTTTCAGCGCGAGGTGGAACAGGACGAGTCGCTCAACTATCTTCTGCGTGACACGATCGCGCTAACCATGCTGGGCGGCTCCGAGCAAACGAACGTCATTCCTCCAGAAGCCTGGGCCAATCTCGATGTGCGGCTCTTGCCTGGAGATGATCCGAAGCAGTTTCTGGAAACCATCCGGCAGATAGTGAACGATCCGAATGTCAGTGTCGAACCGCTGAGCTCGGACTTCCGCTTGGCCAACTCTTCGCCCACGAACACAGCTTTGTTCAGCGCGATTCAGAAAGTGTCGGCGGCGTATTTTCCGGGAACGCCGGTAGTGCCTCGTCTGGATAGCGGGTACACGGAGAATCAACGCTATCGTCCTCTGGGAATCAACTCGTATGGATTTACACCTTACACATCGACGGATGCAGAAGGCAGTACGGAGCATGGAAATGACGAGCGCATCCGCGTGGAAGAAGTGCGGCGTGGGTTCCGGGTGTTGTATGACGTGATTATGACCGTCGCCAGCAAGCAATAAAACCTCGCCACGGATTTGCGCGGATCTTCACAGAGATTTTTTTCTTGATCCGTGGAAATCCGTGGCGAGATTTTGACTTTTCTAAGCACCGCGGTACTTTTCGTATTGCTCGTAAATGTAGTTGTCGGTCATGCCGGCGATGTAGTCGCAGATGATTCGCGGCAGAGGCTCTTGTGTGGCTTTTTCCTGGTAGCTCGAGGGCAGATTTTCGGGCTTTGCCATCCAGAAGTTGAACAGTTCGCTGATCACTCTTCCCGCGTCATTTTTTTCCGGGTTGAGTGTGGCGCTGAAATAGAGATTCGTATGGAGAAATTCCTTGGTTACTCGCCGTTCTTGCTCGACCGGTGGACTCAGCGTGATGAGCCGATGAGGGCAGGAGCGCACATCTTCAAGGTTTCGTACGCCCGTTCGCCGAACTTGTTCTTTGGCGTGGTCAATTAGATCTCCGACCCAGCGGTCGAGCATGCGTTTGACCGTCTCATTGAATTTCAGCTTGTCGATCGCCTCTGGATAGATCGATTCGACCTCGCCATAGAAGTGCTCGAAGATAGGGATGCCATTGCGGATTTGCTCTAGAGTGAGCAGACGGGACTCGAAACCATCGTCGAGATCGGCCGTGCTGTACGCAATTTCATCAGCAACATCGATGAGCTGAGCTTCGAGCGGTGGACGAAGCTCAAGCAGATATTCGGAGAGTTCGGGAAATTCTTCAGGGTCGTAATCGTGAGAATGCTTGATGATGCCTTCGCGAACTTCGAAGGTCAGGTTGAGTCCGCGGAATGCCGCATAGCGCATCTCGAAGTCCTCCACGATGCGCAGCGCGTGCAGGTTGTGGTCAAAGAAATATCCGTGTTCGCGCATGGCGATGTCGAGGGCTTTTTCGCCGGCGTGGCCGAAGGGCGGATGGCCAACATCGTGCACCAGGGCCAGAGCCTCGACGAGATCGACGTTCAGACCGAGTTGAGCGGCGATGGTTCGGGCAACCTGTGCGACCTCGATAGTGTGAGTCAGACGATTGCGAAAGTGGTCGGAGTAACGGCGGGTAAAGACTTGGGTTTTCGCCTCCAGACGGCGGAACGCTCTGGAGTGAATGACGCGATCTCGGTCACGCTGAAAGTCGTTGCGGTAGGGATGTTGCGGCTCGGGATAACGGCGTCCGCGGGATTGCTCCACCCGCACGGCGTAGTCGGCGAGCATGGAGAAAGTTTAACAGATCAGCACTTGGGGGTTAGCAGCTAGCACTTAGCAAGTCGGGATTTTTGTCGATGAGACGAATCCGACCAACGACTAATTGCTAAACCGCCCAGCGCTGCCTCTGCTACTTGTTCCCCGGATCTTCCTTGGCAAGCTTCACTTTGGCCGACTCAAGCTTTTGCGTTACCTGAGCCAGGTTGTCGGTGTCCACTTCTGCAGACACGGTTCTGTTCCACTCATTGACCGCTCTTTCCCAATGCGCGGCTGCCAATTTCAGACGCCCTGTCTTTTGATAGAGGTCGCCGAGATGATCCTGAACCGTCGGATCCGTGTTAATACGCTGGGAGGCTTTCATCAGGTTGTCTTCCGCGAGCTCATACTTACCCAATCTGAAGTAGGCCCAGCCAAGGGAATCGAGATACGCGCCGTTCGCGGGCTCGAGTTCGACTGCCTTCTTGATCATGATGAGCGCTTCGTCCAACTTGGTGCCGCGGTCGGCCAGCATGTATCCGAGATAATTGAGCACGGCTGCGTTCTGCGGATCGGTAGCCAGCACCTTGCGAAATGTCTCCTCCGCCTGTTCGTATTTCTTCTGGCGCTCGTATGTAGATCCGCGCAGGAACTCTACATACTCCTTGTCCTCATCCCTGGTTGAAAGTTGGCCGGCCTTGTCCAGAGCCGCTTCCGCGTCGGGCCAGCGTTTTAGCCGGGTGTACATCTGCGCCAGATTGATGTACACGTCCCGATCGTCGGCGTTTCCCTTGAGTAGCGATTTCACTTGATCGAGTCCGGCTTCGACTTGTCCCATGTCAGCAAGTTGCGCCGCATACACCATCTTCAGGCCGCGATCAT
>Ga0070762_10000926_pt1 | contig 13096 bp, 9 predicted proteins | sample HubBroMetageREF2_FD_66726 | JGI IMG/M metagenome (GOLD analysis project Ga0070762, IMG submission 66726) | Reference soil microbial communities from the Hubbard Brook experimental Forest, New Hampshire, USA - Hubbard Brook CCASE Soil... | ecosystem: Environmental > Terrestrial > Soil > Temperate...
TCTTTTGCGACTGTTACTTCTGCGACGTGGGCGACGTAGCTGCCAAAACCGAAGAGACCGGCGATGCCGCGGCCGCGCCCTGCGGGTAGAGGCTTTCCCCAATCCGATTTTTCGGCGACGAGATTCAGGACGCCGAGCAGCCGATCCACATTGACGGGCGTTTCGCCTTCATTGTCACCTTGACCGGCGGGTTTCTGCTTGGTTGCGACCAATTGTCGGCGTAGCGCGAGCGGATCTTTGCCAGTGGCTGCCGCAATTTCGTCAATGAAGCATTGCACCGCGAAATGATTCCAATTGGTGTCCACGGCGCGCCAATAGCCGCGCGGAACGGCGGTGTGCAAGAAACTTTGCTCCAGCAAATAATTCGGCACCGTTCCATTGGGGAGCCCGGTACCGGCGATTTCGGTGCCGCCCGTGTCGGGGACTTCGCCGCCGAGGAAGGTGCTGTCGGTGGAAGGAGCGGCGATGTGATGGAGCCAGGAGGTAACTTGGCCCTGCGCATCGAGGCCCGCGCGGAGACGGTGGTGAGAGATGGGGCGATAGTAATCGTGGCGAATGTCATCATCGCGAGTCCACATCACTTTCACAGGCGTGCCCGCCGAGCGCGAAATCAGGGCTGCTTCGACACCGTAATCAATACAGAGGCGTCGGCCAAAGCCGCCGCCGATCAGGGTGATGTGAATGGTTAGTGCCGATTGCGGCAGATTCAGCACGCTGGCCAACGCGGTGGCCATGCCGTTGGGATTTTGTGTGGGCGCCCAGACTTCGCATTTGTCGCCGCGTACGGAGGCGGTGCAGTTCACCGGCTCCATGGTCATGTGCGCGAGAAAGGGAGTTTCGTAGTCGGCCTCGACGGTTTTGGCGGCGGAGGCAACGGCCGAATCGGGATCGCCGATTTTTTTCAGCTCCTTGCCGGGAGTTTTCAGCAGTTCGGTCAGCGTGGCGCGTTGTTTTTCAGTGGATTCTTCGGCGCCGGGACCGTTGTCCCAATCAATCGTGAGCGCGCGACGGCCGGCGATGGCTTGCCAGGTGGAATCGGCCACGACGGCCACGCCGCCCCACAAGTAATGCTGGTGGCCGGAATCCGGCTTGCGCTCTTCCCCGAAGAGCGGCGGCATCTCAACCGCGGCAACTTCAAAAACTTTTCTGACGCCCGGGACAGCGAGCGCGCGGGTGGCGTCGAATTTCTTTACTTTACCGCCGAAGACCGGAGGACGCGCGACGACCGCGTAGAGCATTCCGGGCACTTTGGTGTCGATGCCGTAGTGCGCCTCGCCGATGACGATGTGCTGGCCATCCACGCGGGCGCGCTTGGTGCCGACGATGCGATAGTCCTTCGGATCTTTCAGCGGGACATCTTTGGGCACCGGCACCGAGGCAGCTTTGATCGCGAGCTGGCCATAGGTTATTTTTTGACCGGTTTTTTTGTGTTCGATTACGCTGCCGCCTGCGGCGCTGCATTCATCCTTCGCTACGCCCCAGCTGTCTGCTGCTGCTGTGAGCAACATGTCGCGTGCGGATGCACCAGCTTTGCGCAGCGGGTCCCAGGTGCTGCGGATGCTCATGCTGCCGCCGGTGGTCATGTCGCCATACTGTGGATCGCAATCGCCCTGCTCGATTTTTACGCGCGACCAATCCGCGTCGAGTTCCTCGGCGAGGATCATGGCGAGGGCCGTGCGCACGCCCTGGCCCATCTCCGAGCGGGTGACGACGAGGCGAATGTCACCTCGCGGATCGATCGCGATGTACGCGTTTGGTTTGAAGTCTTGTGCGGGCGCATTCGGCGCCGCGGCGAATGCAGGGACATAGAACGCGAGCAGCAGGCCAGCGCCGCCCGCTGAACTGGATTTCAGGAATTCACGGCGTGACGTGTTGGCGGTAGTGCTCATCGGACACCTGCTGCTGCCACCGCAGCGGGCGCGGAGGTTTCCGAGGAAGAATGTTTCGCCGCCGCTTGATGGACTGCTTGGCGAATGCGTTGATAAGTGCCGCAGCGGCAGATGTGGCCGCCGAGGGCTTCATCGATGTCTGAGTCGGTGGGCGCGGAATTTTTCGCGAGCAGAGCGGCAGTGGTCATAATCATTCCGGTTTGGCAGTAGCCGCATTGCGGGACTTGATCGGCCAGCCACGCTCGTTGCACGAGATGCTGGCCATCGGCAGAAAGTCCTTCGATGGTGGTGATGTTGCGGCCAGCGACGGTGGAAATGCGCGCGGTGCAAGAGCGCGTGGCTTCGCCATCCACGTGAACGGTGCAGGCTCCGCATAACGCCTGTCCGCAGCCGAATTTTGTGCCGGTGAGTCCCAAGGTATCGCGCAGAACCCAAAGCAACGGAGTATCCGGCGAAACTTCGACGGAATGCTGCTGGCCATTTACCGTGATCGAAATCGCATTCATGCGGTCCTCCCTATTGTGCGCGGCGTGAAACGAAACTCTACGTTCAGGGAGGACGAAATGCAAATTGTGTGCGGCGATTGGGCGAGCCCGGGCATCAAAAATTACAGTTTCGCCAGATTCAGCCGGAAAGGGTAAAATCAAGTGGAACGATGTAATGTTAAAGGAGCTTTTATGAGCGCGCCATCTTCCGCGGGACCTTCCGCCGCCACCGTGAGTACGATAAAAGAAAAAGCCAAGCTGCTGAGCATTTATTCGATGATGGCCACGACGGCTGCGGGGTCGGGACACCCGACTTCGTGCATGTCGGCCGCGGAGCTTGTCGCTGGAGTATTTTTCCATGCGATGAAGTTCGACCCGAAGAATGCGAACTCGAACGACAATGATCGCTTTGTGCTATCGAAGGGTCATGCGGCGCCGGTTCTCTATGCGGCGTTGGCCGAAGCGGGGGTGTTCCCTGTTTCGCGGTTGATGACGCTGCGGGAGTTCTCCAGCGAACTCGAAGGCCATCCGACGCCGAAGATTCATGGTGTGGATGCCGCGACCGGCTCACTGGGGCAAGGGCTTTCGGTGGGCGCGGGGCTGGCGATCGGCGCACGAATGGACAAGAGTCCGACGCGCGTGTACGTGCTGACGGGCGACGGCGAATTGGCCGAGGGGCAGGTGTGGGAGGCAGCGGCGTTCGCTGCGCACTACAACCTGGACAATCTAACGGTGATCGCGGATATCAACCGGCTTGGACAGAGCGAGCCGACGATGTATCAGCACGACATGGAGCGGTACCGGCTGAAGTTCGAGTCCGAAGGTTTCGATACACAGGTGATTGACGGGCACGACGTGGCGGCCGTGCTGGCGGCGCTGGACCGCGCCAAGGCGGTGAAGGGAAAGCCGCAGGCGATCGTGGCGCGGACGATCAAGGGCCACGGTTTCAGCCTGGTTGCCGACAAACTGAACTGGCACGGAAAGCCGTTCTCCAAGGAACAGCTTGCCGCGGCGATTCAGGAACTGGGCGGCGGGCCGACGGTCCCGCCCGATCCGGGAAAATCATATGAGCGCACACCTTTGCCGGTGCCGCCGGATTTTCCTGAGCCGCCAGCGCCGGATTACGCAGCGGATACGAAGATAGCCACGCGCGAGGCGTACGGCTTCGCATTGAAGCGGCTAGGCGCAGTGAACAAGCATGTGGTGGCCATATCGGGCGACGTGAAGAACTCGACGTTCTCGGAGACGTTTGGCGACGCGTATCCGGATCATTTCTGGCAAGGCTACATCGCGGAACAGAATTTGGTGAGCGTTGCAGTGGGATTGCAGGCGCGCGGCAAGGTGCCCTTCGCTGACACGTTTGCCTGCTTCCTATCGCGCGCCTATGACAACGTACGCATGGCGGCAATCAGCCGCGCGAACATCAATTTGTGCGGGTCGCACTGCGGGGTCTCGATCGGCGAGGACGGGCCTTCGCAAATGGCGCTGGAGGACATCGCGATGTTCCGCGCGATTCATGGCTCGGCTGTTTTTTACCCGAGCGATGCTGTTTCGACCGAGCGGATTACAGAGACCATGGCGCGGCGTCCGGGAATCAATTACCTGCGGACATCGCGGCCGAAGATGCCGATTCTGTACTCGAAAGAGGAGAAATTCCCGGTTCCTGGTTTCAAGGTGCTGCGGAAGAGCGCGGAAGATAAGGCAACGGTGATCGGAGCGGGCGTAACGCTGCATGAAGCGCTGAAAGCAGCGGACCAGTTGAAGGCAACGGGAATTGCAGTCCGTGTGATTGACCTTTACTGCGTGAAGCCCCTGGACGGCAAGGCGCTGGCGGCTGAGGTAGGTGCGACCGGCGGACGCCTTGTGACAGCGGAGGATCACTGGCCGGAAGGCGGTTTGGGTGAAGGTGTATTGCACGCTCTTGCAGCAGCGGGTGCGCTCCCTGCCAAATTCAAGCTGGTAGCAGTGAATGGGTTGCCGCACTCGGGCAAGCCGGATGAACTTGTGGATGCATTTGGAATTTCAGCGCGGCACATTATTGAGGCTGTAAAGGGCGTACTGTAATCACTACTGCCTGCTGTGCTGTGACCTCTGGCTGGCGACCTGAACTCAGCGGCAACCTGCATTTTGAACCAGCGCAGGGGAAAGAGCAGTCCCCGCGGGCCATGTAAGCTTCTAGAATGACAGTATGGGGCACTCCTTTGCGATTGCGAAGGCATTGGTGTTCCACGGGAAACTGAATCGAGGATAAATTGACGGAGAAGCGCGTTCTAGTTGGGGTCTTGCCGGAAGTAGTGGTGCTCGATCCGGGTGATCAAGCAGAATGGATTTCGAATGCGGGGAACCTCAAGATCGAGTTCGACTCGCAGCGCTGCCCGTTCTCTTCCAACGTGTTCCAGGCGCCTCCCGGAGTGCGGCTGATTAGCGGGCCGACACGCCCGGGGCTGAATCCGGGCGCTTATAAGTACCGGCTGTCGCTAAATGACGTGGTTTTGGCGCAGGGCGAGGTTCTGGTCCGCGAAAAGTAGGACCGCCTGCAGCACGCCGGTGCTGAGGCCAAGCTCCTGGCGCTCTCAGTCGCCAGCGGCAGCTGAAAAAGACCGCTCACGTTCCTGCGACACTGAATCTGCCAGAACGCGACGTACGGGCGCGAGCAGCGACGCGGGGACTGGCCGTTCACTCGCCACGTTCATTTCCGCAACTTTGCGGGGGAATTCGCGGCGGCGATCAAGCCACAAGCCGGATTCCTGCAGCAGGTCACCCGCAAGATTGGGATCGTCGGTGCGTTCCACACCCCAGAAACGCAAGCGCTCTTCGCTTTTCTGCAGGAGTTGCAGCGATTCTTCGAGCTTTTTCATCCCAGCAGTAAAGGATGAAGCGAGGAAGTAGACCGACAGGTACCAACCGCCGCGTTCGAATTGCACGCGGATGCGGATGTTGTACTTGCCGTTCTGATTCTTCTCCATGGCGCAGTGATAGAGATTTCCTGAAGCGCCATTCTTGGTAGACGTCATGCTCCTTACCTTCCCGTTAGCGGCGGACTCGACGGTTCTTGTCCGATTCCGCCCTCTCTTTAGTCCTGAAGCACCCGCTGCAAGCCTGCCTGCCCTGGAACTCTTCAATGCCATAGGAATACTCCTTAGAAACGTCTGTCTGTTGAGCACCAAACGACATAGGGCTGGAAGGCAACTGCCCTAGATCCCCGAGTTATCGGGGAAGAGGACCCCGCTGGCTACGGGGCAGGCTCTGCGGATAGAAATAGTCTAGCGAAGAGAATAACGGACAGCAAGAGGAGAGTGGAATTTCTTTAACATCTTTAGTTTCACATATTTAGGAGGAAGTGGAACCTGTCAACCGCTTCATTGCATCGGCGTTGATTGTCAGCTTGCCTTCCTTTCTCAGTCGGTCCTCAAGAGCGACGCGGAACGCATCGAAGGTCGCGTTCTGCTTGGACTGGAGTAGCTGCTGGCGAATTTGGTCGGCCTGTAGCACCACTGCAGCGTCGTTCACAGGCTCGTGAGCGGCTATACGGTAGACCAGCCAGTTGCCTGTGACGGCCTTCGGGTCGCTCACCTGGCCTACGGGCATCGAGAAGGCGGCATCCAGCAACTGGCCGGAGCCAACCTCCGGAATCGAGCCCGTGCGCGAGAGAGATTCCGAGGTCTTCACATCCAAATTGAGCGACTTCGCGGCCTTATCGAAAGGTTCGCCACCTTTCGCGAGTTTGGCAAGCTGGTCGGCCTTGGATTTAGCCAGCTCGAGCGATTTCTCCTGTTGATAGTCGGCGAGGACGCGGCTGCGGACCTCGGCGAAGGTACCTTGGTGCGCCGCCTGAATGTCCTTGGGAGTGACGATCGCGATGCCTTGCGGGGTCTGGATAGGCTGGCTCAGTTCACCGGGGCGAAGCTGAAATACGGCTGTGCGCACATCCGGTGAATTGGCGAACGCTGCGACCGGATCTGCAGCCGAGGCCAGAGGCAATTCCCCTACCACCAGATTGAACTTTTTCGCCAGATCATCGAGGGGCTGATGATTCGACTGGCGAATCGCGGAAGCAATCTTCTCCGAGATATCGTTGGCCTCGGCGTTGACCTTTTCATCGAGAACTGTCGGCTCAATGGTGCTGCGGACTTCGTCGAATCTCTTGGTATGAGCCTGTTCGTGATCTAGAACTTTGATGATGTGAAAACCGTACTGAGTCTTCACCAGATCCGAGATGGATCCCTTGGGCAGGGTAAAAGCGGCTTGTTGAAATTCGGGCACGGTCTGGCCTTCAACGATCCAGCCCAGATCGCCACCTTTGGGTTTGGTGCCATCATCCTCGGAGAATTTCTTGGCGAGATCTTCAAAATTGGCGCCGCTCTTTGCCTTCTTCAGAACGTCTTCGGCCTTCTGGCGGATTTCCGCGATTTCAGCGTCCGTCTTGCCCACAGTCTTGAACAAGATGTGCTCGACGTGCACGCGATTCTCGACTTTATATTCGTCGATGTGGGAATTGTAGTAGGCGCGCAACGCATCGTCACCGACGGTGGTGGTGGCGCGCAGTTTCGCAAGATCCAGCAGGGCGAAACGCGCCGAACGCCTCTCCGGAATCTGATATAGGCCCGCGTGCTTGGTGTAATAGGCCGACAAATCGGCATCGGTCGGCTGAATCGCGGCTGCCAGTTCCGAGGGCTTTATCAGGACGTATTCGAGCTGAACTTTTTCGTTGCGACGGCGGTATTCCGCCTGTATTTCGGCGGGGCTAACCGTAATTGCATCGGTGACCATATGCCTGAACTTATCCTGTAGCATCTGGTCTCGCAGAAAGTCCTCAAACTCCGGAATGGACATGCCTGTGCGAGTCTGCACCTCGGTGGTGTAGCGGTCTTTGAGCCAGGTATCGCCGTTCCAGGCAGCCGGCAGAATCTGCTTAATTCGATCGGAGAGTTCCTGGTCGGTGACGCGGACACCGAGGCGTTGCGCTTCCAGAGTGAGCGCTTGCTTGAGAATCATCTGATCCAAAACTTGTTTAGCGTAGAGGCCTTTCAGAACATCTGGAACCGATTGGCCGTGGAGCGCGGTATTCAACTGGCGCTGCACATCGGTGGCGGTGATGTTTTGTCCACCCACGGTCGCGACTGCATCGGGACTATTGGTCAGGGCGGCGCTGCCCATGCCGGGGATCAGGTAGGTCAGCATGCTCAAGCAGATGACCCCCAGCAGAACGCTCATCCCGATCTTGACCCAGCGGTTTCGTTCCAGGTCCCGTTGCTGAATGCTTTTCAACATGAATGTCTGTGGCTCCCTCTACCTTAGCAAATCATGCAATTATAATGGAGTTGACGTGCGCGGCTCAACGAGATTCATGCTGCAACGGGCGGAATGCGCGGCGCGCCCGGCTGTTGCTCCTAACCCCCGTATTGCCACGGCGAACCTGTAACGGTCAGCGGTTCGGTCTCTCTGCGCAGCACAGCGTCCAGGACTTCGAGAACCACGATGGCGTGATCTCCCGGCGTCGGCACAATTTCCAGCGCCTTGCATTCCACATAGGCACCCAGATTTTCTAAGACCGGACTGCCATTCGTTCCCTCGAAGTAAGGCTCGCCGTTCAATAGTCCCTGCGATTCTTCGGTCGCTGCAAAAAATTTCTGCGCGATCATCTGTTGGCCGCTGTCCAGCACGTGAAGGATCGCGGCTCGGCTTTCGACCACACATTGGTAGGCGCTGCCATCTTTCCGCAAAGCAACCATCAGGAGCGGCGGTTTGAAGGAGGCCTGCGAAACCCAGGTGATCGTGCCGGCGCCAAAGCGATCAGCGCTACGGGAAGTGAGGATATACATGCCATTGGTCAGCAGCCGCAGGACTTTTTGCTTGGTCTTGGGATCCATAGATTGCGCGTGCATTTTACTTCAGCGTACGAAACTGGAAGCGCATTATTTGTGGCAGGAGCGTTCTTCGCGGAAGGTGGCTTTCCTGATTTTCAATTCAGGAATCGTAGCGGAAGTGCGGGAGGCTTCGCTACAGCCGACAATCCGACCGCGATCGATTCCTTCGCGCCGCAATTTTCAGCTGGGGCTATTTATTGCGCGAGGATTTTTTTGATTTCTCCCGCCTGGCTGTAATTCGGGCTGATTTGCAGCGTGTACTGCAATTGTTTTTTGGCCATGTCGAGATTGTTGGATTTCAGATAGGCCATGCCGAGGTGATAGTGGTAGGTGGCGTTGTCGGGACTACCCTTTATCACTCCCTGGGATTTGATGGCTTCCTGGAACAGATCGATCGCGGCATTATAAACGCCCTGCTGGTAGTAAGCCCATCCAAGCGTGTCGGCGGAATTTGGTGAATCGGGCAGTCCTTTGCGGCCGATTTGCGCCAGCGAGAGCGCCACGTTGACATTGCCGCCATGTTCGAGCATCAGGTAAGCCAGGTTGTTCGCAGCCAAAGCGTAATCGGGCTGAATCTCGAGCGCCTTTTTATACAGATCTTCGGCTTCCTCCCACTGATTGCGCGTTTCGAGCAGGCTGCCCAGCGCAACGTAGATTCGAATGTCGCGAGGATTGGATTCGAGAGCACTACGATAACCAGCGATAGCTTGATCCCCAGAGCCACGGGAAATCTGCACGCTGGAAAGCAGCAGGAATGCGTTGACGTTATTCTTGTCCAGATCTGTCGCTTTCTGAAAAGCCTGCTCGGCTTTTGCGGAATCCTGGTTACGAAGCTCGATTTGACCGAGCAGTACGTAGAAACCGCTGTTGTCAGGGACTTTGGCAATTTGGTCCTGCACGACGCGCAAGGCGGTGGGGAGCTGTTTCTGTTCGAGCGAGACATTTACCAGACCGGTGAGCGCGTCCAGCGCGGATGGATTGCGCTTCAAGGCTTCGGAATAGTATTTCTGGGCTTCGTCAAACTTCTTTTGCGCCGCGCGTAGATCACCCATGCGGGCATAGCCGGCGGCATTATCCGGAGCCACGCTGATCGCTCTTTTCAAATCCGCTTCGGCACCGGCCTGATCTTTCTTCATCAGGAGAGCTTCGCCGTGCAGGACGTAGCCTTCCGGGGAGCGCGGATCAAGCATCATGAGCTTGCCGCCGGTTTCTTCGAGCAACGACTCGTCGCCACGATGGATGGCAAGGGAAGCCAGGGCGCGCAGAGGCTCCATCATCCCCGGTTGGAGTTTGGACGCCTGCCGCCATTCGGATTCGGCCTGGCCGACGCTTTGTGAGGCGGCGTATGCGAGACCGAGTTGAAAATGAGCCGGGGCATTATCCGGAGAATTTTTCACGACCAGTTCCAGAACATGGACGGCTTCGGTGGCTTTTCCCTGGCGAATTAATATCTGGCCGCGCAACGTCATCGCTCCCGGATCGGAGGGAGAGTTTTTCAGGAGCTCGTCGGTGACCTTGGTTGCTTCGTCGAGGTGATTTTGCTGGAAGAGGACTTCGGCGTACATTTTGCCAACAATCGAATCTTTGGGATGCTCGGAGTAAAGCGAGCCTAGTTCGGCGACCGCTTTGTCCCTCTGTTTCTGACCCAGATAGAATTCGGCGAGCATCCGGTAACCGGAAGGATTGTCCGGGAGTGCAGCCTTGGCATCCTGCAAAACCTTCTCCGCGGCATCCATCTTTCCTTCGCTGATGTAGAGGCCCGCCAATGACGCGTGGGGCGAGGGACTTTTAGGATCCACAGTCATCGCGGTTTGAAACTGTTTTTCCGCATCCGACCAGCGTTTCTGGCGTTGATAGAAGGTTCCCAGGGAGAGTAGGGCGGGCAAGGATTGCGGATTCAATGAAACAGCCTTCAGATAACTTTGTTCGGCAGCGTTTACTTCCTTGGACTTTTCCTGGATGACTGCAAGATTCAGAAAAGTCTCCGGGCGATGCGGATCCATCTGCACGGCCTTCTGAGCTTCACTTAAAGCTGTGACCAGATCCCCTTGCGCTGCGTCGGAGCGGGAAACGATGGTTTGTGCTTGAGCGTTTTGCGGTTCACTCTGCAGTACGATTTCGGCGTGAGCTCTGGCGTCGGAGATCTTGCCGGCCGCGAGGAACAAGTCAGCGAGGTCGAGTTGAGCTTTCAGATTATTGGGGCTGATTTCGACAGTCTTCGATAGTTCCTGATACGCGTGAAGCCAGTCGCCCTGTTTCAGATAAGTTTGCGCGAGAGCGTAATGCGCTTCCGAGTACCTGGAATCAACCTGAATCGCATTCTGAAACTCGATGGCGGCTTCGCGGAATTGACCGCGCTGAAAATAGCTTTCACCTTTGGCGAGGTGCTTTTGCTTTACGACGCTGGGGTCTCGACTACACCCCGCGACGAAAATGGCCGCGAATAGCATGGCCGCGCAGAAATTGGAATGTTTGCTGACGATCATCGCGCCCTCGCTAAGTGAAAGCCTCCGTGATGGCGATGAAATCCTACACCTTCGGACGGGAGCAATCCAGCGTCCCAAAACGACCTATAGCCGCCCGGTACATAGCCCGTGTAAATGGTTGTGCGGAAGGGCCTTAGAGAAGATTGGCACGGACCGGAGGCTGCGATTGCGGCGAAGTGGGACGCGTGACCGACTGGCAGTGGGCGCGACGCAGTGAGGCAAAGGTCTACGAATACTTCTCTAAAATAATGATAAAAAGCGACTTACTTGGTGCCTATCACCAGCAGGGTTGATCTGCCTTATGGTGGGTGTCAAAATGCCAGCGCTTGGGAACAAAGGGAAAGTATTTTGCTCTTTCGTGGAGTATCATTGGGAGTCCGGCGGCATCCAGGACCGTTTGGACGTCAAGCGCGCGGCCTTCAGCCCAGTTTAAATGCATGCAAATAAATGGCTTAATGTAATTCTCGCGTTGGTAGACGCCGACTTGTCGGGTGGCATCCGCCTTGCATTCTCAATGAAGCGTCAGGGCAGGTATCGGCCCTCGACGACGCGCGACAAGCATATGGATTGGCGAAGGCGCATGAACTAATGACGACAAACAGATCCGAGAGCGTAGTGATTAACGAGGATTGGGGTTTCGTGACGGGCATGTGCCCGGCAATGCAAACGCTCGAAAGCGTCATAGCTGAGATTGCGCCTACCAATATCCCTGTTCTGTTCCTGGGCGAGAGCGGCACCGGGAAAGCGATGTTTGCGCAACGGATTCATCAGCTTTCCACGCGTTCAGAAGAGGCACTGATTACCGTTTCTTGCGCCGCAATGAATCCTGCGCAGCTTTCCGCCGAACTGCGATTGAACGTCAGCCGCAACACGGATGCGGGAGTGGGCACTGCGGGCAGTGTGATTTTCGATGAAATCAGCGAACTGGATTCCGCCTGCCAACGCAATCTGCTGTACGCGCTTCCTGACGGGCATGCCGACGCGGGACGCGGCTTGCTCGGAGCGCGCGTGATCTCCACAACCCGCAGAAACCTGGAAGATGAAATGCGCGCAGGCCGTTTTCGCACGGAGCTGTACTACCGGATTAATGGAGTCTGCTTGCGCCTGCCGCCGCTGCGTGATCGCAGGGAAGATATTCCCATTCTCGTGGAGTCTTTCCTGGGCAAGCATGCGGCGCAGTTTGGGCGCCCACGTCCCTCTTTGAGTCCTCGGACGCTGCGAATTTTGCTGGAGCATTCCTGGCCGGGAAATATCCGCGAGCTTGAGAACGTGGTGAAGAAAATTATTGCGCTCGGCGATGAGCAACTCGCGGTTTCCGAGCTGGCGTCGGCGCCCGCGGAAGCGACCGCAGAAGCGCCGGTGGAAGGAGCCGAAGCTCGGGGTTATTCACTGAAGGCGGCGTCGCGGGCGGCATCGCGCGAAGCAGAGCGCGGGCTGATTCTGAAAGCGCTGGCGCGTACCCGTTGGAATCGCAAGCGCGCCGCGCAGGAGCTCCAGATTAGTTATAAATCGTTGCTCTATAAATTAAAGCAGATCGGTGTTTTGGATTCCGAAGCTGACTAACGCGGTAGGAGACGAGATGTCCAGACGATTGCGAGTAGTGATGATTCTTTGGATTATGGCGTTGGCAGTGCCCGTGCGTGCCCAAGACCAATCCGGCGTCGCGAAGCCGGCTCAGCCTGCCATTCCGGCAATGGCCAGCGACAATGCCAAGAAACCTGCAACCACCGACCCGAACTACGTGATCGGCGCGCAAGACGTGCTGGACGTCAGCGTGTGGAAGGAGCCGGAAGTTTCTCGCATCGTGCCGGTTCGGCCGGACGGGAAAATTTCGCTACCGCTGTTGAATGACGTGCAGGCTGCCGGACTGACGCCCGCACAACTGGCGGTGCAGATTACGGAAAGCCTCAAGAAATACGTGACCAGCCCGCAGGTAACGGTGATCATCACAACGATCAACAGTCAGCGAGTCTATATTCTGGGCGAAGTAACTCGACCGGGAGCGTTTCCCATGTTGCCGGGAATGACCGTCATGCAGGCCCTATCGAGTGCCGGTGGTTTTACGCCCTTTGCAAAAATGAAAAGTATTTACGTGCTGCGCACCGATAACGGCAAGAAAGTGAAATTTCCGTTCAATTACAAAGAAGCGATTAACGGCAAGAATTCTGAACAAGACATCCAGCTGAAGGCTGGCGACACGATCGTGGTGCCGTAATGAGAATGATGCTCGAAATAAAATACATTTTGCTGGCTGCGATCGGCGCGGTTGCACTGAGCGGAACGGCTGCACGCGCGCAGCAGCAGGAGCCCCCTGACACCCAACAGGGACAGCAGCAGGGGCAGCAACAGGGTGAACAACCTGTTGCGCC
>Ga0070762_10000927_pt1 | contig 13080 bp, 9 predicted proteins | sample HubBroMetageREF2_FD_66726 | JGI IMG/M metagenome (GOLD analysis project Ga0070762, IMG submission 66726) | Reference soil microbial communities from the Hubbard Brook experimental Forest, New Hampshire, USA - Hubbard Brook CCASE Soil... | ecosystem: Environmental > Terrestrial > Soil > Temperate...
AAAATCAGCGTCGCGAAGGTCGCGAACAATAATCCACCGATGACCGCGCGGCCGAGCGGCGCGTTTTGCTCGCCGCCTTCGCCGATGCCCAAGGCCATGGGCACCATGCCGAGAATCATGGCGCTGGCCGTCATCAGCACGGGGCGCAGGCGCGTATAGCCGGCGGAGGCCGCGGCGTGCAGGGGATCGTCGCCCGCGGCCATGCGTTGGTTGGCAAAGCTCACCACCAAAATGCTGTTGGCCGTGGTCAGACCGATGCACATCAGCGTCCCCATGAGCGCCGGAACGCTCATGGGTGTCTGCGACAAGAACAGCATCCACAGCACGCCGCCCAGCGCAAAGGGCACGGCCAACAGCACGATCAACGGATCGATCCAACTCTGGAAATTCATGACCAAAAACAAATAGACCAGGATGATGGCCAGCGCGATCCCGGTGAACAAACCCGTATAGCTTTCGCGCATGGTATCCACCTGACCGCTCAGCGTGACGGTGAGCGCTTTGGAGGCGTCCGGCCGGTTCGCCGCCAATACCCCATCGATGTCGTGCGCGGCTGAATACAGATCGCGCCCCTGCACATCGGCATGCACGTCGAACACCGGCCGGATATTCAGCTGCGACGCGACCAAGGGAATGGCGTCACGGCCAAATGCCGCGAGATTAACCAAAAGTTGGCCCTGGCCGTTGCCCGACGCCACCGGCATGGTTTCCAGGTCCTGCTCCGTGCCGATGCGATAAGGCGGCACCTGCACCACCAAGGGGTAGCTGACGCTGTTGCGCGGATCGACCCAGAAATTCGGCGCCGATTGCGCACTCGAGTTGGTGGCGACCAGCACATTGTTCGCGGCCTCTTGTTGGCTCACGCCGGTCTGCGTGGCCAGTGCGCGGTCCAAATCCACTGTCAGTGCCGGTGCGTCGGGGACTTGAAACACGTGCGAGTCGACCACGCCCGGCACTTTGGTCAGGTCGCGCGCGATCTTCGAAGCCAGGCTGAATGCTTCCGTCTGATCCGGCCCGGAGATCCGGACATCGATGGGCGCGGGCTGCCCGAAATTGAGCACCTGATCCACGATGTCGGCCGGCTGGAAGAAAAATTGCAGCTGCGCGAAATGCGCCGGCAACGCCCGGCGCAATTTGGCGATGATTTGCGCCGTCGGCTGGTGCTTCTCATTCAGGGAGATCAGGATCTCGCCATCCATCGGGCCCACCGTGGCCGAATCGCTCAAAGCGATATTGATGCCGCTGTATGGCAGGCCGATATTATCGAGCATCACATTGATTTGATCGTTGCCGATCAAACGTCGGATCTCTCCCTCGACGTCCGCGAAATATTGCTGCGTTCTCTCGAGGCGCGTTCCGGGCGGCGCCCGCACGTGCAATCGCATCTGGCCGGCATCGACCTGCGGGAAGAAATCGCGGCCCAACAGCGGAAACAGGCAGATGGAACCGACGATCAAGAGGGCAAATGCCGCGACGGTCGCGACCGACTCGGACAGCGTCCAGGCCAGCGCGTTTCGATATTTGTCCCGGAAGGACTCGAAACCGCGCTCGAAGGCCGCCTGAAAGCGCGCGAGCGGATTGCGCGGCGCGGCGTGTTCACCCACCGGCCGGTGCTCGTCTTCGGCGCGAAAAGCGTGCACCGAGCGGCGCATGAGCATGTTGAAGAGCACCGGTACCATGGTGAATGACAACGCCAGACTGGCGAGCAGGGCCCCGATCACGGACAGCGACAGCGGCGAGAACAAATATTTTGCCGTGCCTTGCAGCAGAAACACCGGCACGAACACGATGCAAATGCATAAGGTCGACAAGAATGTCGGCACGGCGACCTCGCTTGCGCCGACGACGATCGACTGGCGCAGCGGTTCGTTCAGGGCGACGTGCCGCTCGATGTTTTCGATCACCACCGTGCCGTTGTCGACCAGAATGCCGATCGCCAGCGCGAAGCCGCCGAGCGTCATGGTGTTGAGCGTTTGACCCGTCAGATCGATGAATAGTACGGCGGTGATGATCGACAGGGGAATCGCGGCCAGAATGATCAGCGACAAGCGCATGTTGCCGAGAAACATGATGATGACCAGGGCGGTCAATCCGGCGGCCAAGGCGGCGCTCAAGCCGACGCTGTTCAGCGCCGCTTTCACGAACACCGATTGATCGAACAGCGGTTGAATGGCGACGTCCGGCGGCAGAACCTTCTTGATGTCGGTGAGTGCCGCGCGAACGCCGTCGATCACCGCGAGCGTCGACACGCCGCCGGTCTTGCGGATCGTCATCAATGCGCCCGGCGTGCCGTTGACCGAAACCGAGTTGGTCTGCACCTGAAACCCGTCATGGACGTGGGCGACATCGCGCATGAAGATGGTGCGCCCATCGATTTCCTTGATCGGAAATGCGTTGATGGTGTCGATGAGATTCGGCGAGTTATTCATCGCCAACGCATAATCCTTGTCGCCGATCTTCACGTCGCCCGACGGCAAGATGACATTCTGGCGTTGCAGCGCCGCGCTGACATCGGCGGCCGACAGCCCCCGTGCCTGCAGGGCCTGCGAGTCCAAATCCGCCATGATGACGCGCGGCTTTCCGCCGTACGGGTAGGGCACTTCCGCCCCATGTACCACCGCCAAGGCAGGACGGATGATGTTCTGGCCCAAGTCGTTGAGCTTGGTGTCCGGCAAGGACTTGCTGGACAGACTCAGCTGAATGATGGGGACGTCGGTCGCGCCATAGCGCAACACCAGCGGCGGCGTGATGTTGGGGGGCATGTACTTGAGCACCACCAGTGCACTGCTCGCCAATTGAGAGATCGCGCGGGTTACGTCGGCGCCCTCGTGCAAATACACCTTCTCGACGCCGACGCCTTGGTAGCTCACGGCCTCGATTCGCGAGATGTCATCGACGAGCGAGGCGAGCTGGCGCTCGTGCAGCGTCAAAATGCGGTTTTGGATGTCCTGCGCGCTCATGCCGTTGTAGGTCCACACCACGGCGACGACCGGGATGTCGATTTCCGGGAAAATATCGATGGGCATGCGCAGTGCGGCCCCGATCCCCATCAAGGAAATCAAGATAAGCGTCGCCACGACGGTGTAGGGACGTTTTAGCGCAATTTCGACAACTGACATTCAGAATCCTCTAAATGCCAATCTAGACCCGCGGGCAGGGGAAGTCAGGGGTCGGAAGTCATGACTTTGAGTGACTTTAGTCACTTTCATGATGGCCGAAGTCATTTCTACTCCGCTTGCCGCTGGCGTTGCGACAGCATGGCGAGTTCCGTCCGGGTGCTGGCATGCAGCTTGTCCATGATGCGGCTCACGTAGTTTTTGACGGTCCCCTCGGCGAGAAAGAGTGCACTGCCGATCTGTCGATTGCTCATGCCCTCGGCGATGAGCTCGAGAACCTTTTCTTCCTTTTCGTTCAGCGCCTCGGCCGCGAGCGGTGCCGTCGCGAGCCCCGCAGGCAATGATTCGGATTGACCGGATTGCGCGAGGCGGCGGAACTGATCCATAACTTTTCGTGCGATTTGCGGGGTGAGACGCGATTCGCCGCGTTTCAGCGCTCGGATGGTTTCGAGGAGTTCGTTTTCGGACGCGTCCTTGAGCAAATAGGCCTGCGCTCCCGCGCGTACGGCTTCAAACACGGTCTCATCGTCGTCCAGCGTGGTCAAAACGAGCACCTGAGTCTGCGGCAGCGCACGCGTGATTTCGCGGGTTGCCAGCACGCCTCCTTTGAGAGGCATATGCAAATCCATCAGCACGACATCCGGGTGTAAAAGCTGAGTCAGCTCGACCGCCTCCACGCCATTGCAGGCCTGACCGACAACCTCCATATCCGATTCCATCGATAGCAGCAACGCGGCGCCGCGGCGTACCAGTGCCTGGTCGTCGGCGATGACGATACGAATTGCCGGCTGGGGAGCTTCTGCGGGGCTCGTCATGCCAAGAATCATGCGTCGCGCGCGCCGCGAATTGGAAGTGACTTTAGTCACTTGTTAAGTCACTTCCCGCTGCGTGATTACAGGATCGACGCTCTGGGAAGTGCAATGCGCACTCGAAGACCGGTTGGCACGCGGTCTTCGAGATCGATCGATCCGCCATGACTCAAGATGATCGAACGCGCGATCGGCAGGCCGAGCCCCATGCCGGGCTGATTTGTGCTCACTGTCCACGACGACCGGTAGAAGGGCTCAAACACCCTGGCCTTCTCGGCCTGCGCAATACCGCGGCCCTCGTCTTCGACCGTGATGATGACGGCCAAGGGATCGTCGGTCGTGAGCGCAACCCGGGCGCGGTCTGCATGTTTGACGGCGTTCGTGATGACGTTGGTGAGCGCGCGCATCAGCGCGTACGGCCGGCAGCGGTAGCGGCAAGGCGGCGCGGGCGGGAACGTTACTTCGCCGCCCAGATCGCTGACCGTGTCGCAGACCGTCTGGATCAACGAAGCGAGATCGACCAGCTCTTGCGGCTCTGTGTCATCGACGCCGCGAACGTAGGCGAGCGTGGAATCGAGCATGTATTCCATGGCCTCGATGTCCTCGAGCATTTTTCGCTTTTCACTGAGGGCGCGCTCGGTGTCGATGCGCAGACGCAGCCGCGTCAAGGGTGTGCGCAATTCGTGGCTGATCGCGCCGAGCATGGAGGTGCGATCCAAGAGGAATGTCTGCAGGCGCCGGTGCATGTCGTTGAGCGCCCGGATGACCCGTTGCAGTTGCGCGGGCCCCTGCTGCGCCAAAGGCGGCGACTGAATATCCAATCCGACCTGCTCGGCGCCCCGCGCGACACGCGCCAGCGGTGCGTTGACCATCCATGTGAGCCACGCCCAGAGACCGCCGATCGCGCACAGAATAAAAATGGCCAGTCCAACCTGTTCGACCAGGCCGAGACGGTGTTCCAGGCCGATGGCCATGTCGATTTCCAGCGCGCCACCGCCGTCCAGCAAGATTTGCACCCGTTTAGAATCCAAATCGCCGTTTCCGGCCGCGGGTTTCACCAACACGCGCTCGAGCGGCACCTTCAACGCAGCTGCCAGCTTGCGCGACAGCAATTCATCGTCGGCGCTCATGCTGCGGTTGGCCGCGATCACCGGGACACCCGGCTGGTAGCTGACGTTGAAATCGACCTCGCTCAATGAGCGCGCAATGCCCGGCCGCTGGTCGGGCGCGGTGATTTCCATGACGCGGCCGACCGTGGCGATCCGCACTAGCGCCGAATCAGGTCTCTCCACGCGCTGCCAGCGGGGCAGCAAACCGATGTAGAGTCCCGCCGCGATGAACTGCGATAGCAGCAGGCCTGACAGCAGAATGACGGCGACTTGACCGCGCAGGTCCGCGGAAACCATCCACGATAGCCGATCCTTCACACCCGACTGACGGTGGGTGTGAATAGGTAGCCGCCCGATCGGACCGTCTCAATCAACGCCGGATGCCGCGGGTCTTTTTCGATCTTGCGACGCAGCCTGCTGACGTAGACGTCGATGCTGCGCTCGAACGACATGGCCAGCTTCTCATGCGATGAGTCGATGAACTGCTCGCGCGTCAACACGCGATTCGGGTGCTCGCAGAAAAACACCAGCAATTCAAATTCGCTCGAAGTGAGCGGCACGCGCAACCCGTCATTCGAGCAAAGCTTGCGAGTCGCCAAGTCCAATCTCCAGTGGGCGAAACTGAACACGGTGCGCCGTCCGTCGCGCCGCGCCGGCTCCGCGACTTGCGATCGGCGCAACACGGCGCGAATGCGCGCCAATAATTCGTGGCTGCTGAACGGTTTGCACAGATAATCGTCGGCGCCCATTTCCAATCCGACGATCCGGTCCACTTCCTGTCCCCGAGCGGTGAGCATGATGATCGGCATGCTGCCGGCCGCGCGTACCCGCCGGCACAGGCTCAGGCCATCCTCGCCCGGCAACATGATGTCGAGAAGCAAGAGGTCGACGGCGCTGACGCTCAGGAGCTGATCCATTTCACCGCCGTCGCGCGCAACACTCGCACGTAAACCGTTTTGCCGCAGAAATGTCGCGACCAATTCGCGGATTTCCACATCATCTTCGACCAGTAATATATGCGCAACATCGCTCATCGGCCGCCATGGGGTGGACGCGCGGATTTGCAAGTTTGCGGAAGCTGCCGAGTGGATTTGCATAAATATTTCCTGACGACAGGTGAGGGAGTTCGCAGTCTAGCCGGGTCTGTGAAGAATTGGTAACGACGCGTCGTGGCGCCGCGACAGCCGCGGGTGGCCACGAGTCGCCGTGAGCTGCGCGTGCCAGCGCGCACGCCGCCGCCGCTGCGGCGTTCGGTGAGAGTGTCTTCTCGCACAGTGGCGCGATGTTGCTCCGCGCATGCGCGCTTACAGATGTAGCAATTCGAAACAATCGGGAAATATTTCGAAAACAAAATTCGGCGCGCCAAAAATTTCGCTCGCGCGCAACGCAAACGCGCCGCGGAGCCGCGCTAGAACAATAAAAAAATTGTGATATATGTACGCGCCGCTACTGAGTACGTTGATCCATTCAACCGTCAAACGCGGGAGTATATTTTGTGAATCACCTGAATTTAATTTCGGAAAAGCCTGCGGCGCATTGTCGCGACAAGCGCGCCGCGCGCTCGCTCAAGTGCGGCTTGCTGCTCGGCGTGCTGTCGATTGCCGCAAACGTCGCGCACTCGCAAAGCGCGCCGGGACCGACAGACGATAGCCTGACCTATCATGGCATCACCTTGTACGGGATCGTCGACCTGGGCTTGCAATACCAGACGCATGGCGCGCCGCTCAGCGATTACTTTCCGGCCGGCAGCTCGGATATCGTGCAGCCGAACAGCAATCACTCGACGCTCGGCGTCACGCCGAGCAACCTGTCGCAGTCGCGAATCGGCCTGCAGGGCGTCGAGCCCTTGTATGCCGATTGGTCCGCGGTCTTCAAGTTGGAGACATTCTTCAATCCGCAATCCGGCGAGATCAGCGATGGTTTGAAGTCGCTGGTGCAAAATAACGGACGAGCCACGGCGCAGAAAACCACCGGTCTCGATACCAGCGTGGCCGGTCAGGCTTTCCAGCAGTCCTATGTGGGGTTGTCGCACAAGGAGTTTGGCACCCTGACCTTTGGCCGGCAGAACACGCTGCTTGCGGATGGCATCGCGAAGTATGACCCGAACTACGCCTCACAGGCCTTCTCGGTGATCGGCCTGTCGGGCACCGCGGCAGGCGGCGGCGATACCCAGGATCGGCGGCTCGATTCATCCCTGAAATACGTCGCGAACTACGCGCAGTTCGTGCATTTCGGCGCGCAATACAAATTTAGCGGCGCCACCGGCAGCGCCAACACGGTGGTCGAGGCTAACCTGGGCGTAGACGTGGCGGGTGCATCGATCGACGCGTATTACGAGAATGCGAAGGATGCCATTTCCGCTGCCTCGCTGAGTGCCGCGCAGGTTGCGTTGTTACCGGGGCTGGGCTTCTCGGTGGACAATTCGCTGGCAGCGACCGTGTCGGACAACACCACGTTCAGCATCATGGGCTTGTACAATTTCGGCGCGCCGAAGATTTTCGCAGGATACGAGCACATTCGTTTTGCCAATCCCTCCACGCCGCTCGCGGCGGGCTTCGACGACATCGGCGGTTACAAACTCGCCTTCGTCAACAACACCGCCTTTCCCACCGACAAGATACTTCAGGTGTATTGGGCCGGCATCAGGTATTCGCTCACTGAGGCGCTCGATCTGGTGGGAGCCTACTATGGCTATCATCAAAACAGTTACGGCGTCGGGGCCACCGCCGGGTGCTCCACCAGCATTGCCGGGACCTGCAGCGGCACGCTGGAAGGATTCTCGTTTGATGCGGACTATCGCTTGAGCAAACGCTTCGATACCTATGCCGGCATTATGTACACCGGCGTCCAGAATGGACTCGCCAACGGCTACATTCATTCCACCAACATGAATCCCACTATCGGCGTGCGCTACAAATTCTAGAAGCGCTGCGGCAAGTGTTCTCAGCGATCTCATGGCCGGCGAAAGGCCATGGGATCGCCCGGCAGGGCGCGGCGACCCGCCGCGGCACGCGTTTTCGCGTGCGCACGTGATTTTAATGTTCATCTAACGCCATTCCAATCCTCGCGAGATTTACTGGCTGACGTCCGGTATCCGTCTCGAAGCGAAGGAGGGCGTATGTTTCGTGAGCAAACAGTAAGGATAGAATCGTCCGCGCTGACGGGCGCGCTGATCGCGCTGGGTCTCCTGTCGGGGTGTACAACGTTCAGTGCCGGCCAAAAATGTAGTTCCGCCGACTGCGGCGCCGATGCGCGTCTGACCGCGGCCGTCCAAACCTCATTGGATCAGCACCCGGAATTGGGACCATCCGGTCAGCTGCAGGTGGCGACGCTCAATCGCGTGGTCTACTTATACGGCAGCGTCGCCAACGACTTGCAACTCGCGGTTGCCGGGTCGGCTGCATCGGAGGCCAGTGGCGACGCGAAAATCGTAAACTCGATTGTCGTAAGCGAAAAGTAGCGGCATCCGGGTCGGGGCTTGGGAGCGGCAGGGGGCGGCCGAGTACCCGTGGACCACGGCGTTCCAGGCGCCGTGCCGCGGTCTTGCACGCCCTCCGCCGTGGTATCCCGCCATTCGCCGCGGCAATTCCATGAAGGATTGCCGTTTTCTAAGCACTTTCTAATCTTGATCGGGTCCAATACGTGGCTCAGGAGGCGCGGATGCGAATATTGCTCGTCGAGGACGATCGCAAGCTGGCGGAGTTCGTGGCGCGCGGACTGCGCGCGGAACGCTTTGCAGTCGATCTGGCGGCCAACGGCCGGGACGGCGAACAATATGTCCTCGCCTATGATTACGATTTGCTGGTCCTCGATCTCATGCTGCCGCAGATGAGTGGCACCGAGCTTTTGCGCAGCGTACGCCGCTCGCATCCGGCACTCCCGGTCTTGGTGCTCACGGCGCGGGATGAAATCGACAGCAAAGTGATGCATTTCGAAGCCGGCGCGGATGACTATCTGACCAAGCCCTTCGATTTCGCGGAGCTGTTGGTGCGAATAAAAGCTCAGTTGCGCCGCGCGCCTGCGGAGCGCCACGATGTGCTGCGCGTGGCCGATTTGGAAATGGACCGTGCTACGCAACAAGTGCGGCGCAATGGCAAGCAAATTGAACTTACTGCGAAGGAATATGCTCTGCTCGAGTATCTCATGTGCAGTCCGGAGCGGGTGTTCTCGCGCACCATGATATTGAATCATGTGTGGGATCAGAGTTTTGAAGGCGTCACGAATATCGTGGATGTCTACGTGCGCTATGTCCGCAAAAAGGTTGATGAACCATTTCCATTGAAATTGATTCACACCGTGCGCGGCGTGGGCTATTGCATTCGCACCGCTGAAGCCAAATACCAGCCGGTTCCGGAATGAATCCGCGTTCCCTCGCATTTCGCCTCACCGCCTGGTACACGCTATTGCTCGGTGCGACCTTCATTTTGGTGGCGGCCGTAACGTTCTATGGTCTGCAGCATTACTTGCGTTCCAACGCGCAAGACTCCCTGAGGCGGCGTGTGACGGAGGTGGAGCAAATTCTGCGGCGCGCACCCGTAACCACAGCAGACGACGCCATCGCTCAAGAAGTCGAGCTGCACCTGGCGCCGGAGGCCAATAATCGATTCGTGCGGGTCACACGTTTTCCGGGAAAGGTGGTCTATCTCTCGGGGCCGCCCTCGGACGGCAGCTTCAACCGTTTTGATGTTGCGGCGCGGCTGCCTGCCGGCAGCACCAAGACGGCGGCCGAGTTCGTTTCCACCCTGCTTCCCGATCAACATCTGATCGTCGGTGCGACTTCTATCGACACGGTTTCGGGACGTTATGTGCTCGAGATCGGCTCCTCCATGCTGGCCATTGAAACAGCGCTCGCGCGCTTGACCGACCTGCTGGGCGTGCTGTTGCCAACCCTGATCGGTTGTGCGGCGGTGGGCGCCTATTTGTTGGTGACTTGGGCGCTGCGCCCGGTCGATCGGCTATCGCAGACCGCCGAACAGATCAGCCTTCAAAACCTGTCATTGCGCCTGCCCGTGGTCGCCACCGGCGACGCGCTCGAGCGGCTATCGATCTCTCTGAATAACATGTTGGGACGATTGCGCGACTCGGTGCAAAGTTCGCGGCGGTTTTTGGCCGACGCCTCGCACGAACTTCGAACCCCGCTCACCGTGATCAAGGGGGAGCTGCAAGAGCTTTCGAGCGAAGCCGGTTTGACCGGCGATGCCATGCGTGAACGTGTCGGCAGCGTGCTGGAAGAAGTGGCGCGCCTCGAGCACCTGGTGTCGGGTCTGCTGATGTTGTCGCGTCTCGACGCGGGCGAAACGCAGCGCGAACGCACCGAGCTGGATCTGGCCGAGCTGGCGCGAAGCACCGCCGAGCAAATGCGTTTAATGGCCGAGGATCGGGGAATTTCCATCGAGTTGTCGGGTCTGCTGCCTGCCGTCATCCAAGGCGACCGGTCGCGCATCAAACAAATCATCGTCAACCTGCTGGACAACGCCATCCGCTTCACCCCGGCGCGGGGCAGCGTCATATTGCGTACCACTGAGGATGCCGGCTACGCGCTGCTGGAGGTGATGGATACGGGCATCGGCATACCGAAAGCTTCATTGCCGCACGTGTTCGAGCGCTTCTATCGCGCCGACGAGGCACGCTCTCGCGACGACGGCGGCGCCGGACTGGGTCTATCGATCGTCAGGTCCATCTGTTCGATGCATGGGGCGGACATCGAGGTGTCCAGCCGGCTTGGAGAGGGCAGCTGCTTTCGCGTCCGATTTCCACGACGCCCGGTCTCGCTTTGCGAAGCGCGTCCGGCTGCCGGTTCCGAAGGGCTGCAGCCATCATCGGCCGAGCAAATTCTCGGCGCGCAATGCGTCTGAACGCCGGGCGCTGCGACGCTCTCTAATGTGACCTTCGCGGAATTCTAATCTTCGCCGCTCAATATGCAGACGACGCACATGCGCCGGTGTAATGTATCTATATATATGCCGCAACAAACGCATCAGAATCCCGTGGTTCGTCGCCTGCCGCTGCTGGCGTTCGGGATATTGATTTCGCTGAATTTTTTGAACATAGCTAACGCGCATGCCGGCGGTGGCGGTGGCGGCGGTAGCCACGGCGGCGGTGGCGGCCACTTTAGCAGTGCGGGCCACGTCGCCGGCGGCCACGTCGGCGGCGGTTACGGGCGTTACGGCGGAGGCTACGGCGGGCGTTATGGCGGCGGATGGCGTGGGTATCGTGGTGGCTACGGCTACGGCTACGGCTACGGCTGGGGATTCGGCGCCGGCCTCGGGCTCGGCCTGTATTTCTCCACGCTACCGTTCTATTACTCTACCTATTGGTGGGGCGGCATTCCCTATTACTACGCCGATGACACCTACTACACCTGGGATGGATCGGCTGGTCAGTACCAAACAGTTGAGCCGCCGCCCGAGGTAGAGCAACAGGCACAAGCGCAGGAGAGCACCGAGCTGATTGCCTATCCCAAGAACGGACAATCCGAGCAGCTGCAGGCCAAAGACAAGTCGGAGTGCCGGCAGTGGGCCGTGGGGCAATCGGGATACGATCCGGCCGCGGCGGCCAAGACCGCTGATGTCAATCGCAGCAATTATCTGCGCGCGCAAGCCGCCTGTCTCGACGCCCGCGGTTACAGCGTCCGGTAGAATCACGGCTGAGGGTAGAGCGCGGCGTATTCCTTCGCGTAGGGTGCGTAGGTCTCTTTCATCGTGGCAAGATTCAGCAGCATGGCCGCCACCTTGCGTTCCGAGCCGCTCGCATACAGCGTGGAGCGGACCCACACACTTTCGGTACGCCGGCTGCCCGTGAGGGCGACCACCTGTCGTTCGATATCGTAAGGCTCCCCGACCAGGACCGGACCGTCGATCAGGCGGATCTCCTGATCGGCGAACAATCCCACGGCAGGCCCGCGGGTTTTGAAGCTGTTCTCGCGCGCACTGTATTGCATCAGGACACTGACCATTTCAAGCGGCACGATCGGCCGACGCCAGACATGGCTGGAGCTGCTGTAGAAAGCCGACGGTTCGGTGATTCGCGTCAGTTTCTGCGCGAGACTGAAAGGGTAGAGCGCGCCCATATGCTGGTCCGCATCCATCCGAACGGGCGTGCGGGCTGAACGCATGCCGGCTTTGACATCGGCGAGGATGACAGGATCGGTCAGCGGCGCGAGGGTGCTCAAGCGCTCATCGAGCGCTGACGGTGGAAAGTCGGGGCCGACCGCGGCGGAACCGCGCAGGATTTCGTCGCCATTGGCGCGCAACATCCAGATCTCGCTCTGCACGCCGCCCTGTTCCGGACGCCGCATGAAGGCTTTGACCTCCTCGCCTTCGTACACCGGTGCGCGGTAATGCGCAGAGATGCAGCCGCGGCGCAGCCACAGCTCGCCCCAGAGAGCAAAACCGAGCGGTGCGAACTGACTGAAGTGCGTCGGTCCCTCGATCGTCGCACCCTTGAAACCCAGCTTTTGCGCGGTAGCGTTGTCGTGGATCGAGGTGTGGCCGTCGTACTCCTGCTGCGCGAGCATTTGCTTCGGCGCGCGCCACGGCCCCGAGAGTACGCCCTCTTGTTCGGTGATCTCCGTATCAAATCCCGCCATACGGCTATTCTCTCACGCCGACTGTAGAGAAGTAATCTCGACCTCGTCGGTCCAAACCCGGAACACTTGAAGAAGATTTGGCCCGAACGCGGTGCTAATGGCGACATCCGCGGCGTCGCGGCCGCGCGCGATTAATATTCTGCCGATGCGGCGCTGATTATTGCGCGGATCAAAAGTGTGCCACGCGCCGCCGATGTAGGCTTCCAGCCAGCCCGAATAATCCATCGGCGCGTCGGGTATGGGCACGCCGATATCTCCGAGATAGCCGGTGCAGTAGCGCGCCGGAATATTCAGGCAGCGCAGCAGTGTAATCGCCAGTTGCGCATAATCGCGGCACACTCCCTGCCGCTCGCAATATACTTCCCACGCCGTCTTGGTCGGGCACGCGAACTGGTAGCCGAATTCAATGTGCCGATGCGCGAAATCACACACCGCTTGAACTCTCGACCAGCCGGGCG
>Ga0070762_10000928_pt1 | contig 13059 bp, 15 predicted proteins | sample HubBroMetageREF2_FD_66726 | JGI IMG/M metagenome (GOLD analysis project Ga0070762, IMG submission 66726) | Reference soil microbial communities from the Hubbard Brook experimental Forest, New Hampshire, USA - Hubbard Brook CCASE Soil... | ecosystem: Environmental > Terrestrial > Soil >...
CCTACAAATCCCGACAATTTCATTACGCTTCGATGACTCTTCCATGACAACTCGGCGGTTCGCCTTATTTATTGTTCCTCCGGTACCGCAAGAGCGGACAAACGCAATGTCAAACGCAAAGGAGTTTTATTCATGAAAGTGTTATTGCACATCGGGCGCGACCACGGCACTGACTTTAGTGCTGGCGGTTTTTGGCCTGGCGCAGAGTTACGACCAGACGAACCTTGTTTCTAACACCTCAGGCGTTGCTCCTGCCGCCGATCCTCAATTAGTCAATTCGTGGGGAATATCGCGCGGCTCGCGATTAACGAAGCACTGATGTTCTTGCGACGTATCGGCGCGGTTCGTGAGGTATCGATCGACGATGCCAACAATGCGGAGGGAGAGCAGTCGGTATCGCCAACGACAAGATATGCGCTCTCTCTCGCTGTGCGTAGCTGGCTTCGGGGCCCGGACTGGGATCGGGAATCTCGATGGACGAATTGACGTCACGAATGCGACAAGCAGTCGAACTGAGGGAATTCGCCGAGCTCTCTACGGTAGAGACGGCCCAGCGCGTTGTCTATCGGTGCCGTGAAAGCGCGAATATTCCACGCCAAACGGAAACTACGCGAGAGATTGAGCCGCTATATGAAGTCCAGTGCGACGCAGAGAAAAGAGAATCGGAAAGTAATCGGCACGAATCGATCTTCGCGCGGAACCTCTGTTCCAGTCAGCGGTCTTCGAGACCACCGGACCTGGCATGTGGGATCGCCTGCTGCTCTAAGTGTGGTCCAATGGTGCCGCCGTCGTCCGATTGCGACCTACGTCTTAGCCAGCATTCTTTGGACAACTGTGCTCTATGCTCATGCCGCTACGACGGGTTTTGCGTCCTATGACGATGCATCGCAGATCGTACAGAACCCGTCTCTATCTTCTCTAGCCGCGAGCCTGAAATACTTCCAATCTCCTGTATCGTTCGCCTCAGACCTCCGCGGGAGCGGAGGGTCCTCCTATCGTCCCCTCTTCTGGCTGAGCTTGGCCATCGATGAAAGCCTTTGGGGACTGAACCCAATCGCATTTCATCTGACGAACGTGTTCTTGCATTGGTTGACTGGCTTCTTTCTCTTTCTACTCTTACGGCGGCTACACATTTTCTCTCTATCATCCGCACTTACATCGCTACTTTGGATTTGTCTTCCCATTAACTCGGAAGTAGTCGCGTGGATCTCCGGTCGTCCGTACTGCTTGGTCACCTGTTTCCTATTGCTTGGGACGGTGCTTGCAGATCTGTATCTGTCTCACCCCACAGTGAGCTATCTCGTTGGCTATTGTCTCGCCGCTTCTTGTGCACTCTTATCCCATGAAGAGGGCGTACTGATTGTTGCTCTCACGTTGCTGGTCATAATTGCAAAGCGTAAAGCCAAAAGTAAACCAGCCATGATGCTCTATGCCGTGTCCGTCTTCACGGCACTGCTTTACCTTCGATTGAGACATGCTGTGGGCGCAACCGGGGTGACAGGAAAAGGAGCGATGACTTCCTTTGGCTTGTTCTTCTGGAAGTATCTCGCCTGGATGGTGCTTCCCGTCCACATGAGCATCGAGCGATCGACTGACACGCCGCCATCAGGATGGTCCGGACATGCGCTTGCAGCATGGCTGTTTGTGGCTTTCGCCTGTGCCGCATTAATTGTTGTACATCGTAAGATTTCGAGATCACTAATCGGTTTAGCAGTTATGGGAATCGGTTTGCTTCCGTTCTGCGGCATCGTGTTCATCTATCAAGGCATGGCCGAGCGCTACACGTATTTGGCATCGGCGGGCCTGGCGCTGATGGTTGTCGTCATCGGCGTAGAATCGCAGGTGACCTTGCGGCCATTCGTCCTCGGACTAATCGCCGTGTGGACAGTGTGGAGTGTCTATCGACTGGAAACACGAATCTCAGACTGGTCCGATGAAGCGCGTCTTTACGGGCATTCTTTGCAAGCTACTCCTCGTAGTGCCAAGCTCCATTACGATCTGGGTGCCGTCTTTGAAGAGCGCAAAGATTTCGCCCAAGCGAACCGTGAATATGACAAGGCAGTTAGTCTGGAGCCGCAATATGAACCCGCACTCGCCGGTCTTGGAAATGTAGATCTAAACTTGGGAAGAGCGAAAGAGGCTTCCGAGATGTTCCAGAAGGCGCTCCAGCTTAAGCCCGATGACGCGAAGGCTCTTACGAATTACGGCACCGCGCTTCTGTCGCTTGGCGAGACCGACGCTGCCAAAATGCAATATCAACGCGCCATCTCACTTGCTCCGGACGACGACTCGGCCTACTGCGACTTAGGTGTTCTGCTCTTCCGCACTGGAGATACAGACGCTGCGGTTTGGCAATTCGATCGGGCAGCAAAGATTAATCCCAGCGATCCGACTCCGCTACTTAATCTGGCCATGATTTATAAAAAAGGCGGCAGACCTGACCTCGCTGTCAGGCTTTACGAGCGAGTTCTTCAACTGAGCCCTGGCGACCCCGACGCGATTTCAGAACTACAAACTCTGCAGACGAATTCAAATTGATTGATGCAGGAGGTCAATTCAGGTGCGAGTACAAGCGACTCCCGTGCCGTATGAACCAAACACTTTCTGCCGCGAAGAGGTGAACCGATGTCTGAAGTTGGCCCTAAACGGGGTTGGAATACATCCACTATGCGTACCAAGCTGGCGAAGAAACTTTCGGCGACCAAGAATCGTGGGATGACGAAAACTCGAATATCAAAAGCGCTGAAGCGCATTCCCGCCCCAAGACTAGCTTTTGCCGTCGAATGCAGTCCTGCCGGTTCAAACCACTCGGCCACGTTTTGAGCGCAAGCGGCTCATTTTCTTGCAGGCTACCTTGTTAAAGTAGAGGTCTAGAGTTGAGTGGCATCACGAAATACAGTTTCGCAGCTACAACGGGCTAGAAAATCGTTGCGGATCTCGTGAGATGTGCATTGCTTCCGTTCGCCCTCTTAAGCCGAGAGCAATCGCGATCACTTCCCATGTGCCGACTTTCCAGGAGGAAGTCTAAGTTAAGAAGAATTGGAACCATTCTCACTAGCTCACTGTGTGTATTAAACTAAGCGAAGTCTTTTCTCGAACAACGTCTTGACCCACGACCGCGAATCCTTTCGCAGCTCTTACGCCGGCAGCCCTCCCTGGGACATCGGCAAGCCCCAGCCTGCGTTTCAAGCCGCCACCGATAAGGTCGTCGGCTCGGTTCTCGAAGCGGGCTGCGGCACCGGCGAACACGCCCTGTTCTTCGCCGCACGGGGCCATGCTGTCACCGGCTTCGACTTCCTGGAGGAACCTATCGCTGCGGCGCGGCGCAAGGCCGCCGAGCGCAGCCTCATCGTCAAGTTCCTGGTCAAAGATGCCCTAAAACTCCATGAGTGGACCGAATGCTTCGACAACGTGCTCGACTCAGGCCTGTTTCACGTTTTTTCCGACGAGGACCGCATTCGCTACGCGCGAGGGCTCAAGACCGTCCTCAATCCCGGCGGGCGTCTGTTCCTGCTTTGTTTCAGCGACGCCACCCCGGGAACGCAAGGACCGCGACGCATCTCGCAGTCCGAGTTGCGCCATGCCTTTGCCAACGGCTGGGAAATCGAATCGCTCGAGCCCGTGCGCCTCGAAATCCGTCCTGAGTATAGACAGGGAGCCTTCTCCGGCGAAGATCCGCGCGGGTGGTTCCTCATCGCCCGCAGCCTGGCTTAAACGGTACAAGCGTCAGATTTGTTGAACCTCTTTGGCTCTTGGTTCATCAAATAGAACAGGCAGCAACGCGTGTATCACGACGGGCGGGGAGCTTACCGGCTAGGACGATGTTTACTGCCCGCCCCCTTTCTCCTCCGACATGTTAGCAGGGCCTCAAACAGGGATGACTGATACGTTGTCCGAAGCCGACTTCGATACAATGTGGCCGATGCGAACTCAGCCTCGCGATGGAGTTGGGTCATGGCGCTGAGAATCCGGCAATCGTTCAAAATTCTTGCACCTGGCAGCTCGCTACGTCACAGAGTGGCCTACAGCCTGCTTGTCGTACGGTTGATCCTTGTCCCAGTCATAGTCCTGGCGGTGTATTACCTGTTCGCAATGGGTTGGATTGTGGATCGCATCGTCAACGTTGACGCACCCGCGACAACTATGTCGGAACAGGTGTCGGTGGAAATGCTTGAAGCCCGACGGGCCGAACGAAACTACCTCTTACTTCGCGACCCTGCGTATGTTGAAGCTAACCGCACCTCAATCGCGAAAATGCGAGAAATGATCACTGAGATTCAAATTCTCGCGCCGTCCGAACAGCAAGACGCTCAAAAAGCTCTGGATGAACTGCGTCTGTATCAGCAGCGCTTTGAGGCGGCAGTTTCGATGTTGGGAGCACCAGGCCAAACAACCACCGACCGGATTCAGGCGGTTGTCCGAACCTATGAAAACGATTTGAACGGGCTACTCACGCAGGCCAGATTTAGGAAGCGTGCGCAACTTGTCGACGAATTGCGCATCCGCGTCGATTCGTTCGACTTTCAAATATCGAAGACAGTGCAAGAGCAGGACCCCCAATTGCGAGAGGCAACGGTGGATCTTGACAACTCGAGCCAAGAGATCTTGAGGCGAACTTCGGAGTTGGAATCTCGCAGCTGGAAACGTGTCCAAGAGGATCATCGACAGGCGCGCCGCCTAATCAACCACGCCGAGTGGGCGCTCGGTGTTGTTTCGGTTGTTACCTTTCTGTTGAGCGTATGGATCAGTTTCATCTTGCCTCATCAGGTTGTGAAACCACTTTTGAATCTAAAACAAGCGGTTGATCGTGCTGCCGCGGGTGATAGCGCAATCAATTTCGACATCCAGGGAAAGGGAGAAGTAGTCGACCTCGCGAACAGCGTGCGAATTCTGGTTGAGCGCATGCACCAAGGGCAATGAGTCCTACTCGCCCAAGCAACTTGCTGGGTTTCCAAACCCTCGACGAGTCAGAGCTCAGTCAGCGTTAGTCGGAACGCTAACAGGCCGTCACTTCCATCTTTCTAGGTGAGCATACGGTTTATGAGATCTAGGAACATCCCGCGATCGGCGGCGTTCTCGGTGCTCAGAAGGACAGTTTGATCAAGAAATCCAGCCTTCACCGCAGACGATATATCTACCGCAGTTCGATGACCATCAGAGATATATCGTCGGCGATGGGGCCGCAACTCCAAGTAGTTACGCCCTTGAGGATTGTCTGTTTCATCTGGGCAAGGCGTTGTCTCGCCGATTCTCGGACCAACTTCGCCAGGCCTTCAACGGCAAGCATTTCGCGACTTTGATTGAAGACCTCGACGAGCCCGTCAGTGTACAGGACTAGACGGTCGCCGGTTGCGAGGTCAATTTCGTCGTCCGAGTCGGACGGCGCTGTATCGGCGAGACAGCCAAGTATGCCATTCTGCGAATCGAGCAGGCGAAGAACACCGTCCGAGACGAGCATTGCCGGAGGATGGCCAGCGGAAGCAAAAGTCACGCGGTGTCCATTGTGAGAAAAACGCGCTGCGGCCATCGTGAAACAAAAACCGTCCACCGCGAGGCGATCGTACACGAATTTGTGAAGGCGCTGTAGCAACTTGCCGGGATCCGTCTTGACTTCGAGCTCATGCAGAGTTTCCGAGTAAATCCGGTTCGCGACGAGGGCAGAACCGATGCCATGGCCGGACACGTCGCACATGACGAGGTTTAGAAATTCGTCGCCTTGCGGGAGGATCACGCCGAAGTCACCGCCTATGATACGCGCGGGGCTGTAGTAGGCCTCAACCTCGAGGTTGTTCCAAACCAAGCTGCGCGGCGCGAGTGATTGTTGGACGCGCGCAGCGAGCGAGAGTTCGGCCTCAATTTCCATCTGTCGCTTCTCGAGGAGCGCGTTGGATTCCCGAAGTTGCTCCTCTACGTGTTTCTGTGCGCTGATGTCGGTTACTGTAACTATGCCGTACTCCTGTCCGTCGGGACCCCTAATGACGCGCGCGCTGAAGATCGCTGGGATTTTCTCGCCGTCCTTCCGGGGGAAGTAGAACTCATTGCGATGGCGGCCGTAGCGCTGGCCCAATTCATGCTGCCGCATTATGTACGGGAGGTCTTCCTGTGGAAAAATGGCATCGGGTGTGTGGCCCTCTATCTCACCACGTTCGTAGCGACCTAATCGGGCCAGCGCCTCGTTCGCGAAGATCATGCGAAGCTGGTCGTCAACGATGAGCACTCCCTCGTTTAGCTCTTCCAGGATGCTAGCCATCTGGCGAAGCCAAGTCGGACTTTGGATAACGTTGCTAGGCATAGCTGTTAGATGTCTCAGTTTGAATAGGTGTTTTAACAAGATTTCGGACGATTGTTCCCGTGACGGATGTCAATTCGCTAAATGTAACGCCTTTCCTGAAACAGTTGTTTTTGAAGTTATCCGTAAAGCATGATACGTTTCGCGGAATTTGCTTATCACATCAGCCAAGGAAGCGGTTGGAATCGAATTGCAAGGGCGGAGGAAGGGATAAACATGTTGGGTGATTTCGACGGGAGATAAACAGGGCGCGGCGATCCAGCCTCTGTAGGGCGATTCACATTGGTACCGCCAAACGGGCTTCGAAGACATGAGAATACAACCGCCTTCGACGAAATCTCACATGCCCCAAGCGGACTTCGGGCCAGCGTCAAAAGTCTGCGATCACTTGTCGTATCCGCTGCGCCGTGACTAAGGTTGGAGCAGCAATCACCACCTCTCTCCATCGGTAAACACTGGCCGACTTCCCGGTACTAATTTGCGGCACCCAGCCCGATTCTTTCCTCCGCGGAACTGCGAATTCACAGCTTGCGGACGGCCTTCATGAAGTCGTCCACTTTTCGGTTCATGGACGCCTTGCTGACTCTCAGGTGCTGCTCCATGCTGATACCGGTAAAGAAGGTCAAGATCATCTCTGCGAGTACCGTTGGTTTCATTTCGGGTTTCTCGGCTTTGATATTTCTCATGATCAGATCTTTGAGAAAAGTGTAGCTCTTCGAAACGACTTCCTGCGCCGCGCGCGGGAGCACCGCGAACTGGTTCATGGAATTGACCGAGAAGCAGCCTTTCTGACCCTCCAAGCTGCAGGGCGCCAGTTTGAGAAAGCGCTCGATGTTCTTCCAGCCGAGCGGGTGGGCGGTCAGCAACTCTTCCTTCTGCTGTTTTCTCAAGTAGTATCGCAAACTCTCCAAATACAGGTCTCCCTTGTCCGCGAACTCGGCATAGAGTCCGGACTTGTTTACACCTGTAGCCTTTTCCAAGTCCTGAAGGCTCGTATCCGCGAAGCCGTGCTTCCAGAAGACAGGCAGCGCCTTCTCCAAGACGCCTTCCCGGCTGAAGTTCTTCGGTCGCCCCATGTCTTCATTATGACGTATCGAACTGATCGGTGCAATATTCTTGTAACCCGAACGGACTTCGCGCATCATATTGAACTGTGCGGTTCAGTAATATCGTTTCATTGGCATCGGGTGGATGCGGTCAGGTGCTGTCTGACGGAAAGGAAACAATCCATGATTCTTACCGGAAACACGATTTTCATCACAGGCGGCGGTTCGGGGATCGGGCGCGGCCTCGCGGAGGCACTGCACAAACACGGAAACCAGGTCATTATTTCCGGTCGCCGGAAATCGCACCTGGAAGCAACCACGAAGGCGAATCCTGGAATGGCCTCCGTCGAGTTGGATCTTCAAGACCCTAAGAGCATCGCCTCGGTGGCGAAGAAGCTCATCGCTCAGTATCCGAAGCTCAACGTCCTGATCAACAACGCCGGAATCATGCAAATTGACGATGCCGCGGGTGTTGTGGACGACGCTGTGCTGGTCTCCACGGTCAACACCAATCTACTGGGGACCATCCGCGTGACCTCGGCGTTCATCGAACACCTAAAAAAGCAACCGGCGGCAACGATCATCTACAACACTTCGGTGCTCGGATATGTTCCATTGGCGATGACGGCCGTGTACTCATCGACGAAAGCAGCGTTGCATTCCTATGTTCTTTCGCAACGCTACAAACTCAAGAACACGACAGTCAGCGTATTGGAGATCGCTCCCCCCTGGGTCCAGACCGACCTGATGGGTAGCAACAATGAACCGCGGGCGATGTCGCTTGCCGAGTTCATCAAGGAGACCATCGACGTTCTTGGGACGGATGCACAGGAAGTCTTGGTGGAGCGGGCGAAAGCTCTCCGCAACAACCCGGGTCCAAACGAAGGGGCGCTTGTAACCCAGTTCAACGATTCGATGTTGCAGCAGCAGTCCTGAACAGTGAAGAGAGGCGAAATGGACGTATCAACAACAGCAAAGAATAAGGCCATCGTTCTTGAAGCGTTCGAAACCCTGTTCAATAAGCGCAACTACGCGGCAGCGGAACGGTTCTGGTCCCCGAATTACATTCAACATAGCGCTCACATCGCACCTGGCCGAGAGGGTCTTTTCAATCTTATTAAGAGCCTCCCGCCAACGTTGAAGTACGAGCCGGGAACGATCGTGGCTGAAGGAGATTTCGCAATGGTGCACGGGCGATTTTCGGGATTCGGACAGCCAGTGAACTGGATTGCAGCGGACGTTCTTCGAATCAAGGACGGAATCCTTGTAGAGCATTGGGATGTGATTCAAGACGAGGCTACGGAGCAGCAGTCGAAGAGCGGACTACCCATGTTCGGGGAAACATTCCCGGTGGTAGCCGCAAGGAAATAGAGAAGGAGGGAAAACGTGAAAGCCGAAAATAAAGAGTCGAGCTACCGTCGCGTGGTCACCGCGGAAGTGCAGGGGAAGTCTGTTATCCAGAGCGACGAATCACTGGAAAACTATAATTTCGAGACTATACCAGGCTACATCCATCGGCTCGTCTGGACCAATTTATCCATTCCCGATTTGAGTCAGCAACAAAAGATGGATAGCTATCCTGAGTCCGTCGTTCCGGGGCCTGGAGGAACAAGCTTTCATATCGTTACCTTTCCGCCCGGTTCCGTTTTCAAAGATCCGTCTTTTGACGGCAACGCCGCGCATAAAGAGGCGCTGAGCCGGTTGAGGGGGCTTGCGGACCACTTCGAAGAAGAAGACCGAGCCATGCACAAGACAAATACCGTGGATTACGCTGTCGTTTTCGAAGGCGAGATATGGCTCGAACTGGATGAGGGAAAAACCGTTCATCTCAAGAAGGGCGATGTCGTCGTCCAGAACGGTACTCGGCACGCATGGCGAAACCAAGGAACAACGCCAGTGACGATGTTGTTTTTTCTAAACGGAGCGAAAAATTGAGCAAAGCTGCTTTCAGTCTACGCTCGCAGGCGAAGAGGAGGAGGTACAGTGGCTCGAAAAATATTGTTTTATGAGACGGGCCCCGCGGAGGTCCTCAAGATCGTAGAGGTCGCCACACCGGAACCAGGAGCCGAGGAAATCAGAATTCGGGTGAAGGCGATCGGCCTCAATCGCGCCGAGATCAACTTCCGTGCAGCCACCTACGGTCCTCCGCCTGCCTTTCCTGCACAACTCGGTTTGGAGGCTTCCGGTGAGATTGATGCCGTCGGCAGCGGCGTATCGGGTCTCGGAGTCGGCAACGCCGTAAGCGTCATCGCGACGTTCGGTTACACGCAGTATGGTTTGTACGGCGATCTTGTTCTTGCTCCCGCGCGGTCCGTCGTCAAGCATCCAGCCAACCTGTCATGGGAAGAAGCAGCCGCGAGCTGGATGCCGTTCACGACGGCTTGGACCGGTCTGATCGACCTTGCGAAGCTGACCTCAAATGATGCGGTGCTGATTACGGCCGCGTCGAGCAGCGTCGGTCTCGCGGCGATTCAGGTGACACGGCGGGAAGGCGCCATTCCCATCGCGTTGACGCGCAGCTCGCGGAAAGCGGATGCCCTGTTGCAAGCGGGCGCAGCGCATGTGATCGCCACGGAAGAAAAGGACGTGGAAGAAGAAGTAAAGCGGCTTACCGACGGCAAAGGAGCAAGGGTTGTGTTCGACGCAGTGGGCGGTCCATCATTCGCGAAGCTGGTCTCCTCGACATCGATGGACGGTTTGGTCCTGACGTACGGGGTTCTCAGTAAACAAATGAACTCGTTTCCGGCGGTTCAAGTCTTCCGGCGACGTTTGACGATCCGTGGTTTTGCAGCGAACACCGGTCTCGACGATAACGCCCGCCTGGACGCTCTCAAGAGCTACATCCTTCCGGGACTCGCGTCCGGTGAATTCAAGCCCCGGATTGCGAAGACGTTTCCCTTCGAACGCATCGTCGACGCTCACCGCTATCTCGAGTCAAACGAACAGTTCGGGAAAGTCGTCGTCACCGTTTAGCGTCCTTTCAGACGCCGTTTCAAACGATGAAGAGATGTACATTCCAGCTTCATGCGTATTGTAATGAACCGACCAGTCCTCAGTTTCGCGCCTCGCTGGCAGGCCAATCTCTCAGGAAGAATTTCGGCACGAGTGTGCGATCAGTACCGCTAAACGCCCTTGTGTTCGGCAGTTGTATGTTGGTTTGGGATTTTCTGACGGCATCCAGAGATTTCGTGGTCCTGGCTTCACGCGCTGCCGATGCTTGACCTGTTTCCTTTGACCCCGACCAGAGACTAAGCATCTAATCATTGGCGCAGGTTCCGAAAAACGTTTTTCTTCCAGGAGATGAAATGACTTCATCGATTGTCTCGACCGAATATGTGAAGCTCACGATCAATGACGGAACCCAGATGCAAGCCTATGTTGCCCGTCCCAAAGGTGAAAGCAAGTCTCCGGGGATCATGGTGTTTCAGGAAGCATTCGGCGTGAACGCGCACATACGCGACGTGAGTGAGCGATTTGCGTCTAAGGGATATGTGGCGATCGCGCCGGAGTTGTATCACCGTACGGCCGCTCGCGGGTGGGAGGGGATTTATGCAGACTTCCCGAGCGTGATGCCTCATATGCAGGCGATAAAAGAGGAGACTTTAAGCGCGGACGTTCGCGCCACGTATGAGTGGCTAACGAGCGCCTCGCAGGTAGACAAGAACGCGACTGCATGCGTGGGCTACTGCATGGGTGGACGCGTCTCATTCCTTGCGAACGCACTCGTCCCTGTGAAGGCAGCGATTTCTTACTACGGTGGAGGAATCGCACCCGGCCAACGCGGGCCGGGGCTACTTTCGCACGTGCCCGAAATGCATGGAGCGATGCTCCTCTGTTGGGGCGGACTGGACCAACACATACCAAAGGCAGAAACGCTCGCAGTAGCCGACGCGCTCAAGAATGCGAAAAAGACATACGTCCACGTGGAATTCTCGGACGCAGATCATGGATTTTTCTGCGACGCGCGTCCGAGCTACAATCCGCAGGCCGCGGCGGAATCATGGGCGCTGACGCATGCGTTTCTCGCGGACCATTTAGGAATCCACAAGGCAGTCACGGCCTGAAGGCGTTATGTGCGCGGGGCACGGATTTCACGACGGCGACTCACGCGATCTGGTGGGTGATGACAGCGTGCGGTGCGGCGGTGCTGGTGCTAGGTTTTGCGTCGAACACGGCGTGGGCGCGAGGAAGCACAGAACGGGTCGCGCACCTGTTCGAAGAGTCGCACTGATTTGATATCGGCCAATTTATGCACAATCGCCGAGTATCAAGTGGACCGTCCGCTGGAGTGTATTGACTATTGGCTGTGATGGCGGCTCTCATGTTTCTTGGATCATTCCTACTCAAGAAAAACGAGCTTGGCGAAGGCGGAAGCGTCGCCGCGCACTAGCATCGGAAACCATAGGAAGGGCACACGTCAGAGCGAAGGTCGGTCATTTTCGCACCTGTGTTCCATGGGCCGAATGCGTTTTGCGTGTCGTAGGACTCGGTGGAGGATGGAATCTCCTTGCCATCGAAGAAATATTTGCGTGTCAGCTGCCACTCGCGATACACAATAGCGTTGCCTATGATGTACTTCCAATGACTTGCAGTGACGTTCGTGCTCTTCCATTTCGCTGAAAGTACTTCTAACCTGCTGGCTGTCGCGGCAGCGGTCTAACAGATTGTGAATCAGTACCGCCAAACGCGCTTGTGATCAGTAACCGAGCCAGTCCGTGGGTGGTCGGCTGTTCGGAACCTATCGAAAAAAAAGAGCGAGTCGAACTCGACTATGTCTCCCGGACGGCCACAGGCACCACCCGACAGACTCAGTCCGTCTTTGCTGCCTCGGGAAATCGATTTACTCATTCCGAGCAACGACAGGCCTTGGCCATGGAATTCCTTAATTTGTATGGAGAGGGATTCGTCGTCGCCGGTATTTTTTGGGGCCTGTGGCTTTTCCCTTTCGGGATTCTTGTATTTAAATCAGGCTTCCTCCCCCGCATCCTAAGTGTCCTGCTGATCGCTGCATGTTTCTTACGTCGTTGCTTCTGCCCCGTTACAAAGATGTTATGGGCCGGATTGCGAACATCCCGTTAACGCTGGGGGAACCCGCGATAATATTGGGGCTTCAGATTAGGGGAGCAAAGGATTCAACCACTGGAAGCGGCAGCAAATAGTGAACTGAACTCCTAGCGCTAGGCTTCACGATCGGCGGATTCCTAGCGATTAGTCGCCAACCGTTCCCTACCGGGTTATGTCAGAGTTGCCCGTCATCCACTCGCAAGCGGTAGTCCCTCACTCATTGCGAAGTGCTTGGACCGGGTCGAGCCTGGATGCGCGCCAAGCAGGCAAGAAACATGCTGCGACCGACGCAAGAGCCGTCACCGCAAACGCCGCGGCAAAAGCCAGAGGGTCTCGCGAGCTTACGTGATACAGGAGGTTCCCAAGCAGGCGTGTTAGAAGGAGTGCTACGGCGATCCCGATAATCATGCCAGTTGTTGTCAGTAGCAGACCGCGCGACAGCACGAGACGCAGTACGTTCGACGCGCCGGCGCCGAGAGCCATACGCAGTCCCAACTCTCGGGTGCTCTGTGAGACGGTGAACGACATCACTCCATAAAGGCCGATGCTGGCAAGCAGCAGCGCCAAGCCCCCGAACAGGGCGACCAAAGTCACGGCCACGAGTTGCGGGGACGTAGAACGATTCACTTGTTCCTGTAGTGTGATCATTTCGTATAAAGC
>Ga0070762_10000932_pt1 | contig 13038 bp, 15 predicted proteins | sample HubBroMetageREF2_FD_66726 | JGI IMG/M metagenome (GOLD analysis project Ga0070762, IMG submission 66726) | Reference soil microbial communities from the Hubbard Brook experimental Forest, New Hampshire, USA - Hubbard Brook CCASE Soil... | ecosystem: Environmental > Terrestrial > Soil >...
GTGATGGTGAGCGTGGCGCTCCGCGCACCCACCGCAGCCGGCGTGAACCCTGCGCCGATGACGCACTGAGCCCCGGGGCCGACGCTGCTGCCGCAGCCGTTGCTCGTGGAAAAATCGCTGGCGTTTGGCCCGCTGAGTTTGATATTGCTGATCGTCAACTTTACCTGGCTGAGGTTGGAAAATGTGATATTCCCCGTCGCCTGCTTACCTACAACTTCGTTCCCGAAATTCAGAGCCTTCGGCAAAACCGAAGCGACCGCGGCCATGGGCCTGTTCAACAGGAGTGATTCGCTTCCGGTCACTATGTCGGGATAACCGTCTCCCGTCGTAACGACCGCGGCGAGGTTGTCGCCCTGAAGGTAGTTGTCTGCAAAGAAGTATCCGGGCGCGAGGTGAAATGTTCCGTCGCCGTTGCCGAGCAGAATCAGAATGTCGCTTAAATTGTTAGCGCCAGCGCCTACCGCAATGTCCAACTTGCCGTCAAGGTTTAAATCGCTCACCGTGATGGCGCTTGGCGCAAATCCGAGGGCGAAGTCTACGGGTGAACCGAAAGTTCCGTCGCCTTTGCCAAGCATGACCTCAATCCCGGTCGATGTAGTCAAAGCGAGGTCAATGATTCCGTCACTATTGAAATCCGCGGTCTGGATCGAGCCGCCAGGCGGGAACGAGGATACCGGCACCCCGAACGTTCCGTCGCCATTTCCCAGGAGAATGTTGCCATTGGCTAGCGCCAAGTCGAGCTTGCCATCTCCGTTGAAGTCGCCTACGATAAGCGAGCCCGCAATGCTGTTGCCCGCTGGAGAGCTGGTGGCAAATCCGAACGTTCCGTTCCCGTTGCCGGGGAAAAGCGAAACCGTATCGCCGCTGGTGTCTGCCGTGACGACGTCAATGTTTCCATTTCCATGAAAATCTCCCACGGCGACAAACGACGGTGTAGTGTTGCCATATGTGGCTTGCTGCTGGAAGGTTCCATCTCCATTGCCCAACAGAATCCCCATAGCTGGGCCCGACGCCACTGCTGCGTCTAATTTTCCATCCTTGTTGAAATCAGCAAATGCGGCGCTCGTATACAGTCCCGTATCCTCGCTTACGGTAAAGCTGGTCAGAGTCTGATAACCGCCGCCTGGGTTTGCCAGCAGAACGGTTGCGCCAACTCCGCCTTGCCCATTATTTAGAAGACTGAGGAATAGAAAATCAGGATAGCCATCCCCATTGAGGTCACCAACGGTGACTGCTTCGCCGAGACATGACGGGCCGGGCGGACACGAAGGCATCAGCACCGTGTCAGCAGAAAAATTCCCGTTCCCTTGGCCTAACGAAACGCTGACAACACTCAAAATGCTTCCATAGGCATTTAAGATTGAAGTGCTGACAGCGTCCGGGATGCCATCACCATTGAAATCGCCGATGGCGGTTGCGAGCCCTGAAACATTGGCGAGAGTGATCGGGGTCTGGAAGGTGCCATCGCCATTGCCAAGGACGACGTAGGCGCTCCCTGGAATGGGTTCGCCTTGGTAGACATTGAAAAGTAAGTCCATCTTGCCATCACCATTGAAGTCTCCGGGTAAAGCCTGTAGCAAGCTGGAGGGTGTCTCCACGCCAAATACGAAAGCCGGAGCACTGAAAGTTCCATCTCCCTTACCAAGGAAAATCGAGGATTGGATTTCATGGGTCTGATAAGCGTCAGATATAACGTCCGGGATTCCATCGCCATTGAAATCGGCAACCGCCTCCAGGCCACCGGCACCCTGGGTAATCAGCGCGTTTTGTACAGTGCCGTCACCATTTCCCAGAAATACCAAAAGCTGGCTCCCACCCCACAAAATGTCGAGCTTGCCGTCTTTGTTGAGGTCAGCCACTCGCGCAGAAGCGGGAGTGGGAACGTAGTCGCTTGAGTTGATCGGGGCCTGAAAAGTTCCATCGCCATTCCCCAGCAGAATCGAGACCGCCGAATAACCATTCTGCGGAGCAGCCACGGGCAGGGAGATGTCCGCCTTGCCGTCGCCATTGAAATCACCAATGGCGATCGCGGCCGGCGCATTGCTGCTTATCGCGGTTGACACCGGAGCCCCGAAGGTTCCATCCCCGTTATTGAGGAGCACGTAGATGGTCGAGCCTCCGACGGCAAGGATGTCCGGCTTGCCGTCGCCGTTAAAGTCCGCCAGTGCATAGAAATTTGCCCCTGAGATCGTGTAGGTCGCCGCTGGTTGAAAAGTGCCGTTGCCGTTGCCGAACAGCACCCAAATGTCGTTCGTATCGCCTGAAACAACCACGTCCAAGTTGCCGTCGGAGTTCAAGTCAGCGACCGCGATCGGGCTTGTGGTCGAAAACGGCGGGGACGCCGGCAAAGGACTGTCGATGCGAGCCAGAAAAGAAACAGGGAGGGTTCCCTGCGCTAACGCCTGATGTACACCCAAAAGCAACAGCAGAAAAATCAGGAATCCCGTGGGGCATATTTTTGCCGTCTCGGGGGGCTCTGAATCGCCTGCGCTGCGCTGGAAACTTCTTGACCGCAGAGAACGCGGGAACAAACCGCAAACATCGCGGAGATAGCCAGAGAACCTTAGGGCGCGCATGGGACGAAGGCTCCTTTCAAGATTTCGGGTCCCGCAACACTGAATAACAAAATGCGGATAATTGCGGGCTTGCCGTCACAGGGCGATACTATGCTATCGCGCTCAGGAAAACCCCGTCAGTGATGGTTCAACCCGACCGTCCGCCCATCGGCAAACCCCCGACTCTAGCAAAAGTTGCGAAAGAAATGATGTTAGCGGCCGAGGCAGCATGAGCAAGGACAGAACTCCTGTGGGTCCTTCGATACGAACTTTGGGTCAGACTCTACGGCGACTGTCCCCAGCCTTGGCGGCGTTCACACTCATTTCGGACTTGTTAACCCGAACGACGGGAGAGAACCAACGCGTGAGCAAGTAACCCCACCGCCAAAGTCCCCTTCGTAACGCCGAAGAGCGCGACGTTAGAATGCCCTAGCCGCCGGTCGATGAGTGGAATTCGATCAGTGTAATAGAGATTTAACGCGAGCAACCGGTGTCTCAGGCTCTTGCCGGCCTGCTAGGCATGGGCCTCGACGGCGGCGGCGGACAGGAATGTCCGCGCTTACACGTGCGAATCATGACCGCATCACCCTCGGTGTCTTTCCACTTCCCGACGCCCACATCTCGAGTGAGATGTGTAGCACCCGGTTGGAGTTTCCATTTACCCAAAATGCATTAGCTAATATAATTAGCTAACCATGAAATACACTGTCCATCAGGCTAAGACGAACCTTTCACGATTGCTCGAAGAGGCGTGCGCCGGTAAAGAAGTCGTGATCGCTCGCGGCAGCCAGCCCGTGGCCAAGTTGGTGGCGTTGGGTTCGGCTTCGAAGAAACGGGTCCCGGGGCGGCTTGCGGGACAAATTTCCTACACGGCAGATGCGTTCGATCCACTTACCGATCAGGAATTGTCCGACTTAGGCTTTGAGTGAAAATTCTGCTCGATACTCACGCTCTGATTTGGTGGTTCAGTCGCGAGTCGAAGCTATCGCGACGGGCTTCCTCGATGATCTCGAATCAGAACAATACTGTCCTCGTATCGGCCGCGATTGCTTGGGAGTTGGCGATCAAGGTGAATCTCGGGAAGTTCGATGCGCTTTCGCTTACGACGGAATTACCTCGCTACGTCGAAGAGGAGGGCTTTGAGGAATTGCCCATCAGCATGGAACAAGCAGTCCGGGCAGGGCTGCTGCCCTTGCATCATCGCGATCCCATCGATCGCTTGCTGGTGGCTCAGGCCCAGGCCCTGAATGCGCCGATTCTGAGCGCCGACACCGTTCTCGATCAATACGATGTGAAGCGGGTCTGGTAGGGGGAATCCAGAGTCAAACATCCGCCCTAACGTCGAAGTTCGGGAAGGGGTGGGCCACCCTAGTGATTATCGCTGGACTTCAGCAGCCACCAGGCTTCGCGGTACTGTTCGTATTTGTAGCAGGCTCGGCCTGGGACGTTGGGATGGAGGCAGAGGCGCTTACGGCCTCGCGTGGCTTCGATGGGGATCACGTACCATGCGTTCTCGGGGACCACGAAGGCGACGATGAAATCAATTTCGTCCTTGGTGTAAATGTCATGAGCTCCCCAGCAACCGTGCGCGCTTATTTCGTAAACACCGTGCTTGGCGGTGCGAGTGGACTTCACTTGCACGCACCATAAGCGGCCCTCCCAGCTTAGGATGAAGGCGAAGCGTTCGCTGTCGCCATAGGGTTTGGCGACTCCGAAGCCCAGGCTTGCTGCCTTGCTCATGAAGGCTAATTCGGCGAGCTCTCCCTGGCGTTTGCGGGTGGGGGCGTGGAGTGGTTTGTGGTCGCGGGGCGATACGACGGGAATCCGGCGGGGAATTTCGGATTGCTTTTTCATAGCCAAATAAAGAAACGCGTCAGCCTTTCGGCTACGGCGGATCTTTGTCTCCTGGATATTCAGATTTGTGTTCGAGGTTTTCTGGCCGGACTCGCCCGCGGCATCGCGGACAAACAAAAAGGCGCGAGGTATGAAGCCCCCGCGCCCTTATTAGTGCCTATTCATCCAGAGTAGCAGGTTGGATAGGGTAAGTATGCCATGCTTTTGAACTTTATTGTCGCCATGAAATCAGCGAGTTGCGAGGAAAGCATCCGCTTAGGGGGCTTGACAGGTTTTTGGCGAAATCGGGGATTTGGCGGTTTTGAAGAGATCGCTCCGATGATCGGCCATCAATGATCGGTCACAAGGCGGCGCATACGAGTGTCCCGCCCTACACGATCGAAATGCTTGACAACTTATATCTATATATATAGAGTTACGCCATGAAACTGCGCCGGTCCCCTCAGACTTCTACAGTGCTGGCTGAATTTCTGCACGGCCCACACGACTGGAAATACGGATACGACATCAGCCGCAACACGGGATTGAAGTCGGGCACTTTGTATCCCATCCTTATGCGTCTGGCCGAACGCAAGCTGCTGGCCACTCGTTGGGAGACGGCGGAGGCGGGCAAGCCTCCCCGCCACATGTATAAATTGACCGCCGATGGAGTCGCGTATGCGCGCGAGCATGCGCCCGCGCGGGTGAAGCGTCGCATGGCGCGACCCGCATTCAGCGGGGTGAAACACTAATGATTCGAGAGACAAGCATTCGAAGATTCGCTTTGAAAGTATTGAACTTTGCAACTCGCTACGCAGCGCCGGGAACGCGGGAGTGGGTTGCCGCCATGTCGCGGGAGATGGACTTCATCGAAAATGATTGGGCTGCATTGTGGTGGGCGCTGGGCAGCACGCGCATTCTTTTCAAACGCCAGTACGTTCCGCTAGCCGACCTGTCGGGCGTCCCGCGGGCGGCGCAATGCCTCAGGAAAACAGTTCGCCGAAGAACGATGGCCGGGCTGCTTATCACCCTGGGCGAGGGCGCGGCCTTCGCGTCATTTGTCTTTATGGTTCCGACCTCGATGCTGCGGATCGGGTCGGGGCTCACTGCTTCCGCCATGCTCTATATGGCCTATCAGCTCTACGCGCGGCGGGCTGCACAACCGCCGCTCGATGCCGCGTCTGCAAGCTTCTCCTATCGGGCGGAGCTGGAACGGCAACGTGACTTCCACCGCGGCGCGTGGTTTTGGTCGAGATTCTTCGTGTTTCTTCCCGGACCCATTTTGTTTTGCGTCGGCGAGGTCATGTCGCAACCGGAGTACGCTCACGCCTACGTTGCAATCCTGGCTGGTTTCATCGTTCTTTGTGTCTGGGCGGTCAGGCTCAATCTTAGTCAGGCGAGCAAGTACCAGCGTCGGCTGGACGAATTACAGGCTCTGCAGAGCGACGCGCAATAAGCGCAGTCCGAAAACCTGCGCGACGGAATCAAAAGAAAAGCCGGAAGCACAGGCTTCCGGCTGAATACGAGAACGGATTTTCTTTATTGTCCGGCTGTCGCCGCAGTCGTCGCCGCACTCATCGCCAGCGGACGGCTCAATTCCATCACCAACTCAGTGCCCGCAGGCAGCGTGGCAGAATTTTTCTTGCCCAACCAATGCACCACCGTCGCAGTTGCGCCGACGGCGCCGCCGATCAGAACGCCTTTGCCTCCGCCGATCAATCCTCCCACCAGCATGCCGCCACCGGTTCCCATGCCAATTTGAGTTAGATCTTTGCCATCGTAGCCCTTGCCTTTGAACTGGCCTTCATCGTTGACGTCCGTGCCGTGGCGCACGCTCGTGTCGACCAGGGTGGCATTGAGCACATAGTGTTCACCGCTCGGTAGAACCACAGTCTCAGGAAAAATTGCAATCGTCGGCTTGCCTTGAATGCGGCGCGGCTCGGTCGCTTTTACCACGCGTCCTTGCACCGTAGCACCGATAGGGATCACCGGCTTTCCATCGAGCATGACCGCTTCCGTGACTCGGCCGGAAAATTGATCTCCGGACTTGCTCGAAGTCGTCAGACCGGTTTCGAGTTTCACTTTCATGGATGTGCCCGCAGGCAGCGAGATCTCCTCTCCCATCGCCACCACCGCCAGCAAGAATATGCTTACCAGTACGAGCTTCTTCATCTTTGCCTCCTGAGTGAATCCAATTTTTGTGAGACTTCACGCTTTGTTGCGGTTCGCCATTTTCAAACGGAAGTCGATACCTTCTTGACGGCATCCATAATCTGCCCGATCGGGGCTCGATCCTTCTGGTTGTCGCCGCGATAGATGTAACGCACCGTTCCGTTTCTGTCGATCACCAGCGTCGCCGGATGCGCGATGTTGATCGCATCTTTCGCCAGCCGGTTATAGAGCCCGTAGGCCTTGGTTACCGTGCGGTCCTCATCCAGCAAAAACGGAAACGCCGCCGGATGCTTATCGAAAAACTTCACCGGCTTAAACAGGCCATCGCGCTTCTCCGCAGCGATAAAGACTATCTGTGCCGCCGCCCGTTCCAGTTCCGCTTTGATTGGCTCAAACTGGGCCATGCGTTTGACGCAGTTTGGTCACCACGTGCCACGCAAAAACTCAACGATCACCGGGCCCCGCGTTCGCAGGTCAGACAGCGAAAATCTCTCCTCCCGGTTCGCGGCGCTTAGCGAAAAATCCGGCGCAACGGAGCCCACCTTGAGAGTGTCAGTGGTGCTAAGCATTTCCACTTGCGACTCTAGAGCACGAAGACGGACGAAGCAACATCAGAAGCGGCCATAAGAATCAACCAAGGTACTGGCAGACACTTACGCAGTGCTTATGATCTGGGCAAGATTGAGTGCGCATTTCTAGGGAGGAGGAGAATCCAAAACATGATGCCCAGCGCGCTAGGACGACGGAGTTCTTGGCCCTCCAGTTTTGTTACCAGCCTGGTAGGTTGGATCAGCTTTTCTCTTATCGTTCCACTCGCCGCCGGCTATAGCGGCCCGCCTTGGCCGCTGCTGAGGATTGCGATCGTAGCGGCCATCGTGCAAGTTTTGATTTTGAGGTCCGCTTTCTTTTTTCTTCGCATGGATCGCGCATTGTGGATCGGCGTTCTGTGGGGTGGTTTAACCGGCGCAATCTTGATTTGGATCGGAGAACAATTCTCTCCATTGCTTCACGATCGCCCGTTCCTGTGGCTGGCCAACGGTGCCTACATAGGATTGGCCGTGGGAGCCTTCCTCTCTTACTTCTATCGGGACGACCGGGAGATCGAGGTCAGCGCCCAACAACAGGGACGAAGCCCTCAGTACGGTCGCGATGCCCACTGGCTCGAACCCTTCGCATTTGGAGCGCTGGCTTACCTGATCGCTTTTTTGCCTCGATCACCGGGGCTTGCGATTTATGTTTTCGTGGTGGGGGCGTTCAGTGGCGTCTTTGCCGCCGGCTCCAGCCACTTTTCCCCGGATCGCTGGAAGGGATCCAAGCTGATGTTGCTGCTAATTCTTGGTGTGGGCTCACTGCTTGGTGCGGTCAGCAGCCTCCTGTTTCGTCAGTTCGCCGGAGAGTTTCGCGGGCATTACTTGCTGTTGGGCGCCATTGCCGGGTTTCTTACCTACTTGAGCACGTTCTTGCGAGGACGAAGCCTGGCGAAGCGGGAAGCTCACGCTTAGCCAGTTGTCCAGCACTATGAATCTCTTGCTCCTCAATCGTGTTCTGCACATCGCCGCGACCTGCACTTCGCTGGGAGGGCTGTTCTATGCCCGCATGGTGCTTCTGCCCTCGTTGCAAGTGCTGCCTGAACCCGAGCGCGGAGTCTTTCTTAGCCAGGCAATCCGAAGATTCGCTTATATCAAGTGGACGGGCGTCACTGTGGTTGCGGTCACCGGAGTCATTCAGTGGATGAAAACCTATCCTCATGTCAGCCATCAGCAACTCTATATCTTCTATTTTGTGATTAAGATGACCGGGGCGGTTGGCTTGTTCTCCATAACCTTTCTACTGGCGCTGCCGGCCAATGCGCTTCGCGGAATGCAGGCAAAACGTGCCTTCTGGTCTGCAGTAAACATCATTTGCGGACTTACCATCCTGATTGGCGCTGCCCTTATGCGCTCGGCCCACTAAAGAATCGCCATGACGCCCCAAGGCCAAGAATGAGGCGCGTTGGCCGTCACCGCTCGATTCGGACGAGTGATTTATAATCGCCAGTCTCATTCAACCAACAAAGGACGCACTTATGCCCACAATAAATATCGTCGACATCCACGCGCGCGAAGTTCTCGATTCACGCGGCAACCCCACGGTCGAAGCTGAAGTCATCCTGGGCAGCGGTTCTCACGGACGCGCCATCGTGCCCAGTGGCGCTTCCACCGGCGAACACGAAGCCGTCGAGCTTCGCGACGGCGACAAAAAACGCTATCTGGGCAAAGGTGTGCTCAAAGCAGTCGCGAACGTGAATGGCGAGATCGCCGACGCCTTGGACGATTTCGACGCCGCCGACCAGCGTGCGCTTGATCAAAAGATGATCGAGCTCGATGGCACGCCCAATAAAAGCCGCCTCGGGGCGAATGCCATTCTCGCGGTTTCGATGGCAGCGGCTCGGGCCGCCGCATCCTTCTTTGCGTTGCCGCTCTATCGCTACCTGGGCGGTCCCGCGAACACGCTGCCTGTGCCGATGATGAACATCCTCAATGGCGGCGCCCACGCCGACAACAACGTCGACTTCCAGGAATTCATGGTCATGCCCGTCGGGGCCAAATCATTTTCCGAAGCGCTGCGCTGGGGCGTCGAAGTCTTTCATACCCTGAAAGGTGTGCTCAAAAAGCGTGGCTACAACACGGCGGTCGGCGACGAAGGTGGATTCGCGCCCTCGGTCAAATCGAATGTCGAAGCCGTCGAGGTCGTGCTGGAAGCCATTCAGCAGGCCGGCTACAAGCCAGGAGAACAAATCGCCATCGCGCTCGATCCCGCCGCCAGCGAGTTTTACAAAGATGGCAAATACATTTTCAAGAAGTCGGACAAGTCAGAAAAGACTTCTGACGAAATGGTTCGCTACTGGGCGAAGTGGGTGAAAGATTATCCGATTATTTCGCTCGAAGATGGCTTGTCCGAGGAAGACTGGGACGGTTGGCAGAATCTCACCAAAGAACTCGGCGGGAAGATTCAGCTCGTGGGCGACGACCTATTCGTCACCAACGTGCATTTCTTGCAAGAAGGAATTGACAAGCACGTAGCGAATTCGATTCTCATCAAAGTCAATCAGATCGGCACCGTAAGTGAAACTCTCGACGCCATCGACCTGGCTCGCCGCAACGGCTATACGTCGATAATCTCGCACCGCTCCGGCGAAACCGAAGATACCTTCATCGCCGACCTGGCCGTGGCGACGGGAGCAGGCCAGATCAAAACCGGCTCGGCCTCGCGCACAGATCGAATCGCAAAGTACAACCAGTTGCTAAGAATCGAGGAAGAGTTGGGAGGCGCGGCAAGGTTCTTGGGATTGAAGGCGTTGAATTACCGGGGCGACTCCGGGAGATAGAATCCCAAGTAAAAGCGGGAACGCACATGGATCGAGCTTGGTTTGATTTCGTACGGCTACTTTTCTTCGTCGGCTTTGGTATTGCTGTGCTAGTTAAGGGCTGGAAAAGCAAGAAGGCTTGCCACGACAGATCCGCCGGCGAGGACTATCTTTTGCTGCTGGGTTCTGGCTAGTTTTGACCCTAATCTTGGTCGTGATCATTTATTGGAGTGTTTCTCGCGGCTCCGACGGAGGACCAACGGAAAGATATCTGGTCATTACATTCCTACTGCTGCTGGCAGCCGGATTCATGTATGGTTCGAATCGAATGCTTCGGAAGAAGAGAAAGGGAAGGCGCGGTGAGCTTTAGAGCGAATCTACGTCTTTCCTTGCTGTTGACTTAGTCCATGACTTAGCTATACTAGCCTCATGGAAGTCAATATCCACGAGGCTAAAACCCACCTGTCCCGCCTGCTCGAACGCGTCGCCATGGGCGAAGAGGTCATCATCGCCAAAGCCGGTAAGCCCGTGGCGAAGCTCGTACCGCTAGAAAACCGACCCAAGAATCGATTCCTCGGCTCGGCCAAGGGCGAGTTCACGGTGCCGGATGACTTCAACGATCCCCTCCCCAAGGAGATCGAGGATCTATTCTACGAATGAGGGCTCTGCTCGATACGCATGCATTTTTGTGGGCGATTGCGGACGACAAGAGACTTTCCCGCCGGGCGCAAAAGATATTCATCGGCCCCAACGACCTGTGGCTGAGCGCGGCCAGCGTCTGGGAGATCCTGATCAAAGTGCAGGCGGGCAAACTACCGTTGCCTCAGCCCGCGGGTCCATATCTGGTTAAGCAGGCAGCAGAGAATCGGATCGAAGTTCTGCCGATTACTCTGGACCACATCCTAAGAATCGAATCGTTGGCACCGCACCACCGCGACCCCTTCGACCGGATACTGATCGCGCAAAGCATCGAGGAAAGACTTCCACTGGTCACCGCCGATCCTCATTTTGAGCGTTATCCTGTCGAGGTAATCTGGTAGGCTTTTCGAGAGAAATTTATGAAGCCTCTTCGTATTTCCCTTGTGCTTCTCCTTCTAGCTGCCTCCACGACCTTCGCCCAACAGGCCGTGACTCTCCCCGGCGATGCCCCCGCCACCAAAGAAGACATTCAGAAGCTTTTCGAGGTCATGCAAATTCATCAGCAGATGCGTCAGGTGATGGACGCAATGATGAAACAACAAACCGCGATGATCCACGAAACTCTGAAAAAGCGCTACCCGCAGACTTCTCCTGAGAGAATCGCGCGGGCCGATCAGTTGATTGCAGAAACCATCAAGGATATGCCCATGGACGCCATGCTCGACGACATGATCCCCATCTACCAGCGGCATTTCACCAAGACCGATATCGATGCCATGAGCACGTTTTACGGATCCCCAACTGGCCAAAAGATGATGCGGGAGATGCCGCAGCTGACCACCGAATCGATGCAGGCTTCCTATGCGCGCATGCAAAAGCAGATGGACACGATCACGCAGAAGGCCGAGCAAATCGTGAAGGAAGATCAGGACAAGCCGAAAAGCACGCCTACAACATCGCCGTCTCAGCAAAAAAATTAGCGGCGTAGGAAGTGAAAAGAATTCAGATCCGCGTTCATCCGCGCAAATCCATGGCGCGCTTCTTCTGATAGCTGAAAGCTGAGAGCCTATGACCCGTCCCAAACCACTCGTCCTCATCATTCTCGATGGATGGGGATACCGCGCTGAAACCAAAGCCAATGCCATCGCGCTGGCTCGCAAGCCCACCTACGACCGCCTTCTCCGCGAGTATCCCAACACTTTGATTCACACCAGCGGCCCTTACGTCGGCTTGCCCGACGGTCAAATGGGCAACAGCGAGGTGGGCCACCTTAACATCGGCGCCGGACGCATCGTGCACATGGACAGCACGCGCATTGAACTGATGATCCAGAATGGCGAGTTCTTTTCTCATCCTGTCCTGCTTGCCGCCATGAAAAATGCCCGCACCGGCGGGCGCCGCCTGCACTTGTTCGGCTTGCTATCTGACGGCGGCGTGCATTCCTACCAGACTCATCTCTATGCGCTTCTCCGCATGGCCAAGCAGAATGGGGTCGATCGCGTCTTTGTCCACGCTTTCATGGACGGCCGCGATACTTTGCCCACCAACGGAGCCGGCTACCTGGAACAACTCCAGCAAAAGATTCGCGAGTACGGCACAGGAAAGATTGCGACCGTGAGCGGCCGCTACTACGCTATGGACCGCGACCGGCGCTGGGAGCGCATTGCGAAAGCCTTCAACGTCATGGTCTTCGGCAACGGCGAAGCAGCGAAATATGTCGACGCAGTGCAAGGCGTCAAAGACTCCTACAACAAGGATGTAACGGATGAGTTTATCCTTCCCTTTGTCTGCGTCGATAACAAGAGCACGAGCGAGGAGACTCGCGCCTACACTATTCGCGATGAGGACTCCTGCATCTGCTTCAATTTCCGCGCCGACCGGGTTCGCGAGATTACTCGTGCGCTCGCCCGCAATAGCGGCCTCAACGAAAAGGGCGGACGCGATTTACCTGGTGCCGACGACCTCGACGCCATTATTCCCCGCGATCGCGTGCCCAAGAATCTGCACTACGTTTGCATGACCCGTTACGACAAACAGTTCAGCCTCCCCGTCGTCATCCCGCCGGAGTCGATGAACAACATTCTCGCCAACATAATGGGGCAGGCGAATCTGCGTAACCTGCGGGTTGCCGAGACCGAAAAATATGCCCACGTCACCTACTTCTTCAACGGTGGCGTGGAACAGCCATTCCCCGGCGAAGAACGCCTGCTCGTGCCCTCGCCCAAGGTTGCCACTTACGATCTGAAGCCAGAAATGAGCGCCGCCGGTATCGCCGATGCTGTGGTGAAAGCCGTGGAAGACGGAACCTTCGATGTAATTATCGTGAACTTCGCCAACGCCGATATGGTGGGCCACTCCGGCAAGATCGAACCCACGGTGAAAGCCGTAGAGATCGTGGACGCCTGCCTCGGCCGCATCGAGCCCGCAGTCCGCGCCAAGGGAGGCGCAATGCTTATCACCGCCGACCACGGCAATGCTGAAATGATGGTCGAT
>Ga0070762_10000937_pt1 | contig 12992 bp, 12 predicted proteins | sample HubBroMetageREF2_FD_66726 | JGI IMG/M metagenome (GOLD analysis project Ga0070762, IMG submission 66726) | Reference soil microbial communities from the Hubbard Brook experimental Forest, New Hampshire, USA - Hubbard Brook CCASE Soil... | ecosystem: Environmental > Terrestrial > Soil >...
CGGCGTGGTGTTCGTGGCGGATTCGCAGGAAGAACGGCTGGACGCGAATTTCGAGACGCTGGAAAACCTGCAGGAACATCTGAAGGAACACAATTTAAATTTCTCGACGATTCCGTATGTGTTGCAACTGAACAAGCGCGACCTGCCGAACGCGATGACGGTTGACGAGTTGAAGAAGCAGTTGCAGAAGAAGGGCGAACCGGTGATTGAAGGCGTCGCGATTAACGGGCAGGGCGTGTTTGATACGCTGAAGGAATTGGCCAAGCTGGTGCTGGCGGAGTTGAAGAAGGGCAGCTAGGTTGCGCTCGAAATCGCTATTGAACAAGTAAGGCAAGAGATGTCGAATTCCCAATTACTCCAGAGGATTACCATTGAGCCCGACAAATGCAGCGGACGACCTTGCATTCGCGGATTACGCATGCCCGTAGCGGATGTGCTGCATTTGGTCAGTTCCGGCGCGACCTTCGAGGGAATTCTGACTGACTATCCGTATCTGGAACGCGAAGAAATACTTGCGGCGATTGAATATGCTGCAATTCAAATTCGCTGACGCACTATTAAGAATGCCAGAGTAATGTTTGATTGACCCCAACAGGATTCCTCAGTGCGTTCGGAAGGACGGGTTGAGTTTATTCGCGGAATTAAAGATGGGCAAATCGAGCTGTACCTATCGGTGAAATCTAATATCAAGCATCACAAATGCGGCTGCGGGGTTTCCATCAGGCCCAATTGACGGATTGCATTTCCACTTTTTTAGGGTCTTTAAGACCGGCTCTTCCAAGTCCAACCCCATTGGCGATTTTTTGATTTTTACATCTGTGATCTTCCCATTCGGCCTTATGACCCCCTCAGCAAATACACTCCCCTCGAACTTCGCCGCTTTTGCTGCTTTTGAATAGGGCGGAACGGGCTTGTAGAAACACGTTGGCACAGTCACATGGTCTCTCTCAGGGTGATAGATTTTTTCGCCGCTTGCCATGGAACTATCAGAATCGGAGTTCGACGCCGCTGGTGGCGCTTGCGCGAGTGATGATACTGCAAAAAACGCAGCACAGAGCGTCAAGGAGCAGAGTATCGTTCGCATGATCTAGGCGGAGGCGGAGTGGGGTTGGAAGGTTTTGGCGGCGGCTTCGGTTTCGAAGGTGGGGATGGCTTCGACGAGGCGGGTGACGGTGAGTGCATCGCGGACGCGGCCTTGACCGGTAACCAGGTGGAGGGCTCCGCCGAGGCGGGCCAGGGCGATGGAAATCTTCACCAGAACGGAAATACCAGAACTATCGATTTGCGGAATATCGTTGAGATTGACAACCAGTTTGCGGGCGCCTTCATCCATTAATTTTTTGACGAAATCGTTGAGATGCTCGCTGGGCTCGCCGATGGTGAGACGCCCATGCACGACGACGAAATGAACTCCGTCGGCTTGGCGCACGGAGACTTCCAGAGGCGGGTGCAGGGTCATCGAGGTTTCCCTTCCATGGTGAACAGGTAGCTGGGTGACCGCAAGGCAGTCATCTCAAGTCGCGACCCCAGCATTATACGATGATAACGATGAAGAACAAGACAGCACTGGTGGTGCGGCGGCACCGGTGGAACGTGCTTCCGACGGGAGCGCGGGCGATTCAGGACGAGCTGCGACAGCACTCGATTGGGGAAGACCGGCTCTCTGAGATTCGCACGGTGGCGGGGCTGGATGCGTCGTTTGTGCTGACGGAATCGCAGGCGTTTCAGAAGAAACCTAGCCGTTGGAATTTATCGCGTGACGCGAATCAGGCGATTGGGTGCCTGGTGGTGTATCGCTTTCCGGAGATGCGGGAAATCGCGAGGGCATACGCGGTGCAGCCACTGAAGTTTCCGTATATACCAGGGCTGCTGAGTTTCCGGGAAATTCCGGTATTGCTGGCGGCGCTGGGCAAGTTGGAGGAAATGCCGGATTTGCTGTTTTGCGATGGGCAGGGGATCGCGCATCCGAAGCGGCTGGGGCTTGCGGCGCATCTGGGAGTGGTACTGGACCGGCCAACGATTGGGTGCGCGAAGAGTCTGCTGATTGGGACGCATGTCGTGCTGCCGGAGGCATCGGGGAACTGGGTGCCGCTGTGCGATGAGAAGGCCGGCGGCGAATGCATTGGCGCGGCGCTGCGAACGCGGACGGGCGTAAATCCCGTGTTTGTGTCGCAGGGGAATCGGGTGAGCCTGGAGACAGCGATTCGGCTGACGCTAGCGGTAAGCGACGGATATCGCATTCCGCGGCCGACCCGGGATGCGGACCGGTTTGCGAGCGAAACAAAAAGAAAGCTCTTAGGCGCGGGTCCATCCGAAAAATGAATTGAGTGTAGCGAAATTTCGAACGGCGGCGCCCTACGCCTCCTGCGTATAATCCGTCTTCACCGTGACATTTCCCCAAGGTTAAAAGAGAGCGAAACTGCATACGCAGCTGACAAATTTTTCTTACCGGAGAACTCGATGAAGCGCATGGGAGTAGCCTGTTGCCTCCTACTGACCCTGGTATTGAGCGCTTGTCCGTTGCGCGCCCAGCAGACCACCACTTCGGCCCCGCCCGCCAGTACCTCCTCCCCGGAAGCTTCCCAAGCCATTAATGACAAATTGAGCGACCTGGATAAGAGGGTGGCGGCGGCACAGTCTTCAGCGGACAACGGGTGGATGCTGGTGAGCGCGGCGCTGGTATTGATGATGACTGGGCCGGGGCTGGCGCTGTTTTACGGCGGGCTGGTGCGGCATAAAAACGTGCTGGCGATCATGATGCAGAGCTTCGCGTTGATGGGATGGATTACGGTGCTGTGGGCGTTGGTGGGATACAGCCTGTGCTTCGGCGGAAACGGACCGGTGATAGGAGATTTCGGGCACCTGTTTCTGAAGGGCGTGGGGATCGATGCGAATCCGGATTATGCGGCCACGATTCCGCAGATGACGTTTATGGTGTACCAGTTGATGTTCGCGATTATTACGCCGGCGCTGATTACGGGCGCTACGGCGGAACGCATGAAATTTTCGGGGACGCTGCTGTTCATAACGCTGTGGTTTTTCCTGGTGTACGCGCCGATGGCGCACATGGTGTGGGGCAAAGGCGGAATATTGAACGCATCGCTGGGCGGAAAATTCCCTACCCTGGATTTTGCCGGCGGAACGGTGGTGCACATTACGTCGGGCGTATCGGCATTGGTGTGTGCCTTGTATCTGGGGAAGCGTGTGGGATATCCGAAGCAGCCGATGCCGCCACATAGTCTGGTGTTGAGTTTTATTGGCGCTTGCTTGTTGTGGGTGGGCTGGTTTGGATTCAACGCCGGAAGCGCACTGTCTTCGGGCGGATTGGCGACAAGCGCGTTTGTGGCTACGCATTTTGGAGCAGCGGCGGCGGCGTGCAGCTGGAGTCTATCGGAATGGTTTAAGAATGGCAGAGCGAGCGCGCTAGGCGCGATTTCCGGGGCGGTCGCGGGACTGGTGGCGATTACGCCGGCGGCTGGCTTCGTGGGGCCAATGCCGGCGCTGGTGATTGGATTCATCGCGGGAATTTTCTGCTACTGGATGGTGGCGAAATTCAAAGCAATTTTCGGCTACGATGACGCGCTGGATGCGTTTGGCGTTCACGGAGCGGGTGGAACTATAGGAGCGCTCCTGACCGGAATATTTGCGCGGGCGATTTACAATCCAATTTATGGCGCAGGAAAACCGACGGGCGGATTGGATGGACATTGGGGCCAAGTGGGCTACCAGTTGGTGGGGATTGCGTTCGCGTGGATATTCGCGCTGGTGGGAACGATTGTGATTTTGAAGATCGTGGATGCGGTTACGGGTCTGCGAGTAACGGAAGAGCAGGAAATCGAAGGGCTGGATATCACGCAGCACGGCGAAGAGGCGTATAACCTGGAGTCGTAGAGAAGAAGTGAGAGTACACTCGGGAACACGCAGGGCGGGAGCAGAACTTCGTATGATGAAAATAGAAGCGATCATTCAGCCGTCGCGATTCGAATCGGTAAAAGAGGCGCTGCTGGAAATTGGAATCGAAGGAATGACGGTGACGGAAGTGCGCGGACACGGCCGGCAGAAAGGGCACACGGAAGTGTATCGAGGGCGAGAATACACCGTGGATTTGCTGCCGAAGATAAAATTGGAAGTGGTGCTGGCGGATGGATTGGTGAATCGCGCCGTAGAAACCATCCTGAAAAGCGCCAAGACAGGAAAAATCGGAGACGGTAAGATATTTCTAACCCGGGTCGATGAAGCGATCCGGATTCGCAACGAGGAACGCGGCGAAAGCGCTCTGTGAGTCCGATGTCTACCCCGCGTCCAGGTCTCGTTTCGAGCTTTCGTCCGAAAAAACCAATGGCAGAATCGGTTACTCCGCTGTCTGTGCTTGGCCCACAGTGCGACGCACAGCGTGAGCGCATTCGTAAACTGTTTGAGAACGGCGCGAGCGCGCAAGATACGCTGCGGCAGTTGTGTGAGCTTGCGGATAACACGATTCGCAAAGTTTTTGCAGAGTTGCTGCGAGTTCGCAATACGACTTCATCGGGATTGTGCCTACTGGCGTTGGGTGGTTATGGCCGGGAAATGTTGTTCCCCTACTCGGACCTGGATTTACTTTTCCTATTTGGAAATGAGAAGGCTGAGCAGGAATTTCGCCCGCTGATTTCGGAATTTTCGCGGACGCTGTGGGACTTGGGATTTCGGGTCAGTTCGGCGGGACGCACGCTGGAAGAATCGAAGCGAATTGAAGACGGCAACGCGGAGTTTCATCTGGCGATGCTGGACCGGCGGTTTCTGGATGGAGATCATCCGCTGTTTGAAAAGCTGGACGCCAAGATTTCTGCAGGCCCGGAAAAACAATCGCGGACATTTTTACTTTCGGAAGTGCAGCGGCTGACGCGCGAACGGCTGCAGCGTTATGGCAACACGATTTTCCATCTTGAGCCAAATGTGAAGGAAGCGCCGGGCGGGCTGCGTGATTATCATGCGCGCTTGTGGATGCGGCAATTGGCGGGGGATCGACGCGATCCGCGGATTAGTCCGGTGAATGAAGATGAGCTGACGCGCAACGCGGTGGAATTCCTGAGCGCGATTCGCTGCTTCCTGCATTACAGCAACGGGCGCAACGACAATACGCTGACGTATGAATTGCAGGCGGATGCGGCGCAACGTTCGCTGGGCATTGACGATAATTTAAAACGGAATGCGGCGGAGTGGATGCGGCTGTACTTCCGCCATGCGCGTACGTTGAACCGGCAGTTGTTGCGGTATATCGAACAGCGCGCCGCGACAACGTTGTCCCTGCGTCAGCGGCTGGTGAATGCGACATTGGGTGGGCCAAAGCCGGAAGGAACTGCGGCCAAGCCGTATGTGCTACGCGAAGGGTTGCTGGAGCTGACCAACGAGCAAGCATTTTCGGATCGCAGTGCGACGTATGCCTTGCTGACGGAGGCAGCACGCACCGGTGTGCCGCTGAGCCGCGATGCGGAACGCGGGATTGCGTACATCATGACGCATCCGGAATTGCCGCAACGGAATTCGCGCATTGCGTGGCCGGTGTTGAGCGAGATTCTGGGCGCTGATTTTCCGGGGCTGGCGTTGCGGCCAATGCACAGACTGGGATTGCTGATTGAAGTACTGCCGGAATTCCGGACGATTGATTCACTGGTGGTGCGCGATTTTTATCATCGCTATACGGTGGACGAGCATTCGCTGCGGACGATTGAGCATTTGCAGGAACTTCCCGATCCGCCGGATTCGCTGGGAGCGCACTTCAGTCCGCTGTGGCGCACGGTGGACCGGCGCGACCTGCTCATTCTGGCGCTGTTGCTGCACGATGTGGGCAAAGGCATGCCGGTTGAGAATCACGTAGCGGGGAGTTTGCAGGCTTTGGAAACGGCCGCGGACCGCCTGAAGCTGGATGCAGAAGAAAAAGCCGAAGTTCACTTTTTGATCGAGCACCATTTGGATATGTCGGCGACGGTGCAGCGGCGCGACATTTTCGATCCAGCGACGGTGTCGGGATTTGCGATGAACGTGGGAACGCAGGAACGGTTGCAGCGGCTGTGCCTGCTGACGTATGCGGATATTCACGCGGTGAATCCGGAAGCGCTGACGCCGTGGAAGGCGGAAATGTTGTGGCAATTGTTTGTGGCGACTTCGAATCATTTCAGCCGCACGGTGGATCGCGATCGACTGCACGCTTCGGACGAGGCATTGCTGCTGGAACAGGTACGGCAGCAGGCGGGTGGAGCGTCGAAGGCGGAAATCGAGCGGTTCCTGGAAGGATTCCCGCGGCGGTATCTGGCGGTGCACACGCCGGCGGAAATCGCGTCGCACTTCAAGCTGTATACCAAGCTGGGTGTGGAACCGGTGCAGACGGAAGTGAAGACCACACACCACGCATTTTCGTTGACATTGTTGTCGGCGGATCGTCCGGCGTTGTTTGCGGCGATTGCGGGGGTATTGGCGGCGTGGGGAATGAACATCGTGAAGGCGGATGCGTTTGCCAACTCGGCGGGCGTGGTGCTGGACACATTTCACTTTGTGGATTTGCATCGCACGCTGGAATTGAATCCCGATGAGTTGCCGCGATTCCAGCAGAGCATCGCGGATGTGGTGAATGGCAAGCAGCCACTGGAGCCGTTGCTGAAGGGACGGCTGGGAGCGATGGTGACGCGACCGGTGAAAGTGGCGGTGCCGACAACCATCAATTTTGATGATGCGTCTTCGGACTTGTGCACACTGATGGAAGTTACCGCGCAAGACCGCCCGGGATTGCTGTATGAAGTGGGATCGGCGTTGGCGCGGCTGACATGTAATATTGAAGTGGCGTTGATCGATACCGAAGGGCAAAAGGCGATCGACGTTTTCTATCTGACCTCACAAGGCAAGAAGCTCACTCCACAAAAGCTGGAACTGCTACGGGAAGTCTTGCAAGCCACACTCGCTTAGAAATTAAATTAAATTCGGCTTACAGACGGCGCGCGGGTTATTTGTTTGTGCCGTTGATGAGTTCTCGCACTCTTTGCATGAGAACGGCGGAATCGAAGACCGGTTTTTCCAAATAGCCGTCGGCGCCGGAACTTTCGAGGAAGCGTTCGCGATCGCCGCTCATGGCGTGCGCAGTAGCCAGTAAAACCGGGAGGCGCCGCGGCGAGCGCAATTTCAAAATACGGCAAAGTTCAACGCCATCGACACTCCGTCCTTCCCACTCCGCACTGGTGAGGGAAACATCGAGGAGCACCAGATCGACCAGGCCGGCTTGCACTTCCTCTAGAATTGCGCGGACGTCTTCGGTGATCAAACAGGAATAGCCGCCGCCGCGTTCGAGAGCCATGCTAAAGAATTTGGCGACCAGGGCGTTGTCTTCCACGATGATGATGCGCTGCTTTTTCGGGGAGTCTGGGACCGCCATTAGACTTGCACGCTTTCGGAAGTAACTGGAGTTTTGGCAATCGGCAAAGTGAACCACGCGAGGGAACCGGAGCCATTCGCCGCGTTTTCCAGGCCGATTTGGCCGCCCATCATCTCTACTAGACGCTTTGCGATGGCCAAGCCGAGGCCAACGCCGGCGATGCCCCGCTGTGCTTTGGAATTGTGGCGGACGAATTTCTCGAACATAAGATCGCGTTTGTCGATAGGGACGCCGACACCGGTGTCTTCGATTTCAAAGCGCAGGTGACCGGCGGAAGACGAGATGAGCGCGCGCACGCGCACCGAGCCATCGGAAGTGAATTTGACAGCGTTCGACAAGAGATTGATGAGCACCTGGCGAAGACGGATTTCGTCGCCGCGAACCACGGGCAGATCTTGCTCGAGGGACTCGTCGATCAAGCGGAGGTTTTTCGATGCGGCCTGGACGGCGACCAAGGGCAAAGTGGAATCGAAAATGCTGCGAGGATCGAGTTCTTCGAGATTGAGGGAGAGCTTGCCCGCTTCGATGGTGGAAATATCGAGAAGGTCGTTGACCAGGCGGAGAAGAAGTTGGCCGCTGCTGAAAACGTCGCGCAGAACTTCTTTTTCTTCTTCCGGAGTGGTGCAGAGACCATCAAGCACCAACTTGGTGAAACTGAGAATGGAATTGAGCGGGGTGCGCAGGTCGTGAGAAACCTGGGCTAAAAATTCATCCTTGATGGCGTTGGCCTCGGCCAACTGCAAGCTGGCGTGTTCGAGTTCCTGATTGAGGGCCTGCAGGTGCGACATGGTGGCGCGAAAATAGGAGTCACACATCAAGTTCAAATCGAGATCGAGAATTTTGCTGAGCGCTTGTGAATATGGCAGACGCTCTTCACCCTCGGGAAATTCATCGAACAGTTTTTGAAGGAGGAAGGCGCGCACGACGCCCATAGCGCTGATGACATATTTCTGGTCGAGCCCGATGCGTACATGGCGGAAACCGATCTGGTAGCGTTCGTCGGCGTAATGCTCGTCGTAGAGGCCATTGAACAGGCCGGAGCCCCAGGCTTGAAGCGTTTTTTTGAGACGTTGAACCTGCTCGTCGCCTCCGGTAAAAACACGGGCAGCGGCGGGATGGTGGGGGATTTGCGCGTAGAAACGTTCCGCCATTTCCGGAAGGTGGGGAGACATGAGCGGACCCAACTTACGCAGGAGTTCGCTGTCGCGTTCACGGAAATGGAGATAACGCTTCATCTCCTCGACAAAGGTTTCCGGGTGGGAGGGGGCGGGGATGGGAGCGTTCAACATCCGCAGAATAATACCATCTCAGGAAACATACAGTGAATGCCGGGCAGTGGGCGGCAGCGTTCGGCCTTACACCCGGAATCAACGCGACACTCTTGGGAAGAGAGGGTGAAAACTCGCGGGGAGGTGCGCCATCCGCCACAATTGGAGAAAGAAGCGAAATCTTGCCTAAATAAGCTGTTTATTGTCAGCGGTTTGGCGAGGCCAAAGATGGCTAGTGATGTGCATCACTTCTCTCAATCGGCCCGTCACAGCAGGGTCGCTGGAAAGCCCGGTTCGGATCATGTCCACAGGAAGTGCGACCGTCGGAGACGACCTGACATCGCCGGTGGTCGAATTCTCGCGAATCTTGGTCGCCACCGACTTCTCGGAGGGCGCCCGGACGGCCCTAGAGTGTGCGCTGGCGATGGGTCGCCGCCTAAAGAGCAAAGTTTTTCTGCTGCACGCCATCCCACCCCAATTTCTGGAATACGCCGGGCCGGACCGATCACAAGAAACGATCGCGCGAGCGAAAGACTACGCCGCGGCGGAAATCGCGAAGTTGACTGGGAGTGTCGACTGGGCGGGCGTACCGTACGAAGCGATTTTGCGAGAAGGGCCGGTGTGGCCGGTGGTGCGGGACTGCGTCAGTGCGAATCGAATTGAACTTGCCGCGTTTGGAACGTGCGGGCGAGCTGCAAAACAGAAAATGCTGCTGGGCTCGGTTGCGGAAGAAATCTTCCGCACGGCGGATTTTTCGACATTGACCGTGGCGCCCCACGTGATGGCGAGTGGGTCTGGAGCAGCGCTGGAATTGAAACGAATTTTATTTGCCACGAATTTCAAGCCGCATGCGGAACGGGCCGCACGCGTAGCATATTGCCTGGAATGTCAGCTAGGGACGACATTGGCGGCTTTGCATGTGGTTGAGGAAGACGCGCGAGACAAAGCCAAACCACACGAGATGGTGCATGAATTTTTGATGAAGCGACTAAAATGCGGAATTCCAGAAACATGCGTGAAACGATGCGAACCAGAAGTACTGATCCGGTTTGGAGATGCTGCCGAAGAGATACTGCGGGCGGCCGTGGATCAGCGAGCGGATCTGGTTGTGCTGGGATTGCGCACTTCCCGGATATCGGCGGGACAACTGCCCTCACCTACGGCGTATAGACTGGTTTGCCAGTCGCCGTGCGCGGTGCTAACGCATCGCAGCTCCTGAAAAGTTAATGTAGGCATGATGTTTGTTTTTCGCCGGCGATGCAGTTGGCGCAAAATCTCGTTATTTTCCCGGAAATTCAACTTGAGGTGTACCGAGGTTGTACCGAAAGGGCTGGGGTGCGCAGATTTTGCAGCCCCTCGCGTGACGTGGCTTTCGCGCGGTCTTTTGTTCCTTCCATCGCGGGCCGGTCTTTCAAATTCCATGAACGCGGCTACTCGAAATTGAACTGCCCGCTCCATTCCGAAGTCTCGGGCGGCCTTACGAGGACGATTCGTTCCTTCGCGTTTAGAATTTAGATTGGGCTTTGTCTTGTAGGGCGGCTTGGCGGACCAGGGTGGTGATGGCGGTTTCGAGTTTTACGACGCGGCCGTAGAAATAGAAGGAGGTGCCCAGGAAGCCCAGGATGAAGAGGTAGAGAACCAGGTCGGTGCCGCGGCCAATGCCTACGGCGCGGGCGATGATGATGGTCACATCCGGGCGGAGCACGGCGACGGCGGCGGCTAACCACAGAAGCACGCGAATGCCATCTCTGCCCCAACGTACGCCGCGGGCCATGAGGGCCAGACTGTGCAGGAAAAGAAGAGTGAGAATCGGAACGACGATCCACTGAAAAGGATTCAACTGATGCAGCATTAATCCAGCCTCCGCCTGAGGAGCAACTCAAATGCGATCTTCACAGCATTCCAGGAACTTTGTCCTTTGCTAATGCTATAGGAAGTGTAGCGGATGGTGACGGGAACTTCGCGATAGCGCAGGCCGCTTTGGCGGATTTGATCGAGGATTTCCGAGGCGTGGGCCATGCGATCCATTTGCATGTGGATGTGCGCGGCGGCGCGAGCGGAGAAGGCGCGGAATCCGTTGTGGATGTCAGTAACTCTGATGCGCGAGAAAATCCTGGTAAAGAGAACGCCGCCCTTGAGAACGAACCTGCGGATCATGGGCATGCCTTCGGTGCGGCCCAAGAAGCGGGAACCCAAGGTTACGTCGCACTCGCCTGCAAGGATGGGAGCCACCATTGCAGAAATATCGGTCAAATCGTGCTGGCCGTCGGCGTCGAAGGTAACGATAAGGTCTGCGCCGGATGAAAGGGCAAACTCGATGCCCGTTTGCAGGGCAGCTCCCTGACCGCGGTTGAGGCAATGGCGGAGGAGCCAGACTGGCGAATCTTTCAGGACTTCCGAGGTGGCGTCGGTGGAGGCGTCATCGACGACGACAACGTGGGGATAGGAGACAAGCAGGGCATCCACCACGGCGCGAATGGCTTTGTCCTCGTTGTACGCCGCCATCACGATGAAGATTTTGGGATCCGGCAGCGGGGTCAAGTTACCACCGCATGGAGAATCATTGATTGAGCGAGCCTCTGGCGTTTCTGGGCTCCGGCGAGGTGCTGATGCCGTCGATTTTGACTGAGTAGACATTGTGCAGCTGTACCGGCCATAAATCCATGAGCCTGAGGTTCCAGTTGGAATAGGTGAAAAGTCCCGGTACTCACTTGGCTGGGATTGACCTTTCGACTCGAACGTTACACCTGAGGGGAGCGGGTCGCAATCACAATGTCGCGGGAGCAACGCCACTAGATCTAGCGGTAGGACCGCCGCGGAAGTATGCGGCTTCGACACTTACAGCGGGAAAAGTTGGCGGACGTGGAGGGGCGGGTGGTTAAATGTGGTTGGGAATATCGAGCTAGACCAGAGCAAGCCCTCTTTGCATTAGAAGGATAAATTTCGTAGACGGAATTTCGGAGACTGTAATTGATGATGGAGTCTAACTCTGCCGAAGCGTTGTCCGGACAGTCGCAGGAACGCCGGAGTGTCTGGAGTCATCGGTACTTTTTGATGGCTGTGATTGTAGTTGCGAGCGTGGCGGTACGTCTGGCCGCTTTGGCGTATTGGGGCACTGGCGCAATCGAATCGGAAGGCACGGAGTACGCGACGATCGCGCAGAATTTGCGAAACGGAATCGGATACGTGGGCATGACCAGTCCGGGTTCGCAAATTATGTTTCCGCCGCTATTTCCCTTGCTGATCGCGGCGTTTTCGTTTCTGACGCATGACTACGAATGGGCGGGGCGGATTGTTGCGCTGATTTTCCAATCGCTGGTACCGCTGGCGGTGTTTGGCATTGCGTCGCGTTTATATGACCGCACCACTGGATTAGTAGCTGCCGCGTTGGCGATATTTTCGCCGCTGCTGGTGAACTTGTCGTTTCTGGTGTTGTCGGAGGCGGTGTACGTCGCGCTGCTTTTCTGGGGAATATATGCGGTGCTGCTGGCGCTGGAAAAGCCCTCGGTCGGCAGATATCTAAGGGTGGGTGGGCTATTCGGACTTGCGTATCTGACCCGGCAGGAGGCGGTGGCGCCGCTGTTTGTGGCGGTTTTTCTGACGGTGAGCTTTGCGGGAGGATCGCTGGTGGTTCGCGGGAAATGGGCGGCTGTGGCACTGGCGATGTTTGCCATCGTGGCGCTGCCAGAAGTCATTCACCTGTATAAAGCGACGGGAGCGATTCGATTAGAAGAGAAGAGTTCGCTTTTTTATGTGGAGCAGGCGCGTACCGCCCTTGCGGAGCAAAATGGCGAGGCACTCCCTGGAGAGTGGGCGGAGCATTCGGTGGACGCCAATGCCGAGAGAACGGGGACTTTGAACCGACCGCAGGTGGATGTGGTGCGAGAGGCGCATGTTTCACGCAGGCAGTTGTTGCACAACCTAAAGCTGGGAGTGAAGCGAAACGTGCCAACGCTGCTGCAACAATTGACGGCACGGTGGATGGGAGCGCCATTTCTGCCAGCCTTGGCGTTGTTGGGATTCTTTCGCCGGCCGTGGAAACGGGCGCTGATTCCCAGCCACCTGTATTTTGTGTTGGTGCCGCTGACGACGGTGGTGGCGACGTTTTCGTTCAGTGGATGGACGGCAATCCGATACTATTTTGTATTCATTCCATTTTTGCTGATCTGGGCAGCGAATGGAGTGGTGGGAATTGGATTGTGGAAGGAAGCAACGCTTGTTGCCACGGGATGGAAATGGATTCCTCCGGCGTTGGCAAAATGGGCTGCTGCCGGGTTGGTGGCTTTGATTGTAACCGTTTATCCTGCCGCGGGGGTGAGATCGCT
>Ga0070762_10000939_pt1 | contig 12975 bp, 15 predicted proteins | sample HubBroMetageREF2_FD_66726 | JGI IMG/M metagenome (GOLD analysis project Ga0070762, IMG submission 66726) | Reference soil microbial communities from the Hubbard Brook experimental Forest, New Hampshire, USA - Hubbard Brook CCASE Soil... | ecosystem: Environmental > Terrestrial > Soil >...
ACGAATGACAGCGAACGCCGATTTCTCGAGCGGCGGCTGCGGCAGGTTCAATCTCAGGTCGCGTAAACTGCTTCAAGAGTTCAGGCGAGAAGGGAACCGTCACTTCGCCCCGACGCCGGGAAACATGGAAACAGATGAAGAGGTCAGTTAAGGAACGCTGGGGCAAATTGACCGACGATGACATCAACGTTATCGACGGAAAGTGTCGACTCGAATCAGGCTGAGCTGGACCAAAGACGCAAGGCAAGCTAGAACGAAATACCATCCCTTTCGAAGGGGACCGGTTTCACGGGTCCCCTTTCTTTCTTGGACAGGACGGCTGTCAAAGCCAAACGATTTACAGCGAATGCTGTAGGTCCTCCAACCACTGCGACTAGAGATCACGTCGAAGCAGGTAGAAATTTCACGGCGGTCGGAGTGACAGTTAGAAACCTCTTGAGAAGAAAGACAACATCGCGATGGCAACTCAGTTGCAGTTATTCGTCCCATGGGCATCGTCCCCCTAAAGGTTCTGATATGAAACGAAAGTTTGCCTGGATTGGGTTGGCTTTCCTCTTTGTAGTCGCGCACTTGGCATTGTCGCAGGACGGATCTCTGCAGCCTTGCCCCAACGTCGAACCAGGAGCTCTGGGATGCGAGCCGGTCGCGTGGTCTCGATTGCAGGAGCCGATGCCGCTTCCGGAGCCAGACGCAAAACCCGCGCCCCCCGCGGATCAGCAAGCTGGTCAATCATCGAATTCTCCAACCCAGCCACAAACACCCAAGCAGAGAATTACTGGCATCGTCGTGAGACAAGGGGAAAAGTACGGTCTGAAGACGGGAGACAACACGACTTACCAACTCGATAACCAGAGCAGGGCCGCGCAATATCAGGATAAGCAAGTGAAGGTTGTCGGCAGATTGGATGCGGACAGCAATACTCTCCACATTGAGAGCATCGAAGTGGCGTCCTGATACGCCCGGTCGAATGTAAGGCGCTCAGGAGAACGAATACGGAACGAAGAACAACGACTTCAGGAATTTTCCTTGAGGGAGTAAAGGGGTCCGCTCGATGGCCCAGAATGCCCGGAAGCCCCAAACTGATCGTGACATCGGTTATCCCTTGATCGGAGGCTCGATGAACACCAAAGCAACTGTTCTATGTCTTGTTCTGCTCTCAGCCACTTGGATGGTGGCTCAGAGCACTGGTTCCGGCAGCGCCGGATCGGGAGCCGGGCACGCCGGGACGGTCGGTCAGAGCACCACGCCAGGGCAGACGACTTCTCCCCGAAACACGAATCCAGCCCCGGGCACCACCGCGCCTACTCCCGGCACTGCTGCGCCCACGCCGGGTACCGCAGCCCCGACACCTGGAACCGCCAGTCCCAACCCTGGAACGGCTCCCAACACCAATGGCTCTACACCGCAATCGCCGAACGGCACGCCGGGCACAACTTCACCGGGGTCGGAAACTCCTGGAGCGACCACCCCGCCACCAGAGCAGCCGGCGCCCAACGGTCAGCCACCAAACAATCAGCCACCAAACAATGGCACGAATGGGAGCCCGACGGCGCCACCTTCGAATTAGTGGAATCCGGAACGCGAAGTTCAGTGCAGGGAGTTCCGTTGTTCTGTCCGAACAATTCGGAACTCTTGCACAAACTGCAGAATGATTCGGACTACGTCCTGTTTCGGCTTACGCTGCCGAGCCCGGAGTTTGAAGTTGCGTTGGGACTTGTACCTGGATGATGTTGTTCTTCACAGCGTAAACAACCAGATCTCGGATCGAGTGGAAGCCCAGTTTCCGCATGATGTTGCTGCGATGAGTTTCGGCAGTTTTTGTACTCAAATTGAGCACGCAAGCTACTTCTTTCGAACTCTTTCCCTCGGCTAGAAGCTGAATGACTTCGCGCTCCCGCGCCGTCAATTTCGGCAACCTTGGAGGTTCGCTATCTGAGCCGTTGTGCCCTTTGTCCAGAAAGCCTGCTAGCACCATGTCGTTTACGCGGGGAGTAAAGAACATCCGGTTACGCTGCAGAGCCTCGACGGCCGAAACCAGATCCCGGGCAGCGTCGGATTTCAAGACAAACCCTCGAGCGCCCGCGTCCAGAGCCTCCCGTATAACCTGGTCTGAGTCCGTGATGGTCAGCACGATGACCTGGCAGTGAGGGTCATGTTGCGTCAACTGCCGGGTCGCCGCCAAACCATTGAGATTTGGCATCCCGACATCCAGAATCACAATATCGGGTTTCAATTGACCTGCCTTTTCGATGGCTTCGCGGCCGTCCTTCGCTTCGGCGCAAATTTCCCAACCCTCGTGGGCCTGTAAAAGCGCGCACAGCCCGCGCCGTACAACTTCATGATCGTCAGCTATCAAAATTCGCAGCTTCATTTCTCACCTCGGCAAGTTTTATAACGATTCAACCGCCGGACAAAAACTCGACCACACTTTCAGACGGACTCAGCCGATTGCACATTCAGTGCCGTAAAGGGCAGATGCCGACTTACCGCCTCCACTGCCGCCAATAAATCGCGAGACGCGTTGGACTTCACGACATAGCCCCGGGCTCCCGCTTGCATCGCCTCACGCATCATGTGCGGAGAGTCATGTTGAGTGACAATCAGGATTTCAGATGCCGGCGCCTTTTTGCGGATCAGCCGGCATGCTTCCAGTCCACTCATATTCGGCATCGTTATGTCGAGCACCACGACATCCGGTTTCAGATTGGCCGCCTTAGCGACGGCTTCAATTCCGTCCGCTGCTTCATCAACGATTTCCCAATTAGGATTTCCCCCCAGCAAAGTCCTCAGCCCGTGTCTTACAACTGGGTGGTCGTCCACAACCAAAATGCGAACTGTCATAAATTCGTTTCTAGCTCCGGGGGAGGACTGAAAACCGTTCTTCGGAATATCTCGATGGACTGTTCCTCCACGAAATCGTCTGACTTCTCGGCCCGCACTGCAGCAGTTTCTTATGCACTCTGTGCACAATCGGGAGGAACCGGTATTGCGATTCGCACCGATGTGCCTGTGCTCCCCGATTCAATTTGAATCGTTCCCCCCAGCTCGCGTGCCCGCTCGTGCATACTCATAAGCCCGACGCCGGTGCCTGTTCCCGCCTCACGAAACCGATCAAGCATTTCTTGAGACATTCCATGGCCATTGTCATTCACTTCCAAAATCACCTGCCCGGATGATCGCCGGATCAGAATGTCGGCGGTGGAAGCACCAGAGTGGCGATGGACATTAGTCAAAGCTTCTTGCAGCACCCGAAAGAGCGCGAGCTCGATTGCGTCGGGCAAACGGACCGGATCATTGGGCGCATCGAGCGTCAACTTCAATCCGCTTCGGAGACCAAAGCCTTCGACATACCACCGCGCCGCCGAGGCAATTCCCACCGCGTCCATGGTGGGCGGATGCAGTAGGTAGGAAAGAGTCCGAACCTCAGCAATGCATCGTTCCATGAGCTCTTCCAATTGCGACCACAATTCCATCTGCGCCGGAGATCGCCGCAGGATTTCGACGTTAAGCTTCAACGCCACCAAGTACTGCCCCAAACTATCGTGCAGCTCGCGGGCAATTCTGCGTCGTTCAGTGTCCTGCAAATTGAGCAACCTTGAGGAGAGCTGTCGTAATGCGGCAGTGCGTTGCTCCACCAAAGATTTGAGCGCGGACTGGCTGCGCAGGAGTTTCTCCTCGACCAGGCGGCGCTCTGCGATCTCGGTCTCAAGAGCCGCTGCTTTTTGCTGCAACTGAGCGATGTCACGTAGGCGTTCATCCTCACTCACTAGGGCGGTATAGCTCTCGCCGGGAATCACCGCTGAGTGTTCGGCGCAGATTTTGAGAAGCAGGTCACCGTGCTCCTCACGAGAAAAACTGGACATCGGATAGGCGCACCGCAGCGAAAAAGCATGCGTACGAGCCAAGTCGTTCCACAATTCTTCGAGCCGGATCGCGGCGTCGGCCTTTCCTTCCATCCACAACAGAGCGACCATTTCCCCAAATGCGGCAACGCGCTGAGCTTCGCTGCGGTTTGTGGCCCTGACTCTTTCAATTAACCCGCCCACTATTTCGGCGAAACGAGCCGCGTCCGGCCATCCATCCAGCATAAATTTAGCCAGAGTCTCGGTCGCATCCAGTGCAACGTAGCGTCCATGTGCAACTGCCCAGTTCGTGTCCAGCCCCCACATCTTCAGCCTTCGGGCCAAGCCATCACGGTGTTCCTTGGTCGCGATGACGACAGCGGATTTTCCTGCTCCTAGGGCGGAGCCTATGAATCGGCTTAATTCATCGAGGAGGAAACCATCGTCTCCGTAGAATTGCACTACGTGCCCTGGATTTTGGTGGTCGCCCCAATGCGCAAGTGGCGCCATCGATACAGCATCCGGGCTCGGAGTGTTGGCGGTGCTCATATTGATGCAATCCTTTTTGTTTCAGCGGCACCCACCTTCGTGTGCCAGAACGAGACGAAATTCCCAATGTGGACTGTGTGATTCTAATTCGTCCAATCTCGTGGAGGATATACAGGGAACCCTGTACGCCCCTCTGGTATGACTGCAGACTGACTGAAAGCCGCAGCACAATCAACACCAATGAACCGCGAAGCCGTCATTTGACCTCGTGCTCGGCCTTCCAGATATAGAAGTTGTCTTCGTCCGACAGAGTCTCAATGCCCAAGCCTCGTGAAGCTGAGGCGCGATGGACAGCAGATCGTAGATTCGCCAAAGTGATCCCATCCAACTCCGATAGCGGGATTTTGATCGCCGAACCGGTAGGCAAAGTTTGCAAGTCCTCGAAGACTCCCTGGAGCAGATCGTGGTGTTTTCCGCGTCGACTCCTTCTAAGATTCGCGAGAACCACGCGATCATAATTCAGAGCAGGCTTTTGGTTTTTTACAGATTCTTTAGTCATATCTTGTGCATCCCTCAAATGCAACATTAGTTATTTCTTATAAAATACCCACTTTAGTTTGTCAAGAATTTTTTGGTTGCACGCCGGATACTTTTATCATAGTACGTTAAGTCGTTCGCGATACTTCCACGGCGCCTTAGTTTCTGCCGGTTTCTTTAATTTTTACGGATGTTCTTTTCCCACCCTTTTTTAGTGTGGGTTGTATGCTCCGCCTAGACTGCAGGCGGGGAGACAGAGAATGCCAACGAGTCCTTCGTGGCAGGAGTTATATAAGGCAGCTTTGCTGGAAGTTCAGCATGAAGAATTGCGACGGCGAATCGACGCGGCGGAAAAGGCTATTTATCAGCGAAGCGAAGAGCTAAAGCAAAACGGTGGCTACTCCGGCGAGGAGCAGCGTGAGATGGAAGACGCCATTCGAGCATTACGTTTCCTTGCCCAAAGCGAGTGCCAAAGTTCAACCGCGACCGATGCACCTCAAAGGGAAGTGGCATCATGAGCCACCCCCCGCGCTCTAGAACCAGGTGTTTCAAGACCCGGAGTTTGAGAGCCGGAAATTGCCGCAACTTGCTCGTTCCATCTCGGGTTAGACGGGAAGTGATGGCGGCAAACCTTGATAAACTGTGGCTTGAGCTCCGCCGGTACGCCACCATCGAGACGGACCCACAGAAGTTACGGCAACTCGGGGCCGATCTGGAGAGACGTAAATAGGTAGAAGGTTCTTCACCATAATCGAATGTCATCATCTCAGAGCTTGGATCAACCCATGTCACGCTCGACTGCTTCCTTACTGTTACTGGCCTCATCACAAACGAGCCAATCACCGTGGTGATCCAGCAAACCGCGAAAGCAACATCGTATGGCCGGGCTGTCGTCCGCTACAAGCATCCGAACCACCAAAATCTCTCCCATCCCAGCCGCGGATTAACCGCCTCATTTCTCGACACTGATTGAAGGCTATCGCCTGCAGGCAAACCGAACAATACACTGGACACCTTATAGCGCAGGAAAGCTGCTGATTTTGCAATCAGGTCCTCGTCAGGAGTTGACTCGCGAGAAGTAAGTCGATTCGAAGTTGGCTAGAAAACCTGCGCGATCCCACTGCGGAGTGCATAGAGGGTCAGGTCGGCAACAGAATGCAGATCGAGCTTGCGCATAATGTTGGTGCGGTGGGTTTCGGCTGTCTTTACGCTGAGGTTCAAAGCTACCGCCACTTCCTTGCTTGTTTTTCCTTCCGCTAGAAGCTGCAGCACTTCGCGCTCGCGCGGGGTTAGGCGACTCCTGCGAAGAGGCGCCTCTTTCTGGTCTGGGTTTAAGTATCCGCCCACCACTATTTCCGTGACCTGGCTGGTAAAGAAAGTTCTTTGGTTCTGCACGGCTTCTACCGCCGTTACGAGGTCACGACCCGCGTCTGATTTCAAAAGAAAGCCACGAGCTCCCGCAGCTAGTATTTCGCGGACGACCTGTGGTGAGTAGTGCATGGTCAGGATGAGGATGTGGGTCGCGGGGGAATTCGCGAGAATTTGTCGCGCCGCATCTATGCCATTCAGGTTCGGCATTCCGATGTCAAGCAGGACCAGGTCCGGTTTCAGTTGTCTGGTCTTTTCGACTGCTTCGCGCCCGTCCCCAGCCTCGCCGCACACCTCCCATCCCTTTCGATGTTCGAGCAGAGCACGGATCCCTCGCCGAACGACTTCGTGATCATCCGCGATCAGAATCTGAAAATCCTTCATGCCCTATCTCCGGTTATCCGGCCTGGCCTACTTCGCTCTTTTCCGACACCGAAACTGTGCACAAGATGTGCCAAACAGCGCCGGATGAAATTTGGTGACCTCACGTCACTTAACTAACCGCCGATGGCGGTCGCGTGTAATTTTGTCCAGGCATCGCAACCCAATACCGACAGCTATTCCTCAAAGACCATACGTTCATGAGGTGCGAGTATCGATCAGCTAGATGCTCTAGATTGCGGCAGGAGAGCCTGTAAAGGAGATGCCCGGCCGGGAGAGGGAGCGTGACTCGCCTGACAGTCGTTCCGCTTTGGTCGAGGTCCAAGGCAGGGAAACGACAAAAACCTGCGCCGTCTCCACTCCCGGCTGGAACTTTCGCGAGGCTAACACGAAACGGACGCGATTGAAATCGGGTTTTTCACATACAAAGCGCTCAAGCCAACGTCTATTTGCACCACCCGCAAAAAACCGGTACAGGATTCACTGTATTCACTTTTTTACCTGGTTCTACCAATATAACTTTTGCAATTCATCTGGGGGTAAGCGTGGAAGCTCGGCTACACAAATCTCCGTCTGGCAGCGATTGGGAAGAACTCTACAAGGCCGCGATTTTCGAGGATGACAGTGTCAAGCTGGTGGCGCGCATTGCTGAAGCGGAGAGGGCTCTTGCAGACCGAGCCGCTGAACTATTCGGCTCAAACGAGACTCCGGCCCGTGAACAACAGGCGATGGAAAACGCCGCCTATTTCTTGCGGCTCCTGCGGAAAACAAACGTGACGCCTAACACTTCGTATGAACCTCTCAGCCCTCCTCAAATTTCCACCCAGCAACTATGCGGATGAACTAAGCGCTTTGTCTTCCCGAACTGCGCAAGTTTTACATACCACAGCCTGAATCGTGCCTATTTGCAATGAACAACTTAATGTTCTGGCATGGTAGTTGCTTTCAGTAATCCCGATTTTCGATACGGTGGAATCAGGGAGCGTTGGAGATGGCTGAAGGCAATCGCACTGACTGGCGGCAGCTTTGCGCCGCCGCCGCTACGGAAACGGACTCTGAAAAGTTAGCCGAACTCGTCCACCAACTTATCAAAGCACTTGACGAGCGTGGGGACGGATTTGCATCGTCAACGCAATTTGACCAGTATGGCAAGCAGTGAAGCGGGATGGGGAATACATCCTACTGGTCACAACAAGAAAGCGCCAAACTGTCCTTAGTGTGGCCAACGAGTCCTTCGAACTCCTAGTTGGCTTCTGCTAGACTCGGGCCGATCAGTACCAGAATCAGCGGGCACGTCGAAATTTCTTTCTTTAAAACTCGATCTGTGCGTATCAGTTCCGTTCCATCCGGTTGATACCATACATGCGTCGTGCCCACGCCTTAGTCCTCTCGGGCTCATATCGCCGGTCCTGCCAGTTGGGGCATGCCTGGAGCGTGGGGCAGAGCTGCGCATTCAATTGACAAATCCCATGTCTCAAAAAGTGGTCTTGTGGGTTGGGTTCGCGGACGTTCCGTTTTCGTCGTTGCAGTCCGCGATTCTGTCGAATGTGCCAGCAACTGGCGAATTCGCAACTTCGCTTTGTGGAGTTGCGACTTCGAATTTCCCACCGAGCAGCCGAGCATTTCGGCAATTTCCTGATGCTCGTATCCCTCGACTTCGTGTAGCAAGAAAATTGTCCGGTACCCGTTGGGAAGTTCTTTGATCGCGGACGCCAATGCCACTCGGTCGATGCAACCTGTCAGGCGATTGTCTCTGGTTCCGTACTCGCGGCGTATCTTTGCGCCGTCGCTGTTGCTGTAGGGCTCATCCAAAGAAACCTGGCTCAGCGACTTCTTGCGAAAATGCATGAGCACCGTGTTTACTGCGATGCGGTGAAGCCATGTTGAAAACGCGGAGTCTCCACGAAAGGTGGCGATCTTGCGGAACACCTGCAAGAACGCGTCTTGGGTGAGATCTTCCGCTTCGGCAGCATTGTTGGTCATGCGCAAACATACGGAGTAGATTCGTGCCTTGTGCGCATGAAATAAAGCGGCAAACGCATCGGAGTCGCCCTGTTGGGCGCGCTTCACAACATTGGGATCCAGAGGAACTGTACCCACGCTAGCAGCGTCGCTATTCACCGGAGTCTCCTTTCCAGTCTCAAGTCCAGTTGACGTCGATCGAAAACTTGCCTTCGTCGCATTCACATTTTGGAGAGTAGAGCCGAAAACGGGATTGGTCTATCCAGTGCAGCCTGTAGGCGTTTCTAGATGTTGCTGTATCGAATGGAGGGTTCGGGAAACGTAAGTTGTTTTCTTCCTATAACCTACTCTGTTTGTTTTACGGTTCCACTTCTTCGTGTTTTCCTGTTCTTTTCTGGTCATCCTGTGGTTCTGCATTCGGTTGCCTGAAGCACGCACTTTGCTACAGAGAATCCTGCGAAGAGTACAGAGTCGGTGGGATTGTCTCCGCGCGTCTATCGGACCTATGCTGCCGGCATGGAATGTTCCCTCAACGTGCCTACCTATCGAGCAGGAGCTGGCTTAACAGTGCTGGCTGGAAACTCGGATGGAAATCACAGCCTATAATCTTCATTGGCGGCTCCTTTCGCTCCGAGTCTCGGTTCTTCGCAAAAACTCAAGTTTACTCGGCGCCCGCGAGGAGCCGTCGTTGTTATCCAATCAAGCGGTACTGCCAATCGTCATGTCAAGTCGATGGGTCTTGTGTTCTCCGCGCAGTCACAGCCCACTGAGGCTAGCCAACCGCGCAAACCCGTTCCATCCCTCTGAACCGGCGAATTGTGTTGGCGCGGGCGCCCCCGCCTGCGAAAGTCGGCATCGCCAAAGCACACGTGGGGACAGCCGCTTCGGCTGTCCGGCGGGGCGAAGCACCGCCGTAGAGCGAGATGAGCAGACGAAAGTCCGCTACCCCGGAAGGTCACGCTACGAGCTCAAAACTGCCATTCTGAGCGAAGCGAAGAACCTATGCATTCCGTTTGTAGTGCCAACCACAACCAATCGCATTGAAGAACAGGCGAGAACTGATGTCGCAACTTTCACTGTCATGTTCATTCTTAGTCAGATCCCTCATGCCTTACGTTCAGCGCAATATCCGCTTCCACAGCAGGGCGAGCACAAGCACGACAATGCCAATCACCATTCCTATGGCGCGCGCTCTGTTAGCCTTTTCTGTCATACGTTATCAAGCGTCTACACACTGCCGCAGGGGCAAATCGAAGCTTGTCCTTCGCCCGGCGCGGACAGCCGAGCACGGTTCCTCACACGAGCCTCTACGCCCCTCGCTTCGTCTTCAGCTCCACCAGCAACTGCTCGATGCGATCTTCTTTTTCGAGCGCGGCTAGGCGCTCTTCCATGTTGTCGGCGGCGATCTCGGACTTCGCCTGGCTGAGGGCTTCGCTGTGTGCGACTTTGCGTTTCATCCGGTCGAAGACGGCGGCGCTCGATCCGTTACCCGCGGCCGTCTTCGCGTCGCTGGCTTTGCCTACGGCTCGCGCCCGGCGATGCTGCGCGATCAGCAGATCGGCCTTGGCCTGGGCTTCGGTGAGCTTCTGCTCCAATTGCCGCAATGCTATCTTCAGGTTCTCCACCTGCGCTTTCTGATCGGTGACCTGTTGGGCGAAGCCGTCGGTCAGGTCGCGGTAACTTTCCACGCGTTCGAGTGCGGCGCGTGCCAGGTCGTCCTGCTTCTTGTCGACGGCCAGTTCGGCCTTGCGCATCCACTCCGCGACTTTGTCTTCGTTCTCCTTCCGCCGCTTTTCCAGCAGATGCTGATCGGCGATGGCAATCGCCACCTGCGTCTTCACCTGCAGAAGCTGGTTGTGCATGTCGAGAATGACTTGCTTGATCATCTTTTCCGGGTGCTCGGCCTTGTCGATCAGGTCATTGAGGTTGGCCCGGACCAGTGTGGAAACTCGCTCTAGTAATGCCATGGTGAACTCCTTTGGGTCAGTCGTTGGTCGTTAGTCCTTGGTCGTTTGTCTTAGAAATCGTGCGAGGGATGGCGACGCCAATCGCGATGCCCACCGCGATCCCTAGCGCGAGCCACGCGCTTCCCACACCGAGAACGATCGATAGAGCCGCGCCTAATGCCGCTCCCAGAGCGATACCGAGTCCGATCTGCGTAAAGGTCTTTTTCATGTCTCCACTCCACCTTCCGCGGGGGACGGGCGCGGACGCCCGTCCTCCATCGTTCACTTATTTTGCCGGGCTGGGCGCTGGTGGAAGCACATCGGGCTTCGCCGGCTTGTCTCCGACCGATTTATCGCCAATCAGTCGCACCTTCGACAGCAGGTCGGTCATGCTCATTCCGGAGAGCGTTTCGAAAAGCGCCGGAACTTGCGCCGCCATCTTGGTGATGTCGCCGGTGATCTTGTTCAATCCTGCGGCATCGCCGTTGCCGGTCGAGACCACGGTGATTTTGTCGACATTCGCCAGCGGGCTCGCCAATGCTCTGACGATCTCAGGCAAGCTGGTGAAGAGTTTGTCGATCACTGCGGCCTGGTTGTACTCCTGATAAGCCTCGGCTTTGACGTTCATCGCCTTGGCTTCGGACTCGCCTTTCTTGAAAATGATTTCGGCTTCAGCCTCGCCCTGCGCCCGAATCGACGCGGCGTGACCTTCGGCTTCGGCCGTCAGGCGCTGCTTTTCGGCTGCCGCCAGAGTTTCGATGCGTTGACGCTCAATCTCCGCGCCCTTCAATACCGTCGCGATCAGTTCCTTCTCGCGGCGATTGATTTCCGCTTCCTGCACTTTGACCTGCTGTTCTTTCTCGACCTGCTGCACCTTGACCTGCTCAGCCACAACCTGCTGCTGCATGATGTTGGTCTGAATGTCGTAAGCTTTGTCGGCCTGAGCCTGCTGGCGTTTTGTGATTTCGAGATACTGCGCTTTCTTGACTTCCAAATCACGCTGCGACTCTGCTTGCTTCGCCATCGAAAGGGTTTCCGCCAGGACTCGCTCCTGATCGGCTTGCGCCTTAGCCACCGCGGATTCCCGCTGCGCCAGCGCGCGTTTAATCGCGGTGTCGCGATCAGCCTCCGCCGCAGCCACGTCGGCATCCCGCTTGATCCGCGCCACATCCGGACGTCCCATATTGGTGATGTATTCGTTCTTGTCTCGCACTTCTTTAATAGTGAACGAAATCACCTCGAGCCCCATTTTGCTGATGTCATCCGCGCAGGTTGAGCGCATGCGGTCGGAGACCATTTCCGGTTGCTTCACAATCTCTTCCACCGTTAGTTGTCCGATGATGCCACGCAGATGTCCTTCCATCACCAGGCGGATGAGGCCTTCGCGTTGTGGATCGGTTTTCGTGAGGAATTGTTCCGACGCGGTCAGGATTGATTCGGTATCGGATTTCACCTTGATTTGTGCTACCGCTTCGACTGTTACCGCTACGCCTTGCTTGGTGTAGAGGTCTTGCTGTGGGGCAACGTCGAAAGACATTAATTCCAGCGAAAGGCCGCGGCAGTTTTCGATCATGGGAAAAATGACGGTGCCGTGTCCCTTCACTACGCGCGTGCCGCGGAAGCCGTACACCACCAGCGCTTCGTGTGGCCCCGCCTTGCGATAGAGCTTTGCCAACATGCTCATCAGGAGCATGACGGCTAGAACCATCAGCCCCACAATTACCCAAATTTCTATTGCCATGCCGAACATATCGCCTCCTCTTTCAATTCAATAATCCAAACCCACAAAAGGCATTAACCACTAAGGACACGAAGGTCCACGAGGGAATCAGCACGTTATCGAATCCAAATCGCGGACGATGCGATCGGGTTCACTGTGTCCCAGGAAAACTTCGCCGTTGGTGGTCTCGATCCGAACCCCCTGGTTGCCCCACACATAAGCGCGGCGATTGCCGATGCCGCGAATCCCGTAGCCACGAAGCGGGTTCCAGCTTTCCACCGCATATTGCCTGATGTCTTCACGCCGAATCGACCGCAAGCGGAAACCCAGGGTGCGGACTTCCACTCCTGCGCGGCTGAAGAAGTACTGGAACCCCGTCCAGACTTGAACAGCGATCACCGCGAACAACACGCATAGGATGGCCGACGCGATGCGCACGGGCGGAGCCGGGATCAAGACAGCGGCCGCGAACTGCGCCAGCAGCAAGGCAATGAACAGGAGGCTCCAGGCGCGCGAGCCATGCGACTCTTGCGCGATGACAGCCGCGAGAGGCAAACTGGCGCCGCGTTTTGTGCCCAGGAAAATCGCAACCAGAGCGATGGTCGCAGCCGGAACAAGGACGGTCCAAAAGTCTATTTCGACGCGCTGTCCATCGAGGTTGTACTGGACAACGCCGCTATTCCCGGCGTAGACAAAACCAATGATCAAGTAGAAGAAACCCAGAAGAGAC